>Ga0318528_10000674_pt1 | contig 11572 bp, 4 predicted proteins | sample GRESIP052b4f26_FD_202500 | JGI IMG/M metagenome (GOLD analysis project Ga0318528, IMG submission 202500) | Tropical soil microbial communities from Luquillo Experimental Forest, Puerto Rico - GRE.SIPMG.052b4f26 | ecosystem: Environmental > Terrestrial > Soil > Tropical forest > Bulk soil...
TCGTAGAGGCGTTCGGCATCCTCCACTCGATTTTCGAGACGTGCGAGCTCTGCGGCGGCCAGTGCGGCACGGCTGCCGAACGTCTCCGCGCAGGTGGCGGCCCACGCGGCGAGCCGCGCCTGGTGCGCGGCCACCGCCTCGCGGTGCCGGGGCGCCTCGGCCTCCGACCCGGAATCCCAGGCTCGCGCGTGCGCGAGGGCAGTGTAGAAGTGATACTCGGCAAGCTCGAAGAAGGTCGGACTCGTCCACAGCAGACGCTCGGCTCGCGCCGCCATGTCGAGCGCCGAGGCGTACTCTCCAGCGTGGAAGTGGGCCTGGAGCTTGCGGATCCAGTGCCAGCACGCGGCGAGCGCGAGCCGGGCATCCTGCTCGAGAGGCTGCTCCGCCCTCGCCGCGTCGTCTTCCGGCTCCGCACGAAGAGCCCTGATGACCTGCAGCTGATCGAGGAAGCAGTTGACGATGAGGAGGCCCGCGCGCCGAGAGGATGCAAGATGCCGCTCCGCTTCTGCCTGGACATCGTCCAACCGGTCTCCGCCGGCGAGTCGCAGGGAGATTACATGGGTGGCACTGAAGGCGGCGAACAGCAGGTCGTCGGTGTCGTGCGCCACATCGAGCGAGCGCCGCATCAGCGACAACGCCGTCCGCACGGGTTGGGTCCATGGCAACACGTGGTAGCCAACAACGCAGTAGACCTTTCCCCGAAAGCGTGCGAGATTCCCTCGCTCGACGAGGGCCATGCTCAGATTCCCGAACCGGAAGCCATCGTGAAATTTGCCGAAGCGGGGACCGATCACCATGCTCAGCTCGGCGAACGCCAGGGGCGAGCTATCGCAATGGCCGTGCTCCAGGCTGAGATTGGCCATGCGCAAGACCGCGAGTTGGTGCAAATTCTTGTCCAGGAACACCGCGGCCGGCAGCACCTCGCGCAGAATCTCCATGATCGCCAGCAGCTCCGGGTTCCGCGTCGTCACCAGATCGACGAGTGCCTCGACCGGATGTTCTCCGAGGTTCCGCCGCAGGAGGTCGTATTCCTCGCGAACCTCCGCCTCGCTCGGATGCGTCGACCATTCGACACCGAACGCCCGAAGCTGGTCCAGGGCGACCTCGATGGCGCGATCGGTCCGATTCGTCGCGATGTAGACCTCGATCCGCAGCGACGCGACAGCAGCGAGATCCGCCGCGTTGATGGCACGCTCCCGCAGGCTCGCGAGTCGTCCTTCCGCGGCCGCGAGGTCGCCGGTCAGGAACTCGCATTCAGCCCGGTGGAGAGCCAGCGAGAACCGGAGGCCATAGTGCCGCTCCCAGTGCTCCTCGGAGAGCAGGGCTTCTCCCGCGGCCAGGTACACCAGCGCCGACGTGTACGCCGTCGCGGCCCGGGCGCGCTGGCCCGCGACGAGGTTGAGCTCGGCAATCTGTAGCCGCTCTTCCATTGAATCGACGAGCGCGACGCCCTGGTTGAGCTGCTTGACGACGTCGAAGATCGTCTCGGACGTCTCCGTCGCCGGCAGCTTTGCGAGCAGCAGCCGCCCGATGCGAAGGTGGACCGCGGGGCGGTCGGCCTCCGGGACCAGCGCGTACGCCGCTTCCCGGATACGGTCGTGAGAGAACGCGTACCCGTCCTCGCCGCGCGACACGAGCCCTGCCTCGGCCGCTTCCGAGAGCGCGGAGTGCAGCTCGCCCTCCGAGCACCCCTGGACGATGCTGAGCGCGTCCGTGCGGCCACGCTCGAAGCAGGCAAGGCCCCGGAGCGACTCTTGCGTGGCCGCCGACAGGCGATCGAGCTTTCCCGCCAGCAGGTCGAAGACGTTCTCGGTGTAGCCCTTGGCCTGGATTTGCGTAAGGTCCCATGTCCAGGTGCCCGACGAAGCGTCAAACGCGAGACAGCCCTCGCCGGCGAGCTCGTGCAGGAACTGGATCACGAAGAACGGGTTGCCGGCCGTTTTCTCGTACACCACGTCGGACAGCGGGTCGATCTGGTCCCGGCGGTAGTGCAGGGCGTCGGCGATGAGCGCACGGACGTCCTCTCGATCGAGCGACGTCACGTGAACCTCCCCCACGGTCGCCGCCTCTCGAACCGCCGCCAGCGTGACACGGAGCGGATGTGTCGATCCCACTTCGTTGTCGCGATAGGCGCCGACGAGCAGCAGGTGCATGCCGTCTTCGTGGATGACGAGGTTGCGGAGGAGGTCGAGGGAGGCACGATCCAGCCACTGCAAATCGTCGAGGAACAGCGCGAGCGGATGCTCGTTTCGCCCGAACACGCTCACGAAGCGCTGTAGGACTCGCTGGAAGCGCGCCTGGGCTTGCTGTGGCGAGAGCTCCGCGACGGGCTCCTGGGGACCGATGATCAGCTTGAGGTCGGGAACGAGGTCGATGACGAGCTGAGCGTTCGGGCCGAGCGCGTGCCGGAGCTCCTCGCGCCAGCGCCGGAGATCGGCGTCGCTCGAGAGGAGCACCGACCGGACGAGATCGCGGAAGGCGCGGGCGATCGGCGCGAACGGAATGTCACGCTCGCGCGGGTCGAACTTGCCGGAGACGAAAAATCCGGCTCGACGGACGATAACCTGCTGAAGCTCGTTGACGATGGAGGATTTGCCGGCCCCGGAGTATCCCGACACGAGGACGAGCGCCTGCCGGCCGTCGCGGGCGACGCCTTCGAACGCATCGACGAGCGTGGCGATCTCACGCGAGCGACCGTACAGCCGCTCGGGGATCAACAGACGGTCCGGCACGTCCCGCGCGGCGAGCGGGAACGTTTTGATGTGGCCGGTCGCGTCCAATTCGGAGAGACAATGCCAGAGGTCCGCCCCGACGCCACGCGCCGTCTGGTAGCGGTCCTCGGGGTTCTTGGCCATCAGCTTGAGGAGGATCGCCGAGAGTATCGCCGGGATTCCGACCACTCTCTCGCCGGGTGGCACGGGCTGACGCGCGGTGTGGCAGTGTATCCACTCCAGAGGATCGGATGCTCGGAACGGCGGTGTCCCCGTCAGCATCTCGTATAGCGTCACGCCGAGTGAGTAGAGATCGCTCCGTGTGTCAACCGAGCGATTCATGCGGCCGGTCGCCTCGGGAGCCATGGTGGCGAACGTCCCGACGATCCCCTGCGCCGGGCTTTGCGTGCGATGTTCCCGCGCGAGGCGGGTCGTGAGTCCAAATCCCATCAGCCAGGCCTGGCCCGTCGCGACGTCGACGAGGATGTTCGAAGGTCTCACGTCCCGGTGGACCAGGCCGCGCTGGTGCAGACCGGTCAGGGCGCTCACGACGCCGGCAGCCGCTCGGAGGAAGTCCCCCACATTCCAGGGCTTGCCGAGCAATGCTGCCAGCACCCAGCCGCCGGGGTCCTCCAGCCGAAGCGACAACCGTCCGCGCGGACCGATCAGATCCGTGGGGCGGGCGGCCCACGCGGCATCGAGATCGTTCCGAAGGGCGTGGGCGTGCTCCAGCCGCGCGAGGCTCGCTGCTGTCGGTTGGGCCGCGGCGAGTCGAACCGACAGTGTTGGGCGGTCAGCCCCATGCCTGACGCGCGAGAGGACGAATTCGCCGTCGTCCCAGAGGGTTTCGAGCGTGTCCTGCGCTGGCCCGGTCGTCATGACTCGGCGCTCGCGAGGCCGCCAGTCAAGAAACGCTCGAGATCCGTGATCGTGTCGGTCCTCGAGACGAGGACCGCTCTCTCGATGACGTTCTCCAGCTCCCGCACGTTGCCGGGCCACCGGTAGCGGCAGAGCGCCGGTATCGCCTCCGGACTGATTGCGGACACCGATGTCTTCGAGCGACGGGCGCTGATCTCGACGAAGCGCCTGACCAGCAACGGCATGTCGTCCGGGCGCTCCCGGAGCGGCGGCACCGCGATCTGTACCGCCGACAGCCGATCGAGCAGATCACGCCGGAACCTTCCGTGCTCCGCCTCGAGTCGGAGATCCTTGTTCGTCGTCGCGATCACGCGAACGTCGACGTCGACGGCGCGGTCCGACCCGAGCGGCATGACGCGCTGGTCCTCGATCGCCCGCAGCAGCTTCGGCTGCAGATTCTGGGGTATGTCACCGACCTCCTCCAGCAAAAGCGTCCCGCCGTTGGCGAGATGAAAGGACCCCCGGCGGCTCTCCGAGACATTCGTGAAGGAGCGCTTTCGGAATCCGAACAGTTCTGACTCGAAGAGCTCTGCGTGAAGCGCCGCGCAGTTCAGCGCGACGAACGGCTTGTCCCGCCGCGCGCCGGCGAAATGCACGCAGTGGGCGAGCAGCTTCTTGCCGACCCCTCGCTCGCCGCAGAGTAGAATCGTCGTGTCCACGTCGGCCGCCGACCGCAGCTGCTCGACCACCCCCAGCATGGTCGGGTCCTGAGTGACGACGTTCGTGAATGCAAAGAGTTCCTGGTTGCGCCGCAATGTCGCCCGGCTCGCCGTGCGCAGCTCCTCGATCTCGATGGCCCGCGCGATGACGATGAGGAGCTCGGACACCTCGAACGGCTTCACGAGATAGTCGGCCGCCCCGAGCCGGACGCTCTCGACCGCGGATTCGATCGTTCCGTGGGCCGTCATGACGACGAAGGGCAGATCCGGGTGCTCGACCTTGACCCGTCGCACCAGCTCGACGCCGTCCATCCCGGGCAGCCGCCGGTCCGACAGGACGCAGTCGACGTCCTCGAGTTTCAAGGCTTCCATCGCGTCTTCGCCACTCGGCCGAACGACGATGTCATACCCCGCCACCTCGAGCGACCGCTGGAGCGGACGCAGGAAGATCTCGTCGTCCTCCACGACCAGGACCCGCCGCCTCATGAGCCGCCTCCGGTGCCGGCCGCGGCCGGCGCCGGCGATGCCAACCGCGGAATGATGAGCCGCACGGCCGTCCCGCGGCCGGGCGTACTGTCGATCTCGATCTCACCACCGTGCAGGTCCATGATCTTCTTGACGATCGGCATGCCGAGCCCCGTCCCCGTCGACTTGGTGGTGAAGAACGGACGAAATACCTTGGAGCGCTGTTCCGCCGTCATTCCCGGGCCGTTGTCGACGATCTCGACGACCGCCGCGTCGTTCCGCAGCCCGAGGCGAACGTCGACGCGAGGATTCATGACGGACTCGCTGGCCTCCACCGCGTTCTTCAAGACGTTCGTGAACACCTGGCGAAGGCGCGGACCGTCCACCATCGCCATGATCCCGGCATCGAGTCCGTGCGCCTCGATCCGCACACGCCGCTCGTCCGGCGCCTGCACGGCATCGATCACCGGCGCCAGGACTCGATCCAAAGGATACTCCCCCAGATCCAGTCGGGTGTCCCGCGCATACTCGAGCAGATCCGCAATGATCCGCTCGATCTCGACGATGCCCGCCACGATCGACTGGGCCATCTCGACCGGAATGCGGTCGCCGTCGTAACCGCCGGCCGCGAGCAGGCGTGTCGCCATCTTGATCCCGCCGAGCGGATTGCGGATCTCGTGCGCCACCCCGGCCGCCATCTCGCCGAGCGACGCCAGCCTTTCGCGCTGGATGAGTCTTTGCTGCGTCGCCACCTGCTCCGTGAGGTCGCGGAGCACTCCCACCGCTCCCAGCACGTTGCGCTTCGCGTCGAAGACGCACGAGACCGCGAGGTGCGCCGGGAATGGGGTACGGGCATCGGTGAGCGCAATGACCGAGCCGCGCCAGGCGCGACCGGCCGCGACGGCGCGCGCAATGGCCGGCCCCACCCGTCCGCGGTCGGGCTCGGCGAGGAGGTCGAGATAGGTCAACGCGAGGCCGCCACTCGGAGGCAGGCCGAGAAGCTGACGGCCCGCGGGATTCACGGTGATCAATCGGCCGTCGACCGCCGTGGTGAAGATGCAGTCGTCGACGGACTCCACGACGGAGGCCAGCAACCGCTCGCTCGTCCGCAACGAGCGCTGCATTTCATGGAACGAATCGACCAGCTGCTGCGCCTCGCCCCGCGAGATCGTGAAGCGGTCCTCGATGATGAAGCGCGCGGCCGCGGCGCCCAGCGACGCGGCCAGCACCCGCTCGAGCCGGATGCGCATTTCGAGCAGCTCCGGGAGATCGAGCGGTCCGGGCTGTGCACCATCGAGCAGCTCCGCACGAATGCGGTCCGCCTCCTCGGGCGGGACGTATAGATGAATGAGCCGATCGATCTCGGGGACCGACAGAATGGCCGGAATCGGCGCCGGCCCAGGCTCCTTGACGCCGACGAACGCGGCGGCCTGGCTCCGCTCCTCCACATCCTGGCGGCTCCAGATCGACGCCAGCACGTAGGCACCGACGTTGACGAGCAACGACCAGAAGATGCCGTGCGTGAGCTGGTCGAGACCTTCGATGCCGAGGAGGGCCGTGGGCCGGAGCGCGGTCAGTCCGAAGGGACCCGCCTCGACGATCGACGCGGGCGCCACGCCTTCCTTCACCAACGTCGGCAGGATCAGCGTGTACAACCACATCGCGAACCCGGCGGAAATCCCGGCGAAGGCCCCCGCCCGGCTTCCCCGGTGCCAGTACAGCCCCAAGAAGACCGCGGGCGCACACTGGGTCACCGCGACGAACGAGAGCAGACCCATCTCGACGAGGAGGAGCTGCCCAGCTTCGATGTGGGCCCAGACGACGCCCAGCGCCATCACGACCAGCACTCCCGCCCGAGTCGAGTACAGGCTCGCCCAGTACACGTCCTCGACGCGGCGGTGTCTGAGGAGAATCGGCAGCATGAGGTTGTTCGAGATCATCTTCGAAAGCGCCAGTGAGTCCACGACGATCATCGCGGTGGCGGCCGAGAAGCCACCCAGAAACACCATCAGCGTGGCCCACGTCGCGCCCGCCTCCAGCGGCAGCGCCAGGATGAAGCGGTCGGCCTGCGCGCCGCTGCCGAATCGCAGGAGCCCACCGAACGCGATCGTCAGCACGAACAGGTTGATGAGGAACAGGTAGAGTGGGAACGCCCAGGCGGCGGTCCCGATGTCCCGCTCGCGTGGGTTCTGCACTACCAGCACGTGGAACTGGCGGGGCAGCAGTATCACCGCGACCATGGAGATCAACAGCATGGCCACCCAGCGCGAGTACGACGCGGTCGGGCCGTGGCCGAGCGTCAGGAGCGGGGAGAACTCCGGATGGGCCGCGATGCGCGTGAAGATATCGGCCACGCCGCCGTAGAGCCCCCACGTCACGAACGCGCCGACCGCCACGAACGCGACGAGCTTCACGATGGATTCCGCGGCGACCGCCGTCATGAGGCCGGTCTGCTGACGCGTGAAGTCGAGATTGCGCGCGCCGAACAGGATCGCGAACAGCGCGAGGGTCCCGGCGACCAGCACCATGTCGAAGCCGAGAGGCACCGGAGAATCGAGGAGAATCAGCCGTAGCGTGGTCGAGACGGCTTTGAGCTGGAGCGCGATGTACGGAATCATTCCCAGCACCATCAGCACGGCCACGAGCGAGCCAAGCGGCACCGACTTGCCGTAACGGCTCGCAATGAAATCCGAGATCGTCGTGATTCGCTGCTCCTTGACCACACGCACCAGCTTGCGAAGCACCGTCGGCCAGAGGAGGGCCACAAGGGCCGGGCCGAGGTAGATCGTCATGAACTCGAGCCCTCGATTCGCCGCCAGCCCGACGGAGCCGTAGAACGTCCACGCCGTACAGTAGACGGAGATCGCGAGCACGTAGGTGGCCGTGCCAAGGCGAGGGCGGCGGAATCGCGAACCGGCGCGTTCCGCGACAGCGGCGACGACAAACAGGAAGACCAGGTACGCGAGCAGGATCCCCGCCAGCCAGGTCTGGGCCTGCCACCTCATGGCGAATCCTCATCGCCGGAGCGCGGGCGCGCCAGAAAGAGCACCAGCACGATGGCGGCCCAGACCGCGAACAGGTACAGGACCAGAGCCGGGATGCCGGCTATCAGGACCGGCTTGTTTGCGGCCGTCAGGAGGGGCCAGACCAGGAGTCCCCCGAACAACACGAAGCAGGCTCCGAGAAACCCCTTTGCTTTCACGAGTCGCTCACCTCGCGGTCAGTCGGGCCAGGCGTCAGCGTACAAGAGGGCCGCCCGAGCGGGCCTCATTCCTTCTAAAAATCTCTGAAACTCGGCGCGGTACAATGCCGTTCGACCATGCCTGCCGAACCTGATCCTTGGGCAATCAGCGAATTCGGACGGTTCAAGGTGGTTCGCTATCGTCGCGAGTTGCTGGCGGATGGACAGCCGGTCCCGATCGGCGGGCGGGCGTTCGATATGCTCCTGGCGCTGATCGACGCCAACGGCACCGTGGTCGGCACGGACGACCTGATGCGCCGCGTATGGCCCGACCGCCTCGTCGAGGAACACAACCTGCACGCCCAGATCTCCGCGTTACGAAAGGTGCTGGGCGCCGATCGGGATCTCATCCGGACGGTGTCAGGGCGCGGGTATCAGTTCAGAGGGGAGATCCACACGACGGCGGCCCCTGCCGCCGCGGGGACGCCCGCGCGAAGGACGAATCTTCCCGAAACCGTTTCCGAATTGATCGGGCGCGAGGCCGAGCTCGGGGAGGTCAGCGACCTAGTCAGCAGGCATCGCCTGGGCACACTGGTCGGCGCCGGCGGTATCGGCAAGACGCGACTGGGCCTGGATGTTGCGAGGCGCCTTCTACCGAGATTTTCCGACGGCGTGTTCGTCGCGGAGCTCGGGCCGCTCGGGAACCCTGACCTCGTCCCCTCCACCGTGGCGACCGCGCTCGGCCTCACGCTCGGCCCTGGCGTCGTGTCGCCCAAAAGCGTCGCGGCGGCCGTCGGCACAAAACAGCTCCTGGTAGTCCTCGACAACTGCGAACATCTGATCGAGGCAGCCGCCGACATGGCTGAGGCGTTTTTGCGAATCAGTCCTACCGCCTTTCTGCTGGCGACGAGCCGTGAGCCCCTACGCGTCTCCGGCGAAGTGGTCTACAGCGTGCCGCCGCTCGCGGTGCCCGCGGAAGACGATCAGGACATGGATGCGGTATTGCGCTGCTCTGCGATGCGGCTATTCGTCTCACGGGCCCAGGCAGCGGAGCCGCGGTATGTCGTCGATGCCCGCGTCGCGGCCACCACGGCCGCGATTTGCCGACGTCTCGACGGGATCCCCCTCGCGATCGAGCTCGCCGCGGCGCGCATCGCCGGGTTCGGGCTCGAGGGCGTCGCGGCCGGTCTCCACGACCGCTTCAGACTGCTCGCGGGCGGCAGCCGCACGGCGTTGCCGCGCCACCAGACCATGCATGCCGCGCTCGACTGGAGCTACAACCTGCTCATAGAGTCCGAGCGAATCGTCCTCCGGCGGCTGGCTGTCTTCGCCAGCGCGTTCACGCTCGAGGCGGCCCGCGTGGTGGCGGCGTCCCCCGACATCCCCGAGCAGGAGGTCGTCGACTGTGTCGCGGCCCTGGTCGCCAAGTCGCTCCTGTCGACGGACGTCACCGCGACCATGGTGCAGTATCGCCTGCTCGAGACGACGCGCGCATACGCGCGCGAAAAGCTCGGCGAGAGCGGCGAGCTCGAACAGTGCGCCGGACGCCACGCCGAGTATCTTCGAGTCGTGTTCGAGCGGGCCGAGCCCGAGTCCGAGACGCGGCCCGCCGCCGAATGGCTCGCCCGGTACCGCCCCTTCGTCGAGGACCTGCGGGCGGCGCTCGACTGGGCCTTTTCTCTGGGCGGCGATGCCTCGGCCGGCGTGAAGCTCACCGCGGCGACGGTGCTACTCTGGATCCACCTGGCATTGATGGCCGAGTGTCGCCGCCGCGTCGAACAGGCAGTGGCTCACCTCGACGGCGCGGTGCCAGCGGACGCGGCGCGCGACATGCGCCTGTATCTTGCCCTGGCGATCGCCGGCATCCATACCCAGGATCCCGGGAGCCCGAAGATGCTCGCGGCGTTGACGAAGGCCCTCGAGCTTGCCGAGCAACTGGACGACTCGGAGTACCGGTTGCGGGCGATGTGGGGCCTCTACATCTATCGCTTCAGAATGGGTGAGTATCGGAGCGCGCTGGCGCTTGCCGAGCGGTTTCGCGCTTCCGCAACCAAGACGCCCGATCCTTTCGATGACCTCATCGGCGACCGACTCATCGGCATCGTCCTGCACGTCTTGGGAGACCAGCCTGGTGCATTCCGACACATCGCGCCCCTCGTCGGCGCCGATTTCGCCAGCGATCGCCACTCGCACATTCTTCGCTATCAATACGACCAGCGGGTCGTGACTCATTGCCATTACGCGAAGATTCTGTGGCTACAGGGACGCGCCGATAAGGCGATGCGCATCGCAGAGGGAATCGTCGACTACGCCGGCACGCAGGATCACGTTCTTTCCCTCCTGTACGCACTGGTACAGGCGGCGTGCACGATCTCGGTCTATTCCGGCGATCTTGTGACCGCCGACCGCTATGTCGATCTCGTCGAGGATCTGGCGGCGAAGCACGGGCTCGAGACCTGGCGCCGGTGGGGGCAATCCTTCGAAGGCGTGCTGCTGATCAAGCGTCGGGACAGTGCGGCCGGCGCTCGACTCCTGAGCACAGCCCTCGAGGGACTTTCTGAAACGGCGCTGTACCTGAACAGGAATCTGTTTGCCGAGCTCGCGGAGGGCTTGCGTGCCGCGGGCCAGATTTCGGAGGGCCTCGAGCTCATCGCGGACGTGCTCGCGCGCGTGGAGCGGACCGAAGAAGGATGGTGCCGCGCCGAGCTGCTGCGCCAGAAGGGCGAGCTCCTATTGCTGCGCGACACTCCGTCGTCAGTCACGGACGCCGAAGCGTGCTTCCGGCTGGCGCTCGATGTGGCGCGAGACCAGCACGCTCTGGCCTGGGAGCTGCGCGCTGGGACGAGTCTCGCCCGCCTCTGGCGCGAACAGCGCCGGACCACCGAAGCGCGTGACCTGCTCGCGCCCATCTACCAGAGATTCACCGAGGGGTTTGCGACTTCCGATCTCGTCACCGCAAAGAATCTCCTGGCCGCAATGCAATGAAGCTCATTCAGGACTTTGCCGGCCGACCACCTCGAGGGTGATGGTCGCAATCGAGCCGGGTCCCATTCGCGACTGCTCGCAAAAAACTCACAAACCGCCTCGCGGTCTCAAATCGAACAGCTGCTTAGGCTTGGCCCTCATCTCGCTCGTGCCATCCGCAGAGGTCAGGCACATCGGTCAACGAATTGAGGCGAGTAGAGCCTTGGCTGCGACGAGATCGGCGCTCCCGAATCCCTCGGTGAAGCGGCGGTAGACGGGTGCCAGTAGCTTGCGTGCCTGGCTCACTCGTTGCTGCCCGTGCCAGAGCCCGGCGAGGCTCGTCGCCGCCCGCAACTCCCACGAGAGCGCGCCCTGGCGTCGCGCGACGTCGAGTGCCAGACGGAAGCATTTCCTGCGTGACGAAGGCGAAGCTTCTGCGCGCAAGCTCGATCGTGCCGGAGTCGATGTCACCTGCACGCGTTACAACGGCCTGATTCACGACTACGGTCTGCTGAACGCGATGAGCCAGGTCCCGGGCGTCCGATCGGCGATGCTCCAGGCCTCGGCAGAGCTGAAAAAACACCTCGGCTGACCCGGCTCGAGAATGGGCCTCGACCGGGCCGTCCTATTACGACCCCGGGCGAGGAATGCCGAGCGCTTTCATGCGGTAGGCC
>Ga0318528_10000680_pt1 | contig 11540 bp, 10 predicted proteins | sample GRESIP052b4f26_FD_202500 | JGI IMG/M metagenome (GOLD analysis project Ga0318528, IMG submission 202500) | Tropical soil microbial communities from Luquillo Experimental Forest, Puerto Rico - GRE.SIPMG.052b4f26 | ecosystem: Environmental > Terrestrial > Soil > Tropical forest > Bulk soil...
TGCGAAGACTGGTGACCCCTACAAGACGCTCGGCGGCGGCGTGTGGCAAAATCCGGCGGTAGACCTCGCCACAAACCGCATCTATTTTCTGGTCGGTAATCCGTCGCCCGACCTCGACGGGTCGTTGCGGCCCGGCGACAACCTCTATACCAACTCGCTGGTGTCGCTCGATCTCGAGACCGGTCGCTACATCTGTCACTTCCAGTACATCGCTCACGACGTCTGGGACCTCGACGCCGTCAGCCCAGCCGTTCTGGTCGACGTCAAGGACAAGGACGGCAAAGCGGTGCCGGGCATACTGCATGCCGGCAAGACCGGGCACATCTACGTGCACAACCGCAGCGACTGCAGCCTCATTCGTTTCTCGGAGGCGATGGTGCCTCAGGAGAACATGTGGGTGTTGCCCACCAAAGAGGGCGCCCGCATGCTGCCCGGTGCCAACGGCGGCGTCGAATGGTCCCCGGTGGCGGTGGATCCCAATGCGGGCCTGGCGTATGCGATCAACCTCCATCAGCCGATGACCTATCACGTCGAGAGTTCGCCCTATCCGAAGGGCAAGCTGTGGCTTGGCGGCGCCTTCAAGGTCATCCCCGCCGAGGAGCAGTGGGGCAACGTGACCGCGGTCGACTACAATACTGGGAAGATCCGCTGGCAGGTGAAGACGCCGCAGCCGATGATCGGCGGAATCCTGGCGACTGCCGGCGGGCTGGTGTTCACCGGCGAGGGTAATGGCTGGTTCAAGGCCTATGACTCGGGTACCGGTGCAACGCTATGGACCTTCCAGGCAGGCGCCGGCGTCAATGCCCCGCCTTCCTCCTATTCGGTGGAGGGCAAGCAGTACATTGTGGTGGCAGCGGGCGGCAACGTGCAGCTCGACTATAAGCGCGGCAACAGCATCATCGCGTTTATGGTCGATTGAGCGGCTGGCGAGGATTTGTGGCGCTGAAGCATCTCGCGCTGATCGGCCTGCTCGCTTCTTTGGTGGGGCTGCCCGCGACTGCGCGGGCCGATACGCTGTCGGATCATGTGGAGCTCTGTGTTGCTTGCCATGGCGAACAGGGTGTGCCGCAGGACAAGTCGATCCCGGTGATCGACGGTCAGCAAGAGGGCTATCTGTATCTGCAGTTGCGCGATTACAAGAACGGAGATCGCAGGAACGACGTGATGTCGCCGATCGCCGAGGCACTGGAGCGCACCGACATGATGGCGCTGGCCGAATATTTCTCGAAACGTCCCTGGCCCAATCTGCGCCAGCCGCAGCCCACGGATGCGGTAGTCGCGCGGGCACTGCGGGCGAATGCGTCGATCGGCTGTACCGGGTGCCATCTCGGCGAATATCAAGGAGCTGGCACCCAGCCACGGCTTGCGGGCCAGGCTCGGGACTACACGCTGCAGACGATGCTCGACTTCCGCAGCCGCAAGCGCGCCAACAATCCCGGCATGTCCGATCTGATGATCGCCGCATCAGAAGAGGATCTGGTCGCTATGGCGGATTACCTGGCGGGGCGGTGAGCCGAATCGATTCGCTGCCCAAACTCTGTCTCCGCCAACCGCTCGCGCACACTGTCATTCGCCGCAAGATCGAACGCGCTCTTTCCGTCGTTGTCGCGGCGCGTTCGATCGGCTCCGCGACGAATCAGCGCCTCCACAACCGCCGCATAGCCGTTTTCCGCAGCGATCATCAGAGCGGTTCGGCCACGGTTGTCGACGGCGTCGATATGCGCGCCGCGCTGGATCAGCAGCGCGATCACCGCCGCAATGTCGTCGATGCCGGCGCTGTTGTCGTGCCCGGCAGCCCACATAAGCGCCGTGAGCTCGTTGCCATAACGCGCATCGACATCGATGCCCGCATCGATCAGTCGCCGAACCACCGCGACGTTGCCGAGCGCCGCCGCGTAGACGATCGCCGCCTTACCTGTCTGGTCGGGCACTCTCGCCTCCGCCCCGTGGGAGAGCAACATCTCGACGATGGCGACGTTTCCGCGAAACGCCGCCGCGGCAATTGGCACGAGCCCGCTGCGGCCGGGCAGATTGGGGTCGGCGCTCCTGTCAAGAAGCAACTGCACAACGGGAAGGCGGTCGCGCTCGGTGGCGACATACAGCGCGGTTGAACCCGCGATATTGCGGGCATCGATTGGCGAGCCGAGATCGAGAAACGTGGCGACTAACGCCGCGTGGCCGGCGCGCGCCGCATGCGCGAGCGCCATGGCGCCATCGCGGTCGCGCGCACGCAGCGAAGCGCCGCTGGCTAACAGTCGACGCGCCAGGCCTTCGCACCCCTTGTCGGCCGCATTGAACAGCACCGCATTGACGCCGATCGCCGTGATGCCCGATCTGCTCGTCTCGAACTTGTTCTCGAGCTCACGACAGATCGCCCGATCGGCGCCGCGCGCGTAAGGCGGCACGGTCAACAGGGCGATGAGCGCCAAATGCGCTGCGGGCCACATTCTCATCGGAGAAATTTCCGGGATTGGGCAAACAATTGCATAGCACAGGTGATGGCAATTTTACATGCAGGCTGCGCACTTGACCAAACCGGAGTCGACTAATGGCAGTCCATCGGCTGCCCAAAAATCACGTTAGCCGTCGCTTCGTTGTCGCGTCCAAAAGCTGACATGCGATTTCCGCGCCGTGCCTTGTTGGCGTTAGTTAGCTCACTCCTCGCGGTGCTCTGAACAGCCGCGCGCGCTCCGTTGTCTCTAAACACAAAGAGCCCCGGCCGGTTGCGACCCGACCAGTGATTCTCAAGCACCGTCCACCAAAGGGGTGGGCGTTCGCCATGGCCCGGCAGCTAAAGGCATGGCACTGTACTTGCTGCGGCTGATCATCGCATCCGATCAAGTCTGCACGCAATTATCATGCGACCACCGCCCATCCCATCCGCCAAATTCGCTCTTTCGCGGCGTGCCGTGCTGCGCGGTGCAGCCTCCGCCGGACTGCTGCGATGGGTCGCCTCAGCGAACGATCCGAGATCGCCGCCGCAATACCTGGCATCCGAAGCTTTAACCCGCGCGACCGGCGCCGTCCTGCCGATCAATGGCGGCTACACCGCCCGGGCACGAGATACGTGGTCAGGTGGGCGTCCAGGGCGTCCATCGTCGCCTCGTTGGCGGGAGCCGCGCGGAACCCGATGAAGCCGTCCGGCCGGACAAGGACGGCGCCGCCGTCGGGCACGCCGGCCTCGGCCGCATCGAAATCTCCGATTGCGGCATCGACAATCGAGACGAGCCGTCCCAGCGCGTGCGCAGATAGTCCAGGCGGGGTACGTCGCCGAATGCGATCAGATGATGACGCATATCGCTGAGGCGGCAACGAGCCGGGAAGCGGTCTCCCGGCGAAGGTCCTTCCACGGCGGTGCCGGCCTCTCCGACCAGCGCGCTTCCCGCATACGACATGTCGAGCATCGACCGTCTGCGCATTGTCGCTATGATCTCGGCCGGATCCGCTGGCGCTGGGACCAGGGTTCGGCCGCCGTCACACATCGCAATCTGCTCCATCACAAAGCGATGAATCTCGTCCGACACCTCGATCACGTGCTGATCGGCGGCCCCGCGCTCGGGCGCGTAGCTGTCGAGAAGTGATCGTTTTGCGGCGCCGCGCACCACAAGCGCGAGCTTCCACGCGATGTTGGCCGCGTCCATCAATGCTGCGTTGATTCCCTCCCCGCCCAGCGGACTCGACAAGTGGCCGGCATCGCCGAGCAGGAAACGCCGTCCATCGCTCAGGCGCTCGGAGGCGCGCTTGTGCATCTTGAAATAGGAAACCCACCGCAGATCGTGCAAGCCGGTATCGACGCCGACGCGGGTGTTGAGCAAAGCAGCCAATTGCTCCGCGGCGGGAAGCTCGGGCCGTATATCTGCCTCCTCGCGATTGACAAAGATGAGCCAGCGGGCGTCCGGGAGCGGCGAGAGCAGCCCGAACCCCTTGCTTCCAACTATCACGCGGCCACATTCGGGCGGGCTTGGCAGGCGAATTTTCACGTCTGCAACAATGAAACGACCGTCGTAGGTCGCCCCCTCGAGATGCTCCTGCATCGAATGGCGCGTGACGCTATGCGCGCCGCCCGCGCCCAGCACGTAAGCCGTCGTGAAGGTCTCAGACCGGCCGCCACTTTCGAGCATCACCCGCAAGCCGTCCGGGTCTTCCTCGATGGCCCTCACTTCCGTGCCGTATTCAATCTTCACGCCAAGGCGTGCCAGATGCTCGCGCAGGATTGCCTCGGTCCGCCATTGCGGCAGGCTGCACTGAAACTCGTACTTGCACCCGATACCAGCGAACTTCGCCGTCGCGATCTCCTGCAGGTGCGGACCCAGCAGCTGAACCTGCCTGATGCGCACTGCTGCGCGAAGGAAGGGTTCAATGAGACCGGCCCGGTCGAGAATCTCCAGCACCGCCGGCTGAAGAGCGGTTCCGCGAGTCTCGCCATGCGGCGCTAGCAGACGCTCGACGATCCGAGGCATGACGCCATGGCGCAGAAGCGCGCAGGCCGCAAACAAACCGGCGGGGCCGCTGCCCACGATCAGGACGGCCGGTGCGAGTGCGCCGTTTCGAGTGGGATCCGGCAACCCGATATGCATCGCAGAAATCCCTCGCCGAGTCTCCTTCGCCGACCAGGCGAACCTGTCATAGCCACTTGCCTGCCGTTGGGCCGACGCAGGATGACTTTTCTTCGAATCGCCATCCTGCTCTAACTCTTTGTTTGAGCATGTCCTTTTTCGCAAAACCGGTTCCCACTTTTGCGGGACATGCTCCAGCGGCCGAACCGGGAAAGGACGCAAGCTCGACGGCCGAAGCGACCGGCTATTTGCGCGCCGTCAAGCCGATGACGGCGGACATGCCGCTGTGGCGCGTGCCTTCCTGCATCTCGACCTCTTCTTCCACGATGTTCACGCCGTGAAAGTCGCGGAACGCATCTTCGAGCATCGCACGCGTATAGAGGTTCTCCCGTTCCTTGGGTCCGCCGGTGCCGTATTGCAGCTGCTTGGGGGTATAGCCCTGGATGATCAGGAGGCCGCCGGGCTTGAGCGCCTTTCGCATCCCCGCCCATTTCCTCGCGCGCTCGGCGGGCGAGCTGAACTGGGTGAAAATCTCCGCCACCACATCGAAGGCGGCTTCCGGATACTCCCAGCTGTGGACATTGGCCTGCACGAACGTGACCGCGACACCGCGTTCCTTGGCCAGCGCCCTCGCCTTGCGCAGCGCAGCCGGCGAGAACTCGATCGAGAGAACCTCGAGCCCCTGCTCGGCGAGCCAGACGCCGTTGCGTCCTTCTCCGTCCGCAACCGCCAGCGCCCTGCCGGACCGCGGCAGCAGCGCCCTGCATGACGCGAGAAAATAATTTGGCGCGGTTCCGAAGACATAGTCGGGGACGCGGTACCTTTCCTCCCAGCGCTGGTATTCGGTTTCCACGATCGATTCCATCCTTTGCATGCGCGCCGCTCAAAGGGCGCCGTTACCCAAGCACATTTGGGAAAGAAGCGATTTGATGCAAGTCGGGTGCCCTACCGCACCCGGCCGCGCTATGATGCCGGGATGACGGCCATCGCAATCGAAAGTCCGGAGCGCTTCATTCGCTGGCGCTATCTGTGGTTCGCGCTCGCGGGCATCGCCGTCATGATCGCAGCCGTCCGGATCGGCAATCTCTGGTTCCTCGACTTTGTGCACGTCTTTTCCAGCCTGCTGTGGACCGGCATCGATCTCTTCATGGGGTTCGTGCTCGGCCCCATCCTGCGCCGCATGGATCTCTCGGTGCGCCGGGAGGTGGCGCGGCGATTGACGCCGCGCACGCTGTTCCTGATGCCGGCAATCTCGATCATCTCCGGCACCAGCGGCTGGTTCCTCGCGGTCGAGCTTGGCTATACGGAGCTCCCCTGGCCGGCTTTCGGCTGGGTCGCAGCCGCTCTCGTCCTGGTGACGCTGATGACCGTCCAGGGTCTCGGCTTTCTCATACCGGTCAACGTGATGGTCTGTTTCGAGCTGCAGAAACCCAAGCCCGACCTGCGCAAGATCGCCACCTGGATGCAGCGCTATTTCTACGCGGTGGCCATGCAGGGCACGATGCAGGTTGCGATCATCATTGTCATGACGCGTTTTCGTGCCGGAATTTGAAAAGCGACCTCGGGGTAACGCCTGGGGTAACGGCAATCTCACCCCGGATCGCCCGAGCGCACGGGCGGGCTTCCCACGCTGTTGCACTCCTCCTTGGCGGGAGTAGACTGCCGGGCAGCCCCGAAGAGGAGATGATCCCATGAAGCGGTTTGCCCTGTTGGCGGGAATTGCGCTCGCGCTCGGCATCGGCAGCGCGGCGATGGCATGCGAGGACGGCATCTACGCGGCCGACGAGCCCACGATAACCACGCCGCAGCAGGCGTGCAGCACGGGCAACTGCGCCGTGCCCGAAGCGACCGTTGGGTTGGCCGATAGCCGTTGCCCCAGCAATGCCTGCCCGGTACGGCCCGAGCCGACGGCGAGCACCCCGGCGCAACCGGACCCGGCGGCAAAGCCGGCATTCCAGTTGGCCTGCAGCAGCGGCAGAAGCTGCGGCTGCTGTTGGTGAAAACGGCGCATAGCCTTCGTCGCGCCCGCCCTTGAGGCGGGCGCAGTCGTTTGGGACTCGATTCAGATCCTGAGAAGGACGGCCGCGGCCAGCAGGACCAGACACTCACCCGCCTGCTCGAGTGCTCCTGCCGCGTCGCCGGTCTGGCCGCCGATCTGGCGCAGGCTCAGCCAAGCCATGGCGACGCTCGTCAGGCTCAGCAGCAAAAGACAGAGAAGCGCGCCGCGCGCGCCAAATGCGACAAGCAATATGCACGCACCGATAAAGGCGGCCGCGGCGGCGCTCGCCGCCGGCGGCTTGCCGGCATCCGCCGAGAGCCCGTCGCTGCGCGCCGGGGGAACCCAGCAAAGGAAGGCCGGCAAGGCGGCGCGCCCCGATGCGTGCGCGGCAACCAGCGCCACGGCAACCGGGAGCGGTCCGGCGAGGCTTGCGAGCGCGCTCCAGCGCAGCATGAACGATGCCGCGAGTGCGCACGCGCCGTAGGTGCCGAGACGGCTGTCGCGCATGATGGCGAGCTTGTGCTCGCGGTCCTTGCCGCCGCCAAAACCGTCCGCGGTGTCGGCGAGCCCATCCTCATGCAGGGCGCCGGTGATCGCGACACCTGCCGCGAGCGCAAGCGCGGCCGCGGGCGACGGCGGCAGCCCGATCCGGTGGGCGAGCCAATAGACCACTGCGGCGATGGCGCCGATGAGCGCGCCGGCAACCGGCAGCGCCCAGCTGGCGCGCGCGACATCGCGACCCTCGATCGGCACGGAGGAGGCGAGCGGCAGCCGCGTGCAGAACGCAACGCAGATGGCGAGATCCGTACCGAAGCGGCGGAGCCATGCGGGCGGCGTCATTCCTTTGCCCTCGATTGCCGCGGTGAGATGCTCCACCATGGAGCAGCCAAGTCACGAGACTGCAATGGCCCCATTCGCTTCGCTTGCCGAGCTGCGGAAGAGCTGCCGCGACCTGCCGGCCGCAGACGAGGGCGCAGCGGGCAAGGTCGCCCGCCGCGACGCCCTGCTGACCAAGCCGCCGGGCAGCCTCGGACGCCTGGAGGATGCCGTCGCGTGGCTCGCCCGCTGGCAGGGGCGCGCGCCGCCGCGGCTCGACCGCGTCGAGGTGCTGGTGTTTGCCGGCAATCACGGCGTGACGGCGCAAGGCGTCTCGGCCTATCCGGCCGAAGTCACGGCGCAGATGGTGGCGAATTTCGCAGCCGGCGGCGCCGCCATCAATCAGCTTGCCCGTGTTGCGGGGGCGAGCCTGCGCGTCGTCCCGCTGGCGCTCGAGCGGCCGACCGCGGACTTCACCACGGCGCCTGCCCTGGACGAGGAGGCGTTCCTCGCCGCCGTCGCGACCGGGCACGACGCGGTGTCGCCCGAATGCGACCTCGTCTGCCTGGGCGAGATGGGGATCGGCAATACGACCGCCGCAGCTGCCGTCGCCGCAGCCCTGTTCGGAGGCGGCGGCGCGCGCTGGGCCGGGCGCGGCACCGGCATCGACGAGCACGGCCTTGGGCGCAAGCGCGCGGTGATCGATCAGGCGCTTGCGCGCCATGCCGATGCGCTCGGCGATCCGTTGGCAGTTGCGGCGGCGCTGGGCGGACGCGAGCTTGCCGCCATCCTGGGTGCGACGCTCGCTGCGCGCCGGCAGCGCATCCCTGTGCTGCTCGATGGATTTGTATCGACGGCAGCGGCGGCGCCGCTCGCGCGGCTCAAGGCGGATGCGCTTGCGCATGCGCTTGCCGGCCATGTCTCGGCCGAGGCCGGGCATCGCATGCTGCTCGACGAGCTTGCGCTCGCGCCGCTGCTCGATCTCGGAATGCGATTGGGCGAAGGCTCGGGCGCGGCGGTCGCCGTGCTGGTGCTGCGCGCCGCGCTCGCCTGTCACCTCGGCATGGCCACCTTCGAAGAGGCGCAGGTATCGGACAAGGCACCGTAGCCCCTGGCGACTGCGCCTCACATTGCCTTGATGCCCGCCGCCTTGATGATCGGCCACCATTTTTCGATCTCGGCCTTCTGGTGCGCGCCGAGGGCTTGCGGCGTCTGCCGCTCGGGCGGCACGATTTCCTGCCCCTGGTCGGCAAATCGCTGCCGCACGGCCGGGTCGGCCAGGGCGGACCGCACTGCCGAATTGAGCTTCAAGATGATCTCCCGGGGTGTTCCCTTCGGCGCCCAGAGCGAGTGCCAGAAGGAAGCATAGAGTCCCGGCACGCCGGTCTCCTCCATGGTCGGGACGTCGGGTGCGGCCCACCATCTGGTCTTCGCCATCATGGCATAGGCCTTGATCTGTCCGCTGCGCACCAGCGTGTAGGAGGCCGCCGCCATCCCCAGATTGAGATCAATGTGACCTGCGACCAGGTCCTGGTTGAGCGGGGCGGAGCCTCGGTAGGGAACAAACTGGAAGCGGGTAGCCGTCACGTTCTGAAAGTATGTCCCGGTGACATCGGATGCCGCGCCGACCCCGACGGTACCCGCGGTGGCCTTCCCCGGGCTCTGCTTGAGCCACGCGATCAATTCGCCGAGGTCTTTCGGTGGCAATGTCTTTCTCGCCACCATCCAGATCGGGGTGTCGGCCAGCAGCGCGATCGGCTCGAAATCCGCGAGCACGTCGTAAGGAAGGCTCATGGTCGCGCCGTTGACGACATGCGTGTTCCAATGGCCGATGCTGAGCGTGTAGCCATCCGGAACTGCGCGCGCGACCCTTGCTACGCCGATGCTTCCCGCCGCACCGGTCACATTCTCGATAATGACGGATTGTCCGAGTGAGCCTGACATGGGGTCCGCCAGAATGCGGGCAAGCGTGTCCGTCGGTCCGCCCGCCGGGAATGGCACGATGACCGTGATCGGCCGCGACGGATAGGCTTGCGCCAGCGCGTGTGCGCCGGAGAAGAGGATCGCGAACGCAATGGCAAGAAGCTTCTTCATGGCACACTCTCTGTTGCAGGCCCGGCCCACGGGTCAGGTGCGCACGGCTCACGCCGTGCCAGCATGTGCGATAGCATGGAAGAAGGTGCCGCTGACATTGCCGCGCCGGGAGCCGGACGCACCGAGCGGGCGGCCCTGCCCGTCGGCAAGATCGGAAAACGGCGCGTCGTTTCCGGGCGCCGTCAGCGTCGCATAGTGAAACTCATGACCGCGCACGGTGGCGCCGGCAGCGCCGATCGGGCCGTCGCAGAGAAGCCGCGCCTCGCGGTAGCCGAGATGGAGCCTGCGGTGCGCAAAGCTGGTCGCATGGCCAAGCAGCCCGGTCATGCCGTGGCGCGCACCGTCTGCATCCTCGAGGCCTTCGCCGAGCACAATGAAGCCGCCGCATTCCCCATGCACCGGGCGCGTTTGCGCAAAGCCCGCCAGCCCTGAGCGAAAGCGCGCGGCCCCGGCAAGCGCGCCCGCATGGAGCTCCGGATAGCCGCCGGGAAGCCAGCAGCAGTCGCAGCTCTCCGGCGGCGGCTCGTCGGCAAGCGGCGAGAAGGGGACGATCTCCGCGCCGGCCGCCCGCCAGCCCTCGACGATGTGGGGATAGACGAAGGTAAAGGCCGCATCGCGGGCGAGCGCAATGCGCCCCCCGGGCGGCCGCAGCGATGAAACCTTCCCCCCCGCGGCAGCGGTGACCAGCACAGCAGCGGCAATGACGGCATCGAGATCAATAAAGCGTTCCGCCGCCTGCGCCAGCGCGTCGAGGCGCCCCGCCAGATCGGCGTGCTCGCCCGCCTGCACGAGCCCGAGATGGCGCTCCGGCAAGGCCAGCTTCTCGTGGCGCGGCACGGCGCCCATGACTGGGATGCCCAGGGCGGCGACGACCTGCGCAACCAGCTCGCGATGGCGTTCGCTGCCGACGCGGTTGAGCACCACGCCCGCAATGCGCACGGCGGGATCGTGCGTGGCGAAGCCGCGCACCACGGCGGCGGCCGATTGCGACTGTCCGGAGACGTCGATGACAAGCAGGATCGGCAATGCAAACCGCGCCGCGAGATCAGCGGTCGCGCCGCGGCGGCCCGGCGCCCCCGCAACGCCGTCGAACAATCCCATCACGCCCTCGATGATGAGGACATCCGCCCCGCGCGCGGCTTCGCCCAACAGCGCATCGAGCAAGGCCGGCGGCATCGCCCAGCTGTCGAGATTGTAGCCGTTCGCCCCGGTGGCGGCGGCGTGAAACGCAAGATCGATATAGTCCGGCCCGGCCTTGGCCGCCCGCACCGCGGTTCCTCGGCGCGCCAGTGCGGCAAGCAGCGCAAGCGTCACGGTGGTCTTGCCCGCGCCCGAGCGCGGAGCGGACACGATGAGCCCACGCGCCGTCATCACCGCTGCCGATCCGCCGCGCCGGGCGCAAGGCCGCCCACGAGGCGGTCGCGCACGCCCACGATCTCGCCCACGACCACGATCGCGGGCGGCTCGAAGGCCTGCGCGCGCGCCTCCTGCGCGACGCGCGCCAGCGTAGAGACCAGGATGCGTTCTGCGCTGGTGGTCGCCGATGCAATGACCGCCGCCGGCGTCTCCGGGTCGCATCCCGCGCGCATCAAGGCCGCCGCGATCCGCTCGAGATTATGCATCACCATGTAGAGCACAATCGGTGCCCCGGCCCGCGCCAGCGGTCCCCAGTCGAAGGCGTCGTCCTCGGCGCCGTGGCCGGCTGCAAAAATGACGGCGCGGTTGATTTCGCGAATCGTGGCCGGGATCGAGGCGGCGGCGAGCGCGGCAAGTCCCGCCGTCACACCGGGAATGATGCGAAAGGGCACGCCGGCTGCGGCGAGCGCGATTGCCTCCTCGCCCCCGCGCCCGAACACGCAGGGGTCGCCGCCCTTGAGGCGCAACACGCGCGCTCCGCTCTTGGCAAGCTCGACGAGGCGCCGCGATATGTCGGTCTGCGTCGCCGACGGCCTGCCGCCGCGCTTGCCCGCAAACTCGAGCCGCGCCTGCGGTCCGGCAAGCGCCAGCACGCGTTTGTCGACCAGCGCATCGTGCACGATCGCGTCGGCTTGGGCGAGCCCGGCGCGCGCATAGAG
>Ga0318528_10000681_pt1 | contig 11539 bp, 8 predicted proteins | sample GRESIP052b4f26_FD_202500 | JGI IMG/M metagenome (GOLD analysis project Ga0318528, IMG submission 202500) | Tropical soil microbial communities from Luquillo Experimental Forest, Puerto Rico - GRE.SIPMG.052b4f26 | ecosystem: Environmental > Terrestrial > Soil > Tropical forest > Bulk soil...
TCAGATGGTTCTGATTTGCGCAAAGCCATGAACTTAAGAACATCGGCGTCGCTTGTTAGGCGAGTGAAGTCGCTATGTGGAACCCAAGGCCCCGCTAATCGCTATTTGGGGCTCGTCATTTACGATTAAGCTACACACACATTAGGGCAAGTCGGGGGACGGGCTCATGCACCCAAGCGTTATTCGACCCATAGCTTTGTTTGGGACGGTGGCGGTAATGGTCACCCTAACTGTCGTGGTGACGCTTTTCTCGTACTAAATTGAGCGGCCGATACGACGCGTGCGATCAGACTAGAAAACACAACAACAACACCAGTGGCGTCGCGCAACAAAACGCGAGCACGATCTGGCCTGAGACGCGAAGCATCGGGTGCTGGTTCACCACATGCGATAAATAAGTCATCTCGCGTCTCCGTGCTGTTCTAGCCACACGTGTGATCGAAACCACACATATCTTCTACATCTACATTACTGAAGGAGAGGTTGGCGTCAAGCCATTCTGTCCGGCAGAATACCTAATCTTCGGAAGCGTTGCCTCTTGGCCACATAAGTTGCCCTGCAGCCACATTCTTTTGTGGCCACCAAGCACTGGGCAAATAACATCACAGTCAGAACCGGCAGCGGTCGCCTTCGAGTGCCGGCCCCCTCGGATCTCGATCCCCAGGGCTGCTGCGCAGGTGGGCCTTTCGCCCTGCTGTTCTAACCGCTTCATAGCCGCTTCCCGCCGTGGTCCGACCCGACGAGCAGCTCGGTCAATTTCTCAGTGTGTCCCAGCTCGCTCGAAACAACACCGACAACAACAAGAGCCACCGCAAGCATGAATAGAATGAATGTTGTGGTAGCCACCGTGACGTTCCCCCCGGCATGAAAAGCGGCGCACTACAAAATGTCCTCAAAAGCTATGCTCTCGGCCGATAAGGGTCTGTGACAGCTATCACAGGGGGCTTCCTTTAAGCGCATGAATGACGCCTCGCCGCTTCCTGCCGCCGTGGTCCGATCCGAAGCGCTGATGTGGTTTATAGGCAACGCTTGTGGAGATTTTGATCCTTCCCAAACGGGACGCGTTGACGGATTTGGGTGTTGAGCCCACGATGTTCGCTTAACGGTTCCGGACTTAAGAATGGAGGGGAAAATCCATGCGTCGAATGTTTATGTTCCTTGCAGTCGTCGGTCTGGCAATGGGTCTTGGTTACTCGACATCACAAGCACAAGCGTTGCCATCATTGGCTTGTGCAGTAGGACTGAATGTCCACCCCGGTGCGAGGATCGTGCTGAACCACCACACTATCGCGCGGTGCAATGCCGGCGGAGCCGGCTGTAAGTGCGTGTCGTGTTATAACCTCAACGGCTCAGTATCCGCACTGTGCTTCCCGCTGGTAGCTCCAATTCCGGGGCGCTGACACTGGGAAGCGTGCTTCGGCCGTAGCACTGCCGTCAGTTCCGCTGCCGCGAAAAAGCCGCTTGAGGCCGATTGCGCAGAGCCTAACGTTTTATCGTCGGACCGGAGCTTTCGGCCCTCACGACGACGCATGGGGGGACGCAAGGTTGGGATCTCCCTCCCATTGCCAGTTCGACAGCCCCAACGAATGCCTTCCCGGAAGATGGCATTAGGGGTCAGGGCAAAGCCGTTGGCACCGAGAGGCCGCCGACGGCTTTGCTATTTGAACGGCCGGCGATCGGCGGCGAAATTGCTGACGCGATGAGGCCGCGAAGGATCACGGCGAATATCGCCAAGCTGCCGGAGCAATGCCAGTGGGCCATTCGTTGGCCGTTATTTGTTCCGATCAACATGACGCCGTCGGTTTGAGGTCACAAAAAGATTGCAATGCAGAACTACCAACTAACAGTGGGTCTGCGGGGACAGTTGGGTAAGGCGTCCCATGGACATAATGCTAGGTTGGGCCTTGGTCGTTCTAATTATCGGTGGCGTGGTCGTTTATAGCGCCAGAGCGGCGCCCGCCAATGATCGATCCGTAGAGCCTCGCCGACGGCGACCTTTTTAGGCGCTACAGCACATTGAATGTCGAGCTTGTGGTCTGTCGCACATCGAGGCAGCACGAACTCGGCCGAGCTTTTGGCAAAGTGGGGATCAAATCCGGCAACCAATTCAATTCCGCATCGCGCCTTACGGGCGCGACGGTGTACCACCGTTTTTATATGCCGTGTAACGCCGCATCGCTTCGGCTTCAGTCAGCTCCTTCTTTTTAACTGAGAGTACTAGCGTGTCCATGTACTCCATGAACATATTACCTTCAGGCGAACAAGCATTGTTGGGGACACACTCCGCCAGCCGCTTCTGTCTCCCGCATTCCGCCATTACAAGGAATGATGGGTTTTCCCGACCGCATTGATCGTAGTACTCCCACACTACTCGCGAAGGCGAGGCGCAAGTAGTCAGCATTAATGCAGTCACAAAACCTATGGCTGCTGACAAAATGAAATTAAATCTAAACATCCAGTGGCCTCTCCTGTCCCCTCCGCCCAGAGTGCGCCGCTACGGCATCAGCCTAATTGCATGAAGCCCCAAATTGCGATCAGAGCAGGAACGACAAGGGCAGCCCACGATAGATTCATCGACACGTTGTATGACCCAATCTGCAGTGTCCACCGGTTAACTAGCCTCAGGACGTGCGCGACCGCCACTAGAGCAAAAATCAGGGCCGAAACTGCTGCATAAGAATTCGCCATCTTATTCTTTCCCCCCGTAAGCGCCTAGCAGCACCTTGCGCCGGACATGCATTGCCTGGCGCACGCCGATTGGTAACCGCTTTGCTGTCTGAGCACCTGGTCAATACAAGATCAGCAAAATCAAACTTTACAGCGAGGCTGTGGCGTCGTACCAGCAGGTTGACGAAAAACGCATCGCAAATCGCGAGATGCGGGCATTGCGCTCAGTTGTATCCGGCTCGTTGCCCGGATTGGAATAGCTCTCGACGAATTGGTCGTATGATTTTGTGCATAGGCCACAGTGCGCGAGCTCGGGGAGCATGTCCGGTAAGTGCCAAAACCGGACATTAGGACGCCGCCAATTTTCTACAAAATGATGTTGTGCGCTGCATTCAGAAGTGCAGAAAATTAGAAAGGCTCATGCGAACAGGCTCACTCAAAGGGTCTTTACAGCTTTTCGGCATAGTTGCCGTGGGCACTGCCCTATTTGGTCTATGGCAAGGTTACGGGATCGGCGAGACATTGATCGCCACTGTGGTCCTTAGCGCTTTTATAATCGGCATCGCTTGGGTTGGGGCGCGGGCGGATAGCCGGCTCAATCGCAAGTAAATCCTAAAAAGGCGAAGGCAGAGCGCACTTAAAGCTCGATTCTGGGAGACCACCGCTGATGGGCAAAAAGGTGCAATTCCTTGCGGGTCTTTTCCTGGTCTGCATGTGCGTTCTGATGCTGCAGATCGTGCAGACTCGCATTCTGTCGGTCATCAGCTTCTATCATCTGGCATTTTTCGCGATCAGCATGGCGATGTTCGGCATGACCGCCGGCTCGCTGATCGTCTATTTCAATCCAAGGGTTTTTGCGCCCGAACGGTTGTTCGCCAATATGGTCTGGATCACGGCGGCGTTTGCCGTCGTTGTCGTATTGTCGACGACGATGCTGATCTCGACCGTGGTGATCGACCCGGCGAGGGGTTTTTTGCTGGCGGTGCTGTTGTGGAGCAAGGTGATTGCCGCGCTTGTTCCGCCCTATCTGTTCGCCGGGATGGCGATCTCGCTGGCGCTGACGCGTAGTCCCTGGCCGGTGGGACTCGTTTATGGCGCCGATCTTGCGGGCGCCGCATTTGGCTGCCTCGGGGCGCTCGTACTGATGAGCACGCTCGACGGTGTGTCCACCATGCTGATGATCGGCGCGATCGGTGCTGTAGGCTCATACGCCTTCGCGCTCGCTGGCCGCGATTATGCCAAAAACACTTTGCCGCTCTGGTTTGGCATCCTGCAACGTCCCGGGCTGCTCGCCATGGTGTTCGCGCTCGTTGCGCTCGGCAACACGGCACTTCAACCGAACGGTCTGCACCTCACGGTGGCCAAAGGCCAGATCGAGGACGTCGGCAATTTCGACTACGTTGGATGGAACTCCTATTCGCGCATCGTGGCGGAAAAGACTTCACGAAATTATCCGATGATGTGGGGTGGTTCGTCAAAAACGCAGTACGAGAGGATCGACCAGCGCTACATGAACATCGACGGCGATGCTGGCACCGCCATGTACCGCTTCAACGGGCAAATCGGCGAGGTCGCTTTCTTAAAGAACGACATCACCAATCTCGCTTACTACATCCGCAACCATGGACGCTCCGCGGTGATCGGTGTTGGTGGCGGGCGCGACCTGCTGGCAGCCTATGTGTTTGGTTTTCGCGACGTGACCGGCGTCGAGCTTAATTCGATCTTCATCGATCTGCTCACACGCCGGTTCCGTGACTTCAATCATCTGGCGGACCTGCCCGGGGTAAAGTTCGAAGTCGACGAGGCGCGCAGCTGGTTCGCCAGCGCTGGACGCAATCGCGGTTTTGACCTCCTGCAAATGAGCATGGTCGACACCTGGGCGGCCACTGGCGCGGGGGCGTTCTCGCTATCGGAGAACGGACTTTACACCGTGGAAGGTTGGCGCAAATTCCTCGGTAGCCTGGCGCCGACGGGCGTGTTTACAGTTTCGCGCTGGTGCTCGCCGAAAGATGTGGACGAAACCGGGCGGTTGTTGAGCCTCGCCAAGGCCACACTCCTCGATGTCGGCGTGCCGGACCCGCGGCACCATCTTGTGCTGGCAGCGTTTGACAATCTGTCGACCCTGATCGTGAGCCGCGCACCGTTCTCACGCAACGACTTGGCGCGGCTGCACGACATCACCGCGCAAATGGGCTTCTCGATCCTTGTTAGTCCAGACGCACCGGAATCATCGGAGGTGTTGCAGCAGATCATGGCGGCCCCCGATGTTGCTGCGTTGCAGGCGCTGTCGGCCAAATTCCACCTCGACGTTTCGCCGCCGACGGATGACCGCCCATTCTTCTTCAATCAGCTCCGCATCACCGATCCGGCATCGATGCTGCGCGCGATGCAGGCAGATTCGGGCGTCATCAAAGGTAACCTCGGAGCGACGATCGTGCTGCTCATAATCATTGCGTTGTCGTTCGTGCTGGTAGTGCTCACTATCGCGCTGCCGGCGCTGCCGTCGGTTAGGCGGGTGTCGCGCCGGCTGATCGGTGCGGGCACGATCTATTTTTTGCTCATCGGTTTTGGATTCATGTTCGTCGAGATCGGCGTAATCCAGCGGCTCTCGATATTTCTCGGGCACCCCGTGTACGGACTCGCGGTCGGCCTGTTCGCCGTCATTCTCTCGACCGGCGTTGGCAGCCTGATCAGCGACCGTCTACCGCTCAGCAGTCCTCGCCGCCTCATGTTGTGGAGCGGAGCGCTCACGTTTTATCTCGGGGCACTGCCATTCTGGCTGCCACCTTTCGTCGGCATCTTCGAAGCGAGCCCGATCGTGATCCGCGCCGCAGTAGCAGTCCTGATGGTTGCCCCGCTCGGACTACTCATGGGATTCGGCTTTCCCACCGGCATGGCGCTTGTTAATGCGCTCGACACGCGGCCGACGCCCTGGTTCTGGTCAATCAATGGCGCGGCCGGTGTGCTCGCGGCGAGCATCGCGGTCGCCGTCAATATCGCCTTTTCCATCAGCACCAGCATCTGGCTCAGCGCCATCTGCTACCTGCTCGTCGGCGCAGTGGCACTCGCTTTGGCGAGGGAATCACCCACTGCGTGCAGTGCCGTGGCGGTGTCTACCGATCTTTCGCCAGACCTCCGCAAGGTCATATAGATTGACTCACGAGTTGGCCGAATGTCGGATGTCCGCTTTGCCTCTAAAAGCAGACATCCGCTTGTGCCATCAGCATGTCCGCTTTGTGCCAATAAGCGACATCGCCGACCTCACGCGATTACCTGGTCTGCCAGTACCAAGACTCGGACACCAACAGTTCAATTGTCTTGGCGATCTTGAGATTGGCGACCAGTTCAAGTCTTATTGGTAGCTCAATAGGCAAATCGCCAGGCTTTTGTCCCCTCAGGATTTTGACAACAAAACCAGCTACACGTCCATGGTTCTCGGCCAGCCGATCTGACAGCCGCTATCAGTTATTTTTCCTTGCGATGGCCATAGCGCGATTTCTGATGGCGTCGGCGTCTTTCGGATCGAGCTTGAGCACCTGGTCGAAGTCTTGAATAGCCCGATCGTATTGGCCTTTGCTTATGTAGGCGAGGCCGCGATTGTTGAGGGCATCAGGATAGTTTGGATTAAGCGTGATCGCCAAGTCGAAGTCTTGAATGGCGCGGTCAACTTGGCCGATTTGGTAGTAAGCATTGCCACGATTATTGAGGGGAATGGCCTCGTTCAGATCAAGCTTGATCGCCTGGTCGTAGTCTTGGATGGCGCGATCGTATTGGCGCTTAGCGAGGTAGGCGTTGCCGCGATTGCTGATCGCTCTAACGTAGTTCGGGCTGAGTTTGATTGCCTCGTCGTAGTCTTGGATGGCGCGGTCCCATAGGCCTTTGTTGCTATATGTGAGGCCGCGACTGCACAAGGCGCCGACGTGATTCGGATTGATCTTGATCGCCTGGCTGAAGTCTTGAATGGCGCGGTCGGACTGGCCCCGCATGCCATTTGCAATGCCGCGATAGTAGAAGGCGGTGGCGTCATTCGGGTTGAGTTTAATTGCTTGATTATAGTCTTGGATCGCGTGGTCAAAGTCGCCGGTGACTCGGTAGGCCGCGCCGCGGTCGTTGAAGGCCGCTGCAAGATCCTTTCCGGTATATCTTCCTGACTTGATCGCGTTGCTACATCCGACGATCTGCTCGTCCCACGGGATGTCGGCATACCGGTGCATTTCCAATCGTTCAACGATTGCGGCAGAGCTGACGCATTCATCGACGCCAGCTCCAACGTCGTTGCCGAAAGCATCAATGCACCTGAAAGCGCGGCCCGCACAATTCCGCTCACGGATCATCCCTCCGAAACGGCTGCGCAGATTAACAAAATAGCAAAAGCATGGCGCGACTGAAACGGTTCCGCCTGGCAGCAAAACCGCTAGTGCGATTAATGTCGGTACTATGTCGCAGTTGGGTCAGAAGCGGACATTCGGCATCGTCCAGTCGATATCTGCTTCACCCCCGAAAGCAGACATCACTTGAGTGCTCTGAAAAGTCCGTTTTGTGCCATAAGCGGACATCAGTGCACGCCGACCCTGGCTTCGGTGCGGCCCTCTAAGTCGCGCTCAAACTTTGCGCGAATGCGACGGCGGAACTTCTGCCCCGTTGAGCAGCCACCCAAATTTTTCGCGCGCCTTTCGCGCGATCTCTGGGCTCGGCGTATTGGCCGGCGGGAACTGGTCACGCCAGTGATATGGTCGGCAGGCATTGATCACCGCCACCGAGTGCGTGAGATTCCCCGCGGCGCGTTGCGCCGGTGGAATGCGCGGATCGGCAGGCGAGTCCCACGAACCTTCGATGAATTGGATCGATTCCTTCGGATCAGTGCGCATCAGCATCGCCCAGATCAGATTTTCCAGATTAGTCACGTCGACATCCTCGTCAGTGACGACGATATATTTCGAAGCATAGGCCGAAGCGCCACATTGCGCCGCGACCACACCGGCCTGCGTGGCGTGGCCGGGATAGCATTGCTTGATCGCAATACCGTGGAACATGCGCGCACCGCCGACTTCGTGACACCAGACCTGGCGCACTTCCGGCACGCCGGCGTTAGTCATGTTTTGTTTAATGGTTGCTGAGCGCATCACGGCACGATAGCGCGCCATCTCGTCGGGCCCCGCGCCCATCGGCGGCACGCCGAGCAGGATCGGATCATTGCGGTGATAGATCGCCTTGATGTCGATCACGGTGCAGGGCTTTGCGCCGCCGGCATAGTGGCCGCTCCATTCACCAAACGGGCCCTCGATGATCGTGCGGTCGGGATGGACATAGCCTTCGATCACGATCTCGGCGTGCGCCGGAATCGGCAGGCCGGTAACCTTGCCGCGCACCATCTTTTCCGGCCGACCACGCAGACCACCGATGACATCGAATTCGAAGGTGCCGTAGGGCACTTCGAGGCCACCATAGAAAAACGCCAGGGGATCGCCGCCGACCACCATGGCAACCGGCATCGGTTCGCCGCGCTTGAAATACTTTTCGCGGTGGAGGCCACCGTGGTGGCCCGGAGCGATCAGAATGCCGACCGTGGTCTTGTCAAAAACCTGCGCGCGATATGCACCGGCATTAAGCCAGTTCTCCTCCGGGTCGCGGGTGATCGAATAAGTGCCGGTACCAATGTAGCGGCCACCGTCCTTCTCGTGCCAAATCGGCGAAGGAAATTTCAGAACGTCAATGGCGTCGCCCATCAGGATGTTTTCGAAGATCGGCCCATTCTCGACGATCTCGTGGGGTACGATTTTCGGCTTAGTCAGGAACGCCTCTCGATAGGCGTCACTTAGCTCCCATTTGGTCAAATGGTCGGGGAAGCCGAGCGTCATGTTGCGCCGCGTGCCGGCGAACATATTCATCAACAAGCGAAAGCCAGGTGGACAGCCTTCGATCTCCTCGAACACGACGCAAGGCCCGTCCTCAGCGCGCAAAACTGCTTCAGCGGCGAGCCCGATATCCTCCTGCCAGTTGGCGCCGCGCACGATGCGCACTTCGCCGAGCCGCTCGGCTTCGGAGAGCCATTCGCGCAAGTCGTCGTAGGCAATACGCGCCGTGTCGTTCAAACTCATGCTTCCTCTACTCCGGTTTGATATTGGCGAACCTTACCACTTTTGCCCATTTGTCGATTTCGCTCGCAATGAACTTACCGAAATCGGCCGGCGAACCGGTCATCACGATGGCGCCGAAATTGGCAAGCTGCTGCTTGAGTTTCGGTTCGGCGAGCGCGGCATTGGTCTCGCGGTTGAGCTTGTCGACGATCTCGGCCGGCGTGTGTGCGGGTGCGCCGATGCCGGCCCATGAGGTGGCTTCGTAATCGGACAAGGTTTCCGCGACCGTCGGCACGTCCGGTAGCACGTCCATGCGCGCAACGCTGGTCACCGCCAACGGGCGCAGCGTGCCGGCCTTAACGTAAGACATAGCGGAACCTGGCGTGGTGAACACAATCTGCACTTGGCCGGCGAGCAGGTCGGTCATCGCTGGCGCTTCGCCGCGATACGGCACAAGGGCTATTTTGAGATCCGCCATCATGTTGAACAGCGCGCCGGCGACGTGGCCGGTCGACCCGATACCGCCTGAACCCATATTAATCTTGCCGGGATTGCCCTTGGCATAGGCAATGAATTCCGGAATCGTCTTTGCCGGCAGCGATGGATTGACCACGACAATCAGCGCCGCACGCTCGATACTGGCAACCGGCGTGATGTCGCGGGCGAAGCTGAAGTCGAGATTGTCATAGAGCGTCTCGTTAATCGCGCCGGGCGAGCCGGCCAGCAAAAGCGTGTAGCCATCCGGCACCGCATGGGCGACAAAACCAGTGCCGATGTTGGTGCCGGCGCCGCCGCGGTTTTCGATGACGATTTGCTGGTTGAGACGCTCCGACACTGCCTGTGCGACGAGCCGCGCGACAATGTCGAACGTGCCGCCGGGCGGGACCGGAACGATGAGACGGATCAGCTTGCTCGGATAGGTGTCTGCACGCGCGAGCCGTGACATGGCCGGTGAAACGGCAGCGCTGCCCGCCAAATGCATAAACTTTCGCCGGCCAAGCTTCATGTACCGCGCTGCTACCGAAAGCCAATGAATTACCGCGGCCTCGTGGGATCTTCCCCCGGCCGAGAACTCCTGCACCAAAGTCTAGTACGATGTTCAAATGAGCGCTATGTACCGCATTGCAACAAGACGGGGTGATGTCCGCTTTGGGTCATAAACGGATATTTGGGAATGCCCGCCCGATGTCTGCTTCCCCCGCAAAGCAGACATTAGTCGATGGGGTCAGCATCGGTCCGAGCGCTGTATTCGGAAGGTATGGTTCTGCGAGGTGTGCGGATGGTGCTTGGAAAATGCGGTCTATTTCCCCGCCCCGAAAATCCAATCCGATTTAAGAGTTGAGGAAAACGAGGCTGATGCAGACATTGAGGCGGGTATTGGTTATGATTGAGAGTGTTGGGAAGGTGCTCAAACTCGCGGAGCATCACCATGAAATTTCTCCGCCGACAATTTCTGCAATTAGCTGTGGGCGCTGGCGCGCTGCTGGTTGCTTCGCGTGACGCAAGGCCAGAAAGTTACCCGACGCGACCTGTGCGCTTCGTCGTCGGCTTTCCCGCCGGGTCCGCGACCGACATTGTTGGGCGCCTGATCGCTCAATCGCTGTCGGAGCGACTCGGTCAGCAGTTTATCGTCGACAATCGGCCGGGTGCGGCCAGCAATATTGCCGCCGAGGTGGTTGTTAGGGCGGTCCCCGACGGCTATACGCTCCTTCAGGTTGCTCCGCCGAACGCAATCAATGTAACAGTCTACGACAAGCTCAGTTTCAATTTTATCCATGACATCGCGCCGGTTGCGGGCATCGTCCGGTACCCTTACGTCATGGTGGTCAATTCATCATTCCCGACCAAAACCGTTCCCGAGTTCATCGCCTATGCCAAGGCCAATCCAGGCAAAATCAACATGGCATCGGCTGGCAACGGGAGCGTGCCACATGTTGCCGGAGAACTATTCAGGATGATGACCGGCGTCGAAATGCTACACGTGCCGTATCGCGGCAGTTACTTTTCGGATTTGCTCGGCGGGCAGGTGCAGGTAGTGTTCACTCCATTACCTGCCGCGATCGGGTACATCAGGGCCAGCACACTTCGGGCCTTGGCCGTGACCACTGCGACGCGTTCGGACGCGCTGCCGGACATTCCGACCGTAGGCGATTTTGTGCCTGGCTACGAAGCGAGCAGCTGGCAGGGTGTCGGCGCACCCGAGAGCACGCCCGCCGAGATCATCGACAAGCTGAACAGAGAGATCAATTCTGTCGTCGCCGATCCTAAGATAAAAGGTCAGCTTGCGGACCTAGGCGGCACCCCGCTTGCGGGTTCGCCTGCCGACTTCGGGAAACTCATCTCTGACGAGACCGAGAAGTGGGCGAAAGTAGTGAAGTTCGCGGGCATAAAGCCGGAGCGAGACTGAGTCACTCCGTCGGGTCCATAGCCGTAAGGCGCAAAGTTATCGTCAAAAAAGTCCCGCTTGCCTCCTGTTAGCGTGGAGACTGACGCGGACTCGACGGCAAAACGGTAAAGATCGGCCACGGGGGTGCGCGCGACATCAAATATGAGCGGAGCCTGGCAGTGTTCCTCTCGAAACACCATTAGATCACAATCGCCACAGCAATGCTGATCATGATCCGGGTCGCTCGCTAAGGCGCGTTTTACTGGCCACGTGCCCAGCACTTAACCCTTGTGACCGCTAGGCTAAAATCCGCTCGATATCATTCAAGGAACCTTGAAACTAGCTAGCCGACAATGGCGGCAGGATTCCAATTCAGCGAGAGTAGGGTTCATATGGCGTGTCACATCAC
>Ga0318528_10000683_pt1 | contig 11522 bp, 8 predicted proteins | sample GRESIP052b4f26_FD_202500 | JGI IMG/M metagenome (GOLD analysis project Ga0318528, IMG submission 202500) | Tropical soil microbial communities from Luquillo Experimental Forest, Puerto Rico - GRE.SIPMG.052b4f26 | ecosystem: Environmental > Terrestrial > Soil > Tropical forest > Bulk soil...
CTATGCGTCCAGCCCGGAAAGCCGGCAGCCCGACCCGCCCGACGAGGAGCGCTAACCGACACTTGGGCTATGAAAACTGGCGAGCCCGACTTCGAGACATTGCTCTACACGACCGCCGGCGCGGTCGCCACCATCACGCTGAACCGCCCGGAGCAGCTCAACACGATCGTCCCGCCCATGCCCGACGAGATCGAGGCGGCGATCGGGCTGGCTGAGCGCGACCAAGACATCAAAGTCATCGTGCTGCGCGGCGCCGGCCGCGCCTTCTCGGGGGGCTACGACTTCGGCGGTGGCTTCCAGCAGTGGGGCGACGCCATGATGACCGACGGGCAATGGGACCCCGGCAAGGATTTCGCGATGGTGACCGCCCGCGAGACGGGTCCGACCCAGAAGTTCATGGCCATCTGGCGGGCCTCCAAACCCGTGATCGCCCAAGTGCACGGCTGGTGCGTCGGCGGCGCCAGCGACTACGCGCTGTGCGCCGACCTCGTCATCGCCAGCAACGACGCCGTGATCGGCACCCCGTACAGCCGGATGTGGGGGGCCTATCTGACCGGCATGTGGCTCTACCGGTTGAGCCTGGCCAAGGCCAAGTGGCACTCGTTGACCGGCCGGCCGCTGTCGGGGGTCGAGGCCGCCGAAGTCGAGCTGATCAACGAGGCGGTGCCGTTCGAGCGTTTGGAGGCCCGCGTCGCCGAGATCGCCGCCGAACTGGCGCGAATCCCGTTATCGCAATTGCGGGCGCAGAAGCTGATCGTCAACCAGGCCTACGAAAACATGGGCCTGGCGTCCACGCAGATGCTCGGCGGCATCCTTGACGGCCTGATGCGCAACACCCCGGAAGCGCTCGACTTCATCACGACCGCCCAGACCCAGGGCGTGCGCGCGGCGGTCGAGCGGCGCGACGGTCCGTTCCGCGACTACAGCCAGGCCCCGCCGGAGCTGCGGCCTGATCCCGCGCATGTCATCGTGCCTGATCGCGATGGATAGTGAGATGGGCTACGAATTCGCCACCGACCGGAGATAGTGTTACGGTGAAACCTATGTCTCGGCTGAGTTCCAGCCTGCGTGCAGGCGTTGTTTTCATCGCTCTTCTACTAACCCTGGGCTTCGCCGCCGCGGCCTTCCCCAAGACCGCCAAGGCCGATTCCACGGAGGACTTCCCGATTCCGCGCCGGATGATCGCGACCACCTGCGACGCCGAGCAGATACTGGCGGCCACCCGGGACACCAGCCCGGTGTACTACCAGCGGTACATGATCGACTTCAACAACCACCCGAACGTTCAGCAGGCGACGATCGACAAGGCGCACTGGTTCTACTCCCTGTCACCGGCTGACCGCAGGAACTATTCCGAGAACTTCTACGCGGCCCAGGTCGATCCGCTGTGGCTGGCCTGGCCCAATCACATGAAGATCTTCTTCAACAACAAGGGCGTCGTGGCCAAGTCGACCGACGCGTGCAATCAGTACCCGCCCGGCGACATGTCGGTGTGGAACTGGGCCTAGCTCTAGCCCGGCTCCGGCCCGGCGTGGCGTCAGCGCGTGTCTTGCAGCGCTTGTGAATTGACCCTGGTCTTTGTCCGGCGGCGAGTTTAAGATCTGCGCTTGGCGGGTATCGCTTTTTTCCCCACGGGGGGAACAAATCAATACCGCGTGGCTGGTTACTCGGCGCATAGTCCCGGTGACCACCACTCAACCAGGACTCAGAACATGCACATCACCGCCATTGGATATGGGACAGGCCGGCTCGTGCCGGGGTGCCGCGCCGCAGCGAGGACACGATGAGCACCGTGGACCCCCAGTCGGCGATTCCGGACGCGCTGGCCGCACTCGACTGGCAGGAGATCACCTGCCAATCCGAATCCGGCTGCAAGAACCGGGCGACGCACGTCGTATACCGGCATGCCGTCGACGAATGCAACCGGCCAAACCTCGACCCGTCCGGGAACATCGTCGACATCCTGTGCATCGGCTGCATGCGCAGCCTCAAGGCTCAACTCCTGGCGCAGGTAGACCGGATCGCCCGTTGCCCGGGCGGTTACTGCCTGACGTGCGGAGCGCCGGTGCACAAGCTGAGCGACATCATGCGAAAAATGGTGCAGTTGCGCAGCTTTGCCTGATCACCAAGCCTGATCAGTAGTGCGGCGTGCTCACCGGGATGCGATCGGTGGCCCCCGACCCGGAGTCCGGGGGGTTCTCCTGCGGGGGCAGCATCAGGGCACGAACCGCCGAGCGAGGTCCGTACGGCCGGAGCATCTGGCTGGCGGGACGAGTGCGTACCTGTGTCGGCCACCAGAACCAGCGCCCCATCAGCGCGGCGACGGACGGCATCATGAAGGAACGCACGATCAACGTGTCGAACAACAGACCCAGACCGATGGTGGTACCAACCTGGCCCATGATCTTCAGATCACCGAAGATGAAGGACGCCATGGTGGCGGCGAACACCAGACCCGCAGACGTCACCACCGCGCCGGTGCCGGCCATTGACCGGATAATTCCGGTCTTCAGTCCGGCGCCGATTTCCTCTTTGAAACGGGAAACCAGCAGCAGGTTGTAGTCGGATCCCACCGCCAACAGCAGGATGACAGACATCGCAAGCACCATCCAGTTCAATTCAAAGCGCATGATGTCCTGCCACATCAGCACGGAAAGCCCGAACGAGGCACCCAACGAAAGCAGCACGGTGCCCACGATGGTGATCGCGGCAACCAGACTTCGGGTAATGACCAGCATGATGATCAAAATGAGGCAGGCCGCGGATATGCCGGCGATCATCAGGTCGTACTTGGACCCGTCGCGCATGTCCTTATAGGTCGCCGCGGTGCCGGCAAGGGAGATCCTGGCGCCCTCCAGCGGGGTTCCTTTGATCGCTTCCTTCGCCGCGTTCTTGATCGGATCGACGTGCGAAATCCCTTCGGGGGTCGCGGGAGCCCCTTCATGGGAGATGATGAACCGGGCCGCGTGCCCGTCGGGCGACAGGAACATCTTCAGACCCCGCTTGAAATCGGGGTTGTCGAAGACCTCCGGCGGTATGTAGAACGAGTCGTCGTTTCGGGACGCATCGAAAGCCTGGCCCATGGCGGTCGAGTTCTGGCTCATCACGTCCATCTGGTCATACAGCGACGACATCGAGCTGTGCATCGTCAGCATCATCTGCTTCATCGTCGTCATGGTCGCGATCATCGGCGGCATCTGAGCCAGCATCTGTGGCAGCAAGGCGTCCAGCTGGGATAGGTCGTCCGTAAGGTATTTGAACTTTTCGACGATCTGATCCAAGCCGTCGAGCGCGTCGAAGATGGACCTTATTGCCCAGCAGGCGGGAATGTCGAAGCAGTGCTTCTCCCAGTAGAAGAAGCTGCGGAGCGGACGGAAGAAGTCGTCGAAATCGGCGATGTGATCGCGCAATTCAGCCGTCACGTCCAACATTTCGTGCGTCAGGCCGTCCATGTGGTGCGTGACGGCGGCCATCTGCGCCGTGATGCTGTACATGCGCTGCATCGTGTCGATCGACTGCTGCATCGCGTCGGCCTGCTTGAGCATGTCGTTCATGCGTTGGTGCATGTACTGCTGGTTCTCGACCTGGGTCGTGTTCTGCATGCTGATCTGGAATGGAATCGACGTATGCTCGATCGGCTTTCCCAGCGGCCTGGTTATCGCCTGAACCCGGGCGACGCCGGGGATGTGAAAAACGCCCCTGGCGATCCTGTCCAACACCAGCATGCCCTCCGGATTGCGCATGTCGTGATCGGTCTCGATCAAGAGCAATTCCGGATTCATCCGCGCGTTGGAGAAGTGCCGGTCCGCGGCGTCATATCCGACATTTGCCTTGGTATACGCCGGCAGATACTTGCGATTGTCGTAATTCGTCTTGTACCCGGGCAGAGCGAGCAACCCGATGAGCGCAATCGCGACCGAAACCGCCAGAATCGGCGCGGGCCAACGCACGATCGCGGTGCCCACCCGCCGCCAACCCCGAGTCCTCATCCTGTGTTTGGGGTCGAACAGACCGAAGCGACTGCCCACCGTCAACACGGCGGGGCCGAGGGTGAGCGCGGCGAAGACGGCGATGAGCATTCCAACCGCGCAGGGCACACCGAGCGTCTGGAAATAGGGCAGCCGGGTAAAGCTGAGGCAATACATCGCACCGGCGATGGTCAGGCCGGAACCCAGAACCACGTGCGCCGTCCCGTGGAACATGGTGTAGAAGGCCTGTTCGCGGTCCTCACCCAGCGACCGCGCCTCTTGATATCTGCCGAGGACAAAGATCGCATAGTCCGTGCCGGCTGCGATGGCCAACAACACCAGCAGGAAAACCGCGAAGATCGACAGCCCAATGATGTTGTTATGAGCCAAGAAAGCGACAACTTGCCGGGCCGCAAACAGCTCAATTAACACCATCAGCAGGGTGATGAACATGGTGACAATTGAGCGGTAAACAAACAACAGCATCACGATGATCACAATGAAGGTGATGATCGTGACCCTTTTGATGCTCTTCTCACCGGCTCCCGACTGATCGGCCGTAAGTGCCGCCGCGCCGGTTACGTAGGCCTTGACCCCTGGTGGCGGAACCACACTGTCCACGATTTGGCGAACCGCCCGGACAGACTCGTTCGCCTTGCTCTCGCCCTGGTTACCGACCAGATAGACCTGCACGTAGGCCGCCTTGCCGTCCGAGCTTTGCGAACCGGCCGCCGTTAGCGGATCTCCCCAGAAGTCCTGGACGTGCTCGACGTGCTTCTTGTCCGCCTCGAGCTTCTGGATCAGCTGGTCATAGAAACGGTGTGCGTCGTCGCCGAGCGACTTGTCGCCCTCCAGGACGATCATGATTGCGCTGTCGGTGTCGAATTCGTGGAACACCTGGCCGACGCGCTTCATCGCCTGCACCGACGCCGCCTCTTTCGGGCTCATCGACACGGTGTGTTGTTTTGCGACTATGTCCAGGGAGGGGACGAAAATACTGAGGACGACGACAAGTCCTATCCAGGCCAGGACGATCAGCGGCGCGAACTTGTGCACCGTGCGCGCGAAAACCGGCATGTGCGGCAGCCCTGCGGCCCGGTTGTCGGTCATGCGGACTTCACTATGCAGAAGGTTTGCGCACGCTCTCCGGTGGTGGACCTTTCGTCCTTGACGACGTCGTTGACGACGATGCGGCAGCCGATCTGGTCACTGTCGCCCTGCGCGACAACGTTGACGCTCACCGAGGGAAGCGTCGTGATGACCGAGAGCGTCCAGGGCAGTGGAACATTGCTTACCTTCTGAGGCTGAGCATTGATGTCGAGGTAGTTGATGTTCGCCGTCGTCCCGGGAGGTCCGTAGACCTCATAGACCACGTGCTTGGGATTGAACGGCTTGATGTCGTCGGCCATGCCGCTGGTGATCGGGCGAGTGTCGTGGACGCCGAAGATGCCGCGAAGCCGGTAGACGCAGAATCCCGCCACCGCGACCACCACCAGGATGACCAGTACGATCCACATTTTCTTCGCCGCAGCGGCAACCGGAATCTTCGGCAGCCGACCACCACCCGCCGACCGTCCGCGCCGCGACGTGGCATCCGGCGAAACCCCGGACGGCCGTTGCCATTCCGTCGGTTGGGTCGACGCGCTGAGGTCCGGTCCCGCGCGCTCGCCAAGGTCGGCATGGTTTTCGGCCGCGCGGGTTCGCCAAGCCATGGCCCTTATGCCTCCTTGTCTTTGGATGGGGATTCGGGAACCAGACCGACGCATGTCGCGGTCAGCACTCGGGTGAGGGCGGGCGCGAATTCGATGTTCCACTCGGGCGGAAGCGCCTCGGGTTCCTCGGCATACGCGTCGGTGAGCCGCTCCGGCGGGTTGGCGATGTGCCAGAAAGCGGCGGCCAGGGAGTAGGCGGCGATCAGGATGTCAAAGGCGCCCGCCCGGCCGACGGCGGGCAGCGCCCGCTCGATCGCGTCGGCGAGCGCGGTCGCGGCGGCGGCAATGTTCCGCCTGATCTCGACGACCCTGTCGATGTGGACCTCGTGTTCGAGGTGCAGGTGAAGATTGGCCAGCAGGTCACAAAACAGCGGGTCGGCGGCCAGCCCGTTGGCCAGCGTCTCGGCCACCTGCGACGGCGACATCGCGCCCGGCTCGCCCAGTTGCGCGCACACGGTGTTCGACCAGCGCTGCCACCCTTCCGCCGCGAGGTGCAGCAGGACCTCTTTGTGCGAGGTGAAGTAGCGACGCACCGCGGAATAGTGAATCCCGGCGCGGCTGGCGACGGCGGTCAAGGTAACCGACGCGACGCCGGTCTCGAGCGCCAGCGAACGTGCGGCCTCGACGAGTGCCGCCGCACGTTGGCGCTTGTTCTCTTCCGTGCGGGCGCGCTGGAAGGCAAGTTGCGCCATCGGCAGAGGATAACGCACATCGTGTGATTTGTATAACGCACATCGCGTGATTTGTGGGCGCGGAGCAGGGCCGATACTCCTTGTTACGCACGTGATATGCGTTACACTCCAGTGCGCCCGGGGAAGGAGTCAACGATCCCGGCCTAAGTGGTGGACCCAGCCGTGATCTACTTAGGTAAGCCTTGGCTGCGCTCCCACCTGGATCTACCGGGCGGACGGGCCGCAGCGCGGCGATCCGCGAAAGTGCCAACCGGTGAAAGGGACTCCAATTTTCAAGGTGCTGTCGCGAACTTGGATTCCGCTGACCATCTTGGCGGTGCTGGTGATCGGCGGATTCGTCGTGTACCGAGTCCACGGCTACTTCGGCTCCGAAAAGCGGGCGTCGTATGCCGACAGCAACCTGGAAAGCTCCAAGCCGTTCAACCCCAAACGGATTGTTTACGAGGTCTTCGGCCCGCCCGGAACGGTCGCCGACATCGGCTATTTCGACGTCAACGGCGACCCGAAACGCGCCGACGCAGCACCCCTGCCATGGTCGCTGCACATCACCACCGACAAGCCCGCCGTGATGGGAAGCCTTGTGGCACAAGGCAACAGCGATAGCATCGGCTGCCGCATCCTGGTGGACGATGTGGTCAAGGCCGAGAGAATCTCCAACGAGGTCAACGCCTTTACCTTCTGCTTGGTGAAGTCCGCGTGAGTACCCAATTCGCCAACGCCGCCCCCGCCAACGCCGAACGGCCATTCCCGGCAAGGATGCTCCACACCTTCGCGGTGCCCATCATCCTGTTCTGGGTGGCGATTGCCGTCATCCTCAGCCTGTTCGTGCCATCCCTGGAAGTGGTCGGGCAGAAGCGGTCGGTGTCGCTGAGCCCTACCGACGCACCATCGTTCGTGGCGATGAAACGCATCGGCCACGCCTTCAACGAAGGAGGAACCGACAGTTCCGCGATGATCGTGTTGGAGGGTAACCAGCCCCTCGGCGACGACGCCCACCGGTTCTACGACACCATGATCCGCAGGTTGCGCGAGGACAAGGCCCACGTGCTGGCCATCCAGGACTTCTGGGGTGATCCGCTCACCGCGGCGGGCGCGCAAAGCAACGACGGCAAGGCCACGACCGTCCAGGTGAACCTCGCCGGTAATCAAGGCGAGTTGCTGGCCAACGAATCCGTGCAAGCCGTCCACAAGATCGTCGACAGCGTGCCGCCACCGCCCGGGATCAAGGTCTACATCACCGGCGCGGCGGCGTTCGCCGCCGATCTGCACCACAGTGGCGACAGATCCATGCTCCGGATCACCGCGACGACGATCGGCGTGATCCTGATCATGTTGCTATTCGTCTACCGTTCGATCATCACCGTGATCCTGCTGCTGGTCACGGTCGGTTTCGAATTAACCGTGGCGCGGGGAGCGGTCGCTTTTTTGGGGCATCTGGGAGCCCTCGGACTCACCACCTTCGCGGTCAGCCTGCTCACGTCGCTGGCGATCGCGGCGGGTACGGACTACGGGATATTCATCATCGGTCGCTACCAGGAAGCCCGCCAGGCCGGCGAAGACAGGGAAACGGCCTTCTACACCATGTACCGGGGGACGGCACACGTCATCCTGGGCTCCGGTTTGACGATCGCCGGGGCGACGTTTTGCCTCGGCTTCGCGCGGATGCCGTATTTCCAGACTATGGGCATCCCGTGCGCGGTGGGGATGCTGGTCGCGGTGGCTGTCGCGCTCACATTGGGCCCCGCGGTTTTGACCGTCGGCAGCCGTTTCGGCGTGTTCGACCCCAAGCGGCTGCTCAAGGTTCGTGGCTGGCGGCGCGTTGGTACCGCGGTGGTTCGCTGGCCGCTGCCCATCCTCGCCGTCACATGCGCCATCGCCCTCGTCGGCCTGCTCACCCTGCCCGGGTACAAGGCCAACTACAACGACCGGGAGTATCTGCCCGGCTTCATCCCCGCCAATGCGGGCCTTATGGCCGCGGATCGCCACTTTTCCCAGGCCCGGATGAAGCCGGAGATCTTGATGATCGAGGCGGACCACGACCTGCGAAACCCGGCGGACTTCTTGGTCTTGGACAAGCTGGCCAAGGGCATCTTCCGGGTCCCCGGAATCTCCCGCGTCCAGGCGATCACCCGGCCGGACGGAACGCCGATGGACCACACCTCCATACCGTTCCAGCTCAGCATGCAAAACGCCGGTCAGCTGCAGAACATGAAATATCAGCGTGACCGGATGAACGACATGCTCAAGCAGGCCGACGAGATGTCCAAGACGATCGCCACCATGCAGCGGATGTACGACCTGATGACGCAGCTCGTCGCCACCACCCACCGCATGGTCGGCGACACCGTGGAGATGCAGCAAATCACCAACGACCTACGCGATCGCATCGCGGACTTCGAGGACTTCTGGCGCCCGGCCCGTAGTTATTTCTATTGGGAGAAACACTGTTTCGACATTCCGATCTGCTGGTCGATTCGATCGATATTCGACGGACTCGACGGCGTGGACCAGATCACCGACAAACTCAAAGACTTGGTCGGTGACATCAAGGATCTCGATGTGCTGATGCCGCAGATGATCGCCCAGTTCCCGCCGATGATCGAGACCATGGTCAACATGCGAACCATGATGCTGACCATGCACAGCACCATGTCGGGAATCTTCAACGAGATGGACGAAATGAGTGACAACGCTACGGCGATGGGTCACGCTTTCGACGCCGCCAAGAACGACGATTCGTTCTATCTGCCGCCGGAGGTCTTCAAAAACGCGGACTTCAAACGCGCCATGAAGACCTTCCTGTCGGCGGATGGGCACGCGGCACGCTTCATCATTCTGCATCGGGGAGATCCGGCGTCGGCCGACGGGATTGCGAGCATCGACAAGATACGCATCGCGGCCGAGGAGTCGACCAAGGGAACCCCATTGGAGGACGCGAAGTTCTACCTGGCCGGCACGGGGGCCGTGTTCAAGGACATCTCCGAGGGCGCCAAATGGGATCTGATGATCGCCGGAATCTCCTCGCTCTGCCTCATTTTCATCATCATGTTGATCCTGACCCGGGCCCTCGTTGCCGCCGCGGTCATCGTCGGCACTGTGGCGATTTCACTGGGCGCTTCCTTTGGGCTGTCGGTGCTGTTCTGGCAGCACATTCTCGGCATCGAATTGCACTGGCTGGTGCTCGCGATGTCCGTCATCATTCTGTTGGCGGTGGGATCCGACTACAACCTGCTCCTGGTCTCGCGGTTCAAACAAGAAATTCATGCCGGCCTGAACACGGGCATCATCCGTTCGATGGGCGGGACCGGCAAGGTGGTGACGAACGCGGGGCTGGTGTTCGCGTTCACGATGGCGTCCATGGCCGTCAGCGACGTGCGGATCATCGGGCAGATAGGCACCACCATCGGCCTGGGTCTGCTGTTCGACACGCTGGTCGTGCGCGCGTTCATGACGCCGTCCATCGCCGCGCTGCTGGGACGCTGGTTCTGGTGGCCCATCCGAGTGCGGTCCCGGCCGGCGAGGTTCCCGTCGCAGCCGGTCAAGCCCCAACCGCCGAACCGTTCCCTGGCCTATAGCGATTAGAACGTGGCCGCCTCGCGTCTCGTATAGCTGTCATGGGAACAATCGCGCTGATCGGATTCCTCGGCGGCCTGATCACCGGCATCTCGCCATGCATCTTGCCGGTGCTTCCGGTGGTGTTCTTGTCCGGCGCCGGTCGCGGGCGCGCCCGGCCGTATCTGGTGATCGGCGGCCTGGTGTGCAGTTTCAGCGTGGTCACCCTGACCGGTTCGGCGTTGCTGTCGGCGCTGCATCTGCCGCAGGACGCGATCCGGTGGGCCGCCCTGGTGACGTTGACCCTCATCGGCCTCGGATTGATCTTCCCGCCGCTGCAACATTTCATCGAGCGGCCGTTCGCTCGCATCCCGCAGCACCAAATCGGGAGTGGCAGAAGCGGTTTCGGGCTCGGACTGACATTGGGCGCGCTGTACGTGCCGTGCGCGGGACCGGTGCTGGCCGCCATCGTCGTCGCGGGCGGCACCTCGTCCATCGGCCCGCCGACGCTGGTCCTCACCGCCACGTTCGCCATCGGCACCGCACTGCCGCTGCTGGTTTTCGCCCTCACCGGGTGGGGCCTAAACAGGCTAGTCGAACGCGTCGCGGCATTCCGTCGTCGGCAGCGCGTAATCCGGATCGCCGGCGGAATCACCATGATCGTGCTGGCGGTGGCGCTGGTCTTCAACCTGCCCGCGATGCTGCAGCGCGCCGTCCCCGACTACACGACGGCGATGCAGAAAGACATCGGGGCCAACAACATTCGGCAGAAGCTCAACCTGGGCGGCGCGGGCGGTGGTTCATCCCGAGGCCAACTGGCCGACTGCACCGACGGCACCGAGCAGCTGCAACAGTGTGGTCCGGCGCCCGCCATCACCGGGATCACCCAGTGGCTCAACACCCCGGGCGGCGCGCCGATCGACCTGGCGTCCCTGCGCGGCAAGGTGGTTTTGATCGATTTCTGGGCCTACTCCTGTATCAACTGCCAGCGCGCCATCGGCCACGTGATCGATTGGTACAACCGGTATCACGACGACGGTTTCGTCGTCATCGGGGTGCACACCCCGGAATACGCCTTCGAACGGGTCGCCGGCAATGTGGCCAGTGGCGCCGCCGCGTTGCACATCACCTATCCCATCGCGCTGGACAACGACTACGCGACCTGGAACAGCTACCTGAACCTGTACTGGCCCGCCGAATACCTCATCGACGCGAACGGGACCATGCGGCACACCAAATTCGGCGAGGGCGAGTACGACACGGGCGAGAAGCTGATCCGCCAACTGCTCGTCGACGCCAATCCCGATGTCCAGTTGCCCGCCGCGACGAACATGACCGATGCCACTCCGCAGACCAGGCTGACACCGGAGACCTACCTGGGTGTCGGCCGGGCCAGAAACTACGGCGGCGACGGCGAATACAAGTCGGGCACAGCCACTTTCGGCTACCCCGCGCAGCTGCCCGACGACCGGTTCGCCCTGCGCGGCCGTTGGACCCTGGACGACCAGGGCGCCACGGCCGACAGTGATGGTGCCGCCATCCGGCTGAATTACACCGGCAAGGACGTCTACGCCGTCATCGGCGGCACCGGCACGATC
>Ga0318528_10000700_pt1 | contig 11446 bp, 10 predicted proteins | sample GRESIP052b4f26_FD_202500 | JGI IMG/M metagenome (GOLD analysis project Ga0318528, IMG submission 202500) | Tropical soil microbial communities from Luquillo Experimental Forest, Puerto Rico - GRE.SIPMG.052b4f26 | ecosystem: Environmental > Terrestrial > Soil > Tropical forest > Bulk soil...
TCTGTCCCGGGTTCGCCGCCGCGGCACTGCCGAGGAATTGAGGCATGAGCTGGACTGACGAGCGCGTGGAGAGGCTGAAGAAGCTGTGGGCGGACGGGCTTTCGGCTAGCCAGATTGCGGCAGAGCTTGGCGGTATTACCCGCAACGCGGTGATCGGCAAGGTTCACCGGCTTGGGCTCTCGGCACGGGCCAAGTCGCCATCGTCCGCCGCGCCGCGACCGCGCAAGCCGCGCGCCGCCGCGCACGTGCTGCGCGTCCCGCGCTCCTCGCTGCGCGGCAACACGGCGTTTGCCCATGCCTTCGATCTGGAGCTGGAGCCGGAGCCGGAGCTGGTCGACAACGTAATCCCGCTCGGCCAGCGCCGCAGCCTGCTTGAGCTCACAGAGGATACCTGTCGCTGGCCGATCGGGGATCCCGGCAGCTCGGAGTTCTACTTTTGTGGCGGGCCGGCCATGACCAGCCTTCCGTATTGCGCCTATCACTCGCGCATTGCCTATCAGCCCGCGAACATGCGTCGCGATCGCAGGCTGTTTAGGGGCTAGCAACTCCACGCCGTGCGCCACCGTCATGCGCGCTCGAGCCGCGCATCCATCTTCCTGCGAAAAAGGATGGATTGCCGGGTCAAGCCCAGGGTCAAGCCCGGCAATGACCATCGTATTCACTGCATGCATTTCGCCTCGGCTGCTGATGCGGGACGTTCTGCTTTATCCTCCCGCGGCGATGTGCTCCAATCCAGGCTTCCTTCCTCGCGATCAGTGCAGGAGAGGGTCGGGCTGTGCGGCTCGATCGCTGTTTGCCGGAAAAGCCAATGGACAAGATCGCAAAATTGAATCGACGGCCGAAAGCACGATCAGGGTCGGCCGACAGTACGGATGCAGGTGCACGACCCTCGCGCGCGGAGGCCGAAGACGCGGTTCGCACGCTTATCCGCTGGGCCGGCGACAATCCTGCTCGCGAGGGGCTGGCCGGTACGCCGGCGCGCGTCGTGCGCGCATACGAGGAGTGGTTTTCGGGCAATTTCGAGGACCCGCAGGAATATCTGCGGCGGACCTTCGAGGAGGTCGCGGGCTATGATGAGATCGTGCTGCTGCGCGATATCAGGTTTGAATCCCATTGCGAGCATCACATCGCGCCGATCATCGGTCGCGTCCACATCGGCTATCTTCCGCGCGACCGGGTCGTCGGTATCTCCAAGCTCGTACGCCTGGTCGATGTCTACGCGAAGCGGCTGCAGGTCCAGGAAAAAATGACCGCCGAGATCGCAAAGTGCCTCAACATCGTGCTCAAGCCGTTCGGGGTCGGCGTGGTGGTCGAGGCCACGCATGAATGCATGACCACACGAGGGGCGCATCGACCGGAAGTCAGCATGGTTACGAGCTGCATGCTGGGTTCATTTCGAACCCGCGCGGAAACCCGCAACGAGTTTCTATCAACGATCAATCTGAAAGGGGTCGCGCGCAGAAACAATGGCGACTGACCAGCTCGACGGCCGTGCATTGGTCGCGGCCTTGGCGGAGCCGGGGCTTGCGGCAATATCTAAATCCGCCAAATCGAGCTCAGAGATGCAGCTCTTCCGGTATCTGTCCTGAGCAGGCATTTGACTTGTTGATAAGTTCGGCCTATCTGCATGGGCGCGGCACGCATAGGGTGGCGCCCGATCTTTTTGCTTGTTTGGACCCACTCTGTATTATTTGGAGACCACATGGCGAAGAAATCATCCAAGCGGCGGCAATGGACCAGGGACGACGTTCGCGAGCTCAAGGCGAGCGCGCGACAGAAGACTCCAGCTCGCAAGATTGCGCGCGCGCTCAAGAGAACGGAGGGCGCAACCAGGCAGAAGGCTTTCAGCCTGGGGATTTCCCTCGACTCGCGTTCTTAGAGCAGGATGGCCTTTCTTCACCTCATCATCCTGCTCTATCCGTCTGCTTGAGGATTTCCTTTTCGCGAAAACCGGTTTACCTCGCTGTCAAACGCGAGGGCAGGCTTTTGCGGGACATGCTCTACGCAGGAAGACCAGCGGTCAGAACCGCAGCCCTATCAGCGTCGTGGTATCCCCTTTCGGGCGCTGATTGGGGATCGAGCGGCCTTCTATCATGTAGTAGACCGTCTCTGCGATGTTGGTGGCGTGATCGCCGATGCGCTCGATGTTCTTGGCACAAAACATGAGGTGGATGCAGGAGCTGATGTTGCGCGGATCCTCCATCATGTAGGTCAGGAGCTCGCGGAAAATCGAAGTACACATGGCATCGATGTGCTCGTCACCGTTCCATACCGCAAGCGCCTTTTCGACGTCGCGGCCGGCATAGCTGTCGAGCACCTGCTTGAGTTGCGAGAGAACGAGTGCTCCCATGTGCTGTACCCCACGGATGACGGTGGGGGAGTGCAGGTCGAGGTCAAGCGCCAGCACGCGCTTGGCGATGTTCTTGGCCAGATCGCCGATGCGCTCGAGATCGTTGCTTAGGCGCAAAGCAGCCAGGATCTCGCGCAGATCGACCGCCATCGGCTGGCGACGCGCAATTGTCAGCACTGCCCTGTCCTCGATGTCCCGCTGCAGCGCGTCGATGCCCAGATCCGCTCGCACGATCTCTTCCGGGCGCTCCCGGTTGCGGCGAGCAAGCGCATCGACCGCATCCGCAATCTGCTTCTCGGTCAATCCGCCCATCTCAGCCACCAGGCGACTGAGCGCCTGCAGATCCACGTCGAAGGCCTTGGCGGTGTGCTCTGGTAAGGCCATGTCGGTCCTCAGGTGCTAAAGCTTCCTTGCTGAATGGCGGCCGGCTGCGAAGCCTCCTCTCGGCCTGCGAGCGGCAGATGCGCCGTGAAGGTTGCTCCCTGGCCCGGTACGCTCTCTATGATGAGCCTGCCGCCATGCCGGTTGAGGATATGCTTGACCAGCGCCAGCCCAAGCCCGGTGCCCCCCTGCGCGCGACTCTCGGCCACGTCCACGCGATAGAAACGCTCGGTAAGCCTCGGCAGGTGCTCGGGCGCGATCCCGGGACCGTGATCCTGCACGGCAATTCGCGCCTCGCGCTTTCCGCCCGCCAATTCGTTGCTCGTGAGTCCGATCTCGACCCGCTTGCCCGAAGCGGCATATTTCAGGGCATTTTCCACCAGGTTCTCGACGACGCGGATGAGCTCGTCACGTTCGCCCAGCACCAGCAGCGGGCTCGACGGCGCCGTGATCCGGATGTCAACCCCGCGGTCGTCGGCGAGCGTTTGCAGACCATCGGCCACCTGGCACAGAACAGCCACGAGATCGACCTCTTTTTCCGGCCGCAGGTGGGCGTTGAGCTCGATGCGCGAGAGCGACAGCAAATCGTCGATCAGCCGGGCCATGCGGCTGGCCTGCGTCTGCATGATGCCGAGGAATCGCTCGCGCGCCGCGCCATCATCGCGCGCCGGCCCCCGCAGCGTGTCGATGAAGCCGGAGAGGGCAGCAAGCGGGGTGCGCAGCTCGTGGCTGGCATTGGCGATGAAATCGGCGCGCATCTCCTCTATCTGCCGCAGCGGCGTGTGATCGTGGAAGGTGAGCAGCAGGAGCTCGCCTGCAGGCACACCGTCCAGCGAGGGTAGCGGAACCGCTGCAACGTCATACCAACGGTCGATCGGCACGCGCTGGAAGAACTCCACGCGCTGGGCGCTGCCGGTTGCGCGCGCCCGGCGTATGATCTCGAGAACCTCAGGGGCGCGCAGTCCGAGCGAGATCGGCTCGTTGCGGCGGAGCGCCGGGGCAAGCGCGCTGGCCTGGGCATTGACTGCGACGACGGTCTCGCCGCGATTGAGCACAATGACCGGATCGGGGAGGGCGGCCAGCACGGCCTCAAGCCATCCCTGGCTGGATGGTGCGGGCCGTTCGGTCGCGCGCTCCGCCGTGGGCAGAGGCGCGCGCGTGTCACGGTCAAGCAGTGAGGCGGCGGCGAGGAGCACAAATCCGGCGAGTGCCGGCCATGGGCCAACCGCGCCAAGCCCCCAGAGCAACAGGAAAACGAGCCCGGCAGCGATCGGCATCCGCATGCCCTTGAGACGCAGCCACCTGCCGCCGGCAATGCCGCGCTCGCTCTCCTCGCGCAGGCTCATGTCATGCCAGGCTCATCTCGCGCTCACTGGGCCGCCGGTACTGTTTCCTGCAGCGGGGCCCCCACCAGCGCCGCGGTGATCGGACCGCCCCCAAGCGCCTGGGCCAGCACCGAGCCGTCGAGGTCGAGCATGACCGGCTCAAGCTCGGAGCTCCGCTGCGAGACGATTCCGATCACGCTTGCCCCGGCATATCCGGCCTCGCGCAGGGCATCGACACACCCCGCAGCCCGCTCCAGCGGCAGCGCGGCAAGCAAGCCGCCGGCGGTCTGCGGATCAAACAAGATCGGATAGAGCGGGTGGCGCGCGACGGATTCGAGACGCCGGATGGCGCGCCGCAGGCGGACGTTCTGCGGTGCCAGCGACGAGAAAATGCCCATTGCTATGGTCTCGCGCGCACCTTCAAGCAGCGGAATGCGGTCCACTGCCAGCGTCACATCGACGTCGGACGGCCTTATCATTTCAACGAGATGTCCAATCAGGCCAAAGCCGGTCACATCGGTTGCCGCATGCGCGGCATGCTCGCGCAGGATTTCAGCAGCGCGGCGGCTCGAGGCGATCATATGAGCATAGGCCGCCATTATCCAACGCGCGCGCGCCTTGCCGCGCATGTCGGCCGCGAGCAGGGTGCCGGTGCCAACCGGCTTGGTCAGGATGAGGGCATCGCCGGGGCGCAACCCGGCCTTGCGCAGCGCGGCGCCGCGGTGCACCAGCCCGTTGACTGCAAAGCCAAGCGCCAGCTCGGCTCCTTCGCTGGTATGGCCTCCGACCAGCGCACAGCTGGCTGCGTGCAGGACCTCGTTCGCGCCCAGCAGCATTGCCGAGAGATCGGCCTCGATCTTGGATTCAAGTCCGAACGGGACGGTTGCGATCGCGAGCGCCGATTGCGGCTCCCCGCCCATCGCGTAGATATCGCCGAGCGCATGATTGGCGGCGATCTGGCCAAACAGGTAGGGGTCGTCGACCATCGCGCGGAAATAGTCGACGCTCTGCACCGAAAGCTTCTCGCCGCCGGTGTCGACCAGCGCCGCATCATCCGGCGCATCGAGTCCCGCAACCACGTCATCGCGTGCCGCCGGTACGAGCGCCGCCAGCGCGCGCGCCAGCACGTTGGCTCCGACCTTTGCGCCGCAGCCTCCGCAGCGCATGGCGAGGGCGGAAATCTCCTTGAGCGCCTCGCGGTCGGCAAGCGGTGTGGCCGGCAAGGCCGACTGCTGGGCCATTTCCGGCAGTTCGTTGAACCTGCGCATGAAGCGCCGGTCGATCCAGTCCTTCCAGCGCCAGACCCAGCCCCCTTTGAGCACCATGCCGTTGCGCGTGCCGATGGCATAGGCGTCTCCGGTGGAGACAAGATACAGCGCTTCCCGCTGCGGCCGGAACGGGCGCAGCGCAGCGCCGATGAGCGCGCGCCGGATGTTGTCGGCGAGCACGGGGCCGGCGCGCACCGCATACACCCCGGACTTGGGCAGGTCGCGGCACGGAAACGAGATGATGTCGCCGGCTGCAAAAACCTCCTCGCGCCCTTTTGCCTGCAGCGTCGGCTCGACCTCGATAAAGCCGCCCCCGTCGAGCGCAAGTCCGGTGCCTGCGATCCAGGCCGCCGGTCGCGCCTGCGTAGTCCAGAGAATCTCATCCGCCTCGACCTCGCTTCCGCCCTCGAGGGCCAGAGAGCCGGCATCAACTCCCCTCACTGGTGCCCCGGCCAGGACCGCAATGCCGCGCGCGGCAAGCACCTCGCGAAAAGCGGCACGGAACACCTGCGGGAAGCTCGGCAGGATGTCGGCGGCATCGGTGACCAGCACGAAGCGCAGTCGTGCCGGATCGAAACCTGCGGCTTGGACCTCATGGCGCAGCCGGTGCGCGACCGATAGCGAAAGCTCGACGCCGCCTGCTCCTGCGCCCACGACAGCGATGCAGGAGCGGCCCTTGCGTCTGATCACCCGCTCCTTCATCGCCATGAAGCGGGCGAGGAAGCCATCGATCGGCTTGACCGGGATGGCATGCTCGTTTGCGCCGGGCGTTTGCGCGGTGTTCGGCGTCGACCCGATGTTGATCGAGAGCAGATCATAGGGCACCGCCGGCCGCGAGCGGCAGAGCACGCGTCGATTGAGGAGGTCGAGATCGATCACCTCGTCCTGATAAAGCCGTGCGCCCGCAGCGCGCGCGAGCGGGCCGGTGTCGATGTGGGCCTCATCGAACCGGTAATGTCCGGCGATCAGGCCGGGCAGCATGCCGGAATAGGGGCTGTGCACCTCGCGGGTAATGAGCGTGAAACGGGTGCCCGGAAGCGGAGCCATGGCGAACATGCGCAAGACTGCCACGTGGGCGTGTCCGGCTCCGATCAGAACCACGTCCTTAAGGACGGGATGCGTCACCGGCTGCAAGCAACTCTCCGCCGAGACCAGGCGCCGCTAAAGTGCGCAGGTACGAAACCCGGCGATGACATCATTGCGCTCGGGCGTGAAGAAGTTTCGGTAGCCGGGCCGCGCGATCCGCTCGCTGCTGGCGAAGCTTCCTCCACGCAGCACCTTGCGGGTGTGAAACCACGGCTGTGAATAGTCCGCATATGGATCGGCGGCAAAACCCGCAAACGGCACGAAATCCGATGCCGTCCATTCCCACACATTGCCGGTCATCTGCCGGCAACCGAATGCACTGTCGCCCATGGCGCAGTCGCCGACATCGAGGGGCCCGTTGAATGCAAATCCGATATTGGCCCGTTCCGGGCTGACTGGCGCATCACCCCATGGCCACAGCCGCTTCCTCTCAGAGAGCCGGCAGCGGGCATGATCAGCCTCGCCGAGCGCGGCGGCCTCCCATTCGGCCTCGGTCGGCAAGCGCCGCTTGGCCCAGCAACACCAGGCTCGCGCCTCGTACCAGTTTACGAACGTCACCGGTGCATGAGGAGGAAGCGGCGCCGGATCGCCGTAGCGACGCCACATCCAGCTGTTGCCATCCTTCGCGAGCCAGTGAAGCGGCCGCTCCGCGCCTGTTCGCTCGCGCCAGGCGCGGCCTTCAGCGCACCACAGCTGGTCGCGGCGATAGCCGCCGTCCTCGACGAACTCCGCAAACTCGGCATTGGTCACCGGCGATCGCGCGATGCGGAACGGCACGACCGCAACCTCGTGCGCCCATTTCTCATTGTCGAAGACGAAGCCATCGTCGGACGAGGATCCGAGACGCCACGCGCCGCCCGGTATCTCGACGTCACCGCGCCATTGCCCCGCCCCCTGGGCGGCCGGGGCGCCGAGACTTTCGGGTCCCCCATAGCCGAGCGTTTGCCGCGTATAGGCCAGCGCCTCGGTATGCATGTCCTCATGGCGGATCGCAAGCTCATAAAAATAGTGCGCGGGCGCATCGATGCCGCGCTCGAGCCGCTCGAGCTGCCGCTCGAGCACGTCGCCCAAGTAGCGAAATACACCGTCTCGGTCGGGCAGGTCGAGCTGCCAACGCCGCGCGTGGGCGACCGTGCTCGAATTCCAGAGCAGGTCGGCGCGCTCGATAAGCGGTGTTTCGCCGTGGGCGTGGCGCAGCGTCCAGTATTCGTGAAACCAGCCAACATGCCCGATCTCCCACAGCACGGGATTGACGATCGGCAGCATCGGCCCCATCAACTGGCGCCCGGACAGGTCCTGCGTGAGACGTGACGTGAAAGAGCGGATATCGCAGAGCTGATGCGCCAGCTCCCCGTTGTTTGCGCCGCTCGTCGGCCGGGTGATGAGATTTTCCTCCATGCACATCGTCATTATCACACCGGTGCGCTCGTCGTCACGGTCGGGAAATGGCACCACGGCATTGCGCTGGGCGCGCATCCTGCGCGAACTCGGCCACCAGGTGCGCGTTCTCAACAAGTACGATGGAGCCCCCGCCGAGCTGATGATCGCTCTGCATGCCTGGCGCAGCGCCGAGAGCATCCGCCGCTTTCGTGAGCTGTTTGCGGACCGGCCGTTGATCGTGGCGCTCTCCGGTACCGACATCAACGAGTACCTCGAGCGCGACCCGGCGGCCACGCTGCGATCGCTCGGCTACGCCGATCGCCTGGTTGCCCTGCAGGAGCTTGCGTGCCGGCGCGTGCCACGACGGTTCCGAGCCAAGCTTCGCGTCCTGCATCAATCGGCGCCCGCGCTGCAAGCCGCCCCGCAAAGCGTGCGCGGTTTCGATGTGGCCGTGATCGGGCATTTGCGCGAGGTCAAGGATCCGATGCGCGCAGCGCTGGCGGCGCGCTCGCTGCCGAGGAGCTCGCGCATTCGCATCGTGCATCTCGGAGCCGCCGAGACGCCATCGTGGGCGGCGAGGGCCGACGCGGAGATGAGGCGCAATCCGCGCTATGTCTGGCGGGGGGAGCGCTCGCGCGCCGAGGTGCGCCGGCTGCTCGGCCGCGCGCGGGCGATGGTGCTCTCCTCGCTCAGCGAAGGCGGCGCGAACGTGATCTCCGAGGCGGTGGCGGCCGGCGTTCCGGTACTGGCCTCGCGCATCGATGGCTCGGTCGGGCTGCTGGGTCGCGACTATCCCGGCTATTTTCCCGTCCGCGGCACCTCGGCGCTCGCCCGCCTGCTGCACCGTATCGAGACCGAGCCGCCGTTCCTCGCCCGGCTGCGGCACGCAACTGAGCGGCGGAAGCGCCTGTTCCGACCGGAGCGCGAGAAAGCGGCGTGGAGAAAGCTCATTGGCGAGATCACCCAGCATGTTCCGGTGCGCACCGCGCAAGCTGCCACGCGCAGGCGCGCGCGCCCATAGAGGCCCCCGAAGCCGCGGCTACGGCACCTTCGCCTCGTGCCCGTCCACGTTCCCGGTCATCACCTCCGTTGGGGCGATTGAGGGGATAGGCGCAATGGGGGGCGGCGGGGTGCCGCGCCAGGCAAGCCAGACTTCGCGTACGCCGAGAATCAGCAACGCGATCCCAAACGGCACGATGTAGTAGAGGAGCCGGAACAGGAGCAGACCCGCGAGCATGTCTTCCTTGTCGAACTGCCACAGCGCGACCAGCATGGCGGCGTCGAAGACGCCAATCCCGCCCGGCGCATGGCTGGCAAAGCCCAACAGCGTGGCGGAGACGAAAATCACTGCGAGCGTCACGAAGTTGATGTTGGGCTCCTCGGGCACCAGCATGTACATGGCAAGCGCGCAGAACCCGAGATCGACAATGCCAATGGCGATCTGCAGCAAGGTCAGTGGTCCCCCTGGAAGCTGCACTCTCCACCCGCTGCGCCCGACAATGCGCGGGCGCTGCCAAACCCATCCCACGTAGAAGGCGAGCAGAAGCAGTATCAGGAAGGCGCCGCTGCGGTTGAGCCAGACCGGCAGCTGATTGATGGCACTGGCGGCGTTCGGAACATAGGCAATACCGAGCCCCAGCACGGTGGCGTTGCCGAGCCAGAACGTCAGTCCGGCAATGAAGCAGAGCTTCGCGACGTCGACGGCGGTCAGGCCCCAGGCCGAGTAGATGCGGTAGCGCACCGCGCCTCCGGTGAGGACGCTCGCCCCCACATTGTGCCCGACCGCATAGCTGGTGAAGCCGGCAAGCGCGGCCGCCCAATAAGGCACGTCCTGCCTGCCGATCGAGCGCAGCGCAAACAGGTCATAGAACGTCAGGGTGAAATACCCTCCTGCCACATACAGCGCTGCAAGCGAGAAGTCGCGCCAGTCGGTCGTGGCCAGCGCATCCAGCACCTCGCCGGCATCGATGGTGCGCAGAATGCGATAGAGCACGACAGCTGCGGTCGCGATAATGGTCAGGCTGATCGCGATCCCGATCCTGTTCCAGCCGATGCGCGCGTCGCAGAAAACCGCGACCCGATGCAGTGCCTCAAGCACCCTGCGCTCGCGCGCGGTTTCCGGCTCCGGCGGTCGGTCCATCAGGCTCGCGTTCATCCCTCATTCCGGGCCGAGCCCGGAATCCATTAGATCCCGGCCTGTGGTTATGGATTCCGGCTCCGCCAGTGTCTGGCGCCGCGGAAGGACAGTGGGTGAATGAGGTGTGAGAGAGACAACACTAGGCTGCAATCTCCTTTGCCGTGATCACATACTTGAAGTTGTCTGGATCGAGCGAATCAAGCCGTTCGCCGGCTACCTCCGCCTGCGGATACATGAGAAAGCCGACCTTGGGGCCCGAGGAGCCGGGCAGCTCAACATCGTGGGCAAAGTTGTAGGCGAGCCAGTTCATCTCCCAGGCGCCGAACAGCGTTGTGCGCGCAGCCGCCACCTTGGGATCATTGAGCGCAAGCTGCCCCGGTGGCTCCTCCAGCACGACCTTGCGCACGTCGGCGGGGTCAACCGGGACCCAGCCGAATCCCGACAGGAACACCTCGGCCCGGCAATGCTGTGCCTTGCTCACGACATCGCTGTTGGCGCCGAGACTCTTGTATCCAAACCTGGAGGGGGCGATGCGGATGCCGTAGACGTCGCGCGCCGGCAGACCAACGGCTCGCGCGAGCCCGACATAGAGCGCATTGAGGTCGGCGCATTTGCCTCGGAGATTGCCGCTTTTGAGCAACGAGGCGATATCGCCGATGCCACAGCCGGGCGTTTCCGGATCGCGGAACGTGTTCTCGACAATCCACTCATAGATGCGGCGCGCCTTCTCGACATCGGTGAATGCCCAGCCCACGATGCGCTCCGCGGCCGTCTTGACGATACCGTCAATCGGTATCAGATCGGTTGCCCCGGTATAGAGCCTGCGCTCGGCATCGGACAGGACGGGGGTGATGCCTCGGCGCGAGAGATCGACGGCCCGGTTGCGCGTCGCAATCCGGCTCACGAGTTCGGCCGAGGGCGCCGGCTCGCCGTCCGCCCATTCGAGGTGCAGCATCTGCGCCCCATATTTCGCATCGCGCTCGATCCCTGCCGATGTCGCGTTGGTCTTCCATTCGTTGCCAAGCGGCTGTGTCCACGCCGGCTCCGCAACTGCTGGCAAGGGCAGCCACGCCTGCGTCTTGCCGGACGGATTGACCATCGTGACCCGCGTTGTAATTTCGAACTTGCGCCATGCATCGGGCTTGGGCGCGAACGGCGTGTCGGCAGAAACGGTGCGCGGCAGGATTGCAATGGCCGCCAAGGCTGCGCCGTTTCGCAACAACTCGCGTCTGAGCATGTCGGGCTCTCCTGTTCCTGTTCGCTAGACTTTCGCCTGTGAGGCGGCTCATCCCGGGGCGGCGACGAGCAGTTGTGCCAGCATGCTCATCACATCGGCCCGCATCCAGTTGACATCGCCTTCGGCCATGAACCTCGGCCTCAAGCTGGGATCAAGGACAACGGTCGAGGGCAGCGTATGGATGTTCCAGGCCCGTGCGACCGCGCGGTCGTGATCGAGCAGGATCGCAAAGGGGGGGCGATCGCTTGCAAAGAACCGGCGCACGGCCCCATCTGCCTCCGC
>Ga0318528_10000706_pt1 | contig 11394 bp, 11 predicted proteins | sample GRESIP052b4f26_FD_202500 | JGI IMG/M metagenome (GOLD analysis project Ga0318528, IMG submission 202500) | Tropical soil microbial communities from Luquillo Experimental Forest, Puerto Rico - GRE.SIPMG.052b4f26 | ecosystem: Environmental > Terrestrial > Soil > Tropical forest > Bulk soil...
CGGAGGAGCCATCAGGGTCGGGCGGAGATGAACCTTGGCACGGAACCCTCCGCCCAACCCGGGTGCGGGGCGCCGATGCCAAAGGTCTCGCCAAACCTTTCCGGGCCGCCTGCGCCATGGCCGAGCCAAGTATGTTGACGCAGGCCCCGCGCTCAACGCGGGCGGCTACTCCCCAATGACCCGGCATCTATAGCATGACGCGGGATCACAGGGAAAGCGGGGAGTGTCTGCGTCTGATGCTGCCCGCTTTCGCGCGCCGCGCCGGCCCGTCGCGCTGCAGCGGTAAGGAGAGCACGATACTTGCTCAGAACATCGTCCAGATATAGGCGAAGAAGGTATTGTTGCCGCTGGCGTTTCTTCCGATACCGTCGATATTTGTCGTGGCCCCGTCGAATTTGTTCCAGTGCGTATATTGCAGGCCGATCCGGAAATTAAGCCACGGCCAAAACTCCGGGCCGCCGCGACTGAATGGCAGATAGGCAAGCTCGAAGATGTAGCCGGCGCTGTTCGGGCTTCCGGTGAAGGTGCCGTAAAGCGTTGCATCGGGTGTGCCGCCAACCGAGATCCCGCCCGGCGGTCAGGCTCCACGTCTTGTCAAAGATATAGGACACCGAAGCATTCAACGACCGCAACTGGTCGTTGGAATTGTCGGCGAACCCGAGTGTCTGGCTGGCGCTGGTATTATGGTTCTCGTGTACCCAGGCGATACGCGCAGTGACCGTGTGGGGATCGCCGAGATACTGGTATTGGCTGTCGATACCGATATCGGTGAACGAATCGGTGCCTGCGCCAATCATCCCCATCGGAACGACCTTCGACCCGAGCCCGAAGATGCCGATTTCCCATGCATTTTTTCCCCAAATTGGCTCAGCCGCGACCCGCCAGTACGGCGCGATGACGCTGATCGGACTCTGTCCTGTCGGGTCAATCCCGAGGGCTCGCTGCGTATTGGAACCCAATGGCCAATAACCGCCGAACTCGAAATAGAACGTGTCGTCGAGGAAGCTGTAGCCGCTGAGACCGACAACCTGCTGCGCGTAGACCTGGTCGATGAAGGGAGCCGCCGTCGGCATCGGCGCCAGCCGAGAACTTATGTAGGGAAAGCTCCAGGCGGGAACCGTGTTCCAGACGTCCTGCACAGTCGGGTTATTATTGACGGTTCCCCCCCCAGAGCAGCGTATGGCCGTTGATGTTGATCTGCTTTGCGACGCGTATGTCCGTATTGTCCCAGGCGAAGCTATGACCGACGCCGTCCCACGTTCCCTGAATGAAGGCGCCGAGATTGTCGGTGATCTTGCCGCCGGTAAAGAGGCTCGCCTGCTGCAGGACAAAATTGTTGTTGACGCCAAATCCGGGTGCTGAGCCGCCTGAGTATTCGTAAAGGTCGGTTGCAACATGACCGCAAACGGCGGGCCCTTCCAATCTCCGCCACCCAAGGTGTAACCGCCGAGCTTGAACCGCCGGCCGAATGGCGTCAGCTCCAAGAAAGCCGCGTGGCAGGTCGCGCATGTCTGTCCGGTCTGGCGCGCGTAAAGCGGGAGGGCGGCGGCATGCCGCGGCGCCAGCGCGACGATGGCAATCATCCCGGCGACGAGAATGCCGAGCGGCAGCTTGCGAAGGCGAAAGTCTAATACCTGATCGGCCCGCCAGAGCATGCCGGCATTTCCATTGCCGGCATTTCCATTGCAAGATGCAAGAAGCGGCGGCTCGAACGCCGGCCATTCAATTTTCAGCGGCTGTCAATTCGCCGTTTGCCGCACCGGCACGAAAAGCTGGCAGTAGCCCCGCGGACTGATTGCGCCGTCAACGAGCTTGCACGCGGCGGGCGGTTGGAACTGAGCGCACTTGTCACACGCCTTGTCGCCATTAGGCTGGTCTTGATATGCGACCGCCGTCTTGGAAATCTTGATGACCGCGCCTGCCCGCTCCGGCTCCCCGCAGAGGATCGCCGTTGCACCGGCAGCACCTGCTGCGCACTGGAAAAGCGCGCGTCGCGACAGCAAAGCTGACTGGTCAGGCATATCTAGCCTTTGGCTGTGGTAATGGGCCTATGGCCCCGACTGACCCTTAGGACTCCTTGCCGTCGGATTTATTCCGCATCCAGCCCACCGGGACACCGTGCTGCCAGCAGCGTGATCGTCGAATGCCTCAAATAAAATTCGCCGCCGGCAAAACGCGCCTTGGCCCGGCGGACGCATCTAATGTCGTCTGCCTTTGCAAACCCGGCCCTGACCCGGCATTCTCCATTGCCGTATGACGGCGTGAGAGATTGAGATGCCCTTTTCCCTGATCGACGAAACCGACGGCGCGGTCCCGATCATCGCTTTGACCCAGGACCAACTCCCCGGCTGGCTGGACAAGTCGGCGCCGTGCGAGCGCAATTGGCTGACCTCGACCGGTTTTTCCGCGGAGAGCGGGAAGCATGCCTTGGTCCCGGGGGAAACCGGCAAGCTCGCCCGGGTGCTGGTAGGGCTCGGCGCCGGCGCCGATGCCGAGAGAGGGATGTGGGCGCTGGCCGGGTTGCCCGCGGCGCTGCCGGAGGCGAGCTATCGGCTGGAGGCCGCGCCCGACGGTGCCGACCCTAGCCGGCTCGCGCTCGGCTGGGCGCTCGCCACCTATGTCTTCACGCGCTACAGCGCGAAAAGCCGCCCCACCGCCGCTCTCGTCTGGCCGAAGGGGGCTGATCGCGGCCGCGTCGAGCGGCTCGCGCGCGCGGTGTTTCTGGCACGCGATCTCGCCAACACGCCGGCCGGCGATCTCGGCCCCGAAGAACTAGCGGCCGCGGCGCTGCGCGTCGCCAAAGACGCCGGCGCCGATCATCGCGTCATCGCCGGCGACGATCTATTGGCGGAGAATTATCCGACCATCCACGCAGTCGGGCGCGCCAGCACGCGCGCGCCGCGCCTCGTCGACATCACCTGGGGGGACCCCGCGGCGCCGAAGGTGACCCTGGTCGGCAAGGGGGTATGCTTCGACAGCGGCGGGCTCGACCTCAAGACCGCCTCCGGCATGCGGCTGATGAAGAAGGACATGGCCGGCGCGGCGATCATGCTTGGGCTTGCACAGGCGATCATGGACGCTCGTCTGCCGGTCCGGCTGCGCATGCTGCTGCCCTGCGTCGAGAATTCGGTCTCGGGCAACGCCATGCGCCCGCTCGACATCGTGCGCACCCGCAAGGGAATTACCGTCGAGATCGGCAACACCGATGCCGAGGGGCGGCTGATCCTGTGTGATGCGCTCGCCGAAGCCTCGACCGAGAAGCCCGAATTGCTGATCGACATGGCGACCCTGACCGGCGCGGCGCGGGTGGCGCTCGGCCCCGAGGTCGCGGCCCTCTTCTGCGACGACGAGGGGCTCGCCCGCGACCTGCTCGCCACCGCCGGGGCCGAGGAAGACCCGATATGGCGGCTGCCGCTGTGGCGGCCCTACCGCAAGATGATCGACAGCAAGGTGGCCGATATCAACAACGTGGCGGAATCGCCGCATGCCGGCGCGATCATTGCGGCGCTCTATCTGCAGGAATTCGTCGACCCCGGCATCCCCTGGGCGCATCTCGACGTGATGGCGTGGAACCCGCAATCCCGCCCCGGCCGCCCGGAAGGCGCCGAAGCCACCGCCCTGCGTGCGCTCTACGCCCACATCACGCAGTGGTTCGCGTAAATTTGGGCTCCGCTGCTCGCCAGCTCAGCGCCCGAATATTAAAGCAGATTTAGCTGGTCTGTGACAAAAAAAGGGCGTTTAGGCTTACCTCCGAACCAAAGCTTGATTGGCGGCGGATCGATATTTCGTCGAGTGTGAACTGCCTCACACTTCCTCGCGGACCTCTGGATTATTTTCTTAGTCGGTAAACGGCAGCCGCCCATCTGCGAGTTGTGGGGCTTGCCGTGCTCCCGACTCAGCCAGGACCTTAGCAAAGCAGCTCAACAAGCCGATCAAATGATCGGCGGGAGGAAGGCATGCGCTCGGTATTATTGTCCGGCTGTTATCAATCACGAGAATGCTCCAGCGCCGCGTCACGCTTTACAAAGGCGGAGCCGCCAAGGGAGGTTTTCGGTCGACGCAAAAGGACGGCAAAATTTCGCCGCTCCGAAGTGGTCATGCTGCTGGCTTTATCCGCGCCCGCCATTCTCGCTGACCGAGCAATGGCTCAGATACAGGAGAATTCACCGCCCGTCCTCTCGAGCGGATTGGGCAACGCGGCATTCGTCAAGACGCCGGTCATTGAGGAACTCAGCCGGCATCCTGCAACCGAATTCCTTCTCGATCTGGCGAGCTTGCCTCCGATCGAGTCGATTGGCGGCGGATCCGACATCCGGCCTTTCCTGGCTGCCGGTGTGCCCGCGGATCTGACCCGGGCGGCGCTCCGTCGTGCCTGGTCGACCGACCCGGCGATCCGCGACTTCGTCGGCCTGTCCGAGAATTCCTGGGATTTCAATAAGCCAGACGGCGTTCCCGTCGTGGGTCTCCTGACGAGAGACGGCCCACCGACCGCCCGAGCCTCAACGGCGCCCGCTTCGAGATGACCTCGACCAGCGAGGTGCGAGAGGGCAGGAAGGAGGGGCTATTATGCTTGAGGATATTTTTATAGGCCGCATCGCCGGCATCGTCATCTTCAGAGTGCCGGAGTTCGGTCCTCGGGTCTGCTTTACCATCGAGGGTACGGGACAGTGTCCGGTCGTCTGCGCCGCTGAAGGCGGTGTCGCCCGGGAATTCATCGCCAGTTACGCGGAGGGCGACGAGGTCGTCGTGAGAGGTAACTACGAGCCTCGACCGTCTACTGCCGCTGCCAATACACCGTGGGTTGCCCGATTTCGCGTACGCGCCGTGCACATCGCGGAAGAGGCCCGTCTCGTGGCATGAGGCCGCGTCGACGTGGCGGCCTTGACCGGCGCGTCCGCTATCTGCAGGAATTCGTCGAGCCCGGCGTCCCATGGGCGCATCCCGATGTGATGGCGTGCCTGCGATCCCGCCCCGGCCGCCCTGAAGGGCCGAAGCCACCGCACTGCGGGCCCTCTACGCCCACATCGCCCAAAGGTTTGGTTAGCCCGCATGGGCAGATCGCGCTTCTTCCGAATCTGGACTCCCGTTTCGTTGCAGGAGCCAACATCTGAACGGGGCATCGTGATAATCGATCCATGAAGCCGCCACTCGAAGCCATCAAACATTCATCAACCCGCGGCCAACGCCTGCTGCGACGCTGTCCCTCCCTGGCGAGGCAGGGTGAACTGAAAGACGGCGCCCTGGGGCTCGTTTGTCGTGGCCCACACGCGTCCGCCATGTGCCTCGATGATCGAACGGCAAATCGACAGTCCCATGCCCATACCGCCCGGCTTGGTCGTGTAGAATGGGTCGAAGAGCCGATCCAAGCTTTCCGGCTTGATGCCCGGGCCGGAATCCTCGACGGCGACGAGCACGCCATCTGGTCCATCTCGCTCGGTTCTGATCAGCAACTGCCGCGTGGTCTCGCTCGATCCGCTCATCGCTTCTACAGCATTGAGGATGAAGTTTAGCATCACCTGTTGAAGCTGGATACGATCTCCCTGAACGAGCGGCAGGCCGTCAGCCAGCTGTGTCTGCAGCGAGGTCCCGTTGCTGCGCAGTTCGCTGCGCGTCAATTCAATGACTTCGAGCATCTCCTCGTTGATGTTCAGCTGGTCGTGCCGCGGCGCCGCCTTCCTGACGAGCGCGCGAATCCGGCCGATCACGTCGCTGGCTCGGCTGCCATCCCTGATGATCCGGTCAAGGGCCAGCCGGACCTCATCGAGATCGGGCGGCTCTGCGCCTAGCCAGCGCGACGCTGCACTGGCGTTGGTCAGTGCAGCGGCGATCGGCTGGCTGACCTCATGAGCGATCGATGCCGCCAGCTGGCCCGTAGCTGTCACGCGATTGGCATGGGCGAGCTCCACCTGCGCGTCACGCAAGTGGGCCTCTCGCTGGCGCAGCTCTTCCTCGGCGCGTCTCAGGTCCTCTATGTCGGTGCTCGCAGCGTACCATTCGACGATGGTTCCCTGTTCATCGCGCAGCGGGGCAAAGCGCAACAGAAACCGGCGATATTCTCCGTCGGCCCGCCGCAGACGCACTTCCTTCTCGAACGGCTCTCCAGCCGCGAGCATCGCGACCCAGTCGTCCATGGCGCGTTCGTCGGGATGTAGCGCATCCATCCAGACCCAGCTGCGTCCCCACTCCAATGAGAGGCCTGTATAGTCACGGAAGCGTTGGTTCAAGAAGTCGGCCGAGCCGTCGCGCGAATTGCTCCAGACCACCGCAGGAATGGTGTCGATGATGACTTGAAGCCGATCCCTCAGCGCCGCCGCTTCCCCCAACCTGCGCGTCCGCCTCACAAGCCCTGTGATGAGGAATGACGCTGTCGCAAAGACAACCACTGTCACGATATCTTCCGGACTGTCGATCTGGAAGCTGAAAATCGGCGGACTAAAAAAGTAAGCCAGGAATACTGCAGCGATAACAGAGAGAAGCACCGCAGGAACGACTCTGCCCCTAAGAGACAGCAGCACAACAACGATCATATAGAGCGGAACGGTCGTGGCGATATTGAGCTTGAGCTGGAAGCAGATCCAGGTAAGGAATGCCACAGCGGCGCCTCCGAGCAGCAGCTCCGCCACTAAACGCGAGAATTTAGTGCTCTGGTTTTGGTCGTTCGGCATACGAGGCAGCCCCCGTTTGTATACCGGATTCTGCCACGAGATGGGGTTCTTCCCAATCACATTCGTCGGGAATCAAAAGGGGCGGACTGGACGATCTGCTCACCGCCGGTGCGTTTAGCCGGCGGCGGTCATCAACGCTTCTTGGCGCCCAGTCAGATCTTAAGCGACGGGCGGATACAAGCTAGCAAGTCGTTCTCGTTGAATGGCTTGCTCAGGTAGCCAACGACCCCATCCCCCAACGCGCGCTCCCGCATGCTGTCGTCAGGGAAAGCTGTAATTAGAATAGTCGGTATGGTCTTTCCCGTAGCTACCAGGTGGCGATGCAGTTCGAGCCCTGTCATCCCGGGCATCTGCACGTCAGCGATCAGGCAGGAGGTGCGGGGGACTTGGCGGGAGCTCAAGAACTCTTCTGCAGACGCGAAAGCTTCGGCCGCATATCCCAACGACTTCATGAGCCCCCTGACCGCCTCGCGCATCGACTCGTCGTCGTCGACGACGGAGATCAGGGGCTTGGGTTTCCGCACTTCAACTCCTTCGCCCGGGTTCCGAGAGAACGAACCCGCCGCGATCCGAGCTACGCGACGGGGCTATTGTACAGATAAGACAAAACGAAGCCGTTCGCGATTATACTTTGGTGTAAACAGAATTGCCGTTGGCTGCGAGTGTGGCTGGATGTTGGTGAGCCGCGACCGAGATAAAAAAGCCCTTGTCCTACGAGCGCGGGATTTTAGGATGTCCCAGTTGCGGGATTGCCGCTGACCTGAGATTTGCGGGGCGTCGATTGCAGCGAGAGCGAATGATGACTGCGGAGCCCACCATCATCATCGTTGATGACGACCCGGGAATCCGCGAGTCGCTCGAAGGTTTGCTGCGTTCGGTGGGCCTGCAGGTCAGGGCGTTGGCTTCGGTGCCCGAATTTATGAAAGAAGGGCGTCCGGAAGGACCTGCCTGCCTTGTGCTCGATGTCAGGTTGCCTGGCCGAAGTGGTCTCGATTTTCAGCGAGAGCTCTCGGCGGCGAACATTCACGTTCCGATCATCTTCATCACCGGATACGGCGACATCGGGATGTCGGTTCAGGCGATAAAGGGAGGAGCGATCGAGTTCCTGACCAAGCCGTTCCGTGATCAAGATCTGCTGGACGCGATCCAATTGGGCCTGGCGCGGGATCGCGCGTGGCTGGAGAACGAAAAGGCGATCGCCGAATTGCGCTCGCGCTTCGACAGTCTCACGCCTCGCGAGCGTGAAGTGATGGCATCGGTGGTGGCCGGCCGACTCAACAAGCAGATCGCGTACGACATCGGCATCAGCGAGATTACTGTAAAGGTCCATCGCGGCCAGGTCATGCGAAAGATGAGGGCGGCATCTCTCCCTGACCTGGCCCGGATGGCCGACAAGCTAAACTTCGCGGGGGAAAAACCTCAGACCTCCTAGTGGCTCGAACCTAACAATTGGTACCCGCGTCTGACGGCAGCGATGATTTTGTCGAGATCGGCGGTCCAGGCGAAGATTTCAAATCGCATTGCGCACGTTGTCTGCGCGCGTCAAGGGCAAAGGGTGAATAACGCTGTTATAAAAAAGGGCGATTATATAAAAGGGCGATGAGGCTCTTACGAGAGGCCGTTTTTGAAGCCTGGCGCCATGCCACTGCCGGCACAGGTTCAACCGAGGCTCCAGCTTAATCTAACAGCTCCCTTCCACGTGTTCCTACAGCACAAAGCGCTTTCCGACCGCCGACTGGACGACGCGATCCCCGAACCGCTGGGCCAGTTGTCCCAACGCCCGCCAGCCGGTGCAGTGCGCCGCGGCGATCAGCTGGAGGTCGAAGGCCTCTAGCGCGTCGACGGTCTCCGGAATGATCGCCTCGGTCGGGCCAGCCAGGTGGAAGCCGCCCAAGACGCCAAAGAGGGGGATGCCGGGAAACCGCTCCGCCGCGTGCGTGAGAACATTGATCAGGCCGGCGTGCGAACAGGCCGTGAAGACGAACAGGCCCTTGTTCGCCAAGTGGACGGCGACGAACCGCTCATCCACCAGGAGCTCATCGGGGGTCCACTCGCCGGCGGCGTCCAGTCTGTGCTGGCCGGGCATGCCCTTTTCGAAGGACGTCACCCGCGGGATCTCGCCGCTGATGAAGACGGTGTTCGATAGGACCGACTGCTCGTTACGGGCGATGATGAGATCAGCCCCGTTCGCCGCCAGGACATGCTCGCTGGGAATGTCCTCCATGGGCATGAGACGGCCATCATTGGCCTTCACCGCACGCGAGGCGAACATGTCGGGGTGCATGTAGGTCGGCACGCGCCGGCCCCCGTTCGCCAGGGTCATCATCTGCAGCGCGCGCGGCATCGCCCCCGCGTGGTCCCAGTGGCCGTGCGAGAGCATCATCGCATCGACGCCGCCCATATCGACGCCGAGCCTGATGACGTTGCGCTCGAAGATGGACTCGTCCGGGCCCGTGTCGAACAGAAGCGTGTGTTGTGACGACGGGGTCCGGGTGGTGATCAGGCAGGACAGGCCATGGGCGGCGCAGCAAAGGCACCGTCCGCTCAGCCATTTCATCCCCCGCCGCCATGCGCCGGCCATTTCGGTTTCAACGAACCCGGGATTGGTTGACAAGCTGTCGGTACCGTTGTCCACCAGGACGGTGATCTCGAGGCTCTCGACCGGTTGGATCATCGCTGATGTGCCTCTCGTCTTGCGGAAGCCGTACAGGCCCGGCTGCACGGCCGACCGCGCCGTCATCCCCTCGGACCATTATACAAGCGGGCGCTCGGGACGCCAGTCGAGCGCCTTCTGGTAGGCGGGGCTGACGTGAACCTGACTCCAAAATCTGCGAGTGAAGTTCGGGCGGTTCGGGGTGCTGAGCGGACCGAGGCCAGTCAGTCGTCCTCCTCGCCCTCGGCCTCGACCGATGCGGCGCCGCCGAGCGCCTCAAAACGGCGCGAAGCGAGCCACCGCAGGCGTTTGGCCCGTGTCAGAAGCACACGACGCAGGCCACCTTGGACCTTCCGTTCGGAGATTACCTGCGCCAGCCGCGAAAGGATCAGAGCGCGCCGGACGAGCTGCCGCCGGCGCCGGTGGCGCGGCCGATGAGGATAGGAAAGGAGGTCATATCGGCGGCGCCTGCTACGCTTATTTTTCGGCGATCAGCATGCCGAGCGGAGCCAGCGGCCCGACCGGGATGAAGTCGAAGTCCATCAGGCCGGCTCGACCCAGCGGCAGGCCATGCACGTGGGTCTTGGCGGCGTCGACGGACTCAGCGTTCACCAGGAACACCACGCCCGGGGCGTCCAGCTTGAACCACATCTGCTCGATGACGCCATCGAGATAGAGCTTCAGGGTGGCGGGAACCTCCTTCGGCAGGATCGCATCACGCTCCTCGGGGTTGGAGGTCTTGGCCCACTTGCTGATGCACAGAACCTTCATTGTCATGTCTCCGAGGTGGAAGGGTTGTCGTCGGTGAGGGATGTAGCTCCGGACCTCGCGCAGCGATATCGTCGTAACCTGACAGCTTCAAAGATTGGGAGGCAAGACGGTGAAAGGGAGCTGTTTGTGTGGCGCGGTGCGATTTGGCGTGACGGGCACTCCGACCGCCTTCGATCTCTGTCATTGCTCGCGTTGTAGAGCAGCGAGTGGCTCGGCTTTCCTGGCCGAACTGGAATTCACGACGGCAGAATTCGAGTGGATCAGCGGGCGATCACTGGTCAAGACCTACGAGGCAGCAGTGCGCAATTGGCCACCGGGGTACCGACGCGCATTCTGCCCGGTATGTGGCGCTGCGGTGCCCATCGTCGATCGGGAGATCATTCGCGTCCCGGCTGGGGCCCTCGAAGACGATCCAGGAGTTCGACCGAAGCGTCACATCTTCGTCGACTCCGAAGCCCCTTGGTTCCAAACCACCGATGCTCTGGACCAATTTGGCACAAAACCCAAGCCGGGTTAGCCCCTCGGATCGGCCAGTGGAGAGGGTATTAAGCGCTAGATTTTGACCACTCTCGTGTCCGCCTTTTCCAGTAGCAGGCGCGCGAATTCGTGGCTCCGTTGGAAGCAGTTGCTTGAGGCTCTGCCGGGCACGGCATGACGACGGTTGATCATACTCTGATGCGCGGGTCGAAGCCGCATGACCGTTGATGTGTCGCGGAGCTGCCTCGGTCTAGAGACCTGCGTCGGATCGGCGACCCAGCAGATAGTGGTTGCGAGGGTTCTCCTGACCGCGACCGCGCCCCCAGCCTTGCCCAGCAGCAGCGTGTCGAGTCGTTCGCTGGCACCTCCCTGCGATGCGATCACGGGTTTATTGCGATCAGCCCGCCGCTGGCGGCAGGCGCCGGGCGATGGCCCACACGAAGCCCGCCAGCTCACGGGCAATCGCGGCCGTGACGACATTGGCCGGTTTGCCGCTGCGCGCGAGCTTGCGATAGCGCACGCACAGCCGCAGCTGCGCTTTCCAGGCGATCTCGCAGATCGGCCGGGGCTGCTCCTCTTGTCGGAGCCGCAACTCACGGCTGACGCGAGCCGGGAAGCGGTAGGTCCACGTCGCCTCGATCAGCAGCCGGCGGGCTGCGCTGTTGCCGGCCTTGGTGAGGCCGCCGCGTTTGACGCTCGCACCGCTCGAATGCTCCGATGGCACCAGCCCAAGATAGGCTATCAGTTGACGCGGATTGGCAAAACGCGACAGATCGCCCAGTTCGGCGATCAGCGTTGCGGCATTGACCAAGGTGTATTAGCTGAGAC
>Ga0318528_10000714_pt1 | contig 11352 bp, 11 predicted proteins | sample GRESIP052b4f26_FD_202500 | JGI IMG/M metagenome (GOLD analysis project Ga0318528, IMG submission 202500) | Tropical soil microbial communities from Luquillo Experimental Forest, Puerto Rico - GRE.SIPMG.052b4f26 | ecosystem: Environmental > Terrestrial > Soil > Tropical forest > Bulk soil...
CGGTCCTGCTTACCGTGGTATCCTGCCCATTTTATGGCGTGACCCCGGTTCGAAGTGAAGTGGTGACCCGTCGGGGGCAGATCAGATTGACGGCTCCGGCGGTGCCTGGGATCATTCTGTATGGGTTGCGCGCCGTCCCCGGCCGTGAGGTGAAGGGTTATTCGGGCCCGCCGGCAACCTTGGGCAGCACCGCCGAGGCCCAGGTGCGGCTGATCGTGTGGTGCAACGCGTGCCGGCACCGGACCGAGCCCGATGTCGCCGCCATGGCTGCGAAATACGGTGCCGCGACACCCGTCCGCGACTGGGTCGGGCGGCTGATGTGCTCGCAATGCAGCGCTCGGGACATTAGCTTTGTCCTGACCGGGGCGAAGTGCTGACGATGGCGCTGCCGCGGATAGAGCCGATCATCCCGGCCCGACGCAAGGAGCCGTTCGACCATCCGGAGTGGCTGTTCGACGTGAAGTACGACGGCTTTCGCGCACTCTGCTTCCTCGAGCAGTGGCGCGGCCACTTCGTTTCGCGCAACGGTAAGCCGCTCAACCGGTTCACGGCCCTCGCTGACGAGCTGGCTGAGGTGCTCGAGGTCGACGAGGCGGTGATCGATGGTGAGGTGATTGTCGCCGACGATAGCGGTCGGCCGCAGTTCTACGACCTGCTGCGTGGCAGACGGACGCCGGTTTACGTGGCCTTTGATCTGCTCTGGCGCGATGGCGTTGATCTGCGCCCGTTGCCATTGAGCGAACGGCGCGCGGCGTTGCGCGGCCTCTTGACGAAGGGATCGCCGGATCCGGTGATCTCCGAGGCGGTATCGATTGAGGGCCGCGGCTGCGAACTGTTCGAATTGATGTGCGCCAACGATCTCGAGGGGATCGTCGCCAAGCGCCTCTCCGATCCCCTCCGCCTAATTTGCCTAGGCATTTGGCGTTCCCAGCCGGCATCACGGTAAGCATATCCGTGCCGCCGCCAGATCTGGTGGCTGAGCCGGTGCTGCAATATTCGTTCAACACCGGAGATACCAGCCAACCGATGGCGCCATCAAAGATCGAATGGCGCATCGGCAAAATCCACTTCTTCATCTGACCTACCAGGGCGCGCATCTGAGCCGAGGGCGGCGACCACTGCCCGCGCACCAGGTGGTGGAAGATCAAAAACCCGGATTACACGCAGGCCGAGGGCAGGGCCGAGCTCTTCAACGGGGCGCGACATTAAGGGGTCGATTCGCGTAATGCCCGTACCATGCGGCTGAGCGCGGCAGACCTTGGCTAGATTGCTGCCCAACTCAATCCGGTGGTGGTGTTAGAACGCCGTGTAAGGGGGGTGGACCTGGCTTAGAAGGAATTGCTTGTCGCCTCGGCGACTTGGGTGGGGTCTTGGTGGTGTCTTCTCGGATTTTCCGACTTACAGGATGCTCTACCCCTCGTCGCACACGAGGGGTAGCCGCTGCGGTGATGCTATCAGGCTCTACCTGCGGCAGACAATGTGCAAGAGTATCACCAGGAGCCGCCACCGCCCGCGCTGCTGCCTGGCACCCTTCCAGCGTTTCGAAATTCACCGTAATGGCCTGCTTCGCAGGGTTTCCGGTGAGCGATAGCAACACCAGGATATATCCGGAAGCACTCATTCTAAAACAGTGGAGCTGCAACGCTGCTGCAAACTATTAGCGGCCGTGGTGGAAGATCAAGAACCCGGACTACACGCAGGCAAAGGGCCGGCGCGAGGTCTTTGATAAAGGGACGAGCCGCGCCAGTGTGAGAGAGCCGATTCGCCTCCCCGCGGCGGCCATGTTGCAGTTCCGCGACATCCGCTGGCCGTGCACAGGTAGCAAGGCGCGGAAATCCGCCGATTGCGAGATTTTGTGCCGCTGGCTTTGCTGACCGCTTGAGTTGCGGCAGGCTCGCGGGCTGTCGTCAACCTTTGGGAGTGCTCGACACCCCAGAATAACGAAACCCGCCTCGAGAGGCGGGCTGCGTCATCCGGTCTGCCCTGGGAGTCTAGAGGTCCAATTCTAGAAGGAGAGAACTGAAGGGAAACTCATCGTGTGGCAACGCTGAGCTTCCCTGAAACCCAGAGCGGCAGTCAAGCGGAGACACCCGTTTCCGCTGATGGCGGAGCTTTGTCCGGGCACAAGGCCGTCTCACAGGCGGGTCCGAAAGGACCGCAATGTCTTTGCTTTGCCTCCGCCATCGCCGGGAGAAGATCTTTGGCCCGGCGCCCTCGCATCCCCTCGACGGCAACGCCAAAGCCCGTGTGTGGGCCGCTGCGGCGGCCTACAACAGCGCGAATCGCCAACCCCGCCAGCATTGGGGGCCGATGGATGCCGGCACCGCCACCAAGGCCGACTGGGCGCTGTGGGAGCGCGATCTTGAGGCGAGGCTCGCATGATCCGCATGCCGACGCTAGAGCAGGCGCGCGAGGAAGCCCGAATGCTTAGTTCGCGGGGGCTCATCGTTTACGTCTATCGGATGAGCGATGGCGGCTACTGGCTCGATCAGCTGCCGCCGCGGCTCGTCAAGCTCGAATTCATCGAGAAGGTCGAGACGGAATAAGCAACGGTTCCAGATCGAGCTCCAGCTGACGGGGGTCGCTCCTCCTTAGCGTTGCGGCACCGTCCAGCGGACGGATGAAGATCTCGACATCAGGACGCAGCCGCCGGGCTTCGGCGGCCAGATCCTTGATCTCCCGGCGCGAGCGGGTGCTCGCCGTGAACAGCACGACACCCTTGCTGATGATCGTAAGGTGCCAATCCACTAGGAGGGCCCGTCATCGCGGAGGAGCGTGACGCTCGGCCGGCTCATAACAATGGTCACCTGGGCCACCTCCTCCACCACGGGCGGGCACGCAGTCCGGTCACGATGGCCTGCAGTGCCGCGGCCTCGCCGGCAGCGATCCGCTCGGCAGTAACGGCATCGGCAAGGTCGGTGTGAAGCTGGTCAACGCGTTGCTGTAACTCGTCGATCCGTTTGCGGCCGTCCTCGACCAGCTGACGCTCGATCTCAAGCTGGCGTTCGGCGCGCTCAGCCCGAATCGTCTCGCGTTCGAGCTGCGCTGTGAGGAGGCCTATGTAGGCCCCCACAGCCTCCCCCACGACCTCCCTGATGAGGGGGGCTGACAGAGGTGGATCACAGTCAGCGTGTTTTGTGCCCCCCCTTTGCCGGGGGCGACGAAGGGGGGGCTGGGGCTTCGTCAGAGGGCACAAGTACCCTCACAACACCGTCGTTGCCGATCTGCTTCAGCCACTTGCGACGCCGCACGAGCGTCTCGGATATCCCCCTCACAGCGGCGAGCTCGGCATAGGTCATGCGGCGGGTGCCGTCGCCGACCGCCAGGCTGATATCCGACATGGATTCCCTTCGCGATGCTCAACGCAAATGTTGAGCACCCTCCAGCAGCGCCCGGCGGCGGGGGACACCGCCGAGCTGCCTGCAAATCGACACCACGATCTGCACGCCCTCGGGGGAAATGAGGGCACGCGAATCGGCTAAGGTGTAACAGAAAACCGTAGATGCGACTTGAGGGCTTTGTTGGTCCCGGCGGCGAGGGAAGAAACCGCCGGGTCGCGCACCGCGCACCCGTCGTCACTCGAGGGGAATCGCCTGCGGGATGCCGACGCGCGGGCTAAACCTAGCACAACTGAGTGCGGTATCATCCAGCTCATGCGGTATCCCCGCGGCGAGCTGCGCATGCCGACCTTCCCGGTGCGCTTCGACGGCGCTCCCCTGCCAGTCGCACCGGCGCCCCTCCTGAGCCAGGCACACCGCCAAGGTCTTGAGCGACTGGCTCGGCATCCGCGCCGGCGACCTCGAGGCGCTGCGGCGCAGTAGCCGAAATCTTTCGACAACCCGCAAAGACACCGCATCCAAGCGCTCAGGTTGGCTACGGAGGCTACGGGGTCAGATGACCCCGGCTTGTCTCGAGGTGACGTCTCGTCGGATGATTGTTGCCCGCGCGCAAGCGCGGGTCCAGGGCAACCGCTTGCACCCTTCGGCCCCTGGATGCCCGCTTATACGGGCATGACTAAGGGGCTGGGGAGGAAGATGAGTCATGCACACACAGCGCAATTTGATCGAAGGACTCGGTATCCTTCTGATTGGGCTCTTGTTTGCCTTTGCCGGCCCGACAGGTCCTGCCAAGGCGCTGGCCGCGGAGGCGAGCCTGCCCTGGGGATTGCCGCCTTTGCCGGCCGGGGTCGGCCCGGTCGAGAAATTCGCTGATGTCAGCGAGACGCCGCAGGGCAAGTTCCTCGAAGGCGGCGCCTTCGACGATCAGGGCAATCTGTGGTTCGTGGCGATCGGCAGCGGCTGGATTTCGTATCTGACGCCCGAGGGCAAGCTCGTGCCGGTGGTCAATTGCAACCCGCCTGACGATCTCGGGCAGACCTGCGAGCCGCAGGGCACGCGGTGGCACGACGGCAAGCTTTACCTGACCACTAGGCATCGCGGGATCCTGACCTACGATCCCAAGACGAAGGAACTCAAGACGCTAGTCTATACCTGGCGAAACCAGCTATTCAAAGGACCCAACGACCTCGATTTCGATGCCGACGGCAATTTGTTCTTCACCGATCCTTGGGCAACCGGCCCCGGACCCAATGTGTCGGACCAGACCGGGGCAGTCTATCAATATTCGCGTGATGGTGTCTTGCGCAAGGTGATGGATAGCGGCAACTTCCCGAACGGGATCGCTGTCTATCCCGACAATACAGGGATGGCGATCGGGGACTGTGCCGCGGGACGCATGTGGTATGCCGCATTCATGAACGGCCCCTCGATGGGCTGCCCGCAATGCCCCAAAGACCCGACCCACGCAATGTTCGCGGGCGTCAAGGCCGGTACTTATTGCCCAGGTAATGGCTGCCCCGATGGTATCCACTACGACGTCAAGGGCAATCTCTGGGCGCAGATGGCGCGGCTTGGTGGCATCGTTGAAATCGACCCGCGGGGGATTATCGTCGGATTCGTGCCGATCCCGAACGGGGATGTTGCGACTACCAACTTCGCCTTCGGCGGTCCCGACAACCAGTACATCTATATGGAGGGAGCGATCAGCGGCACGTTCTGGCGCTTCAAGGCGCCCTATCCTGGGCTGATCGGCCCGGCCGGCGTCCGCCTGGCAGCGCAGCAGTAAGGTCTCAAACTGGAGCCGGTGATGAAGCAAACGAGCAAATCGATCAGAACCAATAAGCGCAAAGCCAAGCTGAAGGCGAAGCGGCGGCGCCAGCCGGCGCCCGGCGACGAGCAATTCCGATCGCTGCTCATCGAAGTGCCACGCGGCGAGCATAGCGAGAAGCCCGAGGCCTTCGAGTGGCCAAACACGGCCAAGCTCGAAATGTTCGCCCGCACCGCACGCCCCGGCTGGGACGTCTGGAGCAACGAGGTTGAGGCGGCACCTTCGCCCACAGCCCTACCAACATCGCCGCCGCCAAACCGAGCAAATAACTGCAGATGAAAAAACCATCACTACCGATGTCGGCGCTGCGCAACAAGGTTCAGCGCCGCACCTAACGATCCGGTGCCCGCGACCTTGCTGGCGAAATATTTCCGCGTTCGCCCCGCTGTTGCTGCCATAGCCGACGCGGCTGCGGCGCCGCCACCGCAACGCCTGGGACGACGGCTGCCGGCGGCGTAAATCATCAGCACCAGGTTGAAAACCGGGATATTCGCCTTTCCGGCGAGGTGGTGATATAGCCGGCTCGCTGCGCCGTTCCCCCCGGCTCGCGGCACGGATCACGCTCGCCACGTGAGAGAGTGATCCAAGGCGCGCGGTCGCTTCCCCCCGATCGCAAGACGTCTCGCGTGCAACGTCTCGGGGGAACGCATGGATACACACTCGGACAGGCCGCTAAGGCCTCGGGCAAGAGCAAGGCGACTATCCATCGCGCCGTCAGAGCGGGGCGGTTGTCGGCGGCCAGGACCGAAAGCGGCGGCTGGCTGATCGAGGTGGCCGAGCTGCACCGTGTCTATCCGCCTCGCGTCTCGGGAGACGGCGTGCGAGACAGTACGCAACCCCTGGCGAACGGCGTGGGCCGTATCAGCGAGCCGGGCGAGGTCGAGGTCGCTGCGCGAACGGATCGCGGAACAGGCCGAGACTATCCACATCTCCGTGACGCGATGGCGGTGATGGCCGAGCACCAGCGGCAATTGCCGGCGCTGCTCACCGATCAGCGTGCTCGCCCGTGGTGGCGACGATGGTTTCGGTGAAACGACTTCCACACACACGCGCTTCGAGCACGAAAATCCACGAGCGATCTTGCGGGGGCGACAGGGCCTCTCCGAGCCCCACCAGCGGGCCGGAAGGCCCTTCCTGGGGTCACTAAAGGGAGGTTGACGGCCCAGCCGGCCCCGGCGAGGCCCGCTCAAAACCGCCGCGCCGCGACCGGGTGAATTCCTAGATCTGGGAGGTTTTCCGGTCGAGTAACGGCCAAGACGAGACCGCGTAGAGGGGAAACATGGGGCGGGGCGAATAGTCGGCTCTATTGGCGAGGCCGGAGAGCGTTAACCAATGCCCCCGCCATGTTTCTGAATTCCTTCAAGAGGGCATAGCGTCGGTTGTTAGACAAACAACGCTAAGGTCGAACGGACCAGGAACAGTAGGTTCATGCAGCAACTCTGACGCGACCAAAATTAAGCGGCCGGCGCTCGCTTGCGGTTGCTGCGGCGCGATCCCACAAGAAATCGCCGGACAGGCTAATATGCTCCCAGCTCAGCGGCGATGTATGGGCGAGCCACGTGTCGGGTGCCCGCTCTTCTATCGCACTCAGGTGGGCCACGGCATCGGCAATATAGGTGGAGTTCCAGAAGACGATCGCGGCGATGACGAGGTTGAGCCCCGAGGCGCGAAACTGCTGTGCCTCGGCGCCGCGATCGGCGATCCGGCCCTGCTTGAAGGTGCAGATGACCTGCGCGAGGGAATGGCGCTGCTCGCTCTTGTTGAGACCGGCGTGGCAGCGCCGGTGCAATTCCGGGCTCTCCAGCCAGTCGAGCATGAACAGCGTGCGTTCGATCCGCCCCAGTTCCTGGAGCGCCAAGTCGAGTTGGTTCTGTCGGCGGTAGGCCGCGAGCTTCCTCAGCATGGCGGACGGCGCCACGGTGCCGGCCTTCAGCGATGTGACCAGGCGTAATATCTCGCCCCAATGTTCCCGGATGACCTCGGTCTTGATCCGCTGGCCGAGCAGCGGCTGCAGATGCGAGTAAGTTGAGGCCGGTGCGATGCAGGCAAGCTTGCGCTCGGGCAGGTCGCGCAGCCGCGGGCAGAAGCGGAAGCCAAGCAGAGCGCACAGGATGAAGACATGATCCGAGGCGCCGCCGGTGTCCGTGTAGTGCGTGTCGATCCTCAGCAGCGTGCCGTGGTGTAGCAGGCCATCGAGGACATAAGGCGCCTCGTGATGGGTCGCCGACATCACCTTGACGCTGTAGGGGCCGTGCTGATCGGAGAGATGGGTATAGAGGCTGAGGCCGGGGTCGTGCCCATAGCGGGCATTGATCTCGCCGGCAGCATCGCCGCGCTTGGCGGAACGGAAGAACTGGCCGTCGGACGAGGAGGTGGTCCCATCACCCCATAGGCCAGAAGTAACGAAGCGCCCGGATTTCACGCATAAGCGGACAAACCACGAACTCAGGCGGCCTTGCGAGCGGTATCGGGCGCAGCCCTGAGCGGGCGGAATCCGTCACGGTGGCTTTCCGTGACCGGGCGCTCGGCGCTCCAGATGTAGTCTCCGGTGAGATTCACGTGCTCCCAGCCGAGCGGGGAGAGGTGAGCGAGTAGCTGGTCCGAAACATCCTCAGTCTGGCACAGAGCGGCAACGGCGCGCTCGAGGTACCGCGTGTTCCACAGAATGATTGCGGTGACGAGGAGGTTCAGGCCCGAAGCGCGGTGTTGCTGGTTCTCATAGGTGCGGTCGCGGATCTCGCCGAGGCGATGGATGAAGACAGCCCGCGCCAGACTGTTGCGTGTTTCGCCCTTGTTGAGTTCCCGGCTGGTTTGACGGCGCAGTTCCACATCCCCCAGCCAGTCGAGGGTGAACAGCGTGCGTTCCAGCCGCCCCAGCTCGCGCAGCGCCGCGGCGAGGCCGTTTTGCCGCGGGTAGGAGGCGAGCTGCCGCAAGATCAGGGAGGCGGCCACGGTGCCCGTATGGATCGAGGCGGCTACCCGCAGGATTTCCGGCCAATGGGCGCGGATGAGCGCTGTGTTGATGCGTCCGGCGATGAGTGGTTCGAGCGACGGATAAGCCGCCGCCTTGCCGAAGCTGTAGAGACGCCGGCTCTTCAGATCCGGGATCCGCGGCGCGAACTGAAACCCCAGCAAGGAGCAGAGGGCGAAGACATGGTCGGAATCGCCGCCGCCATCGGTGTGGTGACGGCGGGCCGCGACCTCGCTCTGGTGGTAGAGCAGCCCATCGAGCACGTGCGCGGCTTCGCTGGCGGTCGCCGCGATCACCTTGGTGTGGAACGGCGCGTATCGGTCGGAGAGGTGCGTGTAGAACTTGACCCCGGGTTCATCGCCGTAATGGGCATTGATGCTGCTCGCTTCGCGGCCAAAGCCGCCGGCGCGAAAGAACTGGCCATCCGAGGAGGAGGCGGAGCCACCGCCAAACACCGCCGCAAGCGGCTCGCGCTGCTGCTGGTTGATCAGACGCCGGAGCGCCAGGGCATAGGTCTCGTCCCGGATATGCCAGTCCGCCGTCCAGGCCAGCTGGCTGAGGCTGGCGATGCTGCACGCCTCGGCCATTCGCGTCAGGCCGAGATTGAGCCCATCGGCGAGGAGGCTCGCCATGAGGATCCGCGGATCGGCGGCAGTTTCACCCGTCCGCAGATGCGTGAAACAGTCGGTGAACAGCGTCCATTGCGCCACCTCCGACAGGAGATCGGTGATCCGGATGCGCGGCAGCATGGCGTAGAGGCGCGCGGCAAGGGCCTCGGCTTCTGGCGGTGTAGATTTCTCTCGATCGGCGTGATCTTCAGCACACCCCTCTCGAGCGTGACATCAGGTAGCAAGCCGCCCTTTGCCTTGACGTCGGTAGCTGCCAGCCGCTCGTTGAGGAGAGCACGACGAGCAGCGATAAAACGCTCGAAGTCGGCATCAACCGCAATCGGCAAGGTGCCGTCCCGTTCCAGTTCCTTCAGGGTCTCGCGGGAGATTAGGCGTTCCTCGAAGGCGCGATATCGCCGGCTGCCCACCACCCAGACGTCGCCGGCGCGCAGGCGGTTGCGCAATTCCGACAGCACGCAGAGCTCGTAGTATCGCCGATCAATGCCCCCACCGCGAAGCACGTGGCGCGCCCAACGCTCCCGGATGAAGCTGATCGGCGCGGATTTCGGCAGAGCGAGCACGGTCTTCCGGTTCATATCGCGCAGCATGTCGATAGCGCGCATGAGCGCCGCCGCAGCCGGCACACCCTGGAAGACAAAGGCATCGAGGAAAGTCGGAGCCCAACGGCGGATGCCGGCATAGTGCTCGCCGAGCATCTGGTAGGCATCGAACTCTTTCGACCGCGCCAGTGCCTCGGCCTCCTCGACGCTCGCGAGGAAGCGATCCCAGGGGATTACCGTGGTGATCGCGTCAAAGGCGTCCTGCTTGTTGTCGCGCGCCGCGATCAGAGCAGCGCCGACGCGGGCGTAAAGGCGGACCTTCTCGTTGATGGCGCGGCCATCGGCCTGGAAGGCGCGGGCATGCCGCTCGTCGGCTTTACGGAACATCGTCCCGATCAGTCGGTCGAACAGGTTGATTGCCTGGTCCGTCAAGCTGGCGGCGAGATCGAGGGCGACGGCGACTAAGGTGGCATGCCGGCGCTGGCGCTCGTAACCCGCGACATGCTGCACCGCGGTGCGGCCCGCCTCGCGGACGAGCTGGGCAAGGCGGGCCTGATGCACTCGATGCCCCCGCGCCGGATCAAGGCCGGCTGCGCGGACATGGTCCAGGCGCTCGATCAGACCGAGCATCGCGACCGGCTTCGCCGCTTCCGGCATCTGGCGCAGCCAGGCGAGCCAGCTCTGGTTGGTTTCCGCCCGACGCTGCGTCAACACGTCCAGCCGACGACGTTGGTCGGCAGAGAGCCCGTCAGTCAGCCGGCGTTGGACCTCGCCACGTGCTTGATAGCGGGCTTGAACGCAGAGCCGCTCGAGCGCGCTGGGTGATGGGACGACGATCCGGCGCCGCCGGCACTCCTCCACCACCAGCTCGGCAAGATGAACAAGCCGGTCGTTCTCGATCGCGTGCCGCAGCAGCCAGCCAGCCAGATCCGCCGCCGGGCGCGTCCCGAAGGGACGAAGCCCGAGGCGGTCCTGCAGTTGAGCCGCATGGCGCTGTCGGTTCCGCTCCGCAGCGAGATAGTCCTCGATTGACTCCGGAAGAGCGTCAATCTGCTCGGCGATGAACAAGAGAAGCGGCCGCGGCGGCCGCTCGCCCCCCTTTAGTGGACGGCCCGGATAGCGCAGATAGCAAAGCATGAGAGCGTGGCCGAGGCGATTATGATCGCCACGACAGCGCCGGATCGCTGCGAGGTCCGCAGCCGATAATGTGTAGTGGCGTACCAGCTTACGTTGATCCGTGGGCGGATCGAGCAGCGCGGTGATCTGGGCTTCGGTCAATTGCTGTCGTCGCATCACTCGCCTTCCCGGTATCCCTGAGGCCGGCAGACCAGCCGATCCAGGCGAGGAAGTCGATCAGGGTGGCACGCTTGAGGCCGAAGGTGCGGCAGACCGCCCCCTTGCAGGTGCCGCTGTATCGGGAGCGCCGAGCGACCGGCCAGGGAAAACCGTGACGGATTCCCTCCTGCTGAGGAACCTGATACCGCTCGCAAGCCCGCCTGAGTTCGTGGTTTGTCCGCTTATGCGTGAAATCCGGGCGTTTCGTTACTTCTGGCCTGGTAGTCGACGAGACACCGCAGCGCCAGGGCGTAGGTCTCGTCGCGTATGTGCCAGTCGGCCACCCAGGCGAACTGTCCGAGGCTGGCGATCGTGCAAGCTTCCGCCATGCGCGTCAGGCCGAGATTGAGCCCGTCGGCCAGGAGGCTCGCCATCAGGACGTGCGGGTCGGCAACGATCGGCGTGATCTTCAGCACGCCTCTGTCGAGTGTGACGTCCGGCAGCAATCCGCCTTTCGCCTTCAGCTCGACCGCCGCCAACCGCTCGTCGAGGAGAGCGTGGCGGCCCGCGATGAAGCGTTCGAAATCGGCATCGACCGCAATCGGCAAGGTGCCGCTCTGCTGCAGCTCCTGCTGAGTTTCGCGTGAGATCAGACGCTCTTCGAAGGAGCGATATCGCCGGCTGCCGATGACCCAGACGTCACCCGCACGCAGCCTGTCGCGCAGCTCGGATAGCACGCAAAGCTCATAGTATCGCCGGTCGATAGCGCCGC
>Ga0318528_10000726_pt1 | contig 11295 bp, 9 predicted proteins | sample GRESIP052b4f26_FD_202500 | JGI IMG/M metagenome (GOLD analysis project Ga0318528, IMG submission 202500) | Tropical soil microbial communities from Luquillo Experimental Forest, Puerto Rico - GRE.SIPMG.052b4f26 | ecosystem: Environmental > Terrestrial > Soil > Tropical forest > Bulk soil...
ATGCGCCCCGGCTACCCGACTCGGCCGGGGGCCAGGCTATGCGCTTAACGGCACACAAGTCACCCAGTTCGATGAAAGACAATCGACAAGCACGCAATCAGGCAGCTCCGCGCGTTCTCTCCGGCTTCCTTCATAACTCAGCGTGATGGCAGATGTCGCCACGACCCGCCGACGGCCCGGTGACCTATCTGGGAGGCCGGCCCTGCCCGCAGCTGAGTCAGAGATTCTGGATAGGAGCGCCGCCGCCGTGTGGCATCGGTGGCTCGCGAATGCGGTCCCGTCCCAGGTCTTTCCTTGCCATCCGACCACTAGGGCGAAGACGAAGACCACTGCGCCGCCGAGGGCCACGAGTGCCTGTGCCCAGCCGCTTAGCAGCGCGCCGCCGACGGCCATGAGGACGACGCCTGCGACCAGGAACCTGGGCCACCAGGCGGTTCGGAGGGTCCGCATGAGTGACCGGCCCTGGGATGTCTGTGCGGCCGGAGCCGCGGGCGGGCCCGGGACCACTGGGTCTCGGCGGTGCGATCGCGTGCCCATGGCAAGCTCCTTTCCTCGGCTCCCGCGGCGCCAGGCACAGGGGACCCGTGCCGCTGCCTGACCTGCGCGATGGTCAGGAAGGATCCCCGCGCTGAGGCTCGGAGGAAACCATACAGACTGTATAACAATTGTCAGCCCGTCTGATTTCGTGTACACCGCCCGGATGTCTGCTACGTCCTCCTGGGTAAGAAAGACATCGCTGGCACAGCAGCGGCTGCGATTCTGGCTGCTGCCGGATGAGCGAGCCTGGCTGCTGGCATGGCATCTGTCAGCTTGATGAGGGGGACTCACGACATGTCCGATCCGTTCGGCCGCGTCCAGCGGACCGCGCCCGCGGTCACCCCGCCCGCCGACGTCGTCATCGGGCCGCCGGAGACCGGTCTCGGCACCGCCCCTGGCGCGGGGCCGACGGTGACCCGCCGGCGTGCCCTGTCCGTCCTGGCCGGCGCCGGCGTTGCCGCCGTGATTGGCGTGACGGCGTGCGATAGGAGCCAGCACCAGCAGGTCTCTTCGGGCCTGACGAGCCCCGGGCTGAAGAGCGCGAGCCTGACAGGCGCGGGCCTGAAGGCCGCGAGGCTGAAGGCGCCGGGGATCTGGCGCTTCCAGACGCCCGGGCCGGTGGTCGAGGGCCTGGTAGCGGTCGGGGGGTTCGTCTACACCGCTGACAACAACGACAACGGCGGATCTCACAGCCATAACGTGTACGCGCTGGACGCGACGACTGGCGTTGCGGTCTGGATGGCCGCCAACTACGCCGAGTCTTACACCGGGCCCGCGGTCGGCAATGACCGGGTTTACGTGGGCAGCGACTTTCACACCGTGACCGCTCTGAACGCCAGAACCGGGCACATGGCATGGCAGTACGTCACCGGCGATGTCGTTACGGGCGCGCCCGCGGTCCACGGCAACTCTGTTTACATAGGATGCGGCATCAATGACAATCACATATACGCGCTGGACGCGATCAGCGGGCGGCCGAGATGGAAATATGAAACCGGATCCTCCGCCTTCGGCCGTCCAGCGGCGACCAGTCGCGCCGTATATGCGGGCGGCGATGACGGGAACGTATACGCCCTCGACGCGGCGACCGGCCGTCTGTTGTGGTCATTTCCGGCCGGGGGGCCGGTCGTAGGACAGCTCGCGGCGGTGCACGGTGTCGTATTCGCGGGTTGCGGGAGCAGCATCTGCGCGATCGACGCCCGGTCGGGGAATCAGCTGTGGCGCTTCGGCACAGGTGGTGCGGTCCAGGCCGGATTGGCCGTGGCCAGGGGAGTCGTGTACGCCGCGAGCAACGACGGCAGCCTTTACGCGATTAAGGCGTCCACGGGAGCGAGAATCTGGAGCTACCCGACCGGCGGCGGTGCTAATTCCGGAGTCGCCGTCGCGAATGGCATCGTCTACTTCGGCAGCGACGATGCGAACATATACGCGGTCGATATCATGACCGGCACGGTTAAATGGCATTACCGCACGGGCGGCCAGGTGAGGTCCGGCGTATCGGTGTCTGGCCGGGCGGTCTTCGCGGGCAGCAGCGACGGCAACGTATACGCGGTGCGTGCCTGATCGCGAAACCCACAAGGCTTACATCTTATAAATGTAATTTCATTACATGCGATACCATACGGCAGACCCTATGAAGGGTCCAATGCCACATCCGCTCATCGGCATTATGCCGGTGATCAAAGACCAGATCACTGCCCTCCGGCGGCATAATGCCTGATCATGCCTGTGATCGAGGCGCAGCGCGCCTCGATCTTGGTGCCTCACGATCACAGACATATCAACCATGAGCGCGAGTTGGGAGCCCGCCAGCGCCGCTCAGATCGCCCGTTCCGGCGCGGCAGCGACAGGTACCCCGGCGGCCCTGGTTGCCGACCAGATCGGCAGGGATGATCAGAGAAGCTCCGACACACGCCATGCTTTCGTGGTTTCGCGGTGGCTTGGGCGTAGTGTCGGGGCCTGGGACCCGGCCTGACCTCCGATTCGGCCGACGCCGCTCGGGCTGTCTTTCCTGCGGCCTGCCGGCCGGGTCCCAGTCCTGGCATCCACCGGCGGTGCCGGTCTGATCTGCCCGGTCTTGGCAGAGGCCGGGGTTCACGGGTCCGGCGGCTAGCGGGTGCGTGCCATCCCTCAACTGTGAAAGGGACGGCTATGACCACCATGGTAGAAGACGCGCGCGTCATTACCGGCGGCGTGGACACGCACGCCGGCATGCATGTCGCTGCCGCGCTGGACTCGATCGGCGGGCTGCTGGGCGTGCAGGAGTTCCCGGCTACCGCAGCCGGGTACGCCAGCTTGCTGAGCTGGCTGCGCAGTTTCGGGATCCTCGCCGTGGCCGGCGTCGAAGGGACCGGCAGCTACGGCGCGGGCCTGGCCCGCCACCTGGCCGCGGCCGGGGTGCGCGTCGTGGAAGTGGACCGCCCCGACCGCCAGGACCGGGCCCGGCAGGGCAAGTCCGACCCGCTGGATGCGGTCAGCGCGGCGCGGGCGGCGCTGTCCGGGAGGGCGTCGGGGGCGCCGCGGGGCCGTGACGGCGCGGTGGAGGCGATCCGGGCGCTGATGGTCGCCAAGCGCAGCGCCCGCCATGAGCGGACCCAGGCGATCAACCAGGCCCGGGCGCTGATCATGACCGGCCCGGAGGAGCTGCGGGCCCGGTTCGTCCGGCGCTCCCCGGCGCAGCTGATAGCGGCGATCGCGGCGCTGCGGCCCCGGCCAGGCGACGTGCCCGGGTATGCGACCCGGGTCGCGCTGCGCGAGCTGGGTCGCCGCGCCCGGTTCCTGGATGCCCAGCTGGACCGGCTCGACGAGCTGATCGGCCCGCTGGTCACCGCCCGCGCGCCGGGCCTGCTGGCCCTGCACGGCGTCGGCCCGGATACCGCCGCGATGCTGCTGATCGCCGCCGGCGATCACCCGGAGCGGCTGCGCAGCGAAAGCTCCTGGGCGCACCTGTGCGGCGTGGCCCCGATCCCCGCTTCGTCCGGCAAGACCGCTGGCCGGTACCGGCTCAACCGCGGCGGCGACCGCCAGGCCAACAGCGCGCTGTGGCGGATCGTGATCGTCAGGATGAGCTCTCACCCAGCCACCCGCGCCTACGCTGACCGCCGCAGCAAAGAGGGACTCTCGAAGAAAGAGATCATCCGCTGCCTGAAGCGGTATGTCGCGCGCGAGGTCTACCGCCAGCTCCGCGACGGCGCCTGACGCCCGCAGCTTCCCGGGGGTGGCCTGGCCCTCATATCGGCTGCCGGACCCGTGCTTGGCCTTGAACCGATCTGCCGGCCGCCCCGGGACCCCTCTTTCCGCCCGTGCTGGCCCTCGTGACCTGGCAAGAGCCTGCCCTCCGCTGCGAGCGGGCCGCCCGTAACATCACCCTGACCACCAACGCCATCACCACCGCCAACGGCTAACCCATCGCAGCCTCCGGAGCGGCCTGGCCCTCATAACGGCTGCCACACCCGTGCTGGCCCTGATCCGATCTGCCGGCCGCTCCGGATCCCCTCACCCTGCTGACCTCGTGACCTAATAGGAGCCTGCCCTCCCGCCGGGAGCGGCCCATCCCTGTCGTGTCCGTCCCTCAGCAACCCCACGCTCGTCAAATTCCAGATGACCAAGAAGAAGGCCCTTGACGAGAAATAGGAGCATCGGATCTCGCGCGGAGCCTATCGGGGCCTAAGTCACGTAGAGTGACCGGTTGGCCGGAAGGCTGCGATTCAACGGGTGGTCTCTTGCGTGCTACGCATGCGGCCGGGGTCGCAGCAGGGCGCACTCGGCGGCATCAGGACCCTTCTACCGCGGCCGACCTGGCGGATGTGCTTGTCCGCATCGTCAGGCCCGATCCGGCGCCCTTTGTCTATGTGGGTCCCGATACGGTGATACGGCGCTGTTGTCGCTTAACGATCTTTGGTCGTGAGCTTGTGGACGTTTGTGTCAAGTTTCACGCGGCGTGGGGCATGCGCGCCCGGTTGGCGTAGTCGTCCACGTGGCGGGTGATGGTTGCCAGTGCGGCGCGGAGTTCGGGCGGTGCTTGGGGTTGGTTCGCGGCAGTGAGCGGGACGAGGAGCCGGTTATAGATCTTGGTGTAGAAGACAGCGATACGCAGGCCGTCGGCGGTCAGGACGTACCGGTTGGTGTGCGGGAGCCGGCGGATCAGCCCGTTGAGCCGCAGCCGCCGCAGGTCATAGGTCATCTGGCCGGGGGTGTAGCCGCTGCCGAGCAGCCCGGCGATCAAGACGCGCAGGTTCTTGTTGGTGAAGCCTGTTGCGGCGAGCAGCGTCTGGCACAAGGCGCCGGCCAGGGCCATGACCCGAGGATCGCCGAAGCGCAGCGCCGGGGTCCTCCGCCCCTCCGCGTCGGCGGTGGGGTGCGCGACCCGCTCAAAGGCTGGGCTCGCAAGGACGGTGCCCTGGCCGGCACGTTCAGCTTCCAGTATGCGCCGGTTGGCGGCGCGGGCCCTGGCCTGGAGCTGGTCCAGGTTGGGCAGGCGGGCGTTGCAGCCCAGGTCGCGGGGGGCGTTGACGACGGTCTCGATCCGCATCGCCTTCCCGTCCTTGAGGTACTGCTTGATCCGGGAGTGCTTGTAAAACACGTTGACCAGCACGCCGCCGTTGTCGCGGCGGTCGATGGCGGTGCGGAACACGCCCTTGGTGTCGCGGCGGACCTTGCGGGCGAAGATGATCTCCACGTTGTGCGGCCGGCCGATGTCCAGGTTGTCGGCGACCAGCGCCTCGAAGAACCCGCGGGCATGGCGGGGTGCATCAAAGACGATGGTGCGGGAGACTTCCACCTGCCGCATCGAGGTCTCCCACCAGTAGCCGGCGTCCTGGTCGGCCGGGGTCAGCGGCAGCGGCAGCCGGTGCAGCCACCGCTGGGTGAACACCTCGATCGTGCCCGGCTGCAGCCGGTCGCAGATGGCCTGCAGCGCGGCCGGGTCATCGCAGGCGGCGAACCCGTTGGACAGCGCGGTGAACCCGAGCCCGGCCTTGCCGGCCTGCCGCTTGACCCACTCGTGCCCGTTGACCCAGACCTTGGCCGGATACGGGAAATACGCGCAGACCTTGATGAACGCCGGGCCGAAGTCCTCATCCCACAGGTAGAAGTAGTAGCAGGTCACCCGCCGGTCGTCCTTGACGAAGTTCCACCGCGTCCCCCCGCTGGAGGTCTTGCCCTCATAAGCGGTCCACACCCGCTGGAACTCCTGGGCCACGCCGACCGCCGCCACCCCGGACCTCCCGGATGATGCCTGCCGGGCCAAGTGCGGCTGCATCACCGCCAGCTTGGCCTGGCCCTTGCCGAACCTGACCCACGGGATGCCACCAGCGGACGCGAACGATTCCACCGCCCGGCGGAACCGGTCGCCCAGCTGCCGGAACAGCGCCGGCGACGCGAACGGGAATCCCAGGTGCCCGGACAAGAACGCCACCACCTGGGCGCTGGTCTGCAGGATCGGCACGTAGGCATTGAGATAGATCCGGTCCAGGCACTCGATGTCCAGCACCACATGCCCGTCCAGTACGTCGTTCACAGTGACAGTACGCTCCGCCATGACCCCAGCCTGCGCTTATCGTGGCGCAGCCGCGATATCCCCGTGAGACAAGACTCGGACGGCCATCAGCCAGCCCGCTACCTGCACGGACGCGCTGACGCCAGCCTCAGCTCGGTGGTCCGAGGCTTGCCTCACTGTTACGGCAGTCACCATTCGGGGTCTGACCTGCTGCTGAGCATGGCGTGGGTATTCGCAGGGCGCAGCCGCCTGGCGATTATGCGTGTGTGAAGACAACAAAACCGGAGGCGGCCGCCGCCACCGCACCGACACCCGGGCGCCGCATCAGCCTGGCCGGACCAGCCCCCGCCCGCCGGCGGCCCGGCAGCTGCGAGCCTGCGATGATACCGCTGTGAACAGTGCCGACCAGGAACTGCCACTGACCGGCGGTCACACACCGGGGGTGGTACGCGTCGGCGACACCGTGCGCCGCCCGCTCCAGCCCGGCTCCGACCGGATCCACCGGCTGCTGGCCCACTTCGAAAACTGCGGATTCGGCGGCACACCGCGCTTTCTCGGGGTGGACGAACGCGGCCGCGAGATCTTGTCGTTCATCGACGGCTTGGCTCCACCCCACAACGGATTCCGGCTCACCGAACAGGGCATACGGGCCGGGGCACGGCTGATCCGCCGGGTGCACGACCTCACCAATGGCACCGAGTTCGCCGCCGGCTCCGAGGTCGCCTGCCACCCCAACCTGTCCCAGCCCAACTTCATCTTCCGCGACATGATCCCGGTAGCGATCATCGACTGGGACGGTACCCACCCGGGAACCCGGCTGCACAACTTCGCCGACTTCCTCTGGGCGTTCGTGCATCCCGCGCTCTACGGCGAGGGCGAGCCCGCTGCTCAGATGCTCCGGGTCGCGGCCGATGCCTACGGCTGGACCGGCCCCGGCCTGATCGATGCCATGCTGACCATCGTCCGCAACTTCGCGACCGGCTTCGAGGACAACCCGGGCGCCCTGGACTGGGCACTGGCGGAACTGGCGCACATGGAACGCAACGCCAACCTGTTCCGGGCAAGCCTGGCAACCTAACGCCACCGAGATGCCCGTCCAGCCAACGCAAGATCGCCCAGGCCAGCCGACAAATGGCGGCTGCCATACTAGCTTCCGACCGCGCGGAATCGGCGTAATCGGCGCGGTGGCAGTCCTGACCGACCGCCCAGTCTGTTACTGAGTGTGCAACTGATCTGCGTTGTCCTTCGTGGCGACGGTGATACGACGGGACGGACGTGACCAACTGGTATCGGTTATATGCACGAGGATTCGAGAGTCACTAATGTTCGCTCTAGTAATGGTTAGCGTCCAGACCGACGGCTATGACGGGAGCCAGTCATCCGGCGGGTGCGATTCCGGTAGGCCTACAAATGTCCGGTGAGGATGTGGACTTTCTGGCGTTAAGCAGGAAGGGGCTAGCGCCGGGTGGCCTCGCTGGCCTGCCTGGCCCAGCTAACCACGGCATGGGCGCCGCATCCCCGCGCAGTCCGCTCCGCTTCCTGTGCTCTGATCTGCGCCTGCTCGCGATCTCCCCGGTCGAGGGCTATGAAAGCAAGCCCAACGAGATTGGCCGCAACACCGGCCTCGAAGCCGATCTCGCGCCGCAGCCTAGTGGACTCTTGCAACAGGCGTTCCGCTGCGTCCAGGTTCTTGGCCATATGGCAGGAGATCCCCAGATGCCGCAGCGAGTACGACTTCATCAGCGCGTCTCCGGCCTGCTTGCTCAACTCTAGGGCCCGCTCGAACAGGGGGCGTGCGATCTCATCGTCATCGGCGAGCACCTGGTGATAGCACCCCTGCCAGAACAAGGCCTCCCCGGCCCCTCGCGAGTCCCCGCACTTTGCGAATGCGGTCTCCGCCCGCTCAAAACACGCAAGTTCCTCGGTGTCCTGGCGACGTTCGGCGATGTTCGCGCAGTGACGTAGCTTCCCACGGGCGAGGTCGTACTCGGGGCCATTGCCGCCGAGATCCCGCAGAGCTTCCGCGGCACCGTCAGTCTCACCTGCGAACATCGCAGCCTGGTAGGCGTGCTCGGCACGCTCCAAGCTGTCCATGACCTCATCTTCCCAGACTCCCTGCGCCCGCTCCCAGGCCGCCACCCGGACCTGATGTCGCGGATCAGTTGGCGGACAACTCGCGCATCTACCGACGGAGGACAACCGGTCGTCCCCGTTGTCGTGTGCCGGGCCGTGCCGGGCCGTGCTGTCCCGGCGCGGTTGGGTCGTGTCGCTGCCTAGGTCCAGCTGATCGTTGACGAAACGGCTTCACGTGACGCTTGACGGTTTCTAGGGTTCCAGTCGTGGGCCACATCCCGAAGGGGATCCCGGCCACGGGGTTCACGAACTTGGCCTCCCGAGCGGGAACTTCTTCTCGGGCGACTGCGCCGGTGTGGCGTGCGCTCCACTGGCCGACCCGTAGGAAGCCTTGGTTGGGCAGCGCGATCATCTCCCCACCTGAAGAGGTCGTGGCCACGTGTATCACGGGTAGCCCATATAGCCCAGACGGGCCATTGACACTGGGCCGTGGAAGGTGTACTGCCGAGGGAGGTGCAGGGACCGCTAAGCGCGGGCACCGCCTCCAGGGGGGAGGTCCTCATGGGACGACGGATCGGTCTACCGGTAAGAGTGGTCGCGCTCCTCGCCCTGGGGGAAGACATGCTCGGGGCTGCGCCCGCCTGGGCGACGCCGCCGTAGCACTTCCACATACCGCTCAACTTCAGCTTTCGCGACGACCCCCTCAGCAATGCCTGCGGGTTCTCGGGTGACACCACGCCTTTGGTGTGCGCTGCGTTGTCTGGCCCGTAGCAGGGATGAGGGCCTGAAAGGGGGATGCACTCACCCATGTGCCCACGTCCCCCAGAGTCGGACACATGCCCAGGCATGAGCCCGAGCCCGGGGCCGCTGCTCACTAGCGGGGCGAGAATCGGCCCAGTTCAACTCCAGTTCGACCTCCAACGTCATGCGTGACGACAGACAGTGCCCTAACTGATCTGGTTGCACGGCCGCGGCGCTGTCACCTGGAAGCGTGAGCCTCTGCATGTGCCCGCAGAGGACGAGAAAAGCGAAGGGAAAGAGAAATGAAAAGGCTCAGGTTGCCTGCATTGGCAATTTCATTGGCGGCGCTCGTGTTCTGGCTTCTGTCGCCGGTCGCCAGCGGAGCTTCAGGAGGATCGGCCAACACCAAGTACCAGTGGGACATCATCAACCTCAACTCCGCGACCTCGACGATCACTCCCGGCGGCCACGCGTCCGCGTTCGCCACCGCCTCAGGCGGCAGCACGCACACGGGGGAGATCACGCTCACCGGTCACGGCACCTTCCGGTCGAACCCCGGTAACCCGCAAAACGTCACTGGAGGAGGCACGTGGCAGACGTTCGACGGGAGCGGTACCCTCACCGGGAGCGGCAACTACCAGGTGACTGGACTCGTCGAGTTCGACGTCGCGCCGGGCTCCCTACCGCCGAGCATCACGGACTTGAGTGGCAACAAAGCCGACGTCCACTCGGGCCTCGGGGTATTCAAGATCGCCTACGACGACGGGAGTGACGGGGTTCTCGTCGTCAGCTGCGATCTTCCGGTCGGATCGCCCAATACCCTCTTCGAGGGCGTCACCGCATCGAAGGGCTTCGTGGACTACTGGCAGCGCGACCCCGCGGTTCCCGGGGTGAACGCAAACCGCACCAACTTCCACGCGCTCCATTAGTTCGTCCCTGATGATGATGGCCCTTACCCAGGGAGCCGCTGCGGATCCAGATCAGCGCCAGAAGCAGTTTCACGTTCACGGGCAACCTGCGGCGGGCAGGCCGTCGGCGTCGTGCCGCGCACCACCATCTGTGAGATCCACCGGTACAAGGCAGCCCTAGCGGTCCGTCTAACTGTCTAGCCTGCGTCTATCTAGCCCTGAACGGTGCCCCAGCGGTGCCGCTACCTGTTGCCTAGCCGTGTCCGCTGTGCGTGTCCCGTGCCTGACTCCACTTGATCCGCCATGTCCACGATCAGCCGGAGTCGGACATCTACGACATGGGCCACGACACGGGCATTGATCCGACCGACCTGATCCGACCGACACTGATCCGACCGAGATCCGACCGGCAGTTAGGTCGTGTCGTGTGCCGGATGAGGCTGGACAACTCAAGGCTGGGCGGCGCGGCGGCGGCGGACGGTTCGGTCGAGGATCCCTAGCGTCGCCTTGAGTGCGCTCTCGGGTACTACCGGAAATGAGCCCGAAATGTTCTGCCAGCTCGGGTCGAGTTGGGACCAGTCGTAGTAGGACGTCACGAGGACGCCTGTGTCTGCAGGTTCGAGCCGGTAGCCGTACACGTGGCGCAGCGGGGGCTTGAGCCGCCCCTCGATGGTCTAGGCGATCTCGTGGTCCGGCACGAACGTCGTTATGACCACCTCGACGTCGTAGTCCTGCCACGGCAGGTCGCCAAGTGCCCGGCGGTCCATGTGGACCGTGAACCGGTCGCCGAGGGCGCCGACGGGTTCGCCAGTGGCATCCATGAGCATGCCGGATGCGTCGATGTCGACGTGGCCGCGTGGATCTCGAAGGACAGCGAATACCTCGTGGGCTGTCGCGGCGATGAGACGCGATACCTCGACGCGCATTGGCTTCTCTTCGGGATCGGTCATCCTGCGAGTATGTCATCGGGGTGCGATGGAGTCCTCCGACGGCAACCGACCGAAGAGTCTGACCCGGAAGTGCCAGCAGGTGCAACGCACTTGGCTGAATCAGCCCCCGACTGACGGAGCAAGCCAGGGGCTGGCGGGATCGTCCACTTCCCCGATGCCAACCTCCGGGGCTGCCCTCAGTCAGATGGACTCCGGCCAGTCAGTGCAGCAGCGAAGTTCAGCAACCGTACCGGAGAGCAGCGATCTCATCCGACCAGTGAAGATTCCCGACCTGCACCAACGGCCGTCAACGACCTGCATGCCACTCGTTCACACCGAGGAGGTCACTGGTTCGATCCCAGTATCGCCCACCCCGCTCAACGGCCAGTTGCGATCTTGCAGCGGCCGTCCAAGGGGCGACACGTCCCTGCTGCGGCGCGCCTTCAGCCGGTTAGCGCCGGGAGCCGAGATCATTCCGACAGGCGCATCTGGCATAGCGAACGGAAGAACCGACCGGGCGGAGCGAGATGGACTACAACCAGGCAATCGAGCGGGTCGGGGAGGTCATCGACGCTGCCGGAGTCGTCGTCATCGTCGCCGGTGTGGTGAT
>Ga0318528_10000731_pt1 | contig 11286 bp, 8 predicted proteins | sample GRESIP052b4f26_FD_202500 | JGI IMG/M metagenome (GOLD analysis project Ga0318528, IMG submission 202500) | Tropical soil microbial communities from Luquillo Experimental Forest, Puerto Rico - GRE.SIPMG.052b4f26 | ecosystem: Environmental > Terrestrial > Soil > Tropical forest > Bulk soil...
GCGCTCAGTGGGGGCAGCTCGCTCAATCTCTCCCGCCGCGGGGGAGGGATTCCCGCGGCTCGAGCTCAAGGGGTTGATCATCGCGCTCGTCACCGCCGCGGTCGCCTGGCTCGCGCTGGTGCCGCTTGCATTCCTGCTCTGGCAGAGCGTGCTCACGCCGCAGACCGCAACCGCGCCCGCGCAGCTCACCCTCGAGAATTTCCGCACCGCCTATTTCAGCGCCGACACGGCGCGGCTATTCTTCAACTCGCTGCAGTTCGCCTCAGGCGCCGCGCTGCTCTCGCTTGCTATCGGCACCGGGCTTGCCTGGATGAACGAGCGCACCAACACGCCGTTCAAGTCCCTCTTCTTTGCACTCGCCATCATCCCGCTGGTGATCCCTGGCATCCTGTTCACGGTATCCTGGATCATGCTGGCAAGCCCGAAGATCGGGCTTATCAACCTCGCCCTGCAGAACCTGCTCGGCACCGATGCCGTGCTCGTCAACATCTACACCATGGCCGGAATGGTCTGGGTCGACGGGCTGCACTATTCACCCATGGCGTTCCTGCTGATGACGGCGGCGTTCCGCTCCATGGACCCTTCGCTCGAGGAGCAGGCGGCAATGAGCGGCGCCTCGCTGTTTCAGACGGTGCGGCGGATCACGCTCGGGCTCGCCTGGCCGGCCGCGCTCGCCTCGCTGCTGATCCTGTTCGTGCGCGCGCTGGAATCGTTCGAGGTTCCGGCGCTGCTCGGCCTTCCCGTCGGCATCCACGTCTACACGTCTTCGATCTACCAGGCGATCCACGAATATCCGAGCCAGATCGGGCTCGCCGCGGCCTATGCCGTTACGCTTCTCATCATTACCTCGCTTGGCGTCTATGCGCAGAGCAGGCTTTCCGCGAGCGGGACGCGCTATTCCACCGTGACCGGAAAAGGTTTCCGCCCCCGCACCATCGATCTCGGCGGCTGGCGCTACCTCACGGCCGCAATCTTCATCCTGTATTTCGTGATCATCGTGCTGCTGCCGTTTCTGGTGCTGCTGTGGTCGTCCTCGCAGAAGTTCTACAGCGCGCCGTCGTGGGCCGCGCTCCGGCGTGTGAGCCTCGATTCCTACCGCGCGGTGCTCGATTATCCGCAGTTCGCAGACACCGTCTGGAACAGCCTGGTGCTCGCGCTCGGCAGCGCCGGCGCGGTCATGCTGCTCTCCGCCGTCATCTCCTGGATCGTGGTGCGGGGGAAGATGCGCGGGCGCTGGCTGCTCGACAACCTCGCCTCGTTGCCGCTTGTGTTCCCCGGACTGGTGCTGGGGCTTGCCATCATGGTGTGCTATCTCACCATCGACATCGGGATCTACGGCACGCTCTGGATCATCTTCATCGCCTATGTCACGCGTTTCCTGCCTTATGGGATGCGCTACAATTCGACCTCGATGCTGCAGATCCACAAGGAGCTCGAGGAGTCCGCGGCAATGAGCGGGGCCTCCTGGGGCATGACCTTCAGCCGCATCGTGCTGCCGCTCTTGCAGCCGGGGCTGCTGGCGGGCTTCCTCTATGTGACGATCGTGTCGATCCGCGAGCTTTCAAGCTCCATCCTGCTGTATTCGCCGGGCACCGAGGTGGTCTCGATCATGATCTGGGAGCTGTGGCAGAATGGGCAATATGTCGAGCTCTCCGCGCTCGGGGTCATGATGATCCTCGCGCTGTTCTGCCTGGTCATGCTGGCGCAGCTCGTGTCGCGGCGCTTCGGAATTGCACAGGCCTAGAGCGTGCTGGCGGTACGATCCCTGTCAACGGAATATGCGGCCGCGGCGGCCGCGGCGGTGCGGGCGGTGGAGGATGTCTCGTTCGAGGTCCCGCGCGGCAAGCTGTTCACGCTCCTCGGACCGTCCGGCTGCGGCAAGACCACCACGCTGCGCTCGATTGCCGGGCTGGAGCGGCCCACCGCGGGCGAGATCGAGATCGACGGGCGCGTGGTCTATTCGTCCGCGCGCGGCATCTTCGTGCCGCCCAACAAGCGCAATTTCGGCATGGTGTTCCAGTCCTACGCCATCTGGCCGCACATGAACGTGTTCAAGAACGCGGCCTTCCCGCTGGAGGTGCGCAGGCTTCCCCGCAAGCAGGTGCGCGAGCGGGTCATGCGGGTGCTGAGCGCCGTCGCGCTCGATGGTCTCGCCGACCGCGACGCCACCAGGCTCTCCGGCGGCCAGCAGCAGCGCCTCGCTCTCGCCCGCGCGCTGGTGATGGAGCCGCAGCTTCTGCTGCTCGACGAGCCCCTTTCCAATCTCGATGCCAAGCTGCGCGACCGCATGCGGCTCGAGCTCAAGCGGCTGCAGCGCGAGCTCGATCTCACCACCATCTATGTGACCCACGATCAGAGCGAGGCGCTCGCGCTCTCGCATGAGATCGCGGTGATGAACGAGGGCCGCGTGGTGCAGATCGGCACCCCGCGCGAGATCTACGAGCAGCCGCGCGACCGCTTCGTCGCCGATTTCGTCGGCAGCACCAATTTCATCGCCGGTACCGTGAGCGCGGTGGCGGACGGCCACGCCGTCGTGCGCTCGGCGCTCGGCGACCTCAAGGTGCATGCCGGCGAGGGTGTGGAGGGGAATGCCGCAGTGGTGGTGTCGGTGCGCCCGGAGGACATCGAGCTCTCGGAGCGCGAGCCCACGGCGGGCGGCGACAACGTGTGCCGCGGCACCGTCAGCGGCAAGGAATTCCTCGGCGACTGTCTGGATTTTCACGTCACGGTCGGAGATGTTGTGCTGCTGGCGAAGGCGCATCCCTCGTTGCGCACGCCGACCGGCGATCCGATCTATCTGAGGATGAAGGCCGACAAATGCGTAGCGATACCAGGGATCAGAGATCAGTAATCAGGCATCAGGAACCATGGCCGCGGCATCTCCTGATCCCTGATTCCTGACAACTGATACCTGAAACGGAGATCCCATGGCCAAGGACGCCATTGTTTCGGACGAGCTGGCAAAGAAGTTCGCAACCGAGAAGGATACGCCCTATCTGCGCTGGGTGCGCGCCGAGGGCCTCGACATCATCGGCGCGCACTACGTGCGCAACCTGCGCACGGTCGAGCTCAAGCCGTGGCCGCGCCGCGGCGGCTCCGGGGTCTACATCAATCACGAGGCTTCGCGCACCTCGAACGACTGCTACGTCTGCGAGATCCCGGCGGGCAAGAAGCTTGCGCCGCAGCGCCAGCTGTTCGAGGAGATGATCCTGGTGCTCGACGGGAGAGGCTCGACCACGGTGTGGAACGATGCCGGCAGGCGCATCACCTTCGAATGGAAGGCGGGGGCCATGTTCGCGATCCCGCTCAACTGCTGGCACCAGCATTTCAACGGCTCGGGGGCGGCGCCCGCCCGCTACGTGGCGGTCACCAATGCGCCGCCGGTGATCAATCTCTACGAGGACACCGATTTCGTCTTCAACACCGCGCACGACTTCAAGAGCAGGTTCGACGGCGAGCCCGACTATTTCAGCGCCAAAGGGGAGCAGAAGGGCCTCCTTCTCGTCACCAATTTCGTGGCGGACGCGGTCAACCTGCCGCTGATTTCCGCCATGGAGCGCGGGGCCGGAGGCGGACACATCCGCTTCAACATGGCGAGGGGCTCGATGAACAGCCACATCTCCCAATTCCCGATCGGGACCTACAAGAAGGGCCACGCGCACGGCCCCGGCGCCCATGTCATCATTCTGTCGGGGGAGGGCTACTCGCTGATGTGGCCGGAAGGCGACGAGCCGCGCCGCTATGACTGGGAGGTGGGAACGCTGATCGTTCCACCCAACATGTGGTTTCACCAGCACTTCAACAGCGGCACCGCGCCTGCGCGCTACCTCGCCTTCAAGCACGAGGTGGTCTCGATCCGCAACGCACAGGGCGTGCCCAAGGCGTGGATCAGCCGCAGGCTCGGCGGCGACCAGATCGACTATGCCGACGAGATACCGCTGGTGCGCAGGATGTTCACCGAGGAGCTCGCGAAGCACGGCCTCGCTCCGCGCATGGATCAGGCCTATGCGCAGGAGCTTGCCGACCTGCCGCCGCCAGTGGCGAAATCGGCGTGACGTAGGTCGATCCATGCACGACTTTACCAGCGAGCACTGGCACGAGCCGGAAGGGACGCGGAACGCCGGCTACGGCGCATGGAAGCGTCCCAATACGCCCTACGACGACTACATGGAGGCGCAGGGCATCCCGATCTATCGCGGCATCGGCGTGCGGCGCGTGCAGGACATGCCGCTCAGGCCGTGGCCGCGCATGGGCGGCAGCGGCACCTTCATCCAGCTCTACGGCACCGAAGGCCGCTGGGGCTGCTATGTGGTCGAGATCCCCGGTGCTGGCGCGCTCAACGCCGAGCGTCACATGTACGAGGAGATCATGGTGGTGGTGGAAGGCCGCGGCACCACCGAAATCTGGACTGACGCCGGCAAGAAGCCGCACAGCTTCGAATGGCAGCGCGGCTCCATGTTCTCGATCCCGCTCAACACCTGGCACCGTATCATCAATGCGGCGTCGAGCCCTGCGCTGATCCTGGTCGCATCGACCGCGCCCAATGTGATGAACCTCTATCGCGACATCGACTGGATCTTCAACTGCCCGACCGCATTTGCGTCGCGCTTTGACGGCAGCGAGAGCTATTTCAAGCCGAAAGACGACATCGCGCCCGATCCGTTGCGCGGGCTCGCCATGCGCAAGACCAATCTCATCCCGGACGTGTTCAACGCGGAGCTCTATCTCGACAACCGCCGCTCCCCCGGCTACCGGCGCATGGAGCCCAACATGGCGGGCAACGTGTTCTACGGCTTTGTGGGCGAGCACGTCACTGGCCGCTATTCCAAGGCGCACGCGCACATGTCGTCGGCGGTGCTGGTCTGCATCAAGGGCAAGGGCTACACCTACACGTGGCCGCGCGCGATCGGCATGACGCCGTGGAAGGACGGCAAGACCGAGCAGATCTTCCGGCAGGACTATGAGCCGGTCGGGCTCGTGACCGCCGCTCCCTATGGCGGCGACTGGTTCCATGCGCATTTCGGCATCAGCAGGGAACCGCTGCGGCTGATCGGCTGGTACGGTCCCAACAATCACCGCAAGGACAGGGCCGGCGTGCCGGGCGAGAAGGACACCGACGAGGGTGCGATCGATGTCACCGAGGGCGGTACCGCCATCCCGTACTGGCTCGAGGACCCGTTCCTGCGCCGGGAATACGAGGAGACGCTGCGCAAGGAAGGCGTAGCCTCGCAGATGGATCCCGCGCTCTACGTCGCGCCCGCGAAGGCGTAATCCTGCCGCTCGAGAACGAGGATTGCGCGGAAATCATTGACGTTGGTCAAGGTCGGGCCGGTGATGACCTGATCGCCCAATGCCTCGAAGAAGCTGTGCGCATCGTTATCCGCCAGACGCTCCTTGGCATTGATGCCGAGCTTTGCCGCGCGCTCCAGCGTATCGGGCGTCACCATCGCGCCAGCGATTTCCTCCGCGCCATCGACGCCGTCGGTATCGGCGGCCAATGCGAATATGCCGGGCAGTCCATCGAGCGCCACTGCGAGCGCAAGCAGGAATTCAACATTGCGCCCGCCCCGGCCTTTCCCTCTCACCGTTACGGTGGTCTCGCCTCCCGACAGCAGGACAAGCGGAGGCGGCGCTGGCTGGCCATGCGTCACGACTTGGCGGGCAATCCCTGCCATGACCCTGCCGACCTCCCGCGCCTCTCCTTCCAGCGCGTCACCCAGGATCAACGGGAACGCGCCAGCTTTGCGCGCGACTTTCGCCGCCGCTTCCAGAGAGAGCTGCGGCGTTGCGACCAGGATGGTTGTGGTGTTGGCAAGCTGCGGTGAGCCCGGTTTCGGCGTCTCGTCCGCCGCGCGATCGAGGTGAGCGATCACCGATCGCGGCTCGGAAATTGCGTACTTTGCCAGCACTGCCCGCGCGTCAGCGAACGTCGATTTGTCGGCAACGGTCGGCCCGGAGGCAATGTCGGCGGGGTCATCGCCGGGCACATCGGAGATCACCAGCGTGGGAAATGCCGCTGCTGCGAGCCGCCCGCCCTTGATGGCCGAGAGGTGCTTGCGAACGGTATTCATCTCGCCGATGGGCGCGCCGGATCGCAGCAGCGCCGCGTTGACCGCCTGCTTGTCCGCAAAACTCAATCCGGGCGCTGGGAGGCTCAGCAAGGCCGAGCCGCCGCCCGAGATGAGGGCGAGCACGAGATCGTCGCGGCCCAGACCGTGCACCATCTCCAGCATGCGACGGGCCGCGCGGTGCCCGCTCTCGTCGGGCACCGGGTGCGATGCTTCGACGATCTCGATCCGCTCGCAGGGAACGGCGTGTCCGTAGCGCGTCACAACAAGGCCGCTGAGCGGTCCCGGCCACGCCTCCTCGACGGCCTTGGCCATGGCCGCCGACGCCTTTCCCGCCCCGACGACGATTGTCCTGCCTTTCGGCGGCGGAGGCAGATGGGCCGCAACGCGAAGCTGCGGCGATGCTGCGGCGACCGCCGCATCGAACATCGCCCTCAGCAATTGCCGCGGTTGATCGAGCATCAGGTCTACTTGGGAGACAAAGCGAATCTAATCGTTGGCACTGCGTAATGCTTCGCACACGGCATCTGTGACCTGCCTCGTGGTTGCCTTGCCCCCGAGGTCCGGGGTGTGCAGCGACTTGTCGGCGGTCACGCGCTCGATGGCCTTCATCAGGCGATCGGCCGCCGGCTTCTCTCCGAGATGATCGAGCATCATGGCCGCAGTCCAGAAGGTTGCGACGGGATTGGCAATCCCCTTGCCGGTAATGTCGAACGCCGAGCCGTGGATGGGCTCGAACATCGATGGCGTCTTCCGCTCCGGATTGAGATTGGCGGTGGGGGCGATGCCGAGCGAGCCGGCGAGCGCCGCGGCGAGATCGGAGAGAATATCCGCATGGAGGTTAGTGGCGACGATGGTGTCCAGCGTCTGCGGCCGCATGGTCATGCGCATGGTCATGGCGTCGACCAGCATCTTGTCCCAGGTCACATCCGGGAATTCTTGTGCGACTTCGGCCGCGATCTCATCCCACATCACCATGGCATGACGCTGGGCATTGCTCTTGGTGACCACGGTGAGGAGCTTGCGCGGCCGCGACTGCGCCAGCCTGAACGCAAAACGCATGATCCGGGCCACGCCGGAACGCGTCATGATCGAGACATCGGTGGCAACTTCCTCCGGCAGCCCCTTGTGCACGCGTCCGCCGACACCGGAGTATTCGCCCTCGGAATTCTCGCGCACGATCACCCAGTCGAGCTCGGGGCCGGAGACGTTGCGCAGCGGGCTCGTGATGCCGGGCAGGATGCGGGTCGGGCGCACGTTGGCGTATTGATCGAGCGGCTGGCAGATCGCGAGACGCAGGCCCCACAGCGTGATGTGGTCGGGGATGTCGGGCGCCCCCACCGCGCCGAACAGGATGGCGTCGAACTTGCGGAGCTGGTCGGCGCCGTCGGCTGGCATCATCACGCCGTGCTTCCTGTAATAGTCGGAGCCCCAGTCAAAATCCTGGAATTCCAGCCTGAAGCCGCCGTCGCGCTCGGCACAGACACCGAGAACCTGCACGCCGGCTTGCACGACCTCCGGGCCGATCCCATCACCGCCCATGGCGGCAATCCTGTAGGTCTTCATGATGGGAACCCGGTGTCCGCCACGTCAGAATTCTTCTGCTACGTGTATTCTATTGCGATGTGGTGGCCGTTTGCGCCACCGCATCTAGCGCGGCGGCCATGCCGTTCACCGCCGCATCGAGCTCGTGTCCGGCCCCGTGGCGCTTCGCGAGCCACCTTGGATCGCTGTACGATAGCCATGTGCTGCCCGCGTCGTCCTGCCAGACCAACGCCTTCAACGGCAGATCGATCGCGATCGTTTGCACCGACTGCATGAGCGGGGTGCCGGCTCGGGCATTGCCGAAAATCAGGAGCTCGGTCGGGCGCAAGGGGAGGCCAACCGCTGCGGCGCCCGCCGCATGATCGATGCGGGCGAACACGGTCATCCCCTTTGCTTTAACCGCGGCCTCGAGTCTGCTCATGGTCTCCTTCGGCCCGTGAGTGCTCGGCAACGTCATTAGTCCGTCTACGGGCATGGCTGCGCTCCCTTTGGCTGCCGATCAGGTGCGGCGTCAGCATTTGGCTCATCGCCGTCTCGGCGCCGCCAGCGCTCGCGGACGCTGCGCTCGTCCCATCGCCGGGCGCGCATGCAGTCGCGAGCTCATCAATTCTGCAGCAGTGCGACGGTACCGAGACCGCCATCCGCACAGATGCTGACAATAGCGCGGCTGCCATGCGGCAGCGCGGCAAGCTCCTTCACGGCTTGACTCAAGATCCGCGCGCCGGTGGCTCCAAAGGGATGGCCGAGCGCAACACTGCCTCCATTCGGGTTCATGCGATCGCGCGGGAAGCTTCCAAAGGTATGCTCGACCCCGGCCTTGACGCGAACATATTCCTTGTCCTCCAAAGCCCTGATATGGCAGGCGACCTGCGCCGAGAACGCCTCGTGGATCTCCCACAGCGCGATATCCTCGAACGTCAAGCCGTGCCGCGCCAGCAGCCTTGGTATGGCGGTGACCGGCGCCATGAGCAGTCCTTCATTGAAGATATCGATTGCCGCCATTTCGAAATCGACGAGCCGCACGCGCGGCGTGGCGCCCGGCAGCCGTGACAGGCCGGCATCGGTTGCCACCCAGATCGCTGCCGCTCCATCGGTAAGGGGCGAACTGTTGCCGGCGGTGAGGGTTCCGCGGCCGCTGGTGCGGTCAAAGGCCGGCTTCAATCGCGCGAGCTTTTCCAGGGACGTGTCGCGGCGCGGAAAGTGATCCCGTGCCGTCCCGTCGACAGGAACGATCAGGTCGGCAAAGAAGCCGCGATCCTGTGCCGCAACGGCGCGCTGGTGGCTCTCGAGCGCGAGCTCATCCTGCTCGCGACGGCTGACGTTCCAGGACTTGGCCATGTCCTCGGTGTGTTCGCCCATGCTGCGTCCGGTGACCCGATTTTTGACCTCCGGAATGAAGAGCCGGATGTCGGACGGGCGCAGCTTGCGAAGGACGCCGATGCGTTGTCTCAGATCGCGCGCCTGGCCGACCCGGCGCATCCAGTCGGAGAGATTTTGCCCGAGCCCGATCTGGACCCGGCTCATGCTCTCGACGCCGCCGACCAATGCGAGAGCGGCGCTGCCGCGCGCCAGCATTCCCGCCGCTTCGAAGGCGCCGACCATGCTGGTGCTGCATTGCATGATGGTCGTAAACGTCGGCACGTGTGGATCGAGCTTCGCCTCGAGCCACACTTCCCGCGCCAGGTTGGCGTAGGCGAGATTTGGGATCACCGCGCCCCAGACGCCGAAGTCGATCGGGCCGCTGGCGCGTGCCGCCATGGCCTGCACGACCGGCACCGACAGGGTCAGCGAGTCGCGGCGCGCAAACGGTCCGTCGACGCCCACGAAAGGGCTGCGGACGCCGGCGGCCAGCCAGACGGAGCGGTCGTCGCTCGCCATGATGGGGGCTCACTCCTGCCCTGTCGCTGTTAATTAAGGGCCGCGGAATTATACCAGCGATCGTTGGGATTGACCTCCTTCGTCATTGCCGGGCTCGACCCGGCAATCCATCGCTTTGACGAAGAAGTCTTTTTTGATGGATGCGCGGGTCAAGCCCGCGCATGACGGGGTCGGGAATAAGGACCGGAGGAATTACAGCTTTCCCTCCGCCGGGCGGCGCGGCACGATAAGCTTGGCGGTGAAAATCTGCACCGCCTCCTCGCTGTGATTGAGAGTGGTATTGCGCGCCCTGATCAAGCCGCGGTCCGGGCGCGATTTTGAGGGCAGTATTTCGAGCACATCGACCCTGACGTGGAGCTCATCGCCGGGCCGCACCGGCCGCGGCCAGCTCAACTCATCAAATCCGACGCCGAGGATGCCGCCGGCCGGTCTGAACTCGCTCTCGACAAGAAGCCGCATGGTCAGTGCCGCGGTGTGCCAGCCGCTTGCGACCAGCCCCCCGAAAACAGAGTTGCGCCCCGCCTCCTCGTCGAGATGGTAAGGCTGCGGATCGAACTCTCTGGCGAAGGCGAGGATCGCCTCCCTGTCAACCCGCAGCCGGCCGGAATTGAAGACCTGGCCGACAGCGTAATCTTCAAAATACTGTCTGGTCATGTCGTCCCTTTCGTCACCGCGGCGTCTTATGTTTCGAACAGGGAAACGCTCGTCTAGCCATAGCTGACCGCAGTACGGCAATCGGAAGTTCTGCATGGGCGACCCGCCCCAGCTCCCGTGTGGCGTTGCCGCGAGAAGCTCAAGCTTCCGAACCAGGCGCCGCTGGCCACTGCTGCAGCAATGACCAGACCGAAGGTGGCAAGCGCTGCAGCCTGGGCAGCGAACACATCGGAGACTTTGCCGCTCCAGCGCAGCGCGAGCCAGCCGCCGCCAGCCGCGATCGCCAGGCGCGCAAGGTTTGCAATGAGCGGCCAGAGCAGCCGACCGGCCCCCTGCGATGCGAAATAGAGCGCCATCCCAAGCCCGAACAGTCCATACGCGGGCCCGACGACCTGCAGATAACGCGCGCCGGCCTCCAGCATCGCGGGGTCGGTGTCAAACAGGCCGAGCCAGGCCCTTGGAAAGATCGCGGCGGCGAGCCCGATCGATTCGCAGAGCCCCGCCGCCATGACGGCGCCGATCCAGGCCGTTCGTAACGCGCGCTCGCGCTGCCCGGCGCCGATATTGGTTCCGACCATGGCGACCAGAGGCGCGCCCAATCCAAACACGAGCGGGATGAGCAGATATTCAAGCCGCGCACCCGTGCCGTAGCCGGCCACAGCGGCGGGCCCGAATTGTCCGACAAGCGCCGTCGAGATGCCGATTGTCAGGTTGGTGCCGATGGTGATGAGTGCCGCGACCGCACCGACGCGCAGGATGTCCCGGAATAAGGCCCAGCGAACGCCTTGGCCGTGCAGCGAGAGGCGCACGACGCTGCGCCCGGTGGCCACATACGCGAACAACACCAGGCTGCCCAGCGCGTAGAAGCATACGACCGCCACAGCGCCGCCGGCGATGTCAAGGCGCGGGAATGGCCCCCATCCGAAAATGAGAGCCGGCGACAGCGGGAGCAGCGCGGCGGTGCCGGCACAGGTCACGATCGCGGGCACCGCCATATTGCCGGTGCCGCGGATCACGTTGGCAAGCGAATTGAACAGCCAGATCAGGATCGCGATCGAGAAGATCACGTTCGAGTAGGTCAGCGCGGCATCGAGCGAGCGGCCGCTGCCGCCCATTGCAGCATAAAGCCGGGAGCCACCGC
>Ga0318528_10000742_pt1 | contig 11209 bp, 5 predicted proteins | sample GRESIP052b4f26_FD_202500 | JGI IMG/M metagenome (GOLD analysis project Ga0318528, IMG submission 202500) | Tropical soil microbial communities from Luquillo Experimental Forest, Puerto Rico - GRE.SIPMG.052b4f26 | ecosystem: Environmental > Terrestrial > Soil > Tropical forest > Bulk soil...
CAAAGGCGCCGTCGAGCGTACCCTTACGGATGCAGCGTTTCAGCGTTTCCTCGTCCGGTTCCTCGCCGCCGAGATAAGCCTCCAACGCCGCGTCGTTCTGCTCAACGGCGGCTTCGACAAGTCTCGCGCGGAGAGATTTCGCCTCGGCCGCCATCTCGGGAGGAACGTCAACGATGTCGAACTGGGCACCCAAAGTTTCCTCGCGCCACTTGATCGCCCGGAAGCCAACCAGGTCGAGCACACCGACAAAATCGCTTTCGATGCCGATCGGCAGCTGCAGCACCAGCGGTCTGGCCCCGAGGCGGTCGGCAATCATCGCAATGCAGCGCGGGAAATCCGCACCGATGCGATCCATCTTGTTGACAAAGCAGATCCGCGGGACGCCGTATTTGTCCGCCTGCCGCCATACCGTTTCCGACTGCGGCTCAACGCCCGCCACCGAATCGAACACCGCAATCGCGCCGTCGAGGACCCGCAGGCTGCGCTCGACCTCAATTGTGAAATCGACATGCCCTGGCGTGTCGATGATGTTGATCCGATGGTCCTGCCAGAAACAAGTCGTTGCAGCGGAGGTGATTGTGATGCCGCGCTCCTGCTCTTGCGCCATCCAATCCATCGTGGCAGTGCCTTCGTGAACTTCACCGATCTTGTAAGAGCGCCCGGTGTAGTAGAGAATCCGCTCGGTCGTAGTCGTCTTGCCGGCATCGATATGCGCCATAATACCGATGTTCCGATACCGCTCGAGGGGTGTCGCGCGTGCCATGAAAGAAGCTCCGACGGTATTCCCGCGGGGGATACCTTGAAGAGAAACCTGGACCAGCTGTCCTCTGCGCCATCTACCAACGATAATGCGAGAAGGCTTTGTTCGCATCGGCCATCCGGTGCGTGTCTTCCCGCCGTTTGACAGCGACACCGCGATTATTTGAGGCGTCGAGGAGTTCGCCCGAGAGCCGTTCTTCCATCGTATTCTCCGACCGGCCGCGCGAGCTTGAAATCAGCCAGCGGATCGCCAACGCCTGGCTGCGGTCGGCCCGAACTTCGACCGGCACTTGATAGGTAGCGCCGCCGACCCGGCGCGAGCGCACTTCGACGGCCGGGCGCACATTGCCGAGCGCATCGTGGAACACGCGCAACGGATCCTGGCCGCTGCGTTTGGCTATCCGGTCAAAGGCGCCATAGACAATCCGTTCAGCAACCGACTTCTTCCCCTCGTACATCAGGCAGTTCACGAACTTGGTCAGGACAGCATCGCCAAACTTGGGGTCCGGCAAGACTTCGCGTTTAGTGGCGGCGCGACGGCGCGACATGCCCGTCTTTCCTACTGCGGACGTTTAGCACCGTATTTTGAACGGCGCTGGCGGCGATCCTTGACGCCTTGGGTGTCGAGCGTACCACGGATGATGTGATAACGCACGCCCGGCAGATCCTTGACCCGCCCGCCGCGGATCAAAACAACCGAGTGCTCCTGCAGGTTGTGACCCTCCCCTGGGATGTAGCTCGTGACCTCGTAACCGTTGGTTAGACGCACACGGGCGACCTTTCGCAAAGCGGAATTCGGTTTCTTGGGCGTGGTCGTGTAGACGCGAGTACACACCCCGCGTTTCTGCGGGCAAGCTTCCATCGCCGGTACCTTGTTGCGCGCCACCTGCCATCTCCGCGGATTGCGGATGAGCTGGTTTATCGTTGGCATCGTCACAACCTCTTCAAACGAAAGAACCGCTCGGCGCCTGTGCCACGCCGGAGCGGTGGTGAGCCTCTACCCAAGTTTTGACGCGCCCTCTCGCGAGAGCGCCGCGCCATGCGCTTGCCCCAGCGCTTCGTCCAGGTGGCTTCGACGGTCAGCCCCGCATGAGATCAATATTAGTAGTGACGTAGTCGCGCCGGGTCAAGCCCCTCCCTGCACCCATCCCCGCGGGAGAGGCCCGCCTTAGGCCGTCCGCTGTTCGTCTTCGACGAGCTGAGCAGCCTCTTCCTCGCTGGCCGCGATCGCCGCTAGCTCGCGGTCACGCTCGGCAGCGATCTCGCGCAACCGGGCGATGACACTGCCGGTGCCTGCCGGAATTAGCCGGCCGACAATCACGTTTTCCTTGAGCCCGGTCAGCGTGTCGATCCTGCCCGATACTGCAGCCTCGGTCAGGACGCGCGTCGTTTCTTGGAAAGACGCCGCCGAAATGAACGAATTCGTCTGCAGGCTCGCCTTAGTAATGCCTTGCAACACCGGATGGGCGAGCGCGATGCGCAGTCCCTCCTTTTCGGCATTGACGTTTTCGAGCTCGAACTCAGAGCGGTCGACCTGCTCGCCGGCAAGGAAGGTCGTGTCGCCGGGTTCTTCGATCTCGACCTTCTGCAACATCTGCCGCACTATCACCTCGATGTGCTTGTCGTTTATCCGCACACCCTGCAGCCGATAGACTTCCTGAATTTCGTTGATCAAATAGCTCGCCAACTCCTCAACCCCGAGAATCCGCAAGATGTCGTGCGGGACGCGATTGCCGTCCATCAAGAGGTCACCCTTCTGGACGTAATCCCCTTCCTGGACGCTGATGTGCTTGCCTTTGGGGATCAGGTACTCGACCGGCTCCTTGTCTTCTTCGGTCGAGGCGACGACGATGCGTCGCTTGGCCTTATAGTCCTTGCCAAATTCAATACGGCCCTCGCTTTCGCTGATTATCGCGAAATCCTTCGGCTTGCGTGCTTCGAACAACTCGGCGACACGTGGCAAACCTCCGGTGATGTCCCTTGTCTTCGACGATTCACGCGGGATCCGGGCGAGGACATCACCTGCCTTCACGTTCGCTCCGTTATCAACCGAGAGAATGGCATCGACGGACATGAAGTAACGCGCCTCGAGCCCGTTGGCGAGCGTCAACACTTCGCCATCTTCGTCGCGCAACGTGATTCGCGGCCTCAAATCGCTACCCCGTGGCTGCTGCTTCCAGTCGACCACCACTTTCGAAGAGATCCCGGTCGCCTCGTCGACGGTCTCGCGGACAGAAAGGCCCTCTATCAGGTCGACATAATGGGCGATCCCTTGCTTCTCGGTGATGATTGGAATCGTGTAGGGATCCCACTCGACCAGCCTGTCGCCCCGCTTGACCTGAGCCCCGTCGTCAGCCAGCAGCCTCGCGCCGTATGGAACCCGGTGTCGCGCCTTCTCGCGTGCCTCGGTGAACAGCACTATTTCGCAGTTCCGACCCATGACAACGGGCACCCCGGAAGAATTTATGACGACATTGCGGTTCTTAATCTCGATGGTGGCGTCGAAAGCAGCCTCGACAGAGGATTGCTCGGCGCCCCGTTGCGCCGCACCACCGATATGAAAGGTACGCATCGTCAGCTGGGTGCCGGGCTCGCCGATCGACTGAGCCGCGATGACGCCGACCGCTTCGCCCATATTCACGATCGTACCGCGCGCGAGATCGCGGCCATAGCATTTACCGCACACGCCAATGCGCGATTCGCAGGTCAGCACCGAACGAATCGATACTGCGTCAATCCCGACCCGCTCGATTTGGTCGACCGCATCCTCGTCTATCAACGCCCCCGCCCGCACAACGACCTGGCCACTGACGGGGTCGACAATGTCGACCGCCGCGGTGCGACCCAGAATGCGGTCGGCAAGCGGAGCGATCACCTCGCCGCCGTCGACAACCGCGCTCGTCATCAGGCCGCGGGTCGTGCCGCAGTCCTCCTCGGTGATGATGGCGTCCTGCGCAACATCGACGAGCCGGCGGGTCAGGTAGCCCGAGTTCGCAGTCTTCAGCGCCGTATCGGCAAGACCCTTGCGCGCACCGTGCGTCGAATTGAAGTATTCCAGCACGGTCAGCCCCTCCTTGAAATTGGAGATGATCGGCGTTTCGATGATCTCGCCCGACGGTTTGGCCATCAGACCGCGCATCCCGGCCAGTTGCTTGATCTGCGCCGCCGAGCCGCGGGCGCCCGAATCCGACATCATCCACACGGAGTTTACAGGTTCGCCCGGCGCAGCTGAGCGGATTATCTTGAGCATCTCCTCGGCGACCTTGTCGGTGCAACGCGACCATACGTCCACCACCTTATTGTATTTTTCGCCCTGGGTGATCAGACCGTCCTGATATTGCTGTTCGTACTGCTTGACTTGTTCCTGCGCCTGGGCGACGAGTCCGCGCTTGGCCTCGGGGATAATTAGATCGTTCTTGCCGAACGAGATGCCAGCCTTGCAGGCCTGCTGAAAACCGAGCGACATCAGCCGGTCGCAGAAGATGACGGTCTCCTTCTGACCGCAATGGCGATAGACTTGGTCGATTACGTTGCTGACCTCCTTCTTGGTCAAGAGGCAGTTGATCAGCTCAAAGGCGATCGCCGGATGACGCGGCAGGATCTCGGACAGCAGCATGCGCCCAGGGGTCGTCTCGACCAGCCGTACCACTGGCTTGCCCGCGTCATCGTAGGTGCGAAAGCGGGCTTTGATGCGAGCATGCAGCGACACCGCCTTAGACTCGAGCGCAAGCTCGATCTCACCGACACTGGTGAACAGCATGCCCTCGCCCTTTTCGTCAGGGCGCTCCATTGAGATGTGATAGAGACCGAGGACGATGTCCTGCGACGGTACGATGATCGGCTTGCCGTTCGCCGGGCTCAGGATGTTGTTGGTCGACATCATTAGGACACGCGCCTCGAGCTGCGCCTCGAGCGAAAGGGGTACGTGTACTGCCATCTGATCGCCATCGAAATCGGCGTTGAAGGCGGTACAGACGAGCGGGTGCAATTGGATCGCTTTGCCTTCAATCAGCACCGGTTCAAACGCCTGAATTCCCAACCGATGCAGCGTCGGCGCTCGATTCAATAGGACAGGATGCTCGCGGATTACCTCCTCGAGGATGTCCCAGACTTCCGGCCGCTCCTTCTCGACCATGCGCTTTGCCGCTTTAATCGTACTGGCGAGGCCATAAAGCTCCAGCTTCGAATAGATAAACGGCTTAAACAGCTCAAGTGCCATCTTCTTTGGCAGCCCGCACTGCTGCAGCTTGAGCTCGGGACCGACGACGATGACCGAGCGGCCCGAATAGTCGACCCGCTTGCCGAGCAGGTTCTGGCGGAACCGACCCTGCTTACCCTTCAGCATGTCGGAGAGCGACTTCAGTGGCCGCTTGTTGGCCCCGGTGATAATTCGTCCTCGTCGGCCGTTGTCAAACAATGCGTCGACGGCTTCCTGGAGCATGCGCTTCTCGTTTCGCACGATGATATCGGGCGCTTTAAGCTCGATAAGCCGTTTGAGCCGATTGTTGCGGTTGATAACGCGGCGGTACAGATCATTGAGATCCGAGGTCGCAAAGCGCCCGCCGTCAAGAGGTACCAGCGGACGTAGCTCAGGCGGAATGACCGGAACCACCTCAAGGATCATCCACTCCGGCCGACTGTTCGAATCGACGAAAGCTTCGACCAGCTTCAATCGCTTGACGAGCTTCTTACGTCGCGCCTCGGAGCCGGTGTCCCATAATTCGCTGCGCAGCCTCTTCTTCTCCTCGGAGAGATCGATCGCCGACAACATGGTGCGCAACGCTTCGGCACCTATCGAGGCTGTGAACTGGTCGTCGCCATATTCGTCCTGGGCCCTAAGATAGTCCTCCTCGGAAAGCAGCTGGTGTTGCTTAAGCGGCGTGAGCCCGGGCTCGATGACGACGTAGTTTTCGAAATAGAGGATCCGCTCGAGATCCTTAAGGGTCATGTCGAGCAACAGACCAATGCGGCTCGGCAGCGATTTGAGGAACCAGATGTGCGCCACCGGTGAGGCCAGCTCGATATGCCCCATGCGGTCGCGTCGGACTTTGGAGAGGGTAACCTCGACGCCGCACTTCTCGCAAATGATGCCGCGATACTTCATACGCTTGTACTTGCCGCACAAGCACTCGTAATCCTTGATCGGGCCGAAGATTCGAGCGCAGAACAGACCATCGCGTTCGGGCTTAAACGTGCGATAGTTGATCGTCTCCGGCTTCTTGATCTCGCCGAACGACCAGGAGTGAATTCGCTCGGGACTAGCGATCGAGATGCGGATCTGGTCGAAGCTCTGCGGCCCGCTGACCTGCCCAAAGATATTCATCAATTCGTTCATCAACGACCCCTTTCGGAAAACTTCTTGACCCCCAGCGCGATGATGCTGTCATGCCGTCATGCCCGCAAAAATGGGCGTCCAGCGCGGCCGGCACCCAGCGGCGAGCCTTGGCCCTCCTCTTGTCAGGGTAGCGACGGGGCGCGAAAGACCTACAGTGGGTTTCACGCGAGCGATGATCAATAGCTGCGCGGCTCCAACTCGACGTTGAGGCCGAGCGATCGCAGCTCCTTGACCAGCACGTTGAATGACTCGGGGATACCGGCCTCGAAATTGTCGTCGCCGCGGACAATCGCCTCGTAGACCTTGGTCCGGCCGGAAACGTCATCCGACTTGACCGTCAGCATCTCTTGCAGTGTGTAGGCCGCGCCATAGGCCTCCAGCGCCCAAACTTCCATCTCGCCGAACCGCTGGCCGCCAAACTGAGCCTTGCCGCCGAGCGGCTGCTGGGTGACGAGGCTGTAGGGGCCGATTGAGCGCGCATGGATCTTGTCATCGACGAGGTGGTGCAGTTTCATCATATATATGTAGCCCACCGTCACCGGCCGATCGAAGGGCTCTCCGGTGCGGCCGTCGATCAGCGTCACCTGCCCCGAGGAGGAAAGGCCCGCCCACTCGAGCATTGCCACGATATCTTCCTCCCTGGCTCCGTCGAAGACCGGGCTGGCGACCGGTACACCATGCGCAAGATTCACTGCAAGGTCGAAAAGGTCTTTTGGCGGAAGCTGGTTGATTTCGCTCCTTTCCTCCCCTTGATAGATCTCGCTGAGGAAGCCCCGAAGTTCGCCGTCGAAGCCGCTGCGCTTGACGCGGTCGATTACCGCGCCGATGCGCCGGCCCAGCCCGGCTGCGGCCCACCCGAGATGGGTCTCAAGGATCTGGCCGACGTTCATGCGGCTCGGCACGCCGAGCGGGTTCAACACGATATCGACCGGGATGCCGTCCTCGAGGTAGGGCATGTCCTCGCACGGCACGATCCGCGAGATTACGCCCTTGTTGCCGTGGCGGCCCGCCATCTTATCGCCGGGCTGGAGCTTGCGTTTGACCGCTACGAAAACCTTGACCATCTTCATCACGCCGGGCGGGAGCTCGTCACCGCGCTGCAGCTTTTCGACCTTACTCTCGAAACGAGCGGTGAGGCTCGCGACGGCATCCTCCATCTGGTTTTTCAAGGCCTCGATATCCGCCATCTTGGCGTCGTCGCGGATCGAGATCTGTTTCCAGTGCGCCACGGGGTGCTCGGCCAGGACGGCCTCGGTGATTTCGATCCCCGACGTCATACCTCTGGGCCCGCCGACTGCGATCTGGCCGAGCATCAGCTCCTTCAACCGAGCGGCAAAGCTGCGCTCAAGGATCACGCGCTCGTCGTCGCGGTCCTTGGCAAGCCGTTCGATCTCAGCGCGCTCGATCGCCAGCGCACGTTCGTCCTTATCGACACCGCGCCGGGAGAAGACGCGCACTTCGACGATTGTGCCGGAGACTCCGGGCGGCAACCGGAGCGAAGTATCGCGCACGTCGGAAGCCTTTTCGCCGAAAATCGCGCGCAACAGCTTTTCCTCGGGTGTCATCGGCGACTCGCCCTTCGGAGTGACCTTTCCAACGAGGATGTCGCCAGGCTTCACCTCGGCGCCGATATAAACGATGCCCGCCTCGTCGAGGTTCTTCAATGCTTCTTCGCCGACATTCGGAATATCGCGGGTGATCTCCTCCTGACCGAGTTTGGTGTCGCGCGCCATGACCTCGAACTCTTCGATATGGATCGAGGTAAATATGTCGTCGGAGACGATCCGCTCGGAGATCAGGATCGAGTCCTCGAAGTTATACCCGTTCCACGGCATGAATGCGCACAGAACATTCCGACCGAGGGCAAGCTCGCCCAATCGTGTCGAGGGGCCATCCGCGATTATGTCGCCCGCCATCACAAGCTCACCGACTTTGACGAGCGGCTGCTGAGTGATGCAAGTGTTCTGGTTCGAGCGTTGGAACTTCAGGAGATTGTAAATATCGACGCCCGAGGCAGTGCTCGCGGTCTCTTCGGTCGCGCGGATGACGATGCGAGTAGCGTCGACCTGGTCGACGATGCCCGACCGGCGAGCGATGATTGTGACCCCAGAATCGCGGGCGACGGTTCCCTCCATACCCGTGCCAACGAGCGGGGCCTCGGCGCGGATTAGCGGCACCGCCTGACGCTGCATGTTCGAGCCCATCAGAGCGCGGTTCGCGTCATCGTTTTCGAGAAATGGGATCAGTGCGGCGGCCACCGAGACCAGCTGCTTTGGCGAGACGTCGATCAGATCGATGTCCTGCGGTCGCTGCATCACGAAGTCCCCGCCCTTGCGGCAATTGGTCAGTTCGGCGGTGATCCGGCCTTGCGCATCGGTTTCGACATTGGCCTGGGCGATCGCGTACCGGCCCTCGTCCATCGCCGAAAGATAGACCACCTCGTCCGTGACTTGGCCATCGACCACCTTGCGGTAGGGGCTTTCAATGAAACCGTATTGATTGACCCGAGCATAGGTCGCCAGACTATTGATCAAGCCTATATTCGGACCTTCCGGCGTCTCAATCGGGCAGATCCGGCCGTAGTGGGTCGGATGCACGTCGCGCACCTCGAAGCCCGCGCGCTCGCGCGTCAGTCCGCCGGGACCGAGCGCCGACAGCCGACGCTTGTGGGTGATCTCGGACAGGGGGTTGGTCTGGTCCATAAATTGTGACAGTTGCGATGAGCCGAAGAACTCGCGCACCGCCGCCGCTGCCGGCTTCGCGTTGATCAGGTCGTGTGGCATGACCGTGTCGATCTCGACCGAGCTCATTCGCTCGCGGATCGCCCGCTCCATGCGCAGCAGACCGATGCGATACTGATTTTCCATCAGCTCGCCGACCGACCGGACCCGGCGGTTGCCGAGGTGATCAATGTCGTCGATCTCGCCGCGACCGTCCTTTAGCTCGACCAGCACCTTGAGGATCGCTAGGATGTCGGCCTTACGCAAGGTGCGCACCGAGTCGTCGGTATCGAGCATCAGCCGCGAGTTCATCTTGACGCGGCCAACCGCCGACAAATCATAGCGCTCTGGGTCAAAGAATAGGCCGTTGAAGAGCGTCTCCGCCGTTTCCAGCGTCGGCGGCTCGCCCGGGCGCATTACACGATAGATGTCGATCAACGCGTCCTCCCGAGTAGCGTTCTTGTCGACGGCCAAGGTGTTGCGGACATAAGGACCCACGGTAACGTGATCGATGTCGAGGACCGGTATCTCCTCGATGCCGGCCTCGTTCAGCTGGGCTAGTGCTGCAGCAGTAATCTCGTCGCCGGCCTCGAAATAGACTTCGCCAGTCTCCTCGTTGATCACATCCGTGGTGAAATAGCGACCGATCAATTGGTCATCGCCGGCCAGAATGTTTGTGAGCCCTTCTTCGCGCAGGCGGCGGACAATCCGCGGCGTCATCCTTTCGCCTTCCGCGAGCACGGTCTCACCGGTGCGGGCATCCTGAAGATCGCTTGCCAGCTTGCCTTTGAATTGCTCAGGATCGAAGGGTGTCATCCAACCCCGCGCGCCGCGGCGAAAAGTGATTGTGCCGTAAAAGAACGAAAGAATCTCCTCCTTGGACATCCCGATCGCTTCGCCAGGCTGCAACGAGCCGTTATCCGCCCTCCGGTGCGCCCGCAGGGCCTCGGTAGCAGCGTTGTCGAGAGCAAGCAGTAGGGTTGTTGCCGGGAGCTTGCGGCGCCGGTCGATGCGCACGTAGAGGTGGTCCTTGGCGTCGAACTCGAAATCGAGCCAGGAGCCGCGGTAGGGAATCACCCGGGCAGCAAACAGGTATTTGCCGGAGGAGTGCGTCTTGCCCTTGTCGTGGTCGAAGAACACCCCGGGGCTCCGATGCATCTGCGAAACGATAACCCGTTCGGTGCCGTTGATGATGAAAGTGCCGTTTTTCGTCATAAGCGGCATGTCGCCCATATAGACGTCCTGCTCCTTAATGTCCCGGATCGAGCGCGATCCGGTATCCTCGTCGACATCCCAAACGACAAGGCGGAGGGTGACCTTCAGCGGCGCGGCGAAGGTAATGCCGCGCTGTTGGCACTCATCGACCTCGTATTTCGGCGTTTCCAGCTCATAGCGGACGAACTCGAGCTGGGCGCGCTCAGAAAAATCGCGTATCGGGAAGACTGACTTGAAAACCTCCTGCAGCCCGACTCCAGCGCGCTGCTCGGGAACGACTCCCATTTGCAAGAAATGGTCATACGAGCTCTTTTGCACCTCTATCAGGTTCGGCATGGGCGCGACCTCGGGGACGCGCCCGAAGCTCTTGCGGATGCACTTTATGCTCGTAAGGGATATAGCCATACACACTCCTCGCTGAAGGCAGCCCCGATCCTGGTGGCTTGCTTGACCGATCGGGCTAGGCGAATTTCCGACGCCGAGTCAAACCGATGAGCGTCTCTTGTGCCAGGCCTCGTCGCGCACCTTTGTCTCGACACGCCAACACCCGGCGTGCGCGGCAACTCGCGCCCCGGGGTCGGAGGCCTGGGGCGCAGCGGCCAGAAGTGATCGGCCGCCCGCCCCATGTGACAAAGATCGTGACAGACCTACTTTATTTCGACAGTTGCACCCGCGTCTTCAAGCTGTTTTTTGATTTTTGCCGCCTCCTCCTTGTTGACTCCCTCCTTGACCAGCTTGGGCGCGGCTTCGACCAGATCCTTGGCTTCCTTGAGGCCGAGGCTGGTAATCGCCCGAACCTCCTTGATTACGTTGATCTTCTTCTCGCCGATTGCGGCGAGAATAACATCAAATTCGGTCTGCTCGGCGGCCGCCTCGGCCGCCGGGGCCGCTGCTCCGCCGCTGAGCGCCGCAACTGCGACGGGTGCTGCAGCCGAGACACCCCACTTATCCTCCAGCATCTTGGACAGCTGCGCCGCCTCGATCACACTCAAGGCCGACAGATCATCGACCAGTTTTGCCAAATCCGGCATATTCTACTCCTGAGGTCTCTGGATTAAGGTCCTACAAAAGTTCTCAACCGGCCGGGCTAGAGGTCGTCTCACCCTGGCGCTCCGCATAGGCTACGAGGACACGGGCAATCTGCCCGGCTGCCGCCTGGAACAGAACGGCCAATCGCGCG
>Ga0318528_10000743_pt1 | contig 11207 bp, 10 predicted proteins | sample GRESIP052b4f26_FD_202500 | JGI IMG/M metagenome (GOLD analysis project Ga0318528, IMG submission 202500) | Tropical soil microbial communities from Luquillo Experimental Forest, Puerto Rico - GRE.SIPMG.052b4f26 | ecosystem: Environmental > Terrestrial > Soil > Tropical forest > Bulk soil...
TTTCCGTTCATGTTCTCGAACCCCTGGACGCGGCCGCAGCTGCTCGTCACCGCACGGCCGGTTCTGCAGATCGCACGCTCGGTGCTGCTGCTTTCCTCGACCCTGTGCAATTTTGCGGCGCTGCGCTATCTCCAGCTCGACGAAGCCATTGCGCTGGTTTTCTCCACGCCGTTCTTCGTCGCAGCGCTCTCCGGCCCGATACTGGGAGAGTGGGTGCACTGGCGGCGCTGGACGGCGATCGCCGTGGGCTTTCTCGGCGTCCTGGTGGTGACGCGGCCGGGGTTCGCGAGCTTCCATCCGGCGGCATTGTTCTCGCTCTCATCCGCAGGGTTCTACGCCCTCTATTCCATCATGACGCGCATTCTTGCGCGCACGGATTCGAATGCGACCACCCTGTTCTACTCCAACCTGGTGGGCGCCGTGGCGCTCATTCCCGCGCTCCCGTTCATCTGGACCAAGCCCACCAATGCCCTCGTCATCGGCCTCATGATCGGGACAGGGGCGGCGGGCGGCTTCGGGCATTATCTGCTGATTGCAGCGCATCGGCTCGCGCCTGCCGCCGTGCTATCGCCGTTCATCTATACGGAGATCGTGTGGGTGAGCCTGCTGGGCTTCCTGGTGTTCCGCGACCTGCCCAGCCGCTGGACGCTGGCAGGCGCCGCGATCGTGATCGGCTCCGGCCTCTACCTTTTCTATCGCGAGCGCGCCGTGCGGGCAAAAAAGAAGTGACGCGGCCGCGCCCTGTGGCGCGCCGTGGCTTCCGTTTCGAAAACCGGTACCCACTTTTCGGGACCACGCTCTGAGGCTAATTTCGCTGCGGGCCGGTCCCGGCCCGCCCCGCTTGAGCGGGCCGTTCGAGGAAGAGCTCATGGCGAAGAGATCGGCGCGCGTCCCGGACGCACCCCGGCGCGGCATCAACGATGACATCGGCGAAAAAATGCGGCTCACCATGTACCGCCTGCAGGTGGAGATCCGCCAAAGCGAGCAGCGCGCCTTCGACCTCTTCCTGCAGAACCTGGTGAAGGGAACGAGCCATCTCTCGCTTGGCCAGGAGGCGGTCGCCGCGGGGTTCGCCGCCGCCATGAAGCCGGGCGACCTTTCCTTCTGCACCTATCGCGGTCACGCCCATACGCTGGCGCGCGGCGTGCCGATCGAGAAAGTGCTGGGCGAGCTGATGCAGCGCGACAACGGCCTCATGCGCGGCAAGGGCGGCTCCATGCATCTCACCTCGGTCGAGCACGGCGTCATGGGCTCCTACGCCATCATCGGCGCCCATCTGCCGATCGCCTGCGGGGCTGCCCTGCGCGCGCAATACAAGGGCGACGACGACGTGGCCGTCTGCTTTTTCGGCGACGGTACCACCAATATCGGCGCCTTCCACGAGGCGCTCAACTTCGCGGCGGTGTGGAAGCTGCCGGTGGTCTTCGTCTGCGAGAACAACCTCTATATGGAGTACACGCCGATCGGCGACGTGACCGCCGTGGCGCACCCGGCTGCCGACCGCGCCGCGGCCTACGGTCTTGCGCCCATGGTCATCGACGGCAACGATGCCGATGAGGTCTATCGTGCCGCGGTGGGTGCCTATGCCAGGGCGCGTGCGGGCGAAGGCCCCTCGCTGATTGAATGCATGACCTATCGCCACAGCGGCCATTCGCGCGCCGATCCCGCCAAGTACCGTCCCGAAGGCGAGCTTGAGAAATGGAAGGAGCGCGACCCGATCACGGTCTATCGCGCGCGATTGAAGCAATTCGGCATCGGCGACGACGTCATCGCGCAGATCGACGCCGATGTGCGGCGCCGGGTCGACGAGGCGACCGAGAAGTGCAAGGCAGCGCCGCCGCCCGCGCTCGATCTGCTTGCCACCGACGTCTACGCCGATGGGGGATTTGCATGGCGGAACTGACCTATCGCGACGCGGTCGCCCGCGGCATTGCCCAGGAGATGACGCGCGATCCCGACGTGATCTTCTTCGGCGAGGATGTCGCCAAGCCGGGCGGCGTGTTCAAGGCCACGGTCGGTCTCTACGAGCAGTTCGGCGGCAAGCGGGTGCGCGACTGCCCGATCTCCGAGCAGGCCATCCTGGGCGCGGCCATGGGCGCCGCCATGACCGGGCTCAAGCCGATCGCGGAGATCATGTTCTCGGACTTCTTCGCGGTCTGCTTCGACTATATCGCCAACGAGTTCGGCAAGAGCCGCTACATGTCGAACGGCCAGATCAAGTGTCCGCTGGTGGTGCGCACGGCGAACGGCGCGGGCTCGCGCTTCGGCGCGCAGCATTCGCAGAGCGTCGAGAACTGGGCGATGATGATCCCGGGCCTCAAGGTGGTTGCGCCCTCTAACCCGCGCGATGTGATCGGGCTTCTGGCTGCCGCCGTGCGCGACCCCGATCCGGTGATCTTCTTCGAGCACAAGTCGCTCTATCCGACCAAGGGCGAGGTGCCGGACGGCGAGATCGTGGACCGGCTGGGCGCCGCAAGCATCGTGCGGCGCGGGCGTGACGCCACCATTCTGGCGCTCGCCCTCATGGTGCCGCGTGCGCTCGAGGCTGCCGAGCGGCTGCGCGCCGCGCACGGCATCGACTGCGAGGTCGTGGATGTGCGCTCGCTGGTGCCGCTCGATACGCGCACCATCCTTGATTCGGTGGCGCGCACCCATCGCCTGTTCACGGTCGAGGAAAACCCGCGGCTGTGTGGCTGGGGCGCCGAGATCGTCTCCATCGTGGCGGACGAGGCCTTCTACGATCTCGACGGGCCGCCGGTGCGGATCACCACCCCGCACATTCCGCTTCCCGCCGCCGACATATTGGAGGATATCGCGCTGCCCACGGTCGAGCGCATCGTCGAGCGCGTCAGACGATCGATGGACTCGTAGCCCGCATGGAACGCAAGCGAAGGATCCCGGATTGCGCATCCGCATCTTCGCGCGATGCGTAATCCGGGCTACGAACAGTAAGTCATAAGGACCGTAAACATGTACGAGAATCTGCTGGCAAATGTGCCGACCGATCTGTGGATCGGCGGCAAATGGCGCAAGGCATCCGATGGCGGCCGCTTCGATGTGCTCGATCCGGCGACCGAGAACAGGATTGCCTCGGTTGCGAGCGCCACGGTCGAGGACGCCAAGGCCGCGGTCGACGCTGCAAGCGCGGCGTTCGAGGGCTGGGCCGCGAAGAAGCCGCGCGATCGCGCCGAGATTCTGCGCAAGTCCTACGAGCTGATCATGCGCGATGCCGAGCGGCTCGCGAAGCTGATTACCATCGAGAACGGCAAGGCGCTCTCGGATTCGCGCGGCGAGGTCGCCTATGCCGCCGAGTTCTTCCGCTGGTACGCGGAGGAAGCCGTACGCAATCTCGGCAGCATGTCGCGCGCGCCCGCTTCCGGCGCCCGCATCCTCGTGCATCACAAGCCGGCCGGTGTCGCCGTGCTGGTGACGCCGTGGAATTTTCCCGCCGCCATGGCGACGCGCAAGATCGGCCCCGCGCTCGCCGCCGGCTGCCCGGTCGTGCTCAAGCCGGCCTCCGATACGCCGCTCACCATGCTCGCGCTGATGCCGATCATGGAGGAGGCCGGGGTGCCCGCGGGCGTGATCAACGTCATCCCCTCGCGCTCATCGGGCAAGGTGGTGAGCGCCATGCTGCACGACCCGCGCGTGCGCATCGTCTCCTTCACCGGCTCGACCGAGGTCGGCCGCAAGCTCTTGCATGAGGCGGCCGACGGAGTGGTCAAGCCGGCCATGGAGCTCGGCGGCAACGCGCCGTTCCTGGTATTCGAGGACGCCGACATCGATGCCGCGATCGAAGGCGCGATGATTGCGAAAATGCGCAACATGGGCGAAGCCTGCACATCGGCCAATCGCTTCTACGTGCACGAGAAGGTGCACGACGAGTTCGCGAGCAAGCTCACCGCGAGGATGGCGGCGTTGAAGGTGGGCAACGGGCTCGATGACGGCGTCGCGGTCGGGCCGCTGGTCAATGCCGATGCCAGGAAGAAGGTGATCGAGCTGGTCGACGATGCGGTCGGCAGGGGAGCGAAGATCCTCACCGGCGGGAAGTCGCCGGGCGGACCCGGGCATTTCTATCCGCCCACCGTGCTGGACAAGGTGCCGGATGGCGCCAGCATGTTGCGCGAGGAGATTTTCGGCCCGGTCGCCGCCATCCAGACCTTCAAGTCCGAGGATGAGGTGATCGCTCGCGCGAACGACACCGAATACGGTCTCGTCGCCTATCTCTACACGAAGGACTTGAGCCGCGGCATGCGCGTGTCCGAGCAGCTCGACTTCGGCATGATCGGGCTCAATCGCGGCCTCGTCTCCGATCCCGCGGCGCCGTTTGGCGGCATGAAGCAGTCGGGCATCGGCCGCGAGGGCGCGCATGAAGGCCTGATGGAGTTCATGGAGACCCAGTACGTCTCGGTGACGTGGTGATCCGTGTGGTTCTCAAAATGGTGAGCTCAAACTCTGCGCCGTCATGCCCGGACTTGTTCCGGGCATCCACGTCTTGGGTTCCGCAAGCAAGACGTGGATGGCCGGGACGAGCCCGGCCATGACGGTGATGGACGTGCTGATGCCCCAGCTCGGCGAGACCGTGGCGGAAGGCAGGATCACGCAGTGGTTCAAGTCGGCCGGCGAGGCGATCAAGCCCGGCGACAACCTGTTCGAGATCGAGACCGACAAGGTGTCCATGGAGGTGCCCTCGACCGCGGCCGGCGTGCTCGCCGAGATTCGCGTGCCGGCCGGCGAAGTGGCGCCCGTCGGCGCGGTAGTCGCCGTGATCGCCGATCGCATGGACGGGGCAAGCGGCACTGCGCCGGCTTCGATGGCCAGGGTCGCGCCGGCTCGGTCAGGTCCGCCACCGGCGCGTGCGGCGGGCGGCTCGCCTGCTGCGGCGCAGCCGGCTGCGCCGGCAGTGAAGCTCGACCCGTTCTTTGAAGTGCGCACGCCGGCGCGCAATTACGGCCCCGCACGGCTTGCCGGGGGCGGTACCGTCACGCCGCTCGCGCGGCGGCTTGCGGCCGGTGCCGGCATCGACCTTGCGCGCATCAGGGGCAGCGGTGCGCATGGACGCATCCGCGCGCGCGATGTCGAAGCCGCCCGCGCGAGCAGCGCACCCGTGGCGATGCCTGCCGAGTCCACCGCCGATCAGATCAAGTCGCTCTATGGCGACGTGCCGTTCGAGGAGGTACCCCTCGATACCATGCGAAGCGCGATCGCGCGGCGCCTCACCGCGGCGAAGCAGACCGTTCCGCATTTCTATTTGACCGCCGACGTGGTGATTGGCCGCCTGCTCGAGCTGCGCGAAGCCGCCAATGCGACCGCGCCCAGGGATGCAGAGGGCAAGCCCGCCTTCAAGCTCTCGGTCACCGAGCTTCTCATCAAGGCGTGGGCGGCGGCGCTGATGCGGGTGCCGGGTGCCAACGCGGTGTGGGCGGGCGACCGCATCCTGCGCTTCCGACAATGCGACATCGGCGTCGCCGTTGCCATCGACGGCGGACTGATCGCGCCTGTCGTGCGGCGGACCGAGACCAAGACGCTTTCCGCGATATCGATCGAGATGAAGGATCTGGCCGCGCGCGCACACGCGCGCAGGCTTGATCCGGTCGAGTACCGCGGCGGCTCCTCCGCGATCTCCAATCTCGGCATGTACGGGGTGCGCGAGTTCGCCGCCATCATCAATCCGCCGCAGGCGACCATGCTCGCAATCGGGGCGGCGCGGCGGCAGGCGACGGAGCGCGCCGACGGCGGCGTCGCTTTCGTCAGCGTGATGTCGGTGACGCTGTCCTGCGATCACCGCGTGGTCGACGGCGCCGTGGGCGCGCAACTGCTGGCCGCGTTCAAGAGCATCGTCGAGCAGCCGGCGGCGATGCTGGTATGAGCGGCAATCCGGGAGTGCATGATGGCGGCTGAGAAAACCACGGTGCTGCTGATCGGGCCGAGGAAACCGGTCATGGCGCGCGGGCTCGATGGCGTGTTCGACCTCATCCAGCTCCCGGAGGCAAAGGAGCGCGAGAGCTTCTTTGCTCGCTCGGCGCCGCGGGTGCGCGGCATGGCCGTTGCCGCCACCTCGGAGCGGATCGACGGGCCGTACATGAGCCGGTTTCCGCAGCTCGAGATCATTGCGAGCTTCGGCGTCGGCTACGATCATGTCGACGCCGCCTGGGCGGGCGCGCACGGAATCACCGTCACCAACACGCCGGACGTGCTTACCGAGGAAGTCGCCGATACCGCGCTCGGCCTGCTCCTGTGCACGGTGCGCGAGCTCCCGCAGGCGGAGCGCCATCTGCGCGCCGGCAAATGGCCGCAGGGGGACTATCAGCTGAGCAGGGCGACGCTGCGCGACCGCACGGTCGCCCTGGTCGGCATGGGGCGCATCGGCCAGGCGATCGCGCGCCGGCTCGACGCCATGCGCGTGCCCGTCGTCTATCATTCGCGCCGGCCGGCGGCCGGTATCGGCTACCGCCACTACCCCAATCTCATCGACATGGCGCGCGATGCCGATGTGCTGCTGGTGATCACGCCGGGCGGCAGCGCGACCCGGCATCTTATCAATGCGGAAGTGCTGCGCGCGCTCGGGCCGGAAGGCATTCTCATCAACATGGCACGCGGCTCGGTGGTCGACGAGGAGGCGCTGATTAAGGCGCTGCGGGAGAAGACCATCCTGTCCGCCGGGCTCGACGTGTTTGCGCGCGAGCCGCACGTGCCGCCGGAGCTGATCGCGATGGAGCACGTGGTGCTGTTCCCCCATCTCGGCTCGGGATCGGTGGTGACGCGTGAGAGGATGGATCAGCTCGTGGTCGACAATCTCCTCGCCTGGGCGGCGGGCAAGCCGCCGCTCACCCCGGTGGCGGAGACGCCCTGGCCTCCGGCCGACCGCAAGTGAGGCGGTTGCATGTTTCGCGGGCAGTCCCGCATCCGAAAAGGTATCGGCATGGCGCGAGGGGTCGGCTATGCTGGCCGCATCCTGGGTTCGTGTTGTGGTGGTCTGCCGATGTGGGGGCACGCCCGTCTTTTTGCGGCCATGTCGGCATTGGGAATTTGCATCACGGGTGCGTCGGCGCAGGCGCCGGAGCCGAGCGAAGCCGCGCGCGCCATGGTGGGCGCGTGGGAAATCTCCAACGCGGCGCGCGACAAGACCTGCCCGCTCACGTTCGCCGTCGAGCCCGCCGCCGAGGGCGGCTACCGGCTGGAGCTCGATTCCACCTGCACCACCACCTTCCCTGCCATGAAGCAGGTCGCGGCCTGGGCCATGGGGCCGAAGGATACGTTGCGCCTGGTCGACGCCAAAGGGTCCGTCATTCTCGATTTCAGCGAGGTCGAGACGCGCATGTATGAGGCCGAGCGCAAGGGGGAGGGGCTTTACTTCATGCGCACGCAGGCCGCCATCCGGGCGGCGACCGTGAGCCCGGAGCAGCTGTTCGGCGAGTGGGCGCTGCTCAAGGAGTTCGAAAAGCCGCTGTGCAAGGTAACGCTGTCCAATGCTTCAGCCGGCGGCGAGAGCTACAGGATCATCGTCAAGGCCGGCTGCGATCAGTCGATTGCGGGCTTTGCGCCTGCGACGTGGCGGTTGCAGAACGAGGAGCTGCTGCTGTCAGGCAGCACCGAGACCTGGCGGTTCGTGGAAAGCGACGCCAGCACCTGGGAGCGCGTCCCGCCCAGCACTGATCCGCTGGTGCTGATGCGCCAGTGACGGGGCCCCGTCACGTCCAGTTCAGCCGCGCAACGATCGCGCGGCCCATGACCCAGTCCTTGTCGCTCTCGCTGAGGAAGCTGAGCTCCTCGGTGAAATGGCTGATGCGCTGCCGGTAGCTGGCCTTGGCGTAGGAATTGGTCATGTCGGTGCCCCAGTAGCTGCGCTGGGGGCCGTAGGCGTCGAACACGCGCTTGATGTGCACGGCGACGTCGCGGAACGGATAGGGCTCGCGCGAGATGCTGGGCGAGGCCGACACCTTGGCGCTGACATTGGGATATCTGGCGAGCGCCACGGTCTGCCCGATCGCCTCCTCGACCTTGTTGTCCTTGAGCATGGACGCGGTGACGCCCATGTGGTCGAGGATCAAGGTGAGCTGCGGGTGCTGCTCGGCGATCGGTCCGAGCAGCGCGGTGTTGCCCGGTGCGAAGCACATGACGGGCAAGCCGGCCTTTTCGGCCGCGGCCGGGAACCCATTTCCAGTCCGGCGTCTCCGCCTTCCACAGGTGCACCTGCGCGTCGACGATCATGCGCCGGTCGACTTGTGCGAAAGCCCTGCGCGGCCCGTTTGCCGCGAGCGCGGCGGCAGCGGCACCCGTGACGAAACTGCGTCGCGTCGGCATGGATCGATCCTCCCTTTTGGCTTTGCGGAAACGGCGTCATGCCGGCCTCGCGCTATTCACAGTCGGGGTCTCCCGCGGGCCCGGTGATGTATTTCCGTAGTGCTCCGAAGCCGGACCCCTTCGGCGCGCATTGTGAAATGTAGCGATGCGCCAACTCCGGACTCATCCAGCGCAGCAAGTAGCGGATGAGCGACCGGCCAAACAGCCGGTCTAAGACCCGAGCCCGCTATTGACAAGCGGACGCTCGGCCGGATGCTTGAGATCATGGATCGCGATGATCTGAAGCGGCTTCTTGGCCCCTCTCCAGTACGATGCCCACTTGATGCTGTTCTTCTGGAAACAGCCGATTGTGGCTTGTACGTACGAGAGACTATTGAATACGCAGTGGAGACCGATGAGCGCGTCAAGTCCTTCCTGCTCGTGCCCAAGCATATCAATCGCAGTGTACCCGCTATCTTTGCGCACCATCAGCATGCGAGCCAGTTTCATTTGGGAAAGAGCGAAGTTGTCGGACTGAAAGGCGATGCAGATCAAGCATACGCTTCGGAACTCGCAGAGCGAGGCTATGTCGTCATCGCGCCCGATGCTTTGGCGTTTGAAGAGCGGAACTGGAGCAATCCTTCAGGATACCCCGAATATTACGAACTGGCCACGCGTCTTGTACAAGGCAGAACGTTACTCTCCAAATGCCTCCATGATGTCAGTGTGGCGCTGGATTACTTGGTGGCGCGGCCGGAGGTTGATCCGCTACGGATTGGATTCATTGGCCATTCCTACGGCGGCAAAATGGCTATCTGGGCTCCAGCACTCGATAACCGCATTCGAGCATCGGTCTCGAATTGCGGATGCGTGAGCTACAAGCAGTCGTTAGTCCGTGACACCGGCGTGCAGATGGAATTTTGCCTGCCGGGTGTACTCCAATTTGGGGATGTTGAAGATATCGTTCGGCTTGTTTCGCCTCGCGCGTTACTTCTGCAAGCGACTTCAGAAGATGTATGGTCTCGGGGAGCCACCGTGATATTTGAACATGCTGAATCCGCATTTCCGAAAGGAAAGCTCAAGCTTCGATGTTGGCCAGGCGGTCATGTCTTCACGCAGGAAATGCGAGAAGCGGCATATCGGTTTCTTGACGAGCATCTACAGAGAGGGAACAAGCCAAACGGTATATAGCTTTGCGCTGCAAATCTTGCGACAAGGACTTCTCCACTGTATTCCGCGAAAAACTCGGCATGTGCGGTGGTTGTTGCGATGCACTCCCTTCTTCCGAGATGGGTCATTTCCAGCCGGCGCGGTCAAGGCATCTTGTTCCGACATATCCGGACCACCCCGAAAGTTGACGCAAATTCGCCGCCGTGCTGGCCCCGCGCCCGGTCGTCAGTGGTATTTGACACTTCACAACACGGGAGAGATGCCCTTCTGCGCCTCCAGATGGCCGACATAGCGCGCGAGCCTTGCCGACATGATATAGCCGTCCGTGTATTTGTCCGCGTTGCACAGCGCGGTCGCTTCCTTGATCCTGCCTTCCACGGAGCCGCGCTCGGAGGACGTCAGCTGCGCCTTCAACGGCTCGATCAGGGACGCCGCCGCGGCGACGCCATCGCGGCATTGCGCGCGTAGCTCGTTGATCATCTCCTCCGGATCGCAGGCGACGCTCGGCCCGCTCGAAAGCAGCAGGATCAGCGCGGCCTTGAGGAACAGTTTCTTGCTCATCTCAGTCATCCTGGTGGCTTGGTTGAAGGGAAAGCTTGCGTTGCGGCTCACTTGAGCCCGAGCGTGGCGGGCCCGGTCGGCTTCGACGGTCCGGTATCAGAGGAAAAAGTGACGACACGGAATGGCCTGCTCACCGTCGCCATCGTGCGCACCACCTGCCGGGATGCGACGTCGATGACGGAAACCGAGTTGTCGAGCGTGTTGGTCACCAGGAGCAGCTTGCCGTCGCCCGTGAGCGCGTGCTCGCGGGTGTCGTTGCCGGCGCCGACCGCGATCGAAGGCAGCTGGATCGGCCGGTATGGATCGGTGAGGTCGAAGACGGCGACAAAGCGCGACTCCGCAACGACGTTCGGCGGGCCGTACAGCGTGCCGATCTCGACAAACACCGTCTTGCCGTCGGGCGACGGCATTGCGTATTGCAGCGCGGCGCGTTCGTGCGGCGTGCCTGCAATCGGGGTACGGCAGCCGGGCTCGCCGTAGAACACCGGCACCTGCGCGGCAACCTTCTCGGCCACTGCATCGATGACGGCGAGCTGCCCGACCTGGCAAAGCGATCCATCCGCTTTCTGATACACCTCGCGCGGGCCGCGCTGCGGCACCACCATGAAGCGTCCGCCGGGCACGTCCTTGACGGAGGCGCCGCCGCTGCCCGCGGTCTGGATGAGCTTGACGGTCGGGACCTCGGCATCGACATCGAAGATTGCGATCTGGCCGGTTCCGGTCAGGAAATGATAGACCTTGCCGGTGGCGCCGGAGGTGCCGGCCCCATGCGGCGAGAGCATCACGCCGGCCTTGCCGGTCGCGTCGCAGGTCTTGAGCGGGGTCGAGCCGTCATAGCCGAGATCGGCGCTCGCAAAGGTCTTGACCAGCTTGATGTCGGCCGGGTTCGCGTAGTCGAGGACGGAAACCACATCCGAGCAGTCGGCGATGCTGGAAGCCGCCAGCCGCGGCCGCTTCATGGAGAAGCCCACCTTGTGATGGCCGAGGCCGAGCCGCACTTCGCCCACCGGCTTGAGGAAGGTGGGGCTCGACGGGACCGCATCGATCAGCAGCAAGGTCGAATCCGCGGGGCGCTCGCCTCTGGGCGTCCTGCGCTCGTTGCCGTCGTTGAGAACGACGATGTACTGGCGTCCTTCGATCACAGGGCTCAGGTAGAGGTGAACCGGACGCGTGCCGCCCAGCGACGAGGACGG
>Ga0318528_10000751_pt1 | contig 11158 bp, 13 predicted proteins | sample GRESIP052b4f26_FD_202500 | JGI IMG/M metagenome (GOLD analysis project Ga0318528, IMG submission 202500) | Tropical soil microbial communities from Luquillo Experimental Forest, Puerto Rico - GRE.SIPMG.052b4f26 | ecosystem: Environmental > Terrestrial > Soil > Tropical forest > Bulk soil...
GCATCGCGGCCTCGTAGGGGACGTCCTCGAACCAGCCGGATTCGCCGATGCCGGCGTTGTTCCACATCATGTCGAGCCCGCCGCCGGTGTTGCCGGCACAGAAGTCAGCCAGCGCGCCCTCCAAGGCGCCCTTCTCGGTCACATCGACGGCGCGGGTCCATAGCCGATCGCCAAGCAGTTCCTGTTTCAGCGTGGCCAGGCCGTCGTCGCAGCGGTCAACCGCACCGACCCGCCAACCCTTGGCATGGAAGAGCTTTGCTCCCTCGCGGCCCATGCCGCTGCCCGGTCCGGTGATGAAGACCGATTTCACAGAACTCGACCGGGCCGGCCGTCAGCTTGCCTCGACCACATCTTTGATGCGGTTCAGCGTGATCTTCATGTCTCGGATGTTGTTGCGTTGACGCAACCAGCCGCCCCCTAACCAGTAATACACCGTGGTGAACACAGAAGGGGTGAGCCGAAATGACTCGGTGACGTCGGTGCCGTCGCCCGCCGGCGCCAATCGGTAGTGCCAGTTGTTGGCCGGTCGGTCTCCGAGGAGAGCCGCGAAGCCGAACTCGCGACCGGGTTCGCACGCGGTCACCTTGCATACCGTCCAATAAACCGGCCCAATGCCGTTTCGCTTGACATGGCCGCGGAATCGGGCACCGAGGGCCGGGCCGGTCGCACCGTCGAGCCATTCCGCCTCGAAAGTCTCCGGAGAGAACCGTCCGGTATTGCGGACATCCGCGATCAAATTCCAGATCTTGTCAGCGGGCGCCGCCATGTGAACTGTTGCTGAACCTTCCATGGCCTGATCCAAACACAGCTTCGCGCTGGCTCATAGACCTGTTAATGCGGCACGGCTGCCTGGATGAGCCCGTTGATCATTTGCTTGATGCCCTGTGCGGGGTGCGAATACCACCCGACGGGAAGGCCCGAGGCGGAGCCGCACTTCGGCCAGGGCTCGAGCCCCTCTTCGGCGAAAACCCGGTTAGCCACAGCGATCTGCTGATCCCTCGATGCGGCAGCGGGGTTGCCCACGCCGCCGTACTGGGCCCAAGTGCCCGGCTTGAATTGCAGCCCACCGTATTCGCCGTTTCCGGTGTTGGCGTGCCAGTTGCCACCGGACTCGCATTGCGCGACCGCGTCCCAGTTGGGGGCTGCGGGGGCGGCGTCGGCCACACCGGTGGAGCAAGTCAGTGACACTGCAACGATCCCGCCCGCCATCGCGGACTTGACGAGCTTGCAGAGTTTACTCATGTCAAACAAATCGGCCGGTGTGTCCGAAGCGTTACCGATTCGAAAATCGCGCGAGATAGGACGTCTATCAGCGGAAATGGGGTCCAAGCGGCCGAACGAATAATTTAGAAATCGGTGAGAAACGAATAAATCAGCCCTGGCAAAAGGTCTGCCGATCGCTTCCGTCAGAGCTAACCTGGCCGCTGATGTCACCCGGAGAATGGTTGCGCTCGAAACAGGTTCGCGCGCTGACCGCTGCGACGCTCGCGGTCTCGCTGCTGCTGGGCGGAGCTTTCCTCTCGGTGGACAGGCTCCACTCGACGCCCTTGGATGCCCTCAACCATCCCGCCAATCCCGTCACCGACGACCAGTCCGAGGCTCAGGTTGTCGAGTCAGCGAAACAAGTCGTCGCCCTGGCCGGATTGCAAACGGCGTCGGCCGGCTACTCGTTGATGTCGTGCAAGGATCGCGAAAGCCCGCCCTATCAAGGCGCGATCTACCTGACGTTCGCGCTGCCCGCTGCGGCCCGGGCCGATGCCTACTTCCCCGCGATCGCGGCAACGCTCGTCACCCACGGCTGGACCGAGGGCATACCGCCCAACGATCACCCGTTCGCCGAGATCCTCTCCAAGGATGGCGTCACTGTGATCGTTTATCGCCAGAGCGATGACCCGAGCCTGGGCGTCGCGCGCGTCTACGGCCAGTGCCGGAACGTCAATGATCACCGCAAGGACACGACGACCTGGATCGATGTCACCGACCAGTTCGCCAGGACCGGTTAAAGCCCGGGTAGGGACCGGTTAAGGGCCCTTAACGCCGTACTGCGCCTGACGGTTGTCGTCAAGCGCAGTAGCGGCCAGCGGCTGGGGCGTTATCCGCCGCCGCCGGGGGTAGCACCCAGGCTGCTCTGCAGGTCGCCCTTCATGGCGTTGAGCTGGGCTCCCCAGTACTCCCAGCTGTGGGTTCCGTAGGGGGGGAAGTTGAACACGGCGTTGTGGCCGCCCGCGGCCACGTAGGCGTCTTGGAACTTCTTGTTGACGCCGATCATGAAGTTGCTCTCAAGGAACGTAGCCGGCAAATTGGCACCGCCCAGTTCGTTCGGAGTCCCGTTGCCGCAGTACACCCAGAGCCGGGTGTTATGGGCGACGAGTAGGCCGACGTTGACCAAGGGGTCGTTGCGTTGCCATGCGGGGTCGCTGTCTGGCCCCCACATGTCTTCCTTCTTGTAGCCGCCGGCATCGCCCATCGCCAGACCTATCCAGCCCTGCCCGGTGGACGGGCTGAGGTAGCCGGACAGCGAACCGGCGTAGACGAACCTATCGGGGTGGTAGTTCGCCAGATTCATCGCCGATGCACCCGCCATTGAGATCCCGACCGAGGCCATGCCGGTGGGCTTGACACTCCTGTTGGCGGACAGCCAATTCGGCAGCTCGCTGCTCAGGAACGTCTCCCACTTATAGGTCGAGCAGCCGGCCTTGCCGCAGGCGGGGCTGTACCAGTCGGTGTAGAAGCTGGACTGCCCACCGACCGGCATGACGAGCGACAGGCCGGACTTGTAGTACCACTCGAACGCGGGTGTGTTGATGTCCCAGCCGTTGTAGTCGTCCTGGGCCCGCAACCCGTCGAGCGCGTACACCGCCGGGGAGCCGTTTCCGCCGCTCTGGAATTGGACCTTGATGTCGCGGCCCATACTCGGGGACGGCACCTGCAGGTATTCGACGGGCAGGCCCGGGCGCGAGAACGCCCCCGCCGTCGCCGCCCCGCCGGCAAGACCGACCAGGCCCGGCAGAGCGACAGCCGCCGCCGCACCGACCAAAAGCCGGCGCCCCCAGGCCCGGAACTTCTCGCTCACGTCTGTCATACCTGCGCCCCTTGTCGTTAAGTCGTCGTGCTCTCGGCAGGAACTTACCGTGTGATTGCGTCAAATGTCGATTGGGACGCGGTGTCATCTCAATCTTGTATCGGTTTTCGGCCGTGAATTGCGTAACCGGGATAAGACGAGCGCAAAGATTCGGCCGGCCCCCCCGCACCGCCCCGTCGTCGTCAGGTCTCGCCCGAAAAGACCAGGCAGCGGACGCGCGGGAGGCCACGCGAGGGCCGGCGGCTACAACGAAAGGTACAAAGCACAGCCAACCAAAATGAGGCCCGCCGATTTTGGCAAGCCGGGCCATGCGACATCGCGCGTGGCGCAACCCCGGTGGTGCGGGAGTGGGTCGCCCAAGCGTTCGATTGCCACCCGATTGCCAGCCTTGAACTGACGTCGACGAAATAAATTGTCGACACGGCAAAGGATGGCGCGGTGTTCTGGGCCGGCGGAAGGCCCGCCGGATGCCCTGTGACCTGCCGATTTGGGTCGTGGACGCCGCGGGGCTGAAATCAAATTGCTTGGCTGGCGCTGCCAGATGAGGCGCGCTTCGGCGCTCCGCGGCGCCTGGCCTGCTAATTTGACACGGATTTAAGACCGGGGGAGCCGAACTCGCGCGGACCGCGTAGGCTCTGACGGAGCAAGCCGACGGAAACCACGCAATCCCAGTCCGTTCCGGCTCTCACGAACCACCGCACCAGCGGGCTTTATGGTGCGCTTGTGCGGCTGAGGGCGTCGGAGGTCTGGGGCCGACTGAGGTGCGAATTTGGATACGGTACTTGGGCTATCAGTGACGCCGACCACCGTTGGGTGGGTCCTCGCTGAAGGACACGGCGCCGACGGCACGATCCTGGACCATCGGGAATTGACGCTGGTCCCGGGTCATGGCGTGCACGCACTGAGTACCGCAGAGCAGGTGGCAGACGAGGTATTGCGGGTGAACGCGCTGGCGGCAGCGAGCGATCACCACCTGCGGGTCATCGGACTGACCTGGAGCGACGAAGCGTCCGCGCAGGCGGCGCTGCTGGTGGAGGCGCTGACCGACGCGGGTTTTAGCAACGTTGTGCCGGTTCGGTTACTCGAGGCGGTCGAGACCCTGGCCAGGGCTATCGCACCGGTTATCGGTTACGAGCAGACCGCGGTCTGCATCCTCGAGCATGAGTGGGCGACCGTCGTCATGGTCGACACCCATGACGGCGAGACCCAGACGGCCGTCAAGCATGTTCGCGGCGGCTTCGACGGGCTGAGTGGCTGGTTGCGCGGGATGTTTGAACGACGAAATGGATGGCAGCCGGGCGGGGTGGTTGTCGTGGGCGCGGACAGCGAAATCAATGGGTTCTCATGGCAGCTCGAAAAGGCTTTGCCGGTACCGGTTTTCGCGCAGACCATGGCCCAGGTGACGGTCGCACGCGGGGCAGCACTGACCGCGGCCCGAAGCACCGAGTTCACCGACGAGGAGTTGGTGGCGCGCACGAGTGAGCCCGCCGCCGTGCCGACGCCGCCCCGGAAGCTGTCCTACGCGGGGCCGTTGACGGCGTTGGCTGCGGGCGCAATCACCTTCGTCTCGTCGCTATCGGTCGCCGTCGGTATTCAACTGGCTCCGACGAGCGCGCCCGCACCGGCAAAGCACGCGATACAGCAGGCGCCGGCGCCACAAGTCGCCGAGGCGGTTGCGCCGGCCATTGCGCCGCCCGCAGAGGTCCCACCGCCGGCCCCCAAGTCAAAGACGCCCGCCGCCGAACGCGCCCAAGACGTGGGCGCCTCAGGGGAACCGGAAGGTGCTCCCGCCGAGCAACCGGACCCGAATGCTCGACAGCCTTACTTGACCAGAGTGCTCGAGCACATACCCGGCGACGCCGGCGATTCGGCGGGTGACTCGGCGTCGCACGCGCCGACGCCCTAGGGGAGAGATCAGTCGTCCTTGGCGTGAACCGCGGTGAACGCCACCGACACCTCGTCAGCGACTCGCACCGAGCCCATCAGCAGCGAGTAGGGCTTGACGCCGTAATCAGTTTGGCGAACGCAGGATTCGGCCGAGATTCGCCACGCGTCACCGAGATCCTCTGTGCGCAGGTCGATTACGTGCGCTCGGGACTTTCCGCGAATCTGGAGCTTTCCGGTGAGGCGGTACCCGTCGTCGGTCTTGTCGACAGCGTCTGCGGCGAATCGGATCTCGGGATAGCGGCCGGCATCCAGCGACTTCAATGCGTTCGACTTCACCAACACCTTTTCCGGCCCGGACAACCCTTTGACCCCGCCCTCGCCGCGCACCACTTCAAACGAATCGACCTCGACGATCAGCTCGGCGCTGACCGGTGCGGAGTCGGCCCAGCCCACCGAGCCCTGCCAGCGCTTCATCGCGATGGTGAGCCGGTGGCCCATACGCGCCGCCCTACCCGCGACACCGGTGCGAATCAACAACTCACCGTCTGATGCATCGATGCTCCACGCGTCGGTCACAAACCGACTGTGTCACATCGTCAAAACAGTGCGGTAGTGCGCTCGACCCTGCTCCAATGCCTGATATCCCTCGGCCGCCTGCGACAGCGGTAGCTCCTCGATCCACGCCCGCACACCGGATAGGACCGCGAACTGCATGGTGTCTTCGATGTCCTTGGCCGTGCCGGAGGGATGGCCGACAATGCTCAACCCCGAGTTGATCAGCTGCAGGGGACTGATTGGCAGCGGCTCAGGCGTCACGCCGATGGTGACCAGCTCGCCTTGCGGCGCTAGCCCGCCGACCGTGTCGGCCATCGCCTTGGAGTTGCCCGCAGTGCCGAGCACGACCGTCGCCCCGCCCAAGGCCTGCAGCGCCGCAGAGACGTCGCCACTGGTGGAGTCGATGTAGTGATGCGCGCCGAGCTTTTTAGCGTCGTCGGCCTTGCCGGTGCCGCGGGCGATCGCGATGGTCTCGAAACCCATCGCGCGGGCGAATTGCACACCGAGGTGGCCGAGCCCGCCGACGCCCAGGATCGCCACCCGGTCACCGGGCAACGCCTTCGTGTGGCGTAGCGCGTTGTAGGTGGTGACACCCGCACAGCCCATCGGGGCGGCTTCCGCGTCGGAAAGCCCGTCGGGAATCCGCGCCAGGGCGCTGACTGGCACTGTGACCGACTCGGCGTAGCCGCCGGGGTACTGCCAGCTCGGGACTTTCCCGTTGACGCAGTGAATGAAAATGCCTTTGCGGCAGGGATCGCAGTGGTAGCAGCACCCGCCGAACCAACCGACCGCGACTCGATCGCCGACGGCGAAGCCCTCGATGCCGTCGCCGAGTTCTGCTATCTTCCCGGCGATTTCGTGTCCCGGCGTGAACGGCCACGACATACCCGGAAACGCGCCGGAGACAAAATGAGCGTCGGTGCCGCAGATGCCGCACGCGGAGACCGTCAGCCGCACCTCATCACGGCGTGGTGGCACTGTTTCGACATCGACAAGTTCCAGCGGTGCGCCGGCCGAATTCACATGAACAGCTCGATGCGTAGCCATGCGGTTGATGCTAATGCGCGACAGGGCATTTCGCTGCCCCGTCAGAGTGGTAGTCGACCTGCCAGTGCTTGATCCCGTTGAGCCAGCCCGACCGCAGTCGCTCCGGTTTGCCGATCGATTCCAGATTGGGCATCGCGTCGGCGATCGCGTTGAACATCAGGTCGATCGTCATTCGCGCGAGATTGGCGCCGATGCAGTAATGCGCGCCGCTTCCGCCGAACCCGACATGTGGGTTGGGGTCGCGCAGGATGTTGAACGTGAACGGGTCGTCGAACACTTCCTCGTCGAAATTGGCTGAGCGGTAGACCATTACGACCCGCTGGCCCTTCTTGATTTGCACGCCGGACAGTTCGTAGTCCTCCAGAGCGGTCCGCTGGAACGACGTGACCGGGGTGGCCCACCGGACGATCTCGTCGGCCGCGGTGGCGGGACGCTCGCGCTTGTACAGCTCCCACTGATCGGGAAAGTCGGTGAAGGCCATCATGCCCTGGGTGATGGAGTTGCGGGTGGTCTCGTTGCCGGCCACCGCCAGCAGAATGACGAAGAAGCCGAACTCGTCTTCGGAGAGCTTGTGGCCGTCCACGTCGGCTTCGATCAGCTTGGTGACGATGTCATCTCCGGGGTTCTGGGCCCGATCGGCTGCCATTCGCATGGCGTACATGATCAATTCGACGGAGGCGGCGATGGCGTCGTTGGTGGCGAACTCCGGGTCCTGGTCGCCGACCATCTGATTGGACCAGTGGAACAATTTCATGCGGTCCTCTTGAGGCACGCCCAGCAGGCCGGCGATGGCTTGCAGCGGCAGTTCGCACGACACCTGCTCGACGAAGTCGCCGGAACCCTTGGCCGCCGCCTCCTCAACGATGCGCCGAGCACGCTCGTTCAGGTCATCACGGAGGCGCTCGACGGCTCGGGGCGTGAAGCCGCGGGAGATGATCTTGCGCAACCGGGTGTGGTGCGGGGCGTCCTGGTTGAGCAGGACGAACTTGCCCCTTTCGATCTGCTCGCCGACCGTGCCGTCTTTGTAGCGCGGCAGGGCCGTCTTCTGCAGGCTGGAAAAGACGTCGCTGCGCAGCGAGATTTCTTTGACGTCCTTGTGCTTGGACACCACCCAAAAACCGCCGTCGTCGAACCCGCCCACGCCGATGGGTTGCTCGTTCCACCAGATCGGCGCCGTTCGGCGCAATTCGGCCAGTTCTTCGACCGGCAGCCGCTCGGCGTGGATGTCCGGATCGGTGAAGTCGAACCCTGGAGGCAGGTTGGGGATCGGCTTGGCGGTCGGCTCGGTCGTTGACAAGGCCCACTCCTCGATACGAAGTCTTACGAAGTCGTCTAGTGCCAATAAACCATTGCGACGCCCCGGTTGGGAAGCATTGCGGCAAGATCGTCAAGCTGAATTGCAACGTGTTCAGCGCCGATGACTTTCGGGCGGGTCACCGGTCTGTACCAGAAGAGCAGCGACCACCGAAAGGGCATGAATGATGCGCATCGTTTTGAGCGACTTCATGAGTCTCGATGGAGTCGTCCAGTCCCCGGGCGGCGAGGACGAGGACACTGATGGCGGATTCGCGCAGGGCGGCTGGTCGATGCCGTACTTCGAGCCCGAAACGATGGGGCCCGCCGTTACCGAGACCATGGACGGCACGGACGCCCTGCTGTTCGGCCGCCGCACCTGGCAGACGATGGCCGCAGCTTGGCCGAGCCGGGCCGGCGACCCGTTCGCCGACCGGATGAACGAGATGCCCAAGTACGTGGCGTCCAGAACGCTCTCCCCGGACGACCTCACCTGGCCTGGCTCGACCCTGCTACCGGCCGAGGACGCGATCGGTGCGATACGTGAGCTGCGCACACAGGATGGCTCGCAAAACGGCAAGGCGATACAAGTCATGGGCAGCGCATCGCTGGCCACGCAGCTCATCGAACATGACTTGGTCGACGAATACCGGCTGATGATCGAGCCAATCCTGCTTGGCGGCGGCAAACGGGTGTTCCCCTGCGACGGGCGGGCCCGCGCGCTGGAGTTGGTGTCGGCGACGACAACCGGGACCGGGGTGTTGATCTGCACCTACCGGCGTCGGTGAGCTGACAAGGGGTCGCGCGAAACGGCCTTGTGGCCCGCGGCACAATCGATATGCTTTTGTCCAGGTCACCGGCGGACCGACAGGCCGGGTGACGGTAACGGGAAGGGGTGGACCGCATGATTCGCGAAGTACTCGCCATCGCTGCGATCGCGGGCGGTGCTATCGCTGTGGCGCCGAGCGCGGCCGCCGGTTACGACGGCGACGTGCCGGGCATGAACTATCAGGCCTCGTTGGGTGCGCCGTGTGACAACTACGAGCGCTTCATCTTCGGACGAGGCCCGAGCGGCCAGGCCGAGGCCTGTCATTTCCCACCGCCTAACCAGTTCCCGGCGGCCACCATCGGGTACTGGGTCATGTCCTACCCGCTGTACGGAGTCCAGCAGGCGGGCGCGAAGTGCCCCGGCCCGCAAGCCGCGGCACAGTCGGACCGCGGACTTCCCATGCTGTGTCTGGGAGCTCAAGGTTGGCAAGAAGGATGGTTCACCGGGGCAGGATTCTTCCCACCATCTGAATGACCGGCCGAGTCATGAAAGCTCAGCCCGCCGAAGCCCCGATCCCACGCTGGCTGCGCTTCGTCTTGACCTCCGATAGAGCCGGCTCAGCCTGGTACGTCGGGACCGGCTTCTTTTTCGCGCCGGTGCTCGCCATCATGTCGCCGTGGCCGGTGGTCACCGCGGCTCTCTGGGCACTCATCGGACTGGCCGGGCTATGGCTGGGCCTGCTCGGCATCGCGATGGCCGTCGGGCTGGCACGGATACTGCGGTCGGGCGCGGAGGTCCCCGAAGACTACTGGCGCTCCCTGGTGAACTACTGACACGGGCTCACGCCGTCTAGAGTCGTACCAAAGATCCTGCAACAAAAGGAGATTCCGATGGGCTTCAACCCCAAAGACGCCGTCGACGCAGCCCGGGACATCGCAACCAATGCCGTTGAAAAGGCCTCGGACATCGTCGAACACGCCGGCGACATCATCCGGGGCGACATCGCGGGTGGCGCAAGCGGCATCGTCCAGAACTCCATCGACATCGGCACGCATGCGGTCGACAGGGTGAAAGAGGTGTTCACCGGCAAGGACGAAGTGGACGACGAGTAACCCTGACTAACCGTCGTTAGACGGAGGCAGCCTCGTTCAGTTCGTCCAACCTGGCCGTCGCCTCGAGGTACTCCTGGACCCAGCGCTCGATGACGGCCGACGTCTTTTCCACCTTGACAAACTGGCCGACCACCTGGCCGACCGGGTTGAAGGCGACGTCGACGGTTTCGTTCGGGTACCTGTTCGTGGCCCGCACGGCCATACCGGAAACCATGTACTGCAACGGCATGCCGAGCGGCTTCGGGTTGTCCGGCTGCTCCCACGCCTCTGTCCAGTCGTTGCGCAACATCCGGGCCGGCTTGCCGGTGAACGAACGGCTGCGCACGGTGTCCCGGCTGGACGCCTTGGCGTAGGCCGCCTGCTGAACCGGAGTGTTCGAGGCTTCCTCGACCATCAACCACTGTGAGCCCGTCCAGGCTCCTTGGGCGCCCAGTGCCAACGCCGCGGCGATCTGCTGGCCGCTGCCGATGCCACCCGCGGCAAGCACCGGCACCGGGGCGACCTCCTTAACGACCTGCGGCCACAACACAATTGAGCCCACCTCGCCGCAGTGCCCGCCGGCCTCACCGCCCTGCGCGATGATGATGTCGACGCCCGCGTCGGCGTGCTTCCGCGCCTGCGAGGGCGAGCCGCACAACGCGGCCACTTTGCGGCCGGCGTCGTGGACGTGCTTGATCATGTCGGCCGGGGGAGTGCCCAGCGCATTGGCGATCATCGCGACCTTCGGGTGCTTCAGCGCCACTTCGACCTGCGGGGTCGCGGTCGCCTCGGTCCATCCGAGCAGCTGCAAGGTGTCCTCATCGGCGGTATCCACCGGGACGCCGTGATCCGCCAGGATCTTCTTGGCGAAGTCCAAATGCTCCTGCGGCACCATCTTGCGCAGCGTCTCGGCCAGCTCCTCGGCCGATAGGTGGGAATCCATGCCCTCGTACTTGTTCGGGATCACGATGTCGACCCCGTAAGGGTGGTCGCCGATGTTCTCGTCAATCCACTTCAGCTCGATCTCCAGCTGCTCAGGCGTGAAGCCGACGGCGCCCAGCACGCCGAAGCCGCCGGCCTTGCTGACGGCGACCACGACATCGCGGCAGTGGGTGAAGGCGAAGATCGGAAACTCGATACCGAGCTCGTCGCAAATCGCGGTGTGCATGCCTACTCCTGGGACGCTCGACCATGCTTGAAGAACTGAAACGTGTTCTAGTTTAGTACGGAGCTCGCTGACGTGGCCAGCCGGTCTTGACCTGCGCCTCCGTACTACGACCCGTCATATTGCTGTCGAGCGCACGAGCCATAACACCAGAAACCCGAAGATGCACCCCACACACGCGAGGTGATCCCGGCAGATGGATCGCGCCAGGCGGGTTTGTACCGCCGGGCTGTCCGCGCGGTGCCCGAGTCGAACGGCGTTGGGAACCG
>Ga0318528_10000758_pt1 | contig 11119 bp, 9 predicted proteins | sample GRESIP052b4f26_FD_202500 | JGI IMG/M metagenome (GOLD analysis project Ga0318528, IMG submission 202500) | Tropical soil microbial communities from Luquillo Experimental Forest, Puerto Rico - GRE.SIPMG.052b4f26 | ecosystem: Environmental > Terrestrial > Soil > Tropical forest > Bulk soil...
TGTCGGAACTCTATCCGCTCGACAGCGAGATCGTGATCGACAAGCCCGGCAAGGGCGCGTTCTACGCCACCGAACTCGGCGACGTCCTGACGAAATACGGCATCGAAAATCTTCTGGTGTGCGGCGTGACCACCGAAGTCTGCGTCAACACCACCGTGCGCGAGGCCAACGACCGCGGCTATCGCTGCGTGGTGATCTCGGACGGCTGCGCCTCCTACTTCCCCGAATTTCACGAGATGGGTCTGAAAATGATCAAGGCCCAGGGGGGCATCTTCGGCTGGGTCGCCGACTCGGCCGCGGTTCTCAAGGCAATGCAAGCGGAGACTTCGACGACGAGTTTGGCAGCGGGAGCATCACGATGAGCGCAAACGGGGCGGCAATAGCGGTTAAACCGGACTTCAAACCGGTCATATGGACGTCAGGCGACTGGAATGCATTTTTCGGCTTTGGCACCAACATTCTGGTCAACATGCTGGTCTTGACCGGGTTGTTGCGCTTCGTGCTGAAGATGCCGGACTCGGTGGTCTTCGGCCGCATCCTGCCGGCGCTCGGCCTGATGATGTGCCTCTCCACCTTCTATTATGCGTTCCTTGCCTACCGGCTCGCGCAGAGAACCGGACGCAGCGACGTCTGCGCGCTGCCGTCGGGCGTCAGCGTTCCGCACATGTTCATCGTCACCTTCGTGATCATGCTGCCGATCGCGATCAAGACCGGCGATCCCCTCAAAGGGTGGTCGGCGGGGCTGGTCTGGGTGTTCTTCCAGAGCTTCATCTTGATGATCGGCGGCTTCATCGCGCCCATCGTCCGCAAGATCACGCCGCGCGCCGCGCTGCTCGGTACGCTCGCCGGCGTCTCCGTCACCTTCATCTCGATGCGGCCGGCGCTGGAAATGTATGTGACGCCGCAGATCGGCTTGATCTGCTTCGCCATCATTCTGGTGAGCTGGTTCGGCGGCGTGAAATATCCGAAGGGGATCCCGGCCGGCCTGATAGCGATCGCGGTCGGCATGATCATCGCCTGGGGCTCGAACATGTTTGGCCTGCATCTCGGCGGTCTGAGCGTGAAGGGTGTCGGTGATGCCTTTGCCAATTTCGGCTTCTCGGTGCCGATCCCGGCGTTCAACTACGTCTTCTCCGGGTTCGAGTATCTCGGCATCATCCTCGTCACCGCGGTACCCTTCGGCATCTACGATCTCGTCGAGGCGATGGACAACGTCGAGAGCGCGGAGGCGGCCGGCGATGCCTATCCGACCACGCGAGTCCTGACCGCCGACGGCATCGTCAGCCTGATCGGCTGCCTGATGGGCAATCCCTTCATCAACGCGGTCTATATCGGCCATCCCGGCTGGAAGGCGATGGGCGGACGGATCGGCTATTCCGCCGCAACCGGCGTCATGGTGATCCTGTTGTCCTGGCTCGGCATCATCTCGGTGCTGCTCGCACTCGTGCCTGTCGTCGCGATCCTGCCGATCCTGCTCTATATCGGCATGCTGATCGGTGCACAGGCGTTCCAGACCACGCCGGTCAAGCATGCGCCGGCGATCGTGCTGGCGTTGACACCGCATCTTGCGGCCTGGGCCAAACTTCTGATCGACACCGGCATGGCTTCGATGACGAATGCCGCGCAGGCGGTCGGCGGGCTCTCGCCCGAGAAGATGGCCGAGGTGAAGGCGGCGGCGATCGCGGCCCTGCCGCAGCAGGGCCTGGTCTATCACGGCCTGGAAGTCATGGGCGGCGGCTCGATCCTGACCGGTCTCGTGCTCGGCGCGATCGGCGTGTTCGTCATCGAGCGTGACTTCATCAAGGCGTCGGCGTTTGCGCTGGCCGGCGCGGTGCTGACCTATTTCGGCTTCATGCACGGCGAGGCTGTTGGTATGGGCGGCGGTCTCGGTGTGAGCCCGGCGGTCGCGTTGTCCTATGCGGTGGTCGCAATCGGGCTGTTCGCGCTCGGCAGGCTCGGCACCAGCGAGCATTATGCCTCGCATCCCGAAATGTCGGCGGCGCCGGCGGAGTAGGGCGGCTTCCGCCATTCAAGGCTTCGAACGGGCCGCACATGGCGGCCCGTTCTGCGTCTTCTAAAGCGCGATGGCTTAAGGCCTTACCGCCGGCGTCTCGATCGGCATGCCCCTTGCCCGCGACATTAGATAAAGTTCGAGCTCGACCAGTTCCGGCGCGCCGTAGTCGTAGGCCTGCGCCCGGATGCCGGTCATGCAACTGCGCAGGCGGCGCTGCAGCGAGCCGAGCGTTTGCCACTCCAGCCGGTACTCGGGATAGCCGGTCGGGTGTGCCTGGGTGATTGCGGACCCCGCAAGATGCTTGTCCCAATTGTCGTCGTGGCAGTTGGCGCAGGCCAGATTGAGCTGCCCTTCGCGCAGCGTGAAAAGTTCGCGGCCCTTCTCGACAAACGGCTTGAGCTGGGGGTCGTCGCCGGCGGAAATCGCCATCCCGCGCGACTGGTTGGCGATGAAGGCGGTGAGCGCGAGCAGATCGCGGCTCTCGTAAGGCAGTGGTGGCGCGCCCTGACGCTGCGTGCGCTCCAGATTGATGCGCTGCTCGAGATCGACGGGACGGCCGAGCGACTTGTCGAAGGCCGGATAGCGCGCAGCGACGCCCTTCATGCTTTCGCGCCCATCGCCGTGGCACTCGGCGCAGGCCTTTCCGGCATTGCCGGTCTTCCTGTTCCACAGCGCTTCACCGTCGAGCACCCAGAGCATGCCGGGATTAGCCGTGTCGTCGTCCTGAATCGTCTTGGTATCCTCGGCCATGAAACTGTAGCCGGACCGGCGCTCGTTCGGCGGGATGTCGGCCGCGAGCAGGGGCGTTGCGGAAAACAGCAGTGTCGCGACCGCTATCGCGCGGAGCAAATTCATTCGACCGTGATCGAGGAAGACGCGGTTTCCGAAAATCCGTTGTCGCCGGTCCATTCGAATTCGAACTTGCCGCTCTCTTTCGCGGCCGTGAAAAACGACAGGAATGGGTTGGCGGCAATCGCCGGAAAGAAATCGGCCCGGAAAATCTCCTCGCCATTGTAACGGCAGGCGAAGCTCGTGATGATATCGCGCGGCAGAAGGTCGCCGGCCGCGGTGCGGCGATAGCCCGGCTCCATGACGTGCGACATCAGCGTCTTGATCTCGATGATGTCGCCACGCCTGGCCTTGCGCGGAACGTTGATCAGGGCCGCGGTCATCAGATCACCTCGTCCGTGCAGGCCGCGAGCGTCACCACGACGTCGGCGGTCGCCGACCAGAACGATCCATCCGACAACTGCGCGATCGCCACGACCTTCTGACTGTCGGCCAGTCGAATCCGGGTCGAAATCTGCGCCCGGCCGGCGCGCGGCCCGATGTAGTAATTGCCGACATTGGGCTGCGGGTTCTTTTCGTTAAAGACGTGAATGCTCTTGACGTGATCCTCCACCGTCATCGGGCTTGCGACGCTGACCGTCATCGGCACGGTGTTGCCGTTCTCGACCAGCGGCGGAATATCGAGCTTGACCTTGCCGGCGTGCACCGGCGCCTCGCCAACCAGGTTGCGGATCGCGGCGTTGAGTATCGCGGGCGTTGCGTCCACCGAACGCATGGTCGCGATGGGGACCGCGCCTGCAACGGCGGCGCTGCCTGCGAGGCCAAGGAACTTGCGGCGCGTGGTCGTTGGTGGGTGGCGCATTCGCATTTATGTCGTCCTATTCACGAAGCGTTGCAAGGTAGGCCACGATATCTTCGATCTGCAAAGCGGAGAGGATCGGCTTGCCGCGCCAGTTCGTCCCGACTCGCGCAAGACCGTCCACGCGATAATAGGAGGGCATGATCGTGGCCGGATTGAAATGCGCGGCGTCGACCAGCCGCAGCCGAAGCTGGGCCTCGCTCCAGCGGTTGCCCGCGCCCGCGAGGCCGGTCGCAAGGTCGCCCTGGAACCTGGTTTCGGGAAAAGGTCCGGAGTGGCAGAGAATGCAGGTGCTCGTGCGATCGAGCACCAGCGCGCGGCCGCGCTCCGCATCTCCCGGCGAACCCGTGAGCGAGTCGGGAATGCCGTCGCCGACGATTCGATAGGGGGCAAGCGCCTGTGCGTGCGCGCCAAATGGCAGCGCAAATAACGCGGCGAAAAACCAGGCGATGTGAGCGCGCGATCTAGCCAAAGCTGTCCGCCGTGATTGTTTGAAACCAGTTTTGCGCGTCGCCGGCTTCGCGCTCCCTCAAGCTCCGGGGCGCATCGACCGGGCTTGTGCCGCCGCCTTCGACCTCGGCAAAGATGTCGTCCTTTGGCTGATAAATGCCGGCAAGCGAAAAGCCGTAGCCGGGAGCGACCGTGTTGTAACAGACGCCAGTGAGCTTAGGCATCTCCGGCGGCTTGCCGGAAAGCAGGTTGATGATCGCCGCCGCACAGGCCTTGCCCTGTGCGGACGCTGCGGCAGCCGATTTTGGAATGCCGCCGCCCAGGCAAGCGTCGCCGATGACATGGACATCGGGCACGAGCTTCGATTCAAATGTCGTGGGATCGATCGGACACCAGCCGGTATGGTCGGCCGCGCCGGCGATGCCTGAGATCGCACCGGCCTTTTGCGGTGGAATCACATTTGCGACCTCGGCGCTGTAATTGCCGAATTCGGTGACGATCGTCATGGTCTTTGGATCGACGGAGGTGACGCGGCCGCCCTGCGACAGCGCCACGCGTTCGATCATGTCGCCGTAAAGCTCCTTCCAGGCACTCTCGAACAGGCGCTGCTGCGGAAAGCTGTCCTTGGCGTCGAGGATCAGGACCTTCGAGCGCGACTTTTTTGTTTTGAGATAATGCGCGATCAGGCTTGCGCGCTCGTAGGGCGCCGGCGGACAGCGCGAGGGGTTCGCGGGCACCGCAATCGCAACGAGACCCCCATCGTCCATCGCTTCGATTTGCCTGCGCAGCAACAGCGTCTGCTCGCCGGCTTTCCAGGCATGCGGCATCGGGCGCGACGCCGCTTCGTCATAGCCTTCGAGGGCGTCGAAGCGCAGATCGATGCCGGGCGAAAGCACGAGCTTGTCGTAAGAGAGCGATGTACGATCGCCAAGCATGACATTGCGCGCCAGCGGATCGATCTTGGTCGCTTCCTGCGGGATCACGTTGATCCCGCCCGCAACGATCCGGTCGTAGCCAAATTGTTGTGCCGCGATGTCGCGCATGCCCGCGATCACCTCGTTCGAGAAGGGGCAAGCGACGAATGTCCGGTTCGGTTCGAGCAGCGTCACCTCGAGCGTCGCATCGCTTCGCTTCAGGGCACGCGCGCAGGCTGTGCCGCCAAAGCCGCCACCGACGACGAGAACGCGTGCGCTCGCTTGCGCGCGCAGAACCGACGGAAAGGCCAGCGATGCCGCGGACGCGGTCATGGCAAGTATGGCGTCTCGCCGTGTCGGCGGGCGTAACGCGTCCATCAACATGATCCGGAACTGTGCGGCGGCCTTTTCAGGCCGCCGCCTGCTTCGTCTCAGGCAAACGTGATGTTCTGCTCCCGCAAGGGAACAGATCGGATGCGCTTGCCGGTCGCTGCGAAATAGGCGTTGAGCACCGCGGGTGCCGCAACCCCGATGGTGGGTTCGCCGATGCCGCCCCAGAATCCGCCGCTCGGCATCACGATCGTCTCGACTTTCGGCGCCTCGTTGATCCGCATCGAATTGTAGGTGTCGAAATTGGTCTGCTCGATGCGGCCGTCCTTGACGGTGCAGCCGCCGTAGAACAAGCCGGTCAGGCCATAGACGAACGAGCCCGATGCCTGGCGGGCGATCTGCTCCGGATTGACCGCATAACCGGAATCGACCGCGGCCACGATGCGATGCACCTTGATCTTGTTGCCGTCGATCACCGAAATCTCGGCTACGCCAGCGACATAGGTGCCATAGCTCATGAACTGGGCGATCCCGCGCGAAACGCCTTGCGGCGGCGGGGTGCCCCAACCGACCTTCTCGGCTACGGCATTGAGCACGGCGAGGTGCTTGGGATGGTCCTTCAACAGCTTGCGGCGGAACTCCAGCGGATCCTGTCCGACCGCTTGCGCCAGCTCATCCATGAAGCTTTCGACGTAAATCGCGTTGTGATTGACGTTCACGCCGCGCCAGAAACCCGGCATGATGTGCGGATTGCGCATCGAATGGTCGATCAGGAGATTGGGGATCGTATATCCGAACGCCGCGTCTCCTGACGGATTGAGCCCGGCGAAGGTGGACGGATCCTTGCCGTTGACCAGTCCTTCGGGACGCAGCGTAAACTGGATCGACTGTCCTGAGATCCGCATATGCAGCGCCGTCAGATTGTTGTCGGCATCGAAACCGGCCGTCATCTTGCATTGCGTGATCGGATGATAGCGGCCGTGCGTCATGTCTTCCTCGCGCGACCACAACAGCTTGATCGGTGTGCCCGGCATCTGCTTGGCAATCGCGACCGCCTGCCGGACATAATCGGTCTGGCCGCGCCGGCCAAAACCGCCGCCCAGCATCAGCTTGTGGACGTCGCATTTGTCGGCGGGCAGGCCGGATACCTCCAGCACGGCGGCGAACGCCGCCTCGCCGTTTTGCGTTCCGCACCAGACCTCGCACTTGTCCGCCGTGTAGAGCGCGGTTGCGTTTAGCGGCTCCATGGTGGCGTGGTTCTGGTAGGGATAGTTGTAGACCGCTTCGACCTTCTTTGCCGCGTTTGCCAGCGCAGCCTTCACGTCGCCGTTTTCATTGCCGACATAGGCCGGGCCGGAATCGAGGCCCTCGCTGAGCCACGCCGCGATCGAAGCCGAACTGACCTTGGCGTTGGCGCCTTCGTCCCAGACGATCGGCAGCGCATCGAGCGCAGTTTTGGCGTGCCACCAGGTGTCGGCGACGACGGCAACCGCGGTGTCGCCCACCTTCACCACCTTCTTCACGCCCTTCATTCCGGCGATCCTGGCTTCGTCAAAGCTCTTCACCTTGCCGCCGGTCACCGGGCAATCCGCAATCGCGGCGTTGAGCATGCCGGGCAGTTTGATGTCGATGCCATAGACGGTCGTGCCCGTGACCTTGTCGGGGGTATCGAGCCGCTTCACGCCCTTGCCGACGAGCTTCCAGTCCTTCGGATCCTTGAGCTTGACCTCGGTCGGCGGCGTCAGTTTCGCGGCGGCTTCGACCACTTTGCCATAGGTCGTGGTTTTGCCTGACGGCGTGTGGGTGATGACGCTGTTGGCGGCTGTGCATTCGGCAACCGGAACCTTCCATTCGTTCGCGGCCGCCTGGATCAGCATCATGCGTGCCGTGGCGCCGCCCTTGCGCACGTATTCCTGCGAGGTGCGGATGCCGCGGCTGCCGCCGGTCGAGAAATCGCCCCAGACGCGCTTGCGGGCGACGCTCTGGCCCGGTGTCGGAAATTCCGTGACGACCTTCGTCCAGTCGCATTCGAGTTCTTCCGCGACGAGTTGCGAGAGGCCTGTGAGTGTGCCTTGGCCCATCTCCGAGCGGGCAATGCGGATCACCACGGTATCGTCGGGGCGGATCACCACCCAGGCGTTGATTTCGGGCGAACCGTCGGCGGCACGGACGACGGTCGGGCCGCCGAAGGGAAGATCGAAGCCGAGCGCAAGCCCGGCCCCGACTGCGGCGGAGCCGATCACGAAGGCACGGCGGTTGATTTGCGGTGCGACATGCTTGTTCATGGTCTGCCTCCTCACGCGTTCGCGGCGGCGTGGATCGCCTCGCGCACCTGCTGGAAGGTGCCGCAGCGGCAGATATTGGTGATGGCCTCGTCGATGTCCTGATCGGTCGGCTTGGGCTTGTCCTTCAGCAGCGCCACCACCGCCATGATCATCCCGCTCTGGCAATAACCGCATTGCGGAACGTCATTCTCGATCCAGGCTTGCTGTACCCTGTGCAGGGCCCCATTAGTGCCGAGACCTTCGATCGTGGTGATCTGCTTGCCTGCGGCATCGCCAACACTGACGCCGCATGAGCGCATCGCAACGCCATCGATATGAACCGTGCAGGCGCCGCATTGTGCGATGCCGCAACCGTATTTGGTGCCGGTCAGTCCGGCGTTCTCGCGGATTGCCCAAAGCAAAGGCGTATCCGGCTCGACATCGAGCGTGAAGGTTTTGCCATTGATAGTGAGGTTTGCCATCGCGGTCCCCTGATTGGTCCAATCCTCCGATTGGACGACACGGGGAGTGTGAGCGCGAAAAATGCGGCGAGTTCAAATCAAGATAACCGGCGCATGCGACAGGATGATATCTGGTCTGCGCAAATGCGAGGATGAGATCCCGGCCTTCGGGGTTAGAGCGCTTTGCTGATTACGCCTTGCCTTGCGGTGCGACCGCCAATCGCAGGAAGCTCATCACGCTGCCGAGGCCGCCAAAAGCGGCGCCGAGCCCAAGCGCCAGCGTTGCGCCGTCGCGGCCGGCGAGGCTGAAGCACAGTGCCGCAAGCGCTGCTCCCGTGGTCTGCCCGATCAACCGCGCCGTAGCCACCATGCCGCTTGCGCTGCCGCTGCGGTGTAGCGGCGCACTCGACATCAGCGCCTTCATATTCGGCGTCTGGAATAAACCGAAGCCGATCCCGCAGATCACCATCCGCCATACGATGTTGGCGACGCCGGGATTGGCGGGAAGCGTTGCCAACAGCAACATGCCGAGGCCAAGCAGGATCAGTCCGAGGCCCCCGAGGATGCCTGCGGAAAATCGGTCCGCCAGACGACCGCCGATCGGCGCCATGATCGCGACCACCAGCGGCCACGGCGTCATGAAGAATCCAGTCTCCACCTGCGAGCGCTGCAGGATGTCCTCGAAATAAAACGGCAGGGCAACGAACGACAGGCCCTGTACGGCAAACGAGCAGACGGCGGTCGCGGCCGACAAGGCAAACAGCGGTCGCCGGAACAGGTCGATCGGCAACATTGGCGCCGGATGATCGGCGTGTCGGCGCGCGAGGAGGAAGCCGAACACCAGGCCGGTCGCGAGCGCGATCAGCACCAGGCTCGGCTCTGCCTGATGCGCCGCGCCTCCAATGGCCATGATGAAGAGACCGAGGCAGGCGGCCGCCAATGCAGCACCGGGAAAGTCGAAAGCATGCACGGCCCGTGGCGTCGACGGCAGCGTCTTCAACCCGATCGCGATCGCAATGAGGCCGAAGGGAAGATTGACTGCGAACAGCCACGGCCAGGACCCGATCGCCAGGATTGCGGACGCGATGGTCGGTCCGAAGGTGAAGGCGGTCGCGACGACCAGCGCGTTATGGCCAAATCCGCGACCGTGCATGCGGCTCGGATAGACAAAGCGCACGAGGGCCGTGTTCACGCTCATGATGCCGCTGGCGCCAAGCCCCTGCAGCGTGCGGGCGATCAAGAGGCTTTCCAGCGACCAGGCGAGAGCGCAGCCCACGGACGCAAGCGTGAACAGCACGAGACCGCCGAGATAGATGCGCTGATGGCCGACGATCTCGCCGAGCGCGCCAAGCGGCAGCAGCGTCGCAACCAGAGCGATCTGATAGACATTGACCACCCACACCGCCTCGGCGGGGTTGACACGTAAATTGGCGGAAATGGCGGGGAGTGCGACATTGGCGATCGCCGTATCGAGCGATGCCATCGCAAGCGCGGTGAAGATCGCGGCAATGGCCCAGCGCCGCCGCTCCGCAGGCAAACCGTCGGTGACCGGTATCGGTTGGCCCTTCACGGCGTTTCGATCGACAAACATGCTCGAATCAATTCTTCGCCTTGAAGGCCCGGTGCGTTCCGGGAGGCATTTAGTACGCCCGGGCGGCATCCCCCAGTCGCATGGACGCATAATGACCATGCGGCAGGGCCGGCCCGCGATTTCGGGCCGACTTTCGGCTACTTCCGGGCTGCCGGCCGATCGACTAGGCTTCCTTCCAACGCGGTCAAGATCACGAACGAAGCACCGCCGGAAGGGACAGCGCGTTGGACGGACAGGTTTTGAGCCGGCGCATCGAGGCTGCGCAAAGCGGCGTCGAGGGCAGGCGCCGGGGCGCAATCGCCGGCGTCTGGGTCGTCCTGTTGCTCGCGATCCTGGGTTTTCTGGTCGTTTATCCCGTTCTCACGCTGCTGCTCGGCGCGCTCACCGACACCAATCCGGTGGTCGAGGGCCTGAGCCTGCGTCATCTGTCAGTCGCAAATTTCCTGACCGTTGTGGCCAATCCGAACGTCGCAGACGCGCTTGCCAACACGCTGCTTGCCTGCGGCGGCGGGACAGCGATCGCGGTCGTCATCGGGCTGTTGTTTTCCTGGATCGTGGTGCGCACCAACACGCCGTTCAGGGGCTTTATCGCCGCGACCAGTATCCTGCCGCTGTTTGCGCCGCCGCTCGTTGCGGGCGTTGCATGGTCCATCCTGGGATCGCCGAAGACCGGGTTGATCAACACCGCCTTCAAATGGGCGGGCCTCGACTGGCATGTCGACTTCTATTCGATGTCCGGCCTCGTGTTCGTGTTCGGCATCTATTACGCGCCCTATGTCTACATGTTCACCTCGTCGGCGCTGCGTAACATGGACCCCAGCCTCGAGGAGGCTGCGGAGATTTCCGGCGCGAGCGCCTTTGCGACGCTGTTCTCGGTGACATTCCCGTTGATCATGCCGGCGATCGTCTCGGGCATGCTGCTCTCCTTTATCGTGATGCTCGGCATCTATGGCGTGCCCGCGGTATTGGGTGCGCCCGCCAACATCAACGTCCTGACGACCTATATCTTCAAGCTCACGAACTGGTCGCCGCCGCTTTACAACACGGCCGCCGCCGTCGCGATCATCCTGATGGTGGTGACCGGTGCGCTCGTCTTCCTGCAGCAAAAGGTCCTGAGCGGGCGCAGTTACACCACCGTCGCCGGCAAGGCATTCCGGCCGCGCACCCTCGATCTGGGCCGGTGGCGCTGGTTCACCTTTTCGCTCGGGCTGATCTACCTCCTGATCGTCGTGGTTCTGCCGATGCTCGCGCTCATCGTCGCGGCCTTTCGCAAATTCATGTTTATCCGCGACATCGCCAGCCTGTTCGATCTCCGGCAATATTCGCTTGTTCATTTCAACGCCATCTTCGACAACCCGCTGACCATCCGCTCGATTTGCAACGCAGTCGAGGTCGGGCTGATCACGGCGGTGGTCGGCGGGGCGCTTGCGTTTGCGATCGGCTATAC
>Ga0318528_10000759_pt1 | contig 11110 bp, 7 predicted proteins | sample GRESIP052b4f26_FD_202500 | JGI IMG/M metagenome (GOLD analysis project Ga0318528, IMG submission 202500) | Tropical soil microbial communities from Luquillo Experimental Forest, Puerto Rico - GRE.SIPMG.052b4f26 | ecosystem: Environmental > Terrestrial > Soil > Tropical forest > Bulk soil...
AGCAAGTTCCGCTCTCCAACAAGGCGCGCGAGATGATGGAAGCCATCAACGTCGACGCCGCCAAGCACCACGTCTGGGTTCGCACCCAGGCGAATGCCCCGGCCCAGCGTCCGTGGTTCAGCGCGACGAGCGGCGAAGGCAGCGGACAGCTCGCATCGGGCCGCGTCGCCGCCAACCAGATGAAGACGCTTCCCTACATGTGGAAGTGGAACGAGTTCAGTCCCTATCTGCATCGCGTCTCCGAAATTGCGCGCAAGGCCGAGGTGTCGCCGATCGAATTCGCGGACCGGCAGAGCATTCTTCTGCTCAATCCGGGATTGAACGGCCGCCTGCAGGTCACCAACACCATCCGCTGCGCGATCTCGATCTATAATCCCGGCGACGTTGCGCCCGTCCATCTGCACTCACCCAACGCCAGCCGCACGATCCTGTCGGACAAGGGCGGCTATACCGTCGTCGAGGGCGAGCGCTGCACGGCCGCGCGCGGCGATTTGATCCTGACGCCGAACGGCACCTGGCACGACCATGGCAACGACTCGAACGAGCCGGTGATCTGGATCGACATGCTGGATTGGCCGCTGATGGAGTTCCTCGACGCCGCGTGGGTCGATCACGACATGCCGGGCACGCAAGGCAACGCCAAGGTCCAGGCCGTGACGCACAGCGAGGGCCGCTCGCGCCGGCTCTACGGCCGCGGCGGCATAAAGCCCGCCTTCGTCGATCATCAGATCGGCGTCGGCCGCAGCCCCGCGCCGCTCATTCATTACCGCGGCGCCGACGTACTCGAGACGCTGCACAGCCTGCGCAAGGAGAAGGGCGATCCGCACGAGGGCATCAAGATAGACTTCGTCAATCCGGTGACCGGCGAGCCCGTGTTCAAGACCTTGAACTATTCGGCGCAGCTCCTGCGTCCGGGCGAGGAGACCGAACTCAAGCGCGAGACCGCCGGCACCTTCTACGTGGCGATCGAAGGCTCGGGCGCGACCGAGGTCGGCGGCAAGCGCCTTGAGTGGACGCAGAACGACATTTTCGTGGTGCCGAATTTCCTGTGGCGGCGCCACGTCAATAACGGCAAGACCGACGCGGTGATCTATTCCGTGTCCGACGCAGCGCTGATGAAGAACATCGGCCAGTATTACGCGCAGGGCCGCTCCAAGGACGGCACGGTCACCGAGCTGGCACACTGAACCTGGGTCGCCTCTCCGCCCGCGCAAGCGGGAATCAAGACTCGTAGCCCGGATGAGCGCCAGCGAAATCCGGGGCCCCGCATTTCGCCATAGCGCGTCGTTAAGGGCGTTCACGCCCGTCTTCGACGGGCTATGGACGCGCGTAAATGCGCTTATGGCTCATGCGGGCTACGACATTCGCACTATGCGCGGGAACGTGGGAGGCGAGCTACGCTTCGTCCACCACCGTGTTGCGCAGAACGCCGATCTGCGGCGCCGCGACTTCCACCACGTCGCCGGGCTTGAGCCACACCGAGGGATTTCGGTGCACGCCGGCGCCGGTCGGGGTTCCGGTCCAGATCAAATCGCCCGGCTTGAGCGTCGCAAAAGTGCTGATGTAGTTGATCAGCCAGGCGAAGCCCCAGGTCAGGCGGTCGGTGCTGTCGTCCTGCCGCAGCTCCCCGTTCACGCGCGTCGTCAGGTGCAGCGGCTTTGCCGGGTCAAGCTCGTCGGTCGTCACGATCCAAGGACCAACACTGCCGGACTTGTCGAAATTCTTTCCCTGCGTGACGTTCAACGTGCCGTGGCGCAGCCAGTCGCGCACGCTGCCTTCGTTGCCGAGCGTGACGCCCCCGATCATGGCAAGCGCGTTCTCGCGCGGGATATGCCGACCCTCCTTGCCCATCACCAGCACGATCTCGCCCTCGTAGTCGAATTTATCCGACACCTTCGGCCTCACGATCGGCTGGTCGGTGCCGACCAGCGAGGTCGGGAAGCGGCAAAACAGGTTGGGATATTTTGGCGCATCCCTGCCGTCCTTGTATTCCGCGTTGCGATCCGGATAGTTGATGCCCACGCAGATGTTCTTGTCGGGCGCCAGAATCGGCGGCAGCATCTCCACGTCCTTGACTTGATAATCGGGCCGTCCCGTCGCCGCCGCGCGCGCTTGCGCCAGCGCCTGGGCGCGAAACACGTCAAGCAGCGTCGGATATTGGGGGAGCTTGCGGCCGAGATCGATGATGCCGTTGTCGGTTACCGCGCCGTAGCTGATGCGGCCATCCGTTTTGAAGGTTGCAAGTCGCATAGGGTCACTCGGGTTGGAGGGAAAGATTTCTGCGCCGCTTCCTCAGGCCGCCTGCGGCGCGCCGGGCTGGCGCAAGGGATGCGCACGGGCGAAGGCGTCATTCTGCATGCAGGTCTCGACGATGCGGCGCACCGTCGGGAAAGGCGCGAGGTCGTATTTGTAGAAATTCGCCCCCGCGGCCTGGCTCGCCAAGCAGATGTCGGCGATGGTGATGGCGTCGCCGTGGCAATAGCGCCCGGTGTCCTCGCTTCCGGCGAGGTTGGCTTCCAGCGCCTTCAACGCCTCGCCGATCCAGTTGTGGATCCATTTGAGCCGCGCGGGCTCGTTGAGCTTGAACTCGTGCTCGAGATATTCGCGCACCCGCGGCACCAGCAGCGGATGGGAATCGCACGCGACGATCTGCGCAAGGCCGCGCACCCTTGCCCGCGCGCGCGCTCCCTGCGGCAGAAGCGGAGGCCGCGGGTGGGTCTCCTCGAGATATTCCATGATGGCGAGCGACTGGAACAGCGCCGGACCTTCACCATCGACCAGCGCCGGCAGCAACATTTGCGGATTGACCGCGCGGTACCTCGCCTCGCGCTGCCTGCCCTTCATGAGATCGACGTCGATGACCTCCTCCGGCGTGAGGCCTTTGAGGTTGAGCGCGATCCGCACGCGAAACGTCGCGAGCGAGCGCCAGAACGAAAATAGCTTCACGGGCCCTCCCCCTTGCGGAAATTGTGAAGGAATTGTTCCTACCATAGTATATCGCCTGCACGAAAAAACGCTCCATCGTTATGGCGGGCGTGACGGCTGAAGGGCTGGATAGAACGGGAGGACGGGAATGGCTTCGGTCGAGGAGACGCGCGCGCGAGCAAGGGAGGGCAAGACCCACGAGCATCGCAGCGAGGTGCGCGACGGCATGCGCATCGACTGGGACGTCCCGATCAGGATGGACGACGGACTGGTGCTGCGCGCCGACGTCTTTCGGCCGGTGAAGGACGGCCGCTATCCGGTGATCCTGAGCTACGGTCCCTACGCCAAGGGCCTCGCGTTCCAGGACGGCTATCCGAGCGCGTGGCAACGCATGGCCGAACGGCATCCCGACGTCACCGCCGGCTCGAGCAACCTCTACCAGAGCTGGGAGGTGGTCGATCCCGAGAAATGGGTGCTGCACGACTATGCCTGCGTGCGCGTCGACTCCCGTGGCTGCGGTTGCTCGCCCGGCTTCATCGATCATTTCTCGCCGCGCGAGACCAAGGATTTCCACGACTGCATCGAATGGGCCGGCGTGCAGCCCTGGTCGAACGGCAAGGTCGGGCTCAACGGCATTTCCTATTACGGTATCAACCAGTGGCACGTGGCGACGCTGCAGCCGCCGCACTTGGCCGCCATGTGCATCTGGGAAGGCGCCGCCGACTGGTACCGCGACATGACCCATCACGGCGGCATCGTCTGCACGTTCTGGGAAAACTGGTACGACATGCAGGTGAAGACGGTGCAATACGGCGCGGGCGAGCGCGGCAAGCGCTCCCGCGTGCACGGCGAGCTGGTGTGCGGGCCGCACACGCTGCCGGAAGCGGAACTCATCAAGAATAGAAGCGCGCTGGGCGACGACATCCGCGCTCACCCGCTCGACGACGCGTACCACCGCGCGCGCTCGCCGGTTTGGGCCAAGGTCAAGACACCGTTGTTGTCGGCAGCCAATTGGGGCGGCCAGCCGTTGCATCCGCGCGGCAATTTCGAAGGCTTCGTGCGCGCGGCCGCCAAGGACAAATGGCTCGAAGTGCACGGTATCGAGCACTGGACCCATTTCTATACCGACTATGGGCGCAAGCTGCAGCTGCGCTTCTTCGACCATTTCCTGCACGGCAAGAACAACGGCTTCGACCGGCAGCCGCGCGTGCTGCTGCAGGTGCGCCACCTCGACAAATTCGAAGAGCGCGCCGAGAACGAGTGGCCGCTCAAGCGCACGAAGTGGACGAAATTTTATCTCGACCCCTCGAGCGGCGCGCTCGCGCGCGAGCGTGCGGCCAAAAAGGCCGCCAAGAGGTCGCAGGTTAAATTCGAAGCCTTGGGCGACGGCGTCAGCTTTCTGACCAAGCCGTTCACGCAAGCAACCGAGATCACCGGGCCTTCGGCGGTCAAGCTCTTCGTCTCGTCGTCCACCAAGGACGCCGACCTGTTCGTGGTGCTGCGGGTGTTCGGCGGCGACCTCAAGGAGGTCGTGTTCCAAGGCGCCATCGATCCGCACACCCCGATCGGCCAGGGCTGGCTGCGCGCCTCGCACCGCAAGCTCGACAAGAAGCTGTCCACGCCCTATCGGCCCTACCACAGTCACGACAAGGTCGAGCCGCTCAAGCCAGCCCAAGTGGTCGAGCTCGACATCGAAATCTGGCCGACCTCGATCGTGGTTCCGGCCGGCCACCGCGTCGGCCTCACCGTCCGCGGCAAGGATTATGTCTATGCCGGGCCGAGCGGCGGCAAGCTGTCGAACTTCAAGAACGAGCTCACGGGTTGCGGGCCGTTCCTGCACGACGATCCGCGCGATCGACCCATGAACGTCTTCGGCGGCGTCACCAGCCTGCACTTCGGCGCTGGACGGGCGTCCTATCTCCTCCTGCCGATCGTTCCGCCCAAAAAAGCGGCAGCGCAGAAACGCGCGAGCGGCCGCAACTAGCCGCGACCCAAGCGGGCGACTGAAGCCGCCGACGCCGACCGCATCGTGTGATTCATCTGTCCACGGCGCTTGCGGTCGGCCGGAGCCGTCGTAAGGTAAGCTCGTCGCGCCTTGGCGATTTCAGAGGGCTTGGGGAGGGAATGAATACGCAATTTTGGCTGACCCAGGCCTTCAACGGAATTTCATACGGCGCGCTGCTGTTTCTGGTCGGCAGCGGGCTCTCGCTGATTTTCGGCGTGATGCGGATCGTCAACCTCTCGCATGGGTCCTACTTCCTGCTGGGCGGATATGTCGCACTGTCGGTGATCTGGACGACGGGCTCGTGGCTGCTGGCTATACCGGTCGCGGCTTTGACCATTGCCGCCGTGGGCGTGGTGATGGAGCGCGTGTTCTTGCGGCCCTTGGGGTTCGACCCGCTGCGCCAAGTGCTGCTGACGGTGGGCTTCGCGTTCCTTTTCCAGCAGGCGGCGCTGGACATCTGGACCGGCAACAATTTCGACATCAATCCGCCTGATGCGCTGACCAAAAGCATCGTGGTCGGCGGGCTCTATCTGCCGCTGTACCGGATATTCATGATCGGCACGGCGCTCGTCATAGGCGTCGTCCTGTGGCTGGTCATGGAAAAGACCCGGATGGGCGCAGCCGTTCGTGCAACCGTGGACGATGCGCAGATGGCGCGCGGCGTCGGCATCGACACCTCGCGCATTTCCATGTTGATTTTCGCGCTGGGCGCGTTCTTGGCGGCACTGGGCGGCGTGATCGGCGGCGCCTTTCTCGGCATCTATCCCGGATTGGACTTCGAGATGTTGCCGATCGCATTCGCGGTCGTGATTATCGGCGGGATGGGAAGCCTGGGCGGCGCGGCGATCGGCGCGCTGGTCGTCGGACTCGCCGACAATTTCGGCAAGGCTCTGTTCCCGGAGGTTTCCTATTTCACCCTCTACGCGCCGATGGCGCTGATCCTGGCGGTGAAGCCGACCGGACTGTTCGGACGTGAATGAGCAACGACGGATGAAAAGCCAGCACATAAAGGTCTTGATCGTCGTTGCGGCCTTGGCGGCGATCGCGATCATCGTTCCGAACACCAATTCGTTCGTGATCCTGCTGACCACGCGTGCGTTGGCTTTCTCGATTCTCGTGATGAGCCTTGACATCCTGCTCGGCTACACCGGGCTTCCTTCCCTCGGACAGGCGGCCTATCTGGGAGTCGGCGCGTATTTGACCGCGATTCTCGCGACCAGATATCAATTCGGGCTGGGATACGATTTTTGGCTGGTCGTCGTGCTCGGGATTCTGTTCGCGGCAGCCTTGGCGGCCATTTTCGGCCTGCTCGCCATTCGTGCGACAGGCGTCTACTTTCTCATGATCACGCTGGCGCTCGGCCAATGCGCCTGGGGATTGGCCTACCGATGGAACTCGCTCACCGGCGGCGACAACGGCATCAATCTGCGAGCGCGACCCAAATTCGGCATCGACCTCGCGAACGAAGTGACCTTCTTCTATCTGGTGTTCGTCCTCTTCGCCGTCTCGCTGCTGCTGATGTACGCGCTGGTGCGCTCGCCGTTCGGACGAAGCCTGGCGGGAATTCGCGAGCGCGAGCTGCGTATGAAGATTCTCGGCTACAACACCTGGCTGCACAAATACATCGCGTTCATCATCGCGGGCGGCTTCGGCGGGCTCGCCGGCGTGCTGTGGGCCCATACCGCCGGCATCGTGAGCCCCGAGAACGTGGTGTTGACCACCTCGGTCGACGCGCTGTTGATGGCGGTGCTCGGCGGTGCGGGTACGCTGGTCGGCGGAGTTATCGGCGCATTTATCGTGTTCGGCCTGCGCGAATACCTCAGCACGCTGGTTCCCTGGTGGCAGTACGCGCTGGGCGCCGTCTACGTGCTGACGATCCTGTACCTGCCAACGGGGCTGATGGGCATCCCGGAGCGACTCCGGCAACGACGGGCGGCGACTGGAAATCGAGAAGACGTGAAAAAAATGGCACCTGTAACCTCCTGACTCGCGCGGGAAATGTCACGACAACAAGGGAGTAGGACGATGACAATCACCTTGCTACGACGGCTCGGTCCGCCGTTGTTGGGCGGCGTTGTTGCCTTGGGCCTGACGCTGCCTTCGAACGCCGCGGAGGAACTGCGCATCGGATATGTCGCGCCGACCACCGGCATCTTCGCCCAGGTCGGCAAGGACATGGTCGATGGCTTCCAGTCCTACCTTGACGAGGTCAACAGCGACTTCGGCGGGGCAAAAGTGAAGTTCATCGTCGAGGACGAACAGGCTAAGCCGGACACCGCCGTCACCAGGGCCAAGAAGCTGATCTTGCAGGACAAGGTGCATATGCTCGTTGGCGGCCTGTTGGCGTCGAGCGGCTACGCGCTGGCGCCGGTCAGCACCGCCGACAAAACGGTCTATGTCGTGCCCGTTTCGGCGGCCGACGATCTGACCCAGCGCGATCTGCCCAAATATCCTTACATGGTCCGCACCGGCTGGAGCAGCTCGCAACCGAGCCATCCGTTCGGCCAGTGGGCCTGCGACCAGGGCTACAAGAAGATCGTGGCGGTCGGCGCCGACTATGCTTTCGGCTATGAGGTCATCGGCGGCTTCCAGCGCGCGTTCGAGGCCTGCGGCGGGCAGATCATCCAAAAGATCTGGCCGCCGATCGGCACCAAGGACTTCGGGCCCTACATTCCGACCATCAGGCAAGACGCCGACGCCATCTTCACGCTCATGGTCGGCCCCATGTCGCTGCAATTCCCCAAGCAGCTTGCGGCCGCCGGCAACAAGAAGCCGGTGATCGGCGGCGGGACGAGCTATGACGAGTTCGTGCTGCCGTCCATGGGCGACGAAGTGATCGGTCACGTGTCCGCGCTGCAATATAGCGCCGCGTTGGAAACTCCCAAAAACGAGGCCTTCGTGAAGAAGTATCGCGCGAAGTACGGCAAGGTCCCCTCGTATTATTCGGAGACCAACTACACGACGGCGCAGATGATCCACGAGGTCATCAAGAACAACAAGGGCAACTTCCCGGGCGCCGAGGAATTCGTGAAGCAGGTCGCCGCGCTGAAGTTGGATACGCTACGCGGTCCCGTCACCATCGACGAGATGCGCAACCCGGTGCAGAACATCTACATCAAGAAGGTCGAGAAGAAGAAGATGTTCGGCTACGACAAGGAGGAGCTTTGGAACACCGTCATCAAGACCTATCCGAACGTCAGCCAGTTCGGGCAGTTCAGCAAGGACGAGTTCCTCAAGCAGCCGGTCTACAGCCGGGACTTCCCGCCCTGCAAATTCTGCAATTAGCGCGGCCGTCGGCCGGGGCTCCATCGCAAGAGCCCCGGTCGCTTCACATGCGATCGGCAGGGAAACCGCGGTGAATACCGACGCGCGCGCGAACGGCGGCGAGCCTGTTCTCGAGCTCCGGGCACTCTCGAAGAGCTTCGGCGGCCTGCGCGCCGTGCGCGACGTCACGCTCAAGATCATGCCCGGCGAGCGCCAGGCGATCATCGGACCGAACGGCGCCGGCAAGACGACCCTGTTCAATTTGATTACCGGAATTTTCCCGGCCACCTCCGGACAGGTCGTGCTGTTCGGTCAGGACGTGACCAAGTGGCCGAGCCATCGGCGCACGGCGCTTGGAATGGCGCGAACGTTTCAGATCACGAGCCTGTTTCCGAAACTCACCGTTCTCGACAACGTGTTATTGGCGATCCAGGGTCTGCGGCGGTCGAAGTTCGTGATGTGGCGGTTCCTGTCCTCTTATCGCGACATCTACGACAAGGCTTACGGACTCCTGGAACGCGCCCGGTTCCTCGACCGCAAAGATACCGAGGTTCGCTACCTATCGCACGGCGAGCAGCGACAGCTCGAAATCATCCTCGGTCTCGCCAGCGACCCGAAGATCCTGCTCCTGGATGAACCGGCCGCCGGCCTCTCGTCGGGTGAGTCCTCGGAGATGATACAGTTTCTCGCCCACCTCGATCGCAACCTCGCGATCCTCCTCATCGAGCACGATATGGACGTGGTATTCGACGTCGCCGAGCATATTTCCGTCCTCCATTTCGGCGAGGTGTTGGAGACGGGAGCGACGGAGCAAATCCGCCGCAGCGAGAAAGTGCAGAAAATCTACCTAGGGACCGCCTGACCCATGGCGATCTTGGAAGTTCAGGACATTCACACTTATTACGGGGACGCTTATGTCCTCCAGGGCCTGTCCTTGAAGCTCGAGCAAGGGCAGATCCTTGGGCTGCTCGGACGCAACGGCGTGGGCAAGACGACATTGGTGAACTCGATCGTGGGTTTCAATCGTCCGCGCCGAGGAAAGATTTTGTTCAAGGGCGAGGACATTACCGCGGTGTCTTCCTTCGAGACGGTGCGCAGCGGGATGGGCCTGGTGCCGCAGGGCCGGCGCGTCTTTCCCACGCTCAGCGTCGAGGAGAATCTCATGGTCGCCGAGCGCAGCCTCGACCGTCGCGGCTGGAATATGGAACGCGTTTACGCACTGTTCCCGCGCCTGCGCGAAAGACGCAGCCAGCGCGCCAGGACGCTTTCGGGCGGCGAGCAGCAAATGCTGGCCATCGGCCGCGGGCTCATGACCAACCCGGATTGCCTGATCATGGACGAGCCTTCCGAGGGGCTCGCGCCCATCATCATCCAGGGGCTGTGGCAAGCGATCGCGCGGTTGAAGGAGGAAGGCCATTCGATTCTGCTGGTCGAACAAAACGCCTCGCTCGCGCTCCAACTGGTCGATTACGTGCACGTGATGAGCAAGGGCCGGGTGGTCTATTCCGCGCGTCCGGACGAGCTGCGGGCCAACGACGAGATCAAATCCAAGTACCTGGGAATCTGATGGCGTCATCGGCGAAGCGACTGCTGATCCCGCATAAGACATCGCAATCCTTACAAGAAATTAATCGCCTGCGAGCCGCAGCCGGGGTGTGACCCGCGGGACAAGATTGGTCCCGATATGTAAGGATGATATCCAGCTTGATGAGAAACAAGCGATGGGAGAAACCCCTCGCCATAAATCGAAGCCGAAGGGAGGAGCAATGACCGTCCGTCGCCGCACCGTCTTGAAGGGCATGCTCGCATCGAGCGCGCTCGTTGCCGCGCCCGCGACCCTGCGCGCTCAAAGCGGACTGATGAAGATCGGCTTCCTCACCGTGAAAACCGGCCCGCTCGCCTCCGGCGGCATCCAGATGGAGCAGGGCCTCACGCTCTATCTCAAGGAGCGTAACAACCTGCTCGCCGGCCGGCCGGTGCAGCTCTTCACCGGCGATTCCGCCGGCGCGCCGGCCATGGCGCGCACCAAGATGCAGGAATTCCTCGAGCGCGAGAACATCGCCTGCCTGATCGGGCCGCTGGCGACCGCCGAGGCGCTAGCCATCGACGACTACATCCGCGACAAGCAGATCCCGACGCTCTCGGTCGCCGCCGCCGAGGACATGACGCAGCGCAAGGCCAATCCCTGGTTCGTGCGCGCGACCTCGTCCTCGGCGCAGTGCAGCTATCCCATGGGCGACTACGCGGCCCGAGAACTCAAATACAAGCGCGCCGCCATGATCGCCGACGACATCGCCTACGGCTACGAGCTCAACGCCGGCTTCCAGCGCGCCTTCGAGGACGCCGGCGGCAAGGTGGTGCAGAAGCTCTGGCCGCCGCTGGTCTCGCCCGATTACGGCACCTATATCGCGCAGCTCAAGCAGGACGTCGACGTCCTTTTCATCGGCTTCGCCGGCTCCAACGGCTTCAAGTTCTTCAAGCAGTACAAGGAGTACGGCGGCAAGACGCCGATCCTCGGCGGCATGACCGCGATCGACGAATCATTGTTGCAGCAGATGGGCGACGATGCCATCGGGATCATCTCCACCTGCTGGTACTCCGCGCAACTCGACAATCCCGAGAACAAGAAATTCGTCGAAGGCATGAACCGCGACTACAAGGTCGATCCCGGCTTTTACGCCGCCGCGACCTACACCAACGGCGCCGTGCTGGAAGCGGCGCTCAAGAAGGTCGACGGCAGGATCGAGGACAAAAATGCGTTGGAGGCGGCGCTGCGGGCAAGCGACAAAATACCGACTTGCCGCGGCCCGGTGAGCTTCGACAAGTACGGCAACGTGGTCGGCAACATCTACATCCGCAAGGTCGAGAAGAAGGGCGGCAAGCTCGTCAACACCGTGATCAAGACCTATCCCAACG
>Ga0318528_10000764_pt1 | contig 11091 bp, 9 predicted proteins | sample GRESIP052b4f26_FD_202500 | JGI IMG/M metagenome (GOLD analysis project Ga0318528, IMG submission 202500) | Tropical soil microbial communities from Luquillo Experimental Forest, Puerto Rico - GRE.SIPMG.052b4f26 | ecosystem: Environmental > Terrestrial > Soil > Tropical forest > Bulk soil...
GACGTCGGTCACGCTGCCGGCCGCGATCGGCACGATCACCCGAATCGGCCGCTCGGGATAGGTCTGGGCGTTGACCGCAAACGCCCAGACAGCCGACAGCGACGCGATTACGCCCACCGCAATGGCGCGCAACGGACGCGTCATGCGTCGGTCTTCCTCGCAAGCGCTGGACGTCGCGGACGCCTTCACTTGAGTTGATCGGCGACCTTCTCGATGCCGGCCTTCACGCAGGCTTCGTCCTTGTCGCCGCCGGGAGCGCCGGAGACGCCGGCCGCGCCGATCACCTCCTCGCCGATCATGATCGGCAGCGCGCCGCGCGCGGTGGTGAAGCCGGTGAGATACTGCGCGCCCATTTGCGGATTCTTCTTCAACCGCTCTTCCATCTCGCCCGACGGAATGCGGAATGTACGCGCCGTGTAGGCCTTCTTGAAGCTGTTCTCCATGGTGTGCGGCCCGGTGCCGTCGCCGCGGATCTGGACCAGCGCCTCGCCGTTGCGGCCGACGACGGTCGCCGACACGCGGTAGCCGTTCGCGGTGCAGGTGGCAATAGCGGTTTGCGCGATGGTAACCGCCATGGCCGCGGACAAATCCTTGCGGGCGAGCAACTGCGCGCTCGCGGGCGTAACCAATGCACAGGCCAGGCCGATCGCGGCCAGCCGATACGACACCACAGACATGACGAAATCCTCCCTTGGTGGTCGAGACCGCTCTGATGTAGCTGGCGGTCTGCCAGGGAAAGCCTAGCGCATTTCAAGCCTGTTTGTACGGGTCCGATATCGGTTTCCCGTCCGTGCTCGCGATGTGGTATTTGCGGGCGGCGGAAAGGAAAGGAGCGGCAGACGGATGAGCGCGCGGCGCATCCTGGTCACTGGCGGCAGCGGCTTTCTCGGCTCGGCCCTGGTCAAGGCACTCGTGGGGGCAGGCGAGGAGGTGCGCGTGTTCGACGACAATTCCCGCGGAGCTTTGCGCCGGCTGCGAGAGGTCGAGCGCGACGTCGACTTCGTCAGCGGTGACATCCGCGACGCGGCCGCGGTGGACGCGGCCATGCGCGGCATCGACGAGGTGCATCACCTTGCCTTCGTCAACGGCACGGCAACGTTCTACAGCGCGCCCGATCTCGTGCTCGACGTCGGCGTCAAGGGTATCGTCAACGTCATCGACGGCTGCCGCCACCATGGCGTCGGACGGCTGATCCTGGCCTCGAGCTCGGAGGTCTACCAGTCGGCCCCGCGCGTGCCGACCGACGAGAGCGCTCCGCTCGTGGTTCCCGATCCGCACAACCCGCGCCTCTCCTATGGCGCCGGCAAGATCATCAGCGAGATGATGGTCATCAACCACGGCCGCAAGCATTTCGAACGCGTGCTGATCTTCCGCCCGCACAACGTCTACGGGCCCGACATGGGCTTCGATCACGTCATCCCGCAATTCGCCGTGCGCTTGAAGCGAGCGATGGAAAAACACGCAAGCGGCGCGGTTCCGTTCCCGATCCAGGGCAGCGGCGCCGAGACGCGCAGCTTCTGTCACGTCGACGATCTGGTGCAAGGCGTAATGGTCATGCGCGCGAAGGGCGAGCACCTCGGCATCTATCACGCTGGCACCGCGGAGGAGATCAGCATTGCCGATCTCGCCCGCCGCATGGCCAAGATTGCGGGCCGCGAGATCGCGCTCGGTCCTTCGGCGGTGCGCGAGGGCAGCACGCCGCGCCGCTGCCCCGATATTTCGAAACTGGCGGCGCTCGGCTATTCGCCTCGCGTCGCGCTCGACGAAGGATTGCCGCCCACGCTCAAGTGGTACTGGGCGCACGAGCGCATGGCGCCGGCAGCGTAAGCCGGGCGTGGCAGGTGATGGCATCGTTTCCCGCAAAAATCGCCCGCGCCGCCGGCAGCGGAGCCAGCGTTCCGGTGGAATGCTGTCAGGTCTGCGGCCATGCGCCGCTGACCAAGGTGCTCTCGCTCGGCTACATGCCGCCGGTGAACCAGATGGTAGCGATCGGCGAGGTGCCGCGGCAGCAGCCTTGGTTCCCCACCGACCTCTTGCATTGCGCGCGGTGCGATCTGGTGCAGCTCGGCTTGGCGGTCGATCCCGTCATCATTTTCCCGCCCGAATATCCCTACACCAGCGGCACCACCAAGCTGTTGCGCGACAATTTTGCCGAGCTCTATTCGGAAGCCTCGGCGCTGCTCAAGCTTGCTCCGAAAGATCTCGTCGTCGACGTCGGTTCGAATGACGGCACGCTGCTCTCGAACTTCAAGAACCACCGCATCCTCGGCATCGAGCCGACCGAGGTCGGCAAGATCGCCAACGGCCGCGGCATCCCGACCCTCATGCGTTACTTCACCCCGGCGGTGGCAGCCGAGGTCAAGCGCGAGCACGGCCGCGCGCGCGTGGTGACGGCGGCGAATTGCTTCGCGCATATCGAGGACGTGCATTCCGTCGTCGAGGGCATTCTCGACCTCATCGCACCCGACGGCGTGTTCATATCCGAATCGCACTACCTCATCGGTTTGCTCGATCGGCTGCAATACGACACCATCTATCACGAGCATCTGCGTTATTACTCGCTCAACAGCCTCGCCAACCTCTTGCAAATGCACGGCCTCGAAGTGTTTCACGCGCGGGCGATCCCGACCCACGGCGGATCGATTCGCGTCTATGCCGGGAAGCGGGGCGCGCAGCCGGTCAACGCCAGCGTCGCGAAAATGCTCGCCGCCGAGCCGCGCGGCGAAGCGATGCTCGCGCGGCTGAAAGCCTTCCGCAACGACGTCATGCTGTCCAAACTTCGGCTGCTGGCGATGATCCGCGACCTCAAAGAGCGGGGCGCGCGCATCTGCGGGATCAGCGCGCCCTCGCGCGCCTCGACCCTCGTCAACTATCTCGGCCTCGATGAGGCGATCATCGACTACGTCTGCGAGATCGCGGGCTCGCTCAAGATCGGCAAGTGCATGCCGGGAACGGCCATTCCGGTGGTCGAGGAAAGCCGGCTGTTCTCCGATCAGCCCGAGTGCGCCGTCATTTTCTCCTGGCACATCGCCGACGAGCTCGCGCCCAAGCTGCGCGCGCAGGGCTATCGCGGCAAGCTGGTAACGCCGCTGCCGGTTCCGCGCGAGCTTTGATGCTGGCGCGACGGGCGTGAGGCCTTTGTATTATGCCGAAGCCTGGGCTATCACTCGGCGGCGCGCGCCAGCATCTGCCGGCGCGAGCTTTTGGAGTCTCTTGAGTGAATATTGCCGGTGCCAAGCCGACTGCGGCGATGTCTGCGCGCCTCGATGCCGCCGATCTGACTATCGTCGGCGGCGCCGGTCACGTCGGCATTCCGCTCGTGCTGGCCTTCGCCGAGGCGGGCCATCGCGTCAACGTCCACGACGTCAATCGCGAAGCGCTCGAGACGTTGCGATCCGGCCGTCTGCCGTTCATCGAACACGGCGGCGAGGAGCTGCTCGTAAGAGCGCTCAAGCGCAACCGGCTCGTGTTCACATCCTCGCCGGCGGGCGTCTCACCAACGGGGCCCATCATCGTCACCATCGGCACGCCGATCGACGAGTTCCTCAATCCCGTCCGCAAGGTGGTGCAGGACTGCATCGATGGGCTGCTGCCGTATCTCGCCGACGGCCAACTCCTGGTGTTGCGCTCGACGGTGTTTCCCGGCACGACCGATTGGCTCGATGGCTATCTCCGGCAGCGCAACCGCGATCTCAAGGTCGCGTTCTGCCCGGAGCGCATGGTGCAAGGGCACGGCATCAAGGAGCTGAAGGAAACGCCGCAAATCATCAGCGGCACGACGCCCGCGGCCGAGGAGGCGGCGGCGAAGCTGTTTTCCGCCATCGCCCCCGAGCTGATCGTGGTGACGCCACGCGAGGCGGAATTCGTCAAGCTGTTCAGCAACGCCTACCGCTACATCGAGTTCGCGACCTCGAACCAGTTCTACCTGATCGCGAAATCGGCGGGTCTCGATTACCGCAAGATCTACGACGCGATGCGGCGCAACTACCCGCGCGCCCGCGGCATTCCGACGTCCGGCTTCGCGGCCGGCCCATGCCTGATGAAGGACACGATGCAGCTCGCCGCCTTTGCCCAGAACCAGTTCAGCCTCGGCAACGCCGCCATGCTGGTCAACGAGGGCCTCGTGCTGCACGTGTGCGACGACCTTTGCCGGCGCTATGATCTCTCGCGGATGACCGTCGGGCTGCTCGGCATGGCGTTCAAGGCCGACATCGACGACACCCGCGCCTCGCTGAGCTACAAGTTCAAGAAAGCGCTCGCGAGTCTTGCCGAGGCGGTGCTCACCACCGATCCGTTCGTGACCACCGACCCCGAATTGCTCGCCCTCGACGAGGTGATCGAACGCAGCGATCTCCTCATTCTGTGCGCGCCGCATTCGGCCTATCGCGACCTCGATTTCGCCGGCAAGCCGGTCGTCGACGTGTGGGGATTCCTGAGCAAGGCGAACGTGATCGCGTAGCGCCTCGAAGCTGTTCAAGCGCTAATACGGCGTCTTGTCGATCTGCCCGTTCGAGCGCACGAACCAATGCTCGCTCGCCAACGGCTTGCCCGCGAGCCGCTCCGCCATCCAGTCCGCGACCAGAATCGGCGGGAACGGTCCGAGATTGGCGGCCGGCACGTTGCCGACCGAATGGCGCGATTCTTGATAGACCACCATCTGCTTCGGCCCCTTGACCGTCTTGATGAGCCGCTCGGAATGCTCGATCGGGCTGAGCTCCTCGCACTCGCCGGCGACGACGAGATAGGGCGCGCGGATTTTGTCCGCATGGCCTTCCCAGGTGATGGTCTTGCGGAACTTGTCGAACTCGTCCTCGTCGGTGATGCCCGACATGTACATGAACCGCTTCTTGAAGGTGGGTGACGCCTCCTGGAAGATTGTGTGGCAGCCGGGCTCGTGGCACACCGACATGGCGGCGAAGGCGCGAATGCGCGGCTCATGGGCGGTGAGAATGGTGCCGAAGAAGGTGCCGAAGCTCGTGCCGGAGCATCCGATGCGCTCCCCATCGATTTCGCTGCGGCTGCTCAGCCAGTCGACGAGCGGCTTGCCGGCCGCCATCCAGTTCTCGACGGAGAAGTACACCCCGATCATGGGCGCTTCGTATTGTCCCGGTCCGTCGATCGCCAACACCGCCATGCCGCGGTTGAGGAAGCGATCGCCGTAGAGCGCGACCTGGATTTCCTTGAAGCTGTCCATACCCGGGATGGCGATCACCGCCGGGATGCGGCCGCCCTTGTAGCCCGGCGGCAAATGAAGCCAGGCCGGAATCGCCTTGTCGCGAAACGGCACCCACACCGCCTCGACGTGATGCTCCGCCAGCGCCGCGTATTTCGCGTAGCATTCGCGCTTCTTGTTGTTGTAGGCGATGTTGGTTTCGTCGTTTTGGTCGTACGGCCACTGCGCCGCTCCCCAATGGACGGCCGCCATGAAGTAATTGTCGCGGGCGGTCACCCTGCGATCGGCCTCCTCGGCGGCCTTCGCCTTGGCCTCGCGCCGGCGTGCCACCGCCTCGAAGGCCGGGCCGATGTCCGCCATCTTCTTCACGCGCTCGCGGATGCCGGCGAAATCGGCGTTGGCCTCGTTGCCGCAGGGACCGCTGAGATAGAGCGAGCGCGGCTGATCCCAGTCGATGCCGTTGGCGCGGATGATGTTGTCGAGCAGCCAACGCTGCGCCTCGAAGCGGCGCACATGCGGCTCGCCGCGCTTGTCCAGAACCGGTTGCGGTGGGCGGATCACGTTCATCACATTCACCCTTGTTGTTGCATGTTGCGAGAAAGCCGCCGGCGCGCAATCACTCGGGCTTGCCGCCGACGGCTTTGAGGATCGGCGTCCAGCGCGCGAGCTCATCCTGGAAAACGCCCGCCGCCGTGGCGGGCCCGACGTCGCGCACCGGCTCGAAGCCGAGCCTGACGAGCTCGGTTTGGAACTCGCCGTCGGCCAGCGCTTGCTGGGTGACCGCGTTGATGCGCGCGAGGATCGGCTCCGGCGTGCCGGCCGGAGCGAAGATGCCGAACGTGGTCTGCGCCACCATGCCCGGCAGCCCCGCTTCCATCGAGGTTGGAAGGTCGGGCGCGCCCCTGATGCGCGTCTGCGAATTCACCGACAGGATGCGGACCTTGCCGGCGCGATGGAGATCCAGAATTTGCGCGGTAGCGTTGGCCGAGAGCATCGGGATTTGCCCGCCGATCACGTCGGTGACGGCCTGGCCGATGCCCTTGTAGGGCACCGTCACGATCTCGAGGCCGCCGGCCAATTGCTTGAAATATTCACCGGCGATATGGGTGATCGAGCCGGTGCCGGCCGACCCATAAGACAGCTTGCCCGGATTGGCCTTGGCGTAGGCGATCAACTCCGCAAGCGTGTGCACGGACAGCGACGGATTGACCACGATCGAAGTCGAGCTGTAGGCGAACACGGTGACGGCCGAAAAATCCTTGACCGGATCATAGGGCGGATTGGCCATCACCGGCGGGACCAGGACGTGGGTGGTGGTGCTGCCGAGCAGAATGCTGTAGCCGTCGGGCGGTGAATGCGCGACATCGTTGGCCCCGATCGAACCGGCGCCGCCGCCGCGATTGTCGATGACGATGGCGCCGAATTGCGGCTTGACCCGCTCCGCCCACACGCGGCCGATGACGTCGTGCACGCCGGCTGGAACCGACGGGATGACGAGCCGCACCGGGCGAAGAGGATAACGGTCTTGGGCCGGCGCCGGCGCCGATGCGCTCATCGCTGCCGCGAGCAATCCGATGACCAGCATGTCCGACCGCTTCACGGCGTTCCTCGTCTTGTTGTTGGTGTTGCCTCGCGCCCGCGGTGCGGATGTTAGTGAATGCGGCGAGCGGTGCCAATGATCTCGTGCCGGCGCGGCAGTGGTGGCGAGACGCGGGCCGCAAAAACGAACTATTCCGATCCCGCGATCCCGGCTTGCTGCACGACCTTGCCCCAGCGCACAGTCTCCGACTTGACGAAATCTTGCAGCCCTTCGACCGACCGGTTTTCAAAGGGAAGCATGCCGAGTCTGAGAATTTCGGTCTCGATCTCCGGCAGCGCTAGAATGTCGAGGAGCTCGGCATGGAGCTTTGCGACGATATCGTGCGTGCCTTTGTAGGGGACGTGCGTCATCGCGATGCCGGCGGTGCTCATCAAGAGCTCGGCGTAGAGATGATGCGGCACGCCCGGCCCGACCGATGCGAACGAGAGCTGCCCGGGTCGCGCCTTTGCGTATGCGATCAGCTCCAGCAGCGAATGGACGGGAAGCGACGGATTGACGAGCAATACGAACGGCACGCGCGCGAGGCCGGCGAGCGGAATGAAATCGGTTGGCGGATCGTAGGGAAGCTTCTTGTAGAGCGTGACATTGACCGCCATGGTCGAGCTCGGCGCCATCAGCAGCACGTATCCGTCGGGAGCGGTTTTGGCGACGGCGGTCGCCCCGATGATGGTGCCCGCCCCGGGCCGATTCTCGACCACGAAGGACTTGCCGAGGCGCTGCTCCAGCCTCTGGGCGAGCATGCGGGCGATGATGTCGGTGCTGCCGCCCGGCGTGAAGGGCACGACGATGGTGACGGCGCGCGTCGGGTAGTCCTGCGCCCACGCCAGCGGTGAAGCGGAAAGTCCCGCAACCGCGGCCGCGGTCAGACGCAAGAATCGACGACGGCGGAACTCCATGGCATGTCCCCTTTTTCAAGTGCCAGCGCGCCGCCGAAGGGTGGGCGTTGGAGTTGGGTGCCGATGGCACCGAGGGAATCTTGCTTCTGGAATGCGTATGCGCCTGCCGACGGCACTTGCGCTGCCCGCTGCAACGAAGGGGACCTCGGCACGTCCCGCTTAAAAGGGCGGCTCGCGGGTAAGTTACACCACTGCGATGTGTCTGCGGAGGGGTCGCAGCGATGGATTTTTCGGTTCGCCGCGCAACCACGCCGGCTTTTGGCGACGGCCCGTGCTTTTGCTAGACTTGGATCGAGCGATGCGGGCCGGTGCCCGATCGCAGGGAAAGCGGCAAAGCAAACGGCAGGAAGCGACCAAGGTATCGATGTCCGATAGACGATCCGAGCTGACCGTGTCGCTCTGGCGCGGCGCCCAACAGGGGCGATACCAGACTTACAAGGTCCCCTGGCGCGAAAACCAAACCGTGCTCGACGTCGTGACGTTCGTTCAACGTCATCTCGACCCGACGCTGTCGTACCGCTTTGCCTGCCGCGTCGGCATGTGCGGCTCCTGTGCCATGACGGTGAACGGACGGCCGCGCTGGACCTGCCGCACGCATGTGGCGAGCGTGGTCAAGGGCGGCTGCCTCGAGATCGGACCGCTCGAGAATTTGCCCGTCATCAAGGATTTGGCCGCCGACATGCGCCCCTTCTTCGACAAGTGGCAGCGGGCGAAGGGCGCGTTCGTGCCGTCGCCGACGCGCAACGACGAGATCGAGCACATCAGGCCGGACAGCACGGCGCGCATCGCCGCCGATGCCGCCATCGAATGCATCAATTGCGGGATATGCTATGCCGCCTGCGATACCGTGCGCTGGAATTCCGACTATCTCGGGCCGGCGGCGCTCAATCGCGCGTGGACGCTCGTGAACGACGTCCGCGACGGGGGAAACACCGAGCGTTTGCAGGCGGTCGCGGCTTCCGGCGGCTGCCACGCCTGCCACTCGCACCAGTCCTGCCAAGAGCTCTGCCCCCAGCGCCTCAATCCGACCGCCTCGATCGCGGGTCTCAAGCGCCGCACCATGTGGGCCTATCTCAAGGGCGAGATATGAACGTTGGTCTCTACGTCTGGCAGCGGCTGACCGCGGCGCTCATGGTGCCGCTCGTTTTGGTGCATGTCGTCGTCATCTTCTATGCGACCCGCAAAGGAATGACCGCCGCCGATATTCTCGCGCGCACGCGCGGCAGCATCGCATGGGCCTCGTTCTACGGCGCCTTCGTAATTGCCGTGGCCATCCATGCTGGGATCGGCGTGCACAACGTGCTGACCGAATGGTCGCCGCTCAAGGAGCGCAGCGCCGGCATCTTTGCGAGCGGTTTCGGATTGCTGCTGCTCCTTCTCGGCGCGCGCGCGGTCGCCGCGGTGGTGTTGCCATGACGGCGCGGCGATTGACCCATCGCCAGAGTGTGCTTTGGATCGCGGCGCTGGTGCACCGGCTTTCCGGCTTGGCGCTCGCTATTTTTCTGCCGCTGCATTTCTTGACGCTCGGTCTCGCCATTCACGGCGAGGCGCCGCTCGAAAGCTTCTTGCGCTGGAGCGATCAGCCGCTGGTCAAGCTCGCCGAAAGCGGTCTCGTGTTCTTGCTGATGGTGCACATGTTGGGAGGACTGCGCCTGCTGGTGATCGAGAATCTTCCTTGGCGCGACGAACAGAAAGAGCTTGCGACGATCGCGGCCGGACTTTCGGCTGTCATCGCCTTCATCCTCTTGGCGCGCCTGTTCTGAGGATCCCATGACCCTCGAGCGCCTCAAGACCGACATTTTGATTCTCGGCTCCGGCGGCGCCGGCCTGTTCGCGGCGCTGCACGCGCACAAGGCCAATCCCGATCTCGGCGTCACCGTCGCGACCAAGGGCCTGCTCGGAAAATGCGGCTGCACGCGCATGGTGCAAGGCGGCTACAACGTGGCGCTCAACCCGGGCGACTCGATCGAGCGCCATTTCATGGACACCATCGAGGGCGGCAAATGGCTGCCCCATCAGGAGCTCGCCTGGACGCTGGTGAGCACCGCGGTCGAGCGGGTGCGCGAGCTCGAGAACGAGATCGGCTGCTTCTTCGATCGCAATCCCGACAGCACGCTGCACGGCAAAGCCTTCGCCGGCCAGAGCTTCGACCGCACGGTGCACAAGGGCGATCTCACCGGCATCGAAATCATCAACCGGCTGATGGAGCAGGTCTCCGCGCGACCGATCCACCGCCTGGAAGAGCACCGCGCGGTGGCGCTCGTTCCGACAAAGGATGGCGCGCTCGCCGGCGTGCTCATGATCGATATGCGCACCGGCGCGTTCCGCTTCGTCGCGGCGCAGGCGGTGCTGCTGGCGACCGGCGGCGGACCCACCATGTATCGCTACCACACCCCGTCCGGCGACAAGAGCATGGACGGGCTGGCGATGGCGCTGCGCGCGGGGCTTCCGCTGCGCGATATGGAGATGGTCCAGTTCCATCCGACCGGGCTCCTCGCCGGAGCGGACACGCGCATGACCGGCACGGTGCTCGAGGAGGGGCTGCGCGGCGCCGGCGGCCATCTCATCAACGGCGCGATGCACCGCTTCATGGCCGACTATGACGCCAACCTCGAGCGCGCCACCCGCGACGTCGTCAGTCGCGCCATCTACGCGGAGATGAAGGCGGGCCGCACGAGCCCGCACGGCGGCGTCTACATCAAGATGAGCCATCTCGGCCCGGCCAAGGTGGCGAAGGAGTTCAAGGGCATGGTGGATCGCTGCCGCGACTGCGGCTTCGATCTCGCCGGCGGCCTCGTCGAGGTGGTGCCGACCGCGCATTACTTCATGGGCGGCGTCATCTGCCGGGTGGACACCACGACCGATTGGCCGGGCCTTTTCGTCGCCGGCGAGGACGCGAGCGGCATGCACGGCGCCAACCGCCTGGGCGGCAACGGCGTCGCCAACTCGACCGTGTTCGGCGGCATTGCCGGCGACGTGATGCCGCGATGGATCGCCGCCAATCCGGGCCACCGCGCGCCGGACGAGCACGTGCTGGAGGCGGAACTTCACCGCGCGCTCCACCCGTTCGCGCGCAAGGGCGGGAATTTGAACGATCTGCGCGAACGGCTGCTCGATACCATGTGGGACGAGGTCGGCGTCGTGCGCGACCGGGGAGGCCTCGATCGCGGTATCGCGACGCTCGACGCCATCGAGGCCGAGCTGCTGGCGACGGGGCTTGCGGATGACGGCCGCGCCTTCAATATGACCTGGCATGATTGGCTCAATCTGCGCTCGCTCATCGAGGTCAGCCGGGTGATTGCGCTCGCGGCCCGCAAGCGCGAGAATTCGCGCGGCGCGCACTTCCGCTCCGATTTTCCGGAGCCGGGCGACTTGCCGAGTTCGCGCTTCACGGTCGCGCGGCAAACGGCCGGTGGTCTCGA
>Ga0318528_10000773_pt1 | contig 11052 bp, 10 predicted proteins | sample GRESIP052b4f26_FD_202500 | JGI IMG/M metagenome (GOLD analysis project Ga0318528, IMG submission 202500) | Tropical soil microbial communities from Luquillo Experimental Forest, Puerto Rico - GRE.SIPMG.052b4f26 | ecosystem: Environmental > Terrestrial > Soil > Tropical forest > Bulk soil...
ATGACGGACATATCGAAAGCCACAGCGGCGCTCGCGTTGCTATTGGGGGTGACGTACAGCACGCCGTCAATCTCGCAAACCCAGGTCGGGGTGAACCTGACCAACGGCGACCGTTTATCGCAATCGGCTCAACTTGCCGCGCTGTCCGAGCTGCAGGCGGCCGGCGCCAAGGTGATCCGCATCCCGTTGGAGTCGAGGACCTGGGGCCCACCAGGTGTCTATATCGACAGCATCGCGCTCATCAAAACGGCCTATGCAAGCGGAATAAAGCCAATCGTCATCGTGCCGCTGCAATACCCGGAAAACGTGAAGCCCCGCCCGTACAATCCCGCCTATCCCGATATTTGGGGGGCTTACCCGCTCTCCCAATCGGACCCGGCAATCTTTGCATCATGGTTCACGCCAATTCTGGCCCAACTGGAGGAAAGCGGGGTTGTTTTGGCCGGTCTCGAACTCGGCAACGAAATCAATTGGGCTCCGTTCAACGGCGATTTTCCGGTTCCGGGACAGGGGAAGGTCATCGGCGATACCGGTCTCTACAGCAACCCCGAAGCGGAAGTCATCGCGGCCGGATATCGGGCATATATGCTGAGTCTGCAAGCTCTGAGGCAGATCCGTGATGGCTCGGCCCTCAATCAGGCAACACCGGTTATCTCCGGGGGCCTCTCAAATCCGGGAGCGCCAAGGACTGCAGGGGTAGCGATTGACGGCGTCCCCATCGATGCGGTCTCGATCAATGCGACGCTAAACTATTTGCGGGCCTATGGATTGGATACCATAGCCGACACCTATGGCATTCATTTCTATCCCAATGCCAACGCGACTTCAGCCCAAAGGTATCACGATCTCGCCGATAATGCCTTGGCACAGTGCGGCAAGTATGGCGTCTCGTGTACAGTAACCGAGTGGGGCTTTCGTTTGCCGAGCTTTACATGCCCGCTCAACGATAGCAACCGTAACAATCTCGCTTACGAAATTCTATCCGATGTCGCTAATTGGGGCTCGGCGGTCAGATCTATGGTATGGTTTGACTGGCTCAGTCTTCAATATGGTCTCTATCAGTGCGGGGCAGAGACGGCAACCGGTCATCTTGTGCTCGGGCAGTAATATAACTGCAAGCGGCGCCCCGACTCCGATGCGATGATGACGATCGCAAAATTGCCTCATTGGCGTGGCATATTCGCGAGCGGTGGTAGGTGCCGGTGGACCAACGAGGTGCCGAGGGTACACGTTGTCGCTTAGGAACGCCGCTCGGGGCATACTGCAACTGAGCTAGATTCTGCTGCAGATTCGCTGCAGATTGCCAAAAGCCGATTCTTTGATGCAATTTTTGCTTGTAGCGCTACAGCACGAGGCGGCCGGCTACCAGGAGCAGCATTGTCGCCAGGGTCGCACGCAGGACCGTTTCCGGGACTCGCACCGAGACATAGCTGCCGAGGACGATCCCCGGCAGAGAGCCGGCGAGCAGTGAGCCGAGCAAATGCCAGTCGATCGAGCCTAGCGTCCAATGGCCGATGCCGGCGACGAGAGTCAGCGGCACCGCGTGGGCGATGTCGGAGCCGACGATGCGCGCAGTCGGCAGCTCCGCGTAGAGCAGCATGACGGCAGTGACGCCGAGGGCGCCGGCGCCGACCGAGGAGACCGACACCATCATGCCGAGGGCCGCGCCGATCAGAACCGTCAGCGCCGCCTTGCGCCGCCGGTCAAGCGCCCCGACACGCGCTGCCCAGAGGGCAAGGATTCGCTTGCGGAACATCAGCACCGCGGCGGTCGCGGCGAGCGCCCCGCTGAGCACGGCGGTGATCAAGCCTTGCGCCATGCCGCTGTCGATGCCGGAGCGTGACAGGGCAAGCAGGGTGAGGGCGGTCGCCGGGATGCTGCCCGCGGCGAGCCGGCCGACGAGGCGCCAATCGATGCTGCGGTTGAACCCATGCACCACTGTCCCGACACTCTTGGTCGCCGCTGCATAGAGCAGATCGGTCCCGACCGCGGTGGCTGGGTGGATGCCGAAGACGAGGATCAAGAGCGGGGTCATCAGCGAGCCGCCGCCGACGCCGGTCATGCCGACGAGAAGGCTTACGCAAAACCCTGAGCTCGCGTAGAGCAGATCGACCGAGCGGATCATCGCAGCGGCTCCGTCGGCGCCGCGCGAGGCGGCGCCGGCCGCGGCTTAGTGGGGGAAGATGTGGTCGATATTGGTAGTGCCTACCAGGGTCATTGTCGTGCCGTTGGGCATCGTGATCACAGTGTTGCCGTCGTGCGCCTGAGCCGTCGCCAGGACGTGATCGACATTCTGAGGATTCTGGCCACCAGAGGAGATCGCGTCATGACCGACATCGCCGAAGCCGACCATCGTGTCATGGCCGCTCTGCCCGTGGCCATGGCCTGGATCGGTACTGCCGCCGCCGTCAATCGTGTCGCCACCGATGCCGTGACCGCCGCCTTGGCCGAAAGACCAGTGACCTCCAGACCCGTCGTCGCCGTGCGCGCCATAGATCGTCGTCGGGCCAGTGCCGGGAGTAATCGTGTCGTGACCGCCGCCATAGATCACGTCGTGGCCGCTGCCGCCGGTGATCACGTCGTGGCCATGCCCGCCATAAATTGTCGTTGGACCACTGCCGGCAGTGATCGTATCGGGACCGTCGCCGGCATAGATGATCGTGGGGCCACTGCCGCCGGTGATCACGTCGGCGCCGTGCCCGCCGTAGATCGTCGTCGGACCGCCGCCGCCGGTGATCGTGTCGGGTCCTTGGCCGCCGAAGATCACATCGGCGCCATTGCCGCCGGTGATCACGTCGTGGCCATGCCCGCCAAAGATTGTCGTCGGACCGCTGCCGGCGGTGATCGTGTCGGGGCCGCGGCCGCCAAAAATCAAATCGTGGCCAGTGCCGCCCATGATTGTTTCGGGCCCGCTGCCGCCGAATATCGTATCGTTGCCGGCGCCGGCCTGGATCGTGTCGGGCCCATTGCCGGTGACGAAGACGCCGTAATTCCCGGTCAGCAGGTCGAGCGTGTGCCCCTGATTGGAGAGCAGCGCAACCCCTTGATAACCGTTCGGCAGAGGATACGAGGTACCTTGCGGCGAGGTCACCACCTCGAGGTTGAAAGCGCCCGTCATCGGCGAGGGCAAGCCCTGGCCGTCCGGCGTCAGTACGACATTGACCGGCTTACCCTCTGCAAAGAACGAATATTGCCCGCCTGGAACAGATGCCATTCCCCAATTCCTTCAATTTTCGCGGTAAAACCGCGTACAACCAGCGATGATTTCGAGCGACACCAAAACACGCTTTGGGGGTTTCGTCGATGCTTTTCTGTTCCAATTTGACCCGGTTGTGCTTCGATATTGTCGAATTACAAGGAGCTTATTGAACGAGAATATGTCTCTAATTTCGAGAATAAGTGCCCGGCCGAGAATGAATCTACAATGTCAACGATCCACTCTTCTCCGCGATCCACCGTTCTGAACCGCCTCGGCCTAAAAAATGGAAAACTGCCTCTACCGAGCGGGACGATCGCGAGGTAGTGTCGGTTGGCGACGACCGCGGAGGAGCTGAGCATGGCGATTGAGGACCGGGCGAGCATCTGCACCTTCGATTGTCCCGACACCTGCAGCCTCAGCGTCGACGTTGACGGGGGCCATATCGTTAAGGTGCGCGGCTCTCGTGCGCTGCCCTATACCGCCGGCGTCATCTGCAACAAGGTCGCCCGCGACAGCGCCGATTTCGTGCACGGACCGGGCCGCCTCTTGCAGCCATTGCGTCGCGTCGGTCCCAAGGGCTCGGGAGAGTTCACTCGGATCTCGTGGGAAGCGGCGCTCGACGAAATCTATGAGCGCGTCAGCGAAATCATCGCGCGGTGGGGACCGCAGGCGGTAATGCCGCTCAACTATGCCGGCCCGCACGGCTTTCTCGCCGGCGACAGCATGTCGTCGCGCTTCTTCAACCGATTGGGCGCCACGCAGCTCTACCGCCGCGCGCTGTGCGGTGGTGTGCGCAGCGAGGCCTGGGCCGGCACCTATGGTGCCGTGCCCGGCTGTCCACCCGAATTTGCCGAGCGGGCCAAACTCAACATCGTCTGGGGCAACAACGCGACGGTCTCCAATCTTCATCTTGTCAGAGGCGTCCGCAAGGCCAAGCGGGCGGGTGGGCGGCTCGTCGTCGTCGACCCGCTGCGCACCAAGATCGCCGAGCAGGCGGACCTTTATCTGCAATTGCGGCCCGGCACCGATGTTCTCCTTGCCTGGGCTCTGGCCACTGAGCTCGAGCGGGCGGGAGCGCTCGACACAGCCTTCATCGCCGCCAATGTGCTCGGGTTCGACGAGTTCATGGCGCGGGCCCGAGAGTGGCCAGCCGCGCGGGCAGCCGCCGCGTGCGGTCTGGAGGAAGTCCGGATCCTCACTTTCGCGCGTTGGCTCGCCGAGGCCGAACCGGTCGTGCTGGCGCCGGGCAACGGGCTCGAACGCGGCCGCAACGGCGGCAGCGGCATCAGGGCGGCGATCGCGCTGCCGGCGCTGCTCGGCAAGCTCGGCCGAGGCAGCGGCATCGTGCTCGCGGCGAGCAACGCCTTTCCGAAAACTCCGGCCAGGCTGCAGCGGCCGGATCTGATCCCGGCGGGCACCCGCACATTGACGATCAACGACATCGGCCGGCACTTGACCGAGGACGACATCGACCCGCCGCTGCGCGCGCTGTTCATTTACAATCACAATCCGCTCGTCGTGCATCCCGACCAGAACCGGATGCGCCGCGGGCTCGCGCGGTCCGAGGTCTTCGCGGTCGGCATTGAGCTGACGATGACGGAAAGCATGACCCATTGCGACGTCGTGCTGCCGGCGGCAACGCATTTCGAATACGCCGATCTTTACCCGTCCTACGGCCATCATTGGCTGCAGCGGGCTGAGGCGGTGATCCCGCCCGTCGGGGAATCGCTGCCGAATACCGAGATCTTTCGCCGGCTCGCCGCGCGCTTTGGGTTTGACGAGCCGTGTTTCAGGGCCAGCGATGAGGAGTTGATCGACGATGCCGTTGATGCCGCTGATCCGCGGCTGGCGGACGTCCTGCCGAGCCGGATCCCGACCCGGCAGGCGCTGCCGATGAAGGGGCCGGACGGCAAGCCGATGGTCCTCTTCGACAATATCCATCCGGGAACGCCGTCGGGAAAGGTCGAGCTCAGATCCGAGACCTTGGCCGAGCGCTGGGGGGCCACGGCATTGCTGCCGGACTGGCGGGAGCGGGAGCTCTCTTATCCATTGATGCTGATTTCGCCGGCTTCCGACAAACGCATCTCCTCGACTTTCGGCGACCTCGCCGCGTCACGGCAGTCGCCGCCGCTGCTGATGAACCCCGGAGACGCGGCGCGGCGAAGCCTCACGCACGGCCGCGAGGTCAGGGTGTGGAACGAGCGCGGCGAGGTTATCCTGCCGCTGGTGGTCAGCGATGCGGTGGCGCCGGGGGTCGTGGCCAGCGAAAAGGGCGCCTGGCTCGCGACGAGCCGCACCGGTCAGACGATCTCGGCGTTGGTGTCCGCTGATCTCAAGGCAGATCTCGCCGAAGGAGCTTGCTTCAACGATACGGCGGTCGAGGTCAGCGGCGTCTGATTTGACCGCGCGCGGCCGCTACCACGCGTAGGGATTGTAGTAGGGCGGCGGATAATAGTTCGAGCTCGCCGCCGCATAGGCCGCCGAAGTGGCCGCTGACGTTGCTACGGCGCCGACCGCCGCACCCGCCACCGCCGCGCCGGCGACCGCGCCGGCGCCATACCCTGTATAACCCGGGGTCACGACCGTCGTCCCGTGATAGACGGTGCCACCGTAATAGCCACCGTGGTAAGCAGTGCCACCGTAATAGGTGCCGCCGCCGGGAGGGCGATAGGCGGTGCCGCCATACGGTCCACGAGCCGCCGCGCCGCCATAAGGGCCGCGAACCGCAGTAGTACCCGCCGGACCGTGATACGCACCGCCACCATAGGGGCCGCGAACCGCCGTCGCGCCCATCGGACCGCGATAGGCGGCGCCGCCATAGGCGCCGTGGTAACTCCCCCACCCAAAGGCCTTGGGCGCTGCCGATGCCGCCAACAGCGCACCGAGAGCGACGATCGTCATCCGTTTCATCACTTGCCTGCTTTCTTGCTGGCCGGAGCCGGCGCGGCGGCCGGCTTCAACGCCACCTGTTCCGCGCCAGCCGGAGGCTGAAAGGCGAAATCTGCATCGGCGGGATGAATGTTGAAGTTCCAATCGGAGAACTCGGCGATGAAGTTGGGCTGGCCCGGCAGCGATCGGTAGGTGACAATCAGCCACCGCGGCACTGCCGGCTCGTTTTTCGCCAGCCACAGTTCGAGCTCGATGCCGGGTGGCTGCGAAAAGAACAGGTGATCATAGGGCGCGCCGTCGATCGTCACGGTGTTGACAACGCGGCCCGAGGTCACCCCCGTTAGAAACGCCTTGTTCGGCGCCTCGCTGAGAAAATCGGCGAGCGGGAAATCGACGCCGAGGCGGCCGATCGCCTCCTTCATCATGGCTTCGATCGTGCCCTCCGGCACCGGTATGCTCGCGTATTTGTTGTGCGCGGCCGAATAGACGATCGCGGTCTTGCCATCGAAGGCGAGCTTGGTCGAGCCGTCGTCTCCGCTCACCTCGGCCAGCAGCCGGTTCGGCCGGTGCACGGTGACCCTTACCGTATGAAAGATGTGAAGCGGCTCCCCGTTCGGGTCCGCGTAAACCCGGATCGTCTTCGCCTGAAACGAGAACTGATCCGCACGCAAGCTCTGCCCCATGCGCAGAAGGGCTGCACTTGCGTCATCGCCGATCGCCGGTTTCGCCTCTTTGGCGGGCTGCGCTGCGGGGGCCATTACCGGCATAAGGCCGACGGTACTGCCGGCAAACAGTCCGCCCAGAACCATGAGGTATCTCAGCTTCACGAGTTCCCCTCCTTTGCTGAAGTCTACCGCACAACATCACTCGATGCCGGCGCCGCGCGCTATGCAGTTGTGAAAAAATTGCAAGATTGACCTCGATCAATCATAGCCCGACACGGCGTGATGTAGCCATATGCGATACGACCGGGGCTGAGATCAATACGCCGCTCAGTATGGTTGCACATGCGCGGCGCCGCAGCACCGGTCCGGCGCAGCCTGCCCCGAGCCCGATATCCCTGGCCCAAGGAGTCTCATCGCTTACCGCGAGACCATTCTCGGGCGCGGGTTGTCGCCACCCGCTATCGCGGTCGGATCAAGCCTCCCGCGCCGCTTGTGATGCGGCTTCTCGATTTGAACGAAGCAGCCCAAAGTCCGCAGAAATCAAAGGGCCACGCCAAAAATTAACCAAACTTTGCGTAGCGCGGCGTGATCCAGCGGGATACTCTCGGGCGCGAATTCCGGGGCAGCCGCTTCTGAAGCGTGCGGGAAGTTGCTTTCCCATTTAGCGGCGCGCGCAGCTGGATGGCGGCGCTGACGGCATGAAAATGCGCTAGATGCTCACCTCGGTTCTGACCAAGGCTGAAGGCACTTGGCGAGCCTTGTGCGACAGGTTGCCACCGGCACTCGCCATTTGCCTTGGTGTTGTGAGGGCCGATCCCGAGTATGCCGGGCGCTTACGAACCGCTCAGATCGCCGCCATCGTCCGCCTCACTCCGCTTACGATTGGCGCAAGCTGCCTGAACGCATCGATCCTGTTGCTGACCTTCAGACGCATGGGGCTGCTTGGCCCCAGCTTATGGATCTGGTGCTCCCTGGTTTTTGCTGCGGCCCTTTACTATGGGCGGAACTGGATGCTCAGCAGGCCCCGAGGATCGCGCCGGCAGGTCACCGTCAAAACGATACAGAGGGCGATAGTCCACGGCGGGCTGTTCGGCGGCTTATGGGGTGCCATGCCGGTGCTGGCCTTTCCTGGCCGAAGCGCAGGTTCAAAAAGAAATTGCTGAGCGCGATCGGGTGCAGGCGCAGGCGGCGCATACCGATCGGATGACCGCTCTCGGCGAGCTCGCGGGCGGCATCGCCCATGATGTCAATAATGTCTTGCAGACCATCGGGGGCGAGGCGGATTTGATCGAACGGCACTGCAGGGACCCCGAGGAGATCCGCCGGCTGGCGCGGATTGTGCTGAGAGCCGTCGAGCGGGGCGGCGCGATCAGCCGCCGTCTGCTGGCATTCGCGCGGCGTGACACGCTCGTCAGCGAGCCGGTGGATCCGGCCGCAATGCTGAAGGGGGTCTGCGAGCTGCTCAACGACACGCTCGGGCCCCACATTGCGCTTCATGTCGAATTGGAGGCGGAGCTTGGCGCGATCCTCGCAGACAAGACCCAGCTCGAGACCGTCCTGCTGAGCCTGGCGACGAATGCGCGCGATGCCATCCCTGACGGCGGCAGCCTTACTTTTCCGCAGCGCCCGAGACGGTGACGCAGGACCACGGGGATGCCCGCCTGAGGGCAGGGCGTTATGTTCGAATAGCGGTCGCGGATACCGGGACGGGGATGGATGCGGCCACACTTCTCCGCGCCACCGAGCCGTTTTTCACCACCAAGCCGAGGGATAGAGGCACCGGGCTCGGCCTCTCGATGGCTCAAGGCTTTGCCGAGCAATCGGGTGGCGCGCTCTCGATCCGCAGCGAGCCCGGCTACGGCACGACCGTCACGATGTGGCTACCGCGAACGAATATGGTCGGCACTACTCAGCCTGAGACTGACGCATCACCCGGCCCCGCTATGGTCGCGCAGGATCGCGGGCGCCATGTCCTCGTAGTCGAAGATGACGAGCTTGTCCGTGAGGTCGTTGTAATGTCGCTTGCGGAGGCGGGGTTCGCGACGGCAGGAGCGGAGGATGCCGGCCGCGCCCTCGCCTATCTGGATCAAGGGAGGGCGGCGGACGCCTTGATAACCGATTTCTCCATGCCCGGCATGAACGGTCTCGACCTGATCCGCGAAGTGCATAGGCGGAAGCCGGCGCTGCCTGCGATCCTGTTGACGGGCCACGTCGGGGATATCGCAGCGGCGCCCTTCGGTGCGACGGGCGAGCGGGTCACCGTATTGCAGAAGCCTGTACGCCCGGCAAAGCTCGCGGCGCGCCTTGCGGCTTGCATGGCCCAGACCAACCGGGAACCGACCTCGCAAAACTAACCCTCGTTGCGCGCAGAAGCTCGCCCGATGCGAAAGCGTCGGCAGGTGGGTCTGCGACACGCACAAGACGCGCCCGTCGTTGCCATGCCGCGGAGTTCCGCCGTGGCTTCGGCTTCCCCCGTTGGGGCGTTTTGCCGCGGCGTATCGGGTTGCTTTCGGCTGTACCCCGTCGGCCTCCTTGCGGAGGCTTCGAAAGCTCTCTTGATCGCCCCGCAGATTTTGACCGATTCTGCATAATCGGCCGTAAAGACCATCGGTCTAGGCTCGCAAGCCCGGCGAGCTTCACTCCGCTCGACGTAACCCGACGGGAGACAAAGCGATGACTATAAATTTGGCTGCTGCAGCGCGTGTCGTCCCGTTTACTGCGCTGATGCTGGCCGCTTGCGTATCGCAGAGCGCATACGAACAGCAAAGCCAGGAACTGGAGCAGGCGCGCGCTCATGCGGCGGCGCAGCAGGCCGAAATTGCCAAGATGCAGCGCGAGCAAAAATGGGTCGTCGCGGGCGATATTCTGTTCCCGGAGGGTGGCTATCAGCTCAGCGCCAACGGCAAGCAAGCGCTCAATCAATACGTCCCGCAGCTGCAAAATCTGCAGAACGCCAAGATCGTTGTCTACGGCTACACCGACAACAAGCCGGTCGGCCCCGCGCTGCAGCAGGCGGGCATCAAGAACAACATCGATCTGTCCTCGCGCCGGGCCGACAATGTCGCCGCCTTTCTGACCTCGCAAGGCGTAAACCCCAACATCGTTTCGGCCAAGGGGTTTGGCGACACGCACCCGGTCGCCTCGAACGATACGTCGCAAGGCCGCGCGCAAAACCGCCGCATCGAGATCGTGCTCGAGGGCCCCGGCGCCTGACGCCGACGGGCGCGCACGTTGAACTGGATCAATACCAGCTGCCCGGCTTGGCGATTAAGCTACGGCTCAGAAAACAGGAGCGTTCGATGGAGCTCAAGACTTTCCTCGCCGCGTGTTTGGCTATTGTAATAGGGCCGCCGGTGCTGACGCCGGAAGACGTGAAGAAGCTCCAACAGGCCGGCCGCAACAACAGCATGGCGGAGTAGTTTTCGCCGAGCGATCCGTGAACCGCCAATCCGGCGAGCGATGGGTGGCCGTGGCCGCGGTGGTCGAGATGGTCACGGGGTTGGTCCTGCTCATTTACCCGCCGCTATTCGGCTGGCTGCTGTTCGGCGCCGCGCTGTCGGACGCGGGCCAGGCGCTCGGCCGGCTCGCCGGCATCGCTCTACTCGCGTTGGCCTTGGCCTGCTGGCCGGGCCTAGCAGAGAGAAAGTCGTCAGCTCGGGCCCTGATCCTCTTTAGCCTGCTTAGCGCGATCTACCTTCTTTATCTCGGGGTCGGCAGTGGACCGGTGGGGATCTTACTATGGCCGGCCGCTGCCCTTCATGCGGCCTTGACGATCCTCCTCGTTTGGACTTGGCTCACAGTTCACCAAGCGCCAGCAGATCACCCAGACTGATCCAGATCAATGTTCCTCGGAAGAAAGGATGAAGAGCAGATGTTTCCTCAACGACCCATTTCTCTCGTGCGCATTTCTGTGCTTTTGTCGGCACTGCTCGCGGCCTGCGTGCCGGCACAGCAATACGACGCGCTCGAAAACGACTACAACCAGCTGAACCAGCGTCTCTCGGGCGAAATCGCGTCGCAGCAGGTGCACATCACGCGGCTGCAGGGTGCGATCAAAGTCGCCGTCAACAGCGAATTGCTGTTCCCGTCGGGCGGCTGGCAGATGCCTCCTGACGCGGCGCAGACGATCGCTCGGATGGCTCCGATCCTGGCGCCGTTCCAGACGACCACGATCATCGTCACGGGCTACACCGACAACGTGCCGATCGGCCCCGAACTGCGCGCAAGAGGGGTTGAAAGCAACCAGGAGCTGTCGCTGAAGAGGGCGCAGACCGTCGCCGATTTCCTCATCTCGCAAGG
>Ga0318528_10000783_pt1 | contig 11007 bp, 9 predicted proteins | sample GRESIP052b4f26_FD_202500 | JGI IMG/M metagenome (GOLD analysis project Ga0318528, IMG submission 202500) | Tropical soil microbial communities from Luquillo Experimental Forest, Puerto Rico - GRE.SIPMG.052b4f26 | ecosystem: Environmental > Terrestrial > Soil > Tropical forest > Bulk soil...
ACATGCGAGGCCGCGGTTTCGATCGCTCGCAACCAATGCTTGGGCGATCCGGCCCGCTCTTCTTGCAAGCCCGTCGGGCGCTGCGTAGATAGAGCCTGCACAGGAACGCACCATGGCCGTCGTGCTCGACAGCACCAGCCGCCCGCGCCATCCCGAGAAAGCGCATCGGCCGGACACGCCGGCGGCAAGCAAGCCCCCCTGGATCAGGGTCAAGGCGCCGCACTCGCGCGGCTACGCCGAGACGCGCACGATTGTCCGCGCGCATGGTCTGCATACCGTATGCGAGGAGGCCGGCTGTCCCAACATAGGGGAATGCTGGGACAAGAAGCACGCGACCTTCATGGTCATGGGCGATACATGCACGCGTGCCTGCGCGTTCTGTAACGTCAAAACCGGCTTGCCGGGCGCGCTTGACTCGGCCGAGCCCGCCCGCGTTGCGCTGGCAACCTCCAAGCTCGGCTTGCGGCATGTGGTCGTCACCTCGGTCGACCGCGACGACCTCGACGACGGTGGCGCTGCGCATTTCGCCGCAATCATCCGCGCGATCAGGGCGCAATGCCCGGCGACAAGCATTGAAGTGCTCACCCCCGATTTCCTGCGCAAGGACGGCGCGGCCAGCATCGTGGTGGCGGCCCGACCCGACGTGTTCAATCACAATCTGGAAACGGTGCCCGCCAAGTATCTGGCGGTGCGCCCCGGCGCGCGTTACTACGTCTCGATTCGCTTGTTGCAGCAGGTCAAGGAGATCGACGCGACAATCTTCACCAAATCGGGCATCATGCTGGGCCTCGGCGAGCAGCGCCACGAGGTCCTGCAGGTCATGGACGATCTGCGCGCGGCCGACGTCGACTTTCTCACCATCGGGCAATACCTGCAGCCCACCCGCAAGCACCACCCGGTTGAGCGCTTCGTGCCGCCTGAGGAGTTCAAATCATACGAGACTATCGCCTATGCCAAGGGCTTTCTGATGGTATCTGCGTCGCCGCTCACGCGCTCTTCGCACCATGCGGGCGACGCCTTCGCCCGTTTAAGGGCTGCGCGTGAAGCCAGATCCGCTCGCTGACGGCGCGGACAAGGCGCGTGGCGCGAGCTGACCGAATAAAGCTGTCAATTCGGGTCGATGGATCCTGATGCCGCAGTTCTCGACCAAGCGCCGGGTGCGTCATTCGGCTGCCGAAATGTTCGACCTCGTTGCAGATGTCGAGCGCTATCCGGAGTTCGTGCCGCTTTGCCAGTCGCTCAAGGTACGAAAACGAATCGCCGGGCCGGAAGGCATTGAAGTCCTTGTTGCCGACATGACGGTTGCCTACAAATTCATGCATGAGACGTTCACCAGCCGCGTAACGCTCGATCGGCCCAGCTTGCACATCCTTGTTGAATACCTCGATGGACCCTTCAGCCGGCTCCAAAATCGATGGGTCTTTCATCCGACCGGCGCCCAGGCCAGCATCGTGGAATTCTTCATTGCTTATGAATTTCGCAGCCGCGCGCTCGGTCTCCTCATGGGAGCCATGTTCGATGTCGCTTTCCGCCGCTTTGCCGCGGCGTTCGAGCGGCGGGCTGACCAGATCTATGCGCAAAGGACCGCACAGGCATGACGCTTCACTCTTGGTCGGCAAGCTCGCGCAGCATGGCCAGTGCCTGCTCGACCGATGCACGCCGGATCTGCACTCGCCCGATGTCGCCGAATTTGCGCTCGGCATGGATCAATCGACCGCCGCGCGAGGCGGCTGCGAAATGGACGAGGCCGAGCGGCTTGCCGGCGACCGCCCCCAAGGGGCCGGCAATTCCGGTGACCGAGACTGTGAGATCAACCGGCGCGTGCGCGAGCGCGCCGGCCGCCATGGCTTGTGCGGTCTCGCGGCTCACGGCGCCATGGCTCTCGAGCATGGTCCGCGCAACGCCGAGCATGATCTCTTTTGCCTCGTTGCTGTAAGTCACGAAGCCGCGCTCGAACACGTCCGAGGAGCCTGCAACATCGGTCAATGCGGCCGCGATCAATCCGCCCGTGCACGATTCAGCCGTGGCAATCTTGAGCCGCTTTGCCCGGCAAAGCTCCAACAGCGAGCGCACCTGCCCGAGCAGCTCCGGGTCCATGCAATTGCTCCAGGCTTCAATCGCTCCAAAGCTTCAATTGCTCCAGAGCTTCAATCGCTCCAGGGCAGGCGCACGGTTGCGTTGGCGAACGCCGCCATGCCCTCGCCGCGTCCGGTGAAGCCCATCTTCTCGCTCGTCGTCGCTTTCAGGCCAACCCTTTCAACCGGCAGGCCTGCGATCCGCGCTATGCGCGTTCGCATGAGATCCCGATGCGGCCCGATGCGTGGAGCTTCGCACACCACCGTGACATCGAGGTGCGCAATGCGCCCGCCGCGCCGGCGCACCCGATCGGCGGCATAGGCGAGGAACCGATCGGATGAGACGCCGCGCCATTGCGGATCGGTCGGAGGGAAGTGAACCCCGATATCCCCTTCCGCGAGGGCACCAAGAATTGCATCAACCAGCGCATGGAGAACGACATCCGCATCGGAATGGCCGGAAAGCCCGCGGCTGTGGGGAATGCGAACCCCTCCCAGCATGACGTGGTCGCCGTCGGTGTATTGATGAACGTCAAAGCCAAAGCCGGTCCGTATGTCGCTCAGCGTTGCGAGCGCTGACGCTTCTGCGTTCGCGAAATCCTCGTCGCTGGTGAGCTTGACGTTTCCTGCATCGCCTTCAAACGCGGTGACCTTGAGACCCGCCCACTGCGCAAGCGCCGCGTCGTCGGTGAAATCCTCGCGACCCATCTTTTCGGCGCGGCGGTGGGCGTCCAGCAGGGCGGCAAATTCGAACGCCTGCGGGGTCTGCGCCCGTCGCACGAGCGTCCGGTCTATGGTCCCGGTCACAACGCCGGCCGCATCGACAGTCTTGATGGTATCCGGCACGGCAATGACCGGTATCGCGGCCAAGCTTGCACGCGCAGCCGCAATTGCGCGCGTGATCAGAGCGTCCGACACGAACGGCCGCGCCGCATCGTGCACCAGGACACGATCCGGACGCTGCGGCGCCAGCGCCTCGAGACCGGCGCGCACCGAGCCCTGCCGGGAATCGGCTCCGTTCGCCGGCGCCGACAGCCCCAGGCCTTCCACCGCGCGGTCGTAAAGTTCCCGGTCGTCGGGGTGAATCACCGGCTGGATGATGAAAATCTCGTCGTGGCGGGCAAAGGCCGCAAGCACGGTCCTGATCACGGGTTCGCCGAGGACGTGCCGGTATTGCTTGGGCAGATGTCCGCCTGCGCGATGCCCGCGTCCGGCTGCTACGACGACCGCTGCGATCTTCACACCGTCCCCTCGTCAATCTTCACCGCTTTTGCTGGCTTAGCGGCGCGCGTGGAGCACCGCAATTGAGCTTTCCCGATAGGCCCTTTCCCAATGCAGGGGATATTTTGCAGTGCAGCACTTGCACGGACGCGCAAGATGGCTAAACTCTATGCAGAAGGAGAATTCGCCTAATTGATGTGCAGGTCTGCCTAAGTGTCAAATTTCACAACTCTTTGCCGGGTGGAACCCCTCGTCGTTGGGAACGTGGTGCTGTCGAATCCGGTGATCCTCGCCCCCATGTCGGGCATCACCGACGCACCATTCCGGCGGTTGGTGGCGCGCCTGGGGGCGGGGCTGGTCGTTTCCGAGATGACCGCCAGTGCGGCGCTGGTCGAGCAGCGCCCGGATATGCGCCTGCGTGCGGACGGGCAGGGGCTTCGCGTTCACGTTGTTCAGCTCGCAGGTTGTGACCCCCGCTGGATGGGCCCGGCGGCGCATATCGCCGAGGCGGCGGGCGCCGCCATGATCGACATCAATATGGGCTGTCCGGCCCGCTACGTGACCGGCGGACTATCGGGCTCCGCGCTGATGCGCGATCTCGACCAGGCGCTGCGTCTGATCGAGGCGACGGTCAACGCGGTGTCCCTCCCGGTGACGCTCAAGATGCGGCTGGGCTGGGACGAGCGCTCAAGGAATGCCCCGCTGCTTGCCCGCCGCGCGCAGGATGCGGGCGTGCAGCTTGTGACCGTGCACGGCCGAACCCGCTGCCAGTTCTATGACGGTCGCGCCGACTGGGAAGCCGTGCGCGAGGTCAAGGCCGCCGTTTCGATTCCGGTGGTGGTGAACGGCGATATCCGCACGGGGAGGGATGCCAGCGCCGCGCTCGCGGCCTCCGGCGGCGACGCCGTCATGATCGGGCGCGCAGCGAGGGGACGCCCGTGGCTGCCCGGGCAGATCGCGCGCTTTCTTGCGCTTGGCTGCCCTGAAAATACGCCGCCGCTCATGACGCAGTTGGCGATGGTCGAGGAGCTCTACGAGGAGATGCTCACCCACCATGGCAGTGCGATCGGAAGGCGTCACGCGCGCAAGCATCTGGGCTGGGCGCTCGATGCGGCCGCGCAAACGGCGGGCGCAGCGCCGCTGCTGCTGAAGGCTCATCGCGAGGCGGTGCTGACCTCCCATGAGCCCGCAGCGGTTCGGCGCCATCTTGCCGAAGCCTATGCGGCGTTTGCCGAGGGCGCGAGGAAAGCTGCATGAACAGACCACAGCCGATGACGACGCTTCCATCCGGCACATCGGACGCCATTCTCGATGCGTTGCCGCACCCGGTCATCATGGTCACCGCCGACGGACGGGTTGCCAATGCCAATGCGGCCGCGGAATCGTTTTTTGACGCTTCCCTGCCGCTCTTGCGACGCCACGTGCTGCGCGAGCTGGTCCCGTTCGGCAGCCCGCTTCTTGCGCTCATCGAGCAGGTGCGCGCACGCGGCGCCGCGGTGAACGAATACAAGGTCGATCTCGGCACGCCGCGCAATCCGGGCGAGCGACTGGTCGATCTTCACGTCGCGCCGCTTCCGGAGCGCGCAGATCATGTGGTCGTGATGCTGCAGGAGCGCACGATCGCCGACAAGATGGATCGTCAGCTTACCCATCGCGGCGCGGCGCGTTCGGTGATCGCGCTCGCTGCCATGCTCGCCCATGAGATCAAGAATCCGCTCTCCGGTATCCGCGGAGCCGCGCAGCTGCTCGAGCAATCGGTCGGCGACGACGACCGCGGCTTGACGCGGCTGATCTGCGAGGAGGCCGATCGCATCGTGAAGCTCGTCGATCGGATGGAAGTGTTTACCGACGATCGACCGGTCGAGCGCGAGGCGGTCAACATTCATGTCGTGCTCGAGCACGTCAAGCGGCTCACCCATTCGGGCTTTGCGAGGCATATCAAGTTCGTCGAGGACTATGATCCTTCGCTGCCGCCGGTGCTCGCCAATCGTGACCAGCTTATCCAGGTCTTTCTCAACCTCGTGAAAAATGCCGCGGAGGCGATCGGAGAGACCGCCGGCGACGGAGAAATCTCGTTGTCAACCGCATTCCGCCCCGGGGTGCGGCTGTCCCTTGCCGGCAGCAAGACGCGCGTCTCGTTGCCGCTCGAGTTCTGCGTCAGGGACAATGGGCCGGGCGTGCCCGAGGACCTGCTGCCGCACCTGTTTGACCCGTTCGTGACCACGAAGCCCTCCGGATCCGGCCTTGGGCTCGCGCTGGCGGCGAAGATCATCGGTGATCACGGCGGCATCATCGAATGCGAGTCGCAGCCGCGGCGCACGGTCTTCCGAGTGCTCATGCCGATGTTCGCGGGTGACATCTCCAAGCGGCATTCCAGCTAGAGAGGGGAGCAGCGATGCCTGCCGGAAACATTCTGGTCGCCGACGACGATGCGGCAATCCGCACCGTGCTCAACCAGGCGTTGTCGCGGGCGGGTTACGAAGTGCGCTCGACCAGCAATGCCGCGACCCTGTGGCGCTGGGTCAGCCAGGGCGAAGGCGACCTCGTCATTACCGATGTCGTGATGCCCGACGAGAATGCGTTCGATCTGTTGCCGCGCATAAAGAAGATGCGCCCAGAGCTACCCGTCATCATCATGAGTGCCCAGAACACGTTCATTACGGCGGTGCGGGCGTCTGAAAAGGGAGCGTACGAATATCTGCCGAAGCCGTTCGATCTCAAGGAGTTGATCGGCATTGTGGGCCGCGCGTTGTCGGAGCCCAAGGAGCGCGCCCGTATTCCGGCAAAGTCGCAGAGCTTTGAATCCATCCCGCTCGTGGGTCGTTCGCCGGCCATGCAGGAAATCTACCGCGTGCTTGCCCGCCTCATGCAGACCGACCTCACCGTCATGATCACCGGCGAATCCGGAACCGGCAAGGAGCTGGTGGCGCGCGCGCTGCATGACTACGGCAAGCGCCGCAGCGGGCCGTTTGTGGCCATCAACATGGCGGCGATCCCGCGCGACCTGATTGAATCGGAATTGTTCGGGCACGAGAAGGGTGCGTTTACCGGCGCCAATGCGCGGAGCTCCGGACGCTTCGAGCAGGCCGAAGGGGGCACGCTCTTCCTCGACGAGATCGGCGACATGCCCATGGAGGCGCAGACGCGTCTCCTGCGTGTCCTCCAGCAGGGCGAATACACGACGGTTGGGGGACGTACCCCGATCAAGGCCAATGTGCGGATCATCGCCGCCACCAACAAGGATCTGCGCATTCTGATCCAGCAGGGGCTGTTCCGCGAGGACCTGTTCTTTCGTCTCAACGTGGTGCCGCTGCGGTTGCCGCCGTTGCGCGAGCGCAGCGAGGACGTGCCGGATTTGATCCGGCATTTCTTCGAGCTGGTCGAGCGCGAAGGGCTTCCCGCCAAGCAGCTCGATCAGGCCGCCCTCGAGCGCCTCAAGCGCCACCGCTGGCCGGGAAATGTGCGCGAGCTTGAGAACCTCGCCCGCCGGCTGGCTGCGCTCTATCCGCAGGAAACAATCGCCGCTTCCGTCATCGACGCCGAGCTGTCGCAGCCGGGCATGACCGCGGCCGATGACGAGGCCAAATCAGACGACGGTCTTTCGTCCGCCATCGAGCGCCATCTGTCATCCTATTTCGCAAGCTTCGGCACCGAATTACCGCCCCCCGGCCTTTACCACCGCATATTGCGCGAGATCGAGCATCCGCTGCTGTCGGTGACGCTCGCAGCAACGCGCGGGAATCAAATCCGGGCCGCCGATCTGCTCGGCGTCAATCGAAATACATTGCGCAAGAAAATCCGCGATCTGGATATTCAGGTATTCCGCGGCGGCAGCTGACCACGTGAGGTGGCGCTGAATGATGTGGTGCTGATCGGCCACAGCAGCGGGTTATGTTGCCCTTGAATTGTCGTAATTCGGCAACATTGTGATATAAAAGCACCAATTCGGTTGGGGCGTCCGGACAATTTCCAGACTTCGGACGGAATAAGTACATGACCAATGTCGGCCAGGTCTCGACCGCCGAACAAGTCCCGGCCGCCGAGTCGGCGAGCGTTGCGACGGCCCCTGCGCCGGGATGGTTCGCCCGCTCGCTGGGCCTGGCCGCCGTCGCCATTGCCTTGCTCTCTGCCCTGGTCACCTTCGTCGTGCTCGCCGACCTAACTCCGATTGCGCCGACGCATGAGGTCGTGGTCACGCTGCTCGCCGGCAATGCCGTGACGGTGCTGCTGCTCACCTTGTTCATCGTGCGCGAGCTGTGGAGCATGTTCCAGGCAAGGCGCCGCGGGCGCGCCGCGGCGCGCCTGCATGTGCGCATTGTCGCGCTGTTCTCGGTCATTGCCGCGTTGCCTGCCGTGCTGGTGGCGGTCGTGGCCAGCGTGACGCTCGACCGCGGGCTTGACCGGCTGTTCTCGCGGCAGACGTATTCGTTGATCGAGAATGCGACCATCGTGGCCGATGCCTATGTGCGCGAGCTCGACCAGCTCGTTCGCGCCGACATCATCGCGCTGGCCGTCGAGCTCGCCCGCGCCAAGCCCTTGTTCGACGAGTCACGCGAGCAGTTCCATCAGTATCTCTCGGTGCAGGCCCAGATTCGCGGCCTGCCGGCGGTCTTCCTGCTCGACAAGGACCTCAACGTGATCGACCAGATCGACGCGCGCATCACGCAGTCGCTGGTCAAGCCGACGCCGGCCGTGCTGGCCGGCATCGATGATACCGAGCCGCGTGTCGAGATGGTTCTCGATGACAATTACGTCGCCGCCATCATCAAGCTGCACGATTATGCGGACACCTACCTCTATATCGCGCGGGTGCTGGACCCGCGGGTGCTCGCGCAATTGCGGGCGACGCAAGCCGGCGTTGCGCACTATGCCGACCTTGCGGCGCGCCGGATCGGCATTCAGATCGCCTTCGGGCTGATGTTCACGGTGATCGCATTGATCGTGCTGCTGTCCGCCGTCTGGATCGGGCTGAATTTCGCGAACTATCTGGTGGCGCCCATCCGCCGCCTGATCGGAGCCGCTCAGATCGTTGCGACCGGCAATCTCTTCGTCCAGGTGCCGACCCGGCGCTCCGAAGGAGACCTCGCGCAGCTCGGCCAGACCTTCAACAAGATGACGCAGGAGCTTCGCACGCAGCGTGACGACATTGTGCGCGCGCGCGATCTCATCGACAGCCGGCGACGGTTCACCGAGGCGGTGCTGGCGGGAGCGAGCGCCGGCGTCATCGGCGTGGATGCCGAAAGCTGCGTCAGCATCCTCAATCGATCCGCCGAGCGGCTGATCGGCCGAACCGAGGCGGAGGCTCTCGGCAAGCCGCTTTCCGAGATGGTGCCCGAGCTCTCCGAGCTGTTCACCACCGCGCGCGAGAGCCCGCAGCGCCTGGTGCAGGGACAGGTGACGATCAACCGCGCCGGCCGCGAGCGCAACCTCTCGGTGCGGGTGACGAGCGAGCAGTCCGGCTCGCAGGAGCGCGGCTATGTGGTGACGCTCGACGACATTACCGAGCTTGTCACCGCGCAGCGCACCTCGGCCTGGGCCGATGTCGCCCGCCGCATTGCCCACGAGATCAAGAACCCGCTCACCCCCATCCAGCTCTCGGCCGAGCGCCTGCGCCGCAAATACGCAGCCATGATCAAGGAGGACGGCGGCATCTTCCAGCAATGCACCGACACCATCGTGCGCCAGGTCGACGACATCAAGCGCATGGTGGACGAGTTCTCGCGCTTTGCCCGCATGCCGAAGCCGGTGATGGCGCAGGAGGACGTGGCCGACGCCGTGCGGCAGGTGGTGTTCCTGCAGCGTGTCGGCAACGCCGACATCGATATCGATGTGGAGATCGCCGAGGATCCGATGCTGGCGCGCTTCGACCGCCGGTTGATCTCGCAGGCGCTTACCAACATCATCAAGAATGCGACGGAAGCCATCGCCGCCGTGCCGCCCGCCGAGCTCGGCCGCGGCCGCATCCGGGTCTGCGCCGGCCGGGAAGGCGAGGACGTCGTCATCGACGTGATCGACAACGGGATCGGGCTGCCGAAGGAGAACCGGCGGCGCCTGCTCGAGCCCTACGTCACCACGCGCGAGAAGGGCACCGGGCTCGGGCTCGCAATCGTGGGACGGATACTTGAGGAACATGGCGGACGTATCGAGCTTGCCGATGCCGCAGAGAGGATCCCCGGACAACGGGGAGCCTGGATGCGGCTGCGCTTTGCGGCGGAGAGCGCGGGCTCGAACGAGGCGCAACCCGCACGTCAAGTGCAAACCCCTCAACTCGCAGCGAACGCATAGCCATGGCTGAAGACATCCTCATCGTTGACGACGAAGCAGACATCCGAGAGCTGGTATCCGGCATCCTGCAGGACGAAGGCTACATCACACGATCGGCGCGCGACAGCGACGATGCGCTTGCTCATGTCGCCAGTCGAAGGCCGAGCCTGGTCTTTCTCGATATCTGGCTGCAGGGCAGCCGGCTGGACGGGCTGCAATTGCTCGACGCGATGAAGTCGCAGCACTCCGAGCTGCCGGTGGTCATGATCTCCGGGCACGGCAATATCGAGACCGCGGTCTCCGCGATCAAGCAGGGGGCCTATGATTTCATCGAGAAGCCGTTCAAGGCCGACCGGCTGGTGCTCGTGGCGCAGCGCGCGCTCGAGACCTCCCGCCTCAAGCGGGAGGTCAAGGCGCTCAAGCAGCTGTCTCCCTCGACGCTCGTCGGCAAGTCGTCGTCGATGAATCAGCTGCGCCAGACGGTGGAAAAGATCGCCCCCACCAACAGCCGCGTTCTGATAGTCGGTCCTGCCGGCGCCGGCAAGGAGCTGGCCGCGCGCGCGATCCATGCCCATTCCGCCCGCGCAAATGGTCCTTTCATTGTCATCAACGCGGCGGCGATGATGCCGGAGCGCATGGAGGTCGAGCTGTTCGGCGTGGAGCAGCCGACCAACGGCCAGGGCCGCAAGGTCGGCGCGCTGGAAGAGTCGCACGGCGGCACGCTGTTCATCGACGAGATCGCCGACATGCCGCGGGAGACGCAGAACAAGATTCTGCGCGTGCTTGTCGAGCAGACGTTCCAGCGCGTCGGTGGCACCAACAAGGTGCAGGTCGACGTGCGCATCATCTCCTCGACCGGACGCAATATCGAGGCGGAAATCGCAGCCGGAAAGTTCCGCGAGGACCTTTACCATCGACTGTCCGTCGTTCCGATGCGGGTGCCGCCGCTGGCGGAGCGCCGCGACGACATCCCGCACCTGATTGAGTATTTCATGGAGCAGATCTCGCTGGCGACCGGCTTGCCGCGCCGCCTGATCGGGGAAGATGCCATGGCCGTGCTGCAGTCACACGATTGGCCCGGCAATGTGCGCCAGCTGCGCAACAACGTGGAGCGCCTGATGATCCTGGCCGGCGGCGATCCGGAAGCGGTCATCAACGCCGACATGCTGCCGCAGGATGTCGGATCCATGGTTCCCTCGATGCCCGGCGGGGATGGCGGGGAGCACCTCATGGGACTGCCGTTGCGCGAAGCCCGCGAGGTCTTCGAGCGCGAATATCTGGTGGCTCAGATCAGCCGGTTCGGCGGCAACATTTCGCGCACTGCCGAATTCGTCGGCATGGAGCGCTCGGCGCTGCATCGCAAGCTCAAGGCGCTCGGCATCGACTGATCACAGAGCGCCGCAAGCTCGGTCCGCTTATCCCTCCCCGAAGGGGAGGGATAAGCGGA
>Ga0318528_10000785_pt1 | contig 10997 bp, 14 predicted proteins | sample GRESIP052b4f26_FD_202500 | JGI IMG/M metagenome (GOLD analysis project Ga0318528, IMG submission 202500) | Tropical soil microbial communities from Luquillo Experimental Forest, Puerto Rico - GRE.SIPMG.052b4f26 | ecosystem: Environmental > Terrestrial > Soil > Tropical forest > Bulk soil...
GGCGATCACGCCGTTCGAGACGAAGACGCTGGAGGATCTGCCCGACACCTATCCGTTCGGGCTTTAAGCGGGAACCGACAGGGACTATGGGCTTGAGAAATTCGTTGGCCCTGTGCCATGGACGCTGGAGCCCGACGCGTACTTGGCGGTCATACGCTACCGGTGCCAGGCCTACGTAAAGTCCCCTCCGGGCAATCCCTCAGGTATATCATCTGTATTTTCCCGGGGAGCATCTCGGGACTATCAATAGCGTCTTAATCATGACTCTTGGGGAATAGTCATGCTGACGCTCACAGAGAAGCCGTTCGTTACTTCGCGTACAGGTGAAGTGGGATCGGGTCAAGGAACATCAGACGAAGCTTTGATCGGCGCCATCGCCGCCGGCAACCGGCGCGCGATGCAGGCGCTTTACGCGCGGCACAATGTGCGAATTTACCGCTTTGTCCTGCATCTCGCCAACGATAGATCGTTGGCCGAGGACCTCGTCAGCGAGGTTTTCCTCGATGTGTGGCGCGCAGCCGAGGGTTTCAAGGCGAAGTCGAAGGTTTCCACCTGGATGTTGGCCATCGCGCGCCATAAGGCGCTTTCGGCGTTGAGACGCCGTTCGGATGAGCAACTCGATGAGGATGACGCGACGGCAATCACAGATCCCGCCGACGATGCGGAAACGACCGTTGACAAGCAGGATCGGAGCGCGGTCGTTCAGCACTGCCTGTCGCAACTTTCGACGCTACATCGGGAAGTGCTCGATCTCGTCTACTATCACGAAAAATCGGTAGACGAGGTTGCTGAGATCGTCGGGGCGCCCGTCAATACCGTGAAGACGCGGATGTTCTACGCGCGCAAGCGCATGCAAACCCTGCTCGAGGCCGCCGGCTTGGACGCGCGTTGATTTGCGTTGGGAAGGGATTCTGCGTAACGGCCATGACGGCGCGAAGTCCGGATCGGGAAGAGCACCATGTATCGGCACATTTTGATCCCTACCGATGGTTCGGAGCTTGCCGGCAGGGCCGTGCGCCATGGACTGGCGCTAGCCAAATCAGCGGGAGCAAAAGTCACCGCATTGACGGTGGAACCGTCGTTTGATGTCTACACAGTTCCTGCTTCGAGAGTCTATGAAATGTCCGGCGCTTTCGCCGAGCATGCCGAGCGCGCCAAAGCGCACGCGCAGGGCATATTGGATGGAGTCGCCGAAGAAGCCCGCGCGGCTGGTGTCGTCTGTGAGACCGTGCAAGTCGAACAGGATCATCCTTACCAAGGCATCATAGACACCGCCGAGCAAAGAGGCTGCGACCTCATCGTCATGGCCTCGCACGGAAGGAGCGGGATTGCGGCAATCGTGCTTGGCAGCGTGACGACGAAGGTGCTTACGCACACGAAAATTCCGGTACTCGTCTGTCACTGATGCGATCGGCTCCGGCTTGAAATCAGGCCGTGAGGCCGGGCGGCGTTGCGCGCTTCCAAGGCGGATGGAATTTCATTTGAGGCTCAGAATATAGGCGATGATGTCTGCCTGCTCGTCGGCGGCGAGCATGATGTTAGGCATCGCGCGATGTGACGTATTGAGCGCGGCCGATAACGCGGTTGCGGTCATGCCGGGAATGGAGGCAACAGCCTGGAAGTGAGGTGCATTGGCGTTTGGGGATCGCGAGTATTGTTTTTGGATGGCATGACATTCCGCGCATAGCCGTTGCGCCAGAACGAAGCCGCGGCTCGGCTGTCCGATTTCCTGTGTCTCGCCATGCCCTATCGGCATCGGCAAGGCGATGGCCGCTGCCAGCATGACCTGCTTTGCGCGCATCAGAATCTCCGCTGCCTCGCTGCCGAAACTGGTTTCAGCGAACCATAGAAGGCGGTGCGCGTTTCTTGATTCAAATCAAAGAAACCGCGCCGGACCCCGTCGAAGTTGACAATAATTCGACGGATATTCCGTCATGAGGAAAGTAAGGAGAAGTAACATGGCTGAAACTGCAACGAAACTGCCGGTAGGAAGGGAAGAGAAGACTGATCGGCCGAGTGGCGGCCGTTCGAGAGCTTGCGGCGGGAAGTCGACCGCCTGTTCGAAGATTTCCAGCTGGGCTCCTGGCGCTCGCCGTTCGGGCGTAGCCTATTCGACGTTCAGCCGTTCTGGCGCGGCGAGGTCGGCTGGGGCAAGGCGCCAGCCGTCGACATCGTCGAAAAGGAGAAGGCCTACGAGATCACGGTGGAGCTGCCGGGGATGGACGAGAGCAATATCGACGTCAAGTTCTCCGATGGCACGCTGACGATCAAGGGCGAGAAGCGGGACGAAAAGGAGGAGAAGAAGAAGGATTATTACCTGTCCGAGCGCCGCTATGGTTCGTTCCAGCGTTCGTTCGGAGTCCCGGACGGCGTCGACGCCGACAAGATCGAGGCAAATTTCAAGAATGGTGTGCTTACCGTCACGCTACCGAAGACGGAGCACGCACAGAAGAGCGAAAAGAAGATCGCGATCAAAAAGGCCTGAATTGTCGGGATCGAAGCCTGCAAAGGCAGCATCTGCCGCCTTTGCGACGCAGTCCTAGGCCGCCTGCGAGCTGTCGGCGGCCCGCTTTTTTCAAGATCACTAGGGAGCCCTGCGCTCGGGTCGGGTTGGCGAGGTGACGCCATGCCATACGGTTCCAACAGCGATCTGCCCGCTTCGGTGCAGGCGCACCTTCCGCCGCACGCCCAGGACATCTATCGCGAGGCCTTCAATCTTCGCGGCACACGCGGGTGATCCCGACCAGGAGGAGCGCGCCCACCGCATCGCCTGGGCGGCGGTCAAGCGCTCCTACGTGAAGGTCGGCGGCAGCTGGATCGGCCGCGACCGAACTTGACCTATCTCAACGTCTCTGCCGCCTCGCGGGGTATTTTGGGCAACAAAAGCCAGGAGAAAGACCCATGAGCGCAGGCAGTCCCGAAAGCAAGGCGTCGCCGGCTGAAGACGCGGCCGCGACCAAAGCCACACCGGCACTGTCGATCTCTCCCGAAAAGGTCTGTTTCATCGTAGTCAAGGCGCGCGAGTTCGACGCCAAGGACATGGTGACCATGCCGGATGAGGCGTCCAATACCACCGACGACGCCATGATGTCCGTGCTGGAGGATCATGCCGACGATCCCGTTGCTGCGGAGTTGCGAGGCTTCATCGGGGCGTTGACCGAGGACGAGCAGGTCGATCTCGTGGCCCTGGCCTGGCTCGGTCGCGGCGACGGCACGCTCGAAGACTGGGAGGACCTGCGCGCGGAAGCCGCTCGCCTGCACAACAAGCGCACCGCCTCGTATCTGCTGGGAATGCCGCTGCTGCCCGACCATCTGGAAGATGCTCTCTCCCAGTTCGGCTCCTCGTGCGAAGAGTTCGAAATGGGACACCTGTAGGACGGTCCGCATGCAAAGCCCCGTCCAGATTGACTTCCAAGGAATGAAGCCGCGCGAGGCCTTGCGCACAATGATTGCCGAGCACGTTGCCGGCCTCGAGGATCGCTTCGGGCGCATAACCGCCTGCCGAGTTGTGGTGAAGGCACCGAGCGAACACCACCGCACCGGCGGCCTCTACGAGATCAACATCCGCCTGGCGCTCCCGGACGGAAAGGAGGTCGATATCGGGCGTACGCCACGTCTGGACCAGCGGCATGCCGACGTTCATTTCGCTCTCAACGATGCATTCAAGCGGGCGCGCCGACAGCTCCAGGATCAGGTCCGTCGGTTGCAAGGCCACGTCAAAACGCATCCGGCTTGACCGTAGCGCTTGAGCCGGGCCTCTGACGACGGAAATTCAAATCCCATGCGGGTTCGGTGCAGAGATCGCGAGCCATGTCCTATGCGACGCTGATGGTTTACGTCGACGTGGAGGGCAAGCCAGACGGCCGCGTCAGCGTTGCCGCCGATCTCGCCCGGCGCTTCGACGCCCATCTGATTGGAATTGCGAGCGGAGCGCCGATCTCGGCCGTGCTTGGCGAGGACGCGCCCAATGAGGCGGCTGCGCAGACGCCGCACCTGCGGGATATGAAGGCTCTGCTCGACCGAAGAGGACAAGAGTTTCGCGCCGCGATCGGGACGAGCAGCCGGCGCGTGGAATGGCGATCCGTCGTGGGCCTTCAGGCCGATGTGGTCGCACGCGAGGCGCGGGCGGCCGATCTCGTCATCATCAGCAATGCTCGCGCGAGCCGAGACCCGTTTCGCGCTCTCGATCCCGGCAGCTTCATCCTCAAGGCCGGCCGGCCGGTTCTGGTCGTGCCGACTGGCGTCACGGCACTCCCGCCCAGGCGAGTGGCCGTCGCCTGGAAAGATGTGCGCGAGGCCCGTCGGGCCGTCCAGGATGCGCTCCCTTTCTTGCGCGAGGCCGAGAACGTCGTGATCGTCGAAGTATCGGAACGCGGCGGAGACCAGGCCTCGTCTCGGCTGCGAGACGTCGCCAACTACCTGGCCCGACATGGCGTCGCAACGGTCACCGAGCGGGTGCTGCCTGTTGACGCAACCGCGGCTGACTCGTTGCTGCGGTTCATCGCGGACGAAAACATCAGCTTGGTGGCCGCCGGGGGCTACGGCCACTCGCGGCTGGGGGAATGGGCGTATGGTGGGGTTACCCGCGACCTGTTGGCGGAAAGTCCGGTCTGTTGCCTGTTTTCGCATTGACGGCGGCGAAGGATCGAAAAATGATTCCGCCATACGACAACCGAACCGCGCGTAAGCGGACAACGAGCCGGGTGGACTGATGTACCGATTTCTCCAATGCACGGCAGGCCAATACATGACGCGCGACGTCACGACCGTGACGCGCGACGCTACGCTACGAGACCTGGAAGCATTGTTCGAGAAACATGATTTCAATTCCTTCCCCGTCGTGGAGGAAGGAAAGATGCTGGGTATCGTGACCAAATTCGATTTTCTCAGAGCATTCGCCTTCACCACCGGTCAGATGGTGCCGCACTACGATGAGCTGATGAAACGCCCGGTGGCGGAAGTGATGACCGAAGCCGTCGTGCACGTCGAACCGACGGCGCCGTTGACTCGAGTTCTCCAGTTGATGGTGAGCCTGAAGGCCCGCAGCTTTCCCGTTATCGGCGCCGAGCGCCAACTGGTGGGTATCATCTCTCGCGAGGATGTGATGCGGGCCCTCAGAGACGCCACGCGGGAAGCGCGCTGAGGCTTCCGACATGGCGGGTTGCGGCAAGCAATCGGTGGACGCGGGTGGATCGGCATGATGACGCGGTGCGGGCGTCCGCTGACGCGCGGGGCGACTGCCGCGCACCCATCCCGCATGTGTTGCGACTGCAAAGACAGAACCGGCAACGGCTTCTTCGGCTACGACAGGCTTGATGTAGATCAAATGGCGACGGGAAAGGCGGCTTAGCTTTCGAGAAACCGAAATGGAGGCCCGCCATGAAAGCCAAGGACGTGATGACGTCTCCCGTCGTATCAATCGAGCCGGACGCCTCGATATTCCAGGCCGTCCGCATCATGCTGCAACGGCACATCAGCGGCTTGCCCGTGATCGACCAGAAAGGCGGTCTCGTCGGAATCGTGACCGAAGGCGATTTTCTGCGGCGGGCAGAGACCGGAACGCAGCGCCGGCGGCCGCGCTGGCTCGAGTACCTCATCGGGCCGGGCCGGCTAGCCGACGAATATACCCGCGCCCATGGCCGCAAGGTCAGCGAGATCATGACGGCGGATCCTCTGACGATCGCCGAGGATACGCCGCTCGATGAGATCGTCCGGCTGATGGAGAAGCGTCAAATCAAGCGCCTGCCCGTGGTGCGCGATCAGCAGGTGGTCGGGATCGTCAGCCGCGCCAACCTGGTCCATGCGCTTGCCAGCGTGGCGCGCGACATCAGACCGAGTTCGGCCAGCGATCAAGCAATTCGCGACCGCATTCTGGCGGAGCTCGCAAGCCAGTCCTGGGCGCCGATTGCCCTCGTCGATGTGCATGTGAGGGATGGCGTCGTCGAGCTCTGGGGCATGATCACGGACGAACGAGAGCGCAAGGCGATTGTGGTGGCGGCGGAGAACGCGCCGGGCGTGAAGGCGGTCAACGATCATTTGGCCTGGGTCGATGCCATATCCGCCATGGTGCTGTCCCCATCGCGTGAAGAGCCGGCGCAGATGAAAGTGTCCTGACTTTTTTCGGCAACGCTTGACGGTCTTGGTCGATGAACGCTCATCCCGACATCGTCGCCATCGGCGCCTCGAGCGGCGGGATTGAGGCATTGCAGAGCCTTCTCGCAGCGCTTTCCGATCTCGATGCCATCGTGTTGGTCGTGTTGCACCGGCCGGCCAATCGCATCAGCTCTTTGCGCGCGAGATCCTGCTGCGAGAGTTGCGGATGCCGGTTGTGATCGCAAGACACGGAGAGCTGCTGCATCACGGCGTCTGCTACATGGCGGAGCCTTCACAGCATCTGATGGTTGGACCTGGTCTGCGCGCCGACCTGCTGCCCGACCATCGCTACACCACCCGCAATATCGATCAGCTGTTCATTTCGCTGGCGCGGCATTACGGGGCAAGAACCATCGGCGTGGTGCTTTCGGGGCAGCTCGATGACGGAACGCGCGGGCTCGCCGCCATCAACAAAGCCGGCGGAATTGCCATGGTCCAGAGCCCGGACGAAGCCGCATATCCGGAAATGCCTCGCAACGCGATCAGATATGATGGGCCGATCGATCTGATCGCGCCGATTTCGGGTCTCGCCGCGGAGATTATCCACCTGACCGGTACGGTTCCCACCAAGCGGCTGGCGTCGATCCGATAAACGATTGTTCAGAAAGCGAGGCCGTAGTCATAAGGGCGGTCGTGTCGCAACGCCATTCACCGGTTAATCTATGTCCGGGAAGACTCATTTTTCAGACGGCGGCTAGCGCCACTCGCAGCCCGTATCCTATTTGTGATTGCGAAATGATCCCGGACAGTGCATCTGCCCAAGCGGCTCGATTGATGATGGAATTCGTGAGCCGAACCGGCTTAAGTCCACCTGCGCGGGATCATGAACGATATCTTTGGACCGATGCGTTTGCAGTCTGCAACTTTCTGGAGCTTTTCCGGCGAACACACGATGAAGAGAATCGGCGATACGCAATACAGTTAATTGATCAGGTGCATCGGGTGCTCGGGCGATATCGCGATGACGATATGCGGAGCGGGTGGATCAGCGGACACGATGAAGAGACAGCGCGTCGCCATCCCACGGTGAGGGGGCTGAGGATCGGCAAACCGTTCAAGGAGCGCGACGCGAACGAACCAGTTGACGAACGTCTGGAGTGGGATCGCGACGGTCAGTACTTCCACTATCTGGCCAAGTGGATACATGCCCTCTGCCAAGCCGCCTTCGTCACCCAAGAGGCCGCGTGTGCTCGTTGGGCGGTTGAACTAGGAGAGGCAGCATTCGAAGGCTTTGCCCGCCGGTCCCACTCGGGCGAGGTGATTGGGGTCTATTGGAAGATGAGCACCGATCTTTCAAGACCGCTCGTTGCAGCCACGGGGTTGCATGACGCATTGGATGGTTTCATCACCTTGCGGGAAGCGCGGCATGCAGGGAAGACTCTGGCCAACGTCGAGGCGACTGGTCTTAGCGCGGCGATTGAAGCACTATCCGTGCTATGTCAGCATGGGAATTGGATAACGGACGATCCGCTCGGACTTGGTGGGCTGCTGTTCGATGCTGGCCGTCTTTGTCAGTTACCCGGCGAGGAGACATTGAACGATGTTCGTCTTCTGGAAGAGTTGATAGGCGCCTGCCATAACGGTTTGATCGCCTTTCTCGCCGGTCGGCAGCTAAGCCGACCTGCCTCGTACCGCTTGGCCTTCCGAGAACTTGGCTTAGCCACAGGCCTGAGCGCATTGCCTATGATTGCCGATGTTATTTCGAAAGACAGAACCAGGTTTGGGAACAGGCCTACGTTAGGATGGACCGTTCATCACCTTCTACCGTACAGCTCGTTAAGTGACACGATCGTCAGTTTCTGGATGCCGCACGCACAGCACCTTGACGCCAGCTGGCTAGCTCACCAAAATATCAATGACGTCATGCTTGCGACCGCATTGATACCGGACACCTTTTTGTCGATTGGTCGACCGCGGCTCTCCTAAATAGGGAGCGCCTCGCAAGGCAATCAAAGTCAGGGTGCTGGCGAGCTCGGCGGGGCTTAACGTCAATTGTTCCTTGATCCATGTCCCTAGTGATGTCGATGAGCCCAAGCGCGCCAAAGGCGAAATAGACCGTCACTAGCGGAAGATAGGTCAGACGGAAGCTTTGGATCGGGCGCAAGAGAGAGCGCCGCGAAGACAAACCGCTATTGTTTATGGAGCGAGGCAAGGCGGCGGGCGGTGCGCTTGTCGGGCCCCGTGTGATCCTTTTAGTGGCACCGTCTGCCCTCCCGCCTTTTACCGCCTCAAACCAGGACCACGAACAGAAACCGAGACTGGATTTGACAAATATCAAAATGGTGATCGCTGTCTCTGACAATCTTTAGCGGTGGAGTAGGTCCACACCCGCGAAGGAGTTGTCCGATGTCGTTGCCCCACATGCTCAAACGCATTCGGCTCGAACTGGCTCGATCAAGGGAGTTTCCGGCGGGCTCCGCCAATCATGGCTACGAATTCGTGGCGCCGCTCGACAGCAAGGGGCATATCGACCCCCATCTTTGGCAGAAGTACCGGGAGCATTGCGGGGTGCGCAGGTTTTGGAGCGGCGCAGACGAAGAAATCGGGCGACTCGCGCACAAGCCGGGGGGGGCGGAGCACGCACGATGGGTGTTCGACTACGACCCGGACACGACCGACGACGACGAGGCCGGATACCGTTTCGGCGTGCACGCCTTCGCACCTGGCGAGTATGTTTCAATCCGCGGTCATGAGGGTGAATCCCATACCTTCAGGGTCGTGTCCGTTGAACCGGCCGCGTAATCGCGCGAGAATACGGCACATCGCTCGGATAGAGCTCGGCTATGCGGCGACATATCTGGCGCAGTGGCGTAGATCTCCGGCGCCGCCTGTACGAGATCCTGGAGCACGGCACGATCGGGGACCGGACGGGTCTCATCGTCGGTCGGCTCATCGTCGCTCTGATCATCACGAACCTCGTCACGATGACGCTCGACTCGGTGCCCGCGTTGCAAGCGCAATACGGGCCGCTATTCATCGCGGTCGAACTGCTGTCGCTCGTCGTCTTCACCATCGAGTACGCATTACGGGTTTGGGTGGCGGCCGAGCACGCGCCGCACCGGCATTCGAGCGAACGCAAGGCGCGATGGGAGTTTGTTTCGAGCCCGCTCGGCGTGATCGATCTTCTCGCGGTCTTGCCATTTTGGTTCGCATTGATCTTGCCGGCCGACCTGCGGGTCGTGCTGGTGTTTCGAATCGTGCGCTTTCTCAAATTGGCGCGCTACTCACCCGCCATGCGCTCGCTGTTGGATGCTCTCTACAGCGAGCGCCGGGCTTTGTTCGGCTGCTTCGTCATTCTACTGGGTGCGACGCTGCTCGCTGCAAGCGTCATGCACGTGGTCGAAGGTCATGCGCAGCCCGATAAATTCGGCACCATTCCCGAGGCGATGTGGTGGGCCATCGTCACGCTTGGCACGATCGGTTATGGCGATGTCGTTCCGGTCACCGTGCTGGGACGCATCGTCGCATCGGTCACGATCTTCGTTGGATTGATCATGGTCGCCCTGCCGATCGGCATCGTCGCCACGGCCTTCGCCGACGAGGTCCACCGTCGCGACTTTGTCGTCACTTGGGGCATGGTCGCGCGCGTGCCCTTGTTCGCCGAACTTCAAGCAACGGATATCGCCGACATCATGCGGCTCTTGCGCGCACAGCAGCTCGAGGCCGGCGACGTTATCGCCAAGCGCGGCGAGCCCGCTCATTCCATGTATTTCGTGGCGGCCGGAGAAGTGGAGATTGAGCTCAAGCACGAGCGCGTTCGGCTCGGCGCCGGTCATTTCTTCGGCGAGATCGCGGTGCTGCGTCGGGCGCGCAGATCCGCGACCATTATTGCCCTCACGCGAACAAGCCTGCTCGTGCTCGATGCCCACGATCTGCACGTCCTTATGGAGCGGGAACCCCGTATCGCGGAGCATATCCATGAGGTGGCTCGCTCCCGACTGGGCGGCGACGTCGTCACGCGCAAGGGCGATCTTGTCGTTGAAGAGCTCGAAGAAGCGGAGACGATCCAACGGTCGACGAGTAGCCACAGTCGCCTATGACGCGAAGGTCAATGGGACAACATGCAACAGACCGGACTCGATGCAAGTAGCTGGTGCGTGACGCCGCCGAAGACCCACTCGCCCAATCGACTGTGCCCGTAGCCGCCGGCCACGATCAAACCTGCCTTCTCATCCTGAACGAGACGCAGGAGTTCGGCGGCGACTGGCCCCCGCCCTTGCCGCCAGATGTCGTGCACCGCGGCGACTCGATGGCGGAGAAGGTAGCCTGCGACGTCGGAAAGAGTCCTTTTGGCACTGGATTCCGATTCGCCTTCGCCGATCGCGACGAGCAGAACCTCTTTGGCCTGCTGCAGAAACGCAAGTGCATCACGCACGGCGCGGCGGCACTCGCGCGTATTCTTCCACGCCACCACCACGCGGCGGAGCTGCAGCGGAGCGACGGTGTCGGGCACCACCAAAACGGGTCGGCCCGCCCGCAGCAAGATCATGCCGGGATCGGCAAGGTCATGCACGTTGCCCCCAGTATGCCGTGCTCCGACGATGACGAGATCCGCCGCTCTGGCCTCGCGCGACGGCAATTCAAGCGCGGTGCGCCATTCAACCTGCTTGAGATGCTGGCCCTGGTCGCGGAATTTCTTGCCCATGTCATCGAGACGTGCGCTCGCTGCGCGGCGGTCACGTTCTGTGGGCTCGTGATAGACGACGACGCCTGCGGCCGCGAAAGCAGGCCGCGGCGCCAAGCCGGCAACGCCAATGAGCGCTGCTTGAAAGCGGTCAGCCAGAGCAAGGGCAAGTTGCACTCGCTGTTCGCAGTCGCGCTCGACATTGACGTGGACCATCATC
>Ga0318528_10000796_pt1 | contig 10947 bp, 10 predicted proteins | sample GRESIP052b4f26_FD_202500 | JGI IMG/M metagenome (GOLD analysis project Ga0318528, IMG submission 202500) | Tropical soil microbial communities from Luquillo Experimental Forest, Puerto Rico - GRE.SIPMG.052b4f26 | ecosystem: Environmental > Terrestrial > Soil > Tropical forest > Bulk soil...
ATCCGCCGGTGCGAGAACATCTGCGCGGGGTGGCCTCGGTGGCGTTTCTGCCGTGGCCGCTGCGAGCGTTGGCGGGGCCGTTCAACCTGTTCGCGACGACGGGGTTCTTGGCCCCCGAGTTCCGCGTGATGATGCAGCTGGACTGGTCGCGGGGTCAGCAGCGCCGGTTCGACTGGCTGTTGTCCGCACTGCGGGCGGCCGACCGCCTGATACCCCACCGGGCCTTTATCCTCCTCTATCAGACTTACGTGTGGGACATGCGGTTCCGCGCCAGACGGGGCTGGCGGATCGTCTAGGGCTAAAGTCGGCGCATGGCTTTCCCTGCGCTCAACCACATCGCGGTCACGGTGCGTGACATCGACATCAGCGGCCCCTGGTACCGCAACCTTCTCGGCGGCGACCCTATAGTCGATGAGCACACCGACGCCGGCTTCCGTCACCTGGTGTGGCTGTTGCCGGGCCGCACGTTATTCGGCATCCACCAGCATGACCGCCAGGCCCCCGACGAAAAGTTCAGCGAATACCGCGTCGGCCTCGACCATGTGGGCTTCGGCTGCGCCAACCGCGCCGAGTTGGAGGACTGGGTCACGCGGCTGAACGAGCTCGGCGTCGAGCACGGGGGCATCATCGACGCGTCCTATGGCTCGGGACTGAGCTTCCGCGACCCCGACGGCATCGCGTTGGAATTCTTCGCACCGCCGGGCTGACCCGAATCCCCGATCCAGCCGAGTGTGAAACCTGCGACGCATCATCGGCGCGTCGCGTCGTCAAATTCACGCTCGGCGACGGGCAGTCAGCGCACCGTCACGAAAAACGCGCGAAGGTCCTCGACGAACAGCGCCGGTTGTTCAAAGGCGGCGAAGTGCCCGCCGCGCGGCATGTCCGTCCAGTGCGTGATGTTGTACACCGGCTCACACCACGACCGCGGCGATTTCAACAGCTCCTTCGGGAAAGCGGCCACACCAGTGGGCAATTCGACACGGTCCGTCTGCCCCCAGACCTTGAAGCTCTCCCAGTACAGGCGCGCCGAGGAAGCGGCGGTCCCGGTCACCCAATACACCATCACGTTGTCCAGAAGCTCGTCTCGGCTGAACGCGTTCTCGGGATTCCCATCGCAATCCGACCACGCCCAGAACTTCTCGACGATCCACGCCAGTTGACCCACGGGCGAATCGACCAACCCGTAGCCCAACGTTTGCGGCCGGGTGGACTGCTGCTTGGAATAGCCGGTGCCCCACTTCCGGTGCTCGGACAACGCGGCCAGGGCCGCCTTCTCCACCTCGGTCGGGTTGTCGAGCTTTCCCGGCGCGCCGATCGGCATGTTCAGATGGATGGCCGCGCAGCGGCCCGGTTGCGGCCGATCTGCGTGGTCATGGCCGCGCCCCAGTCGCCGCCCTGGGCGCCGTAGCGGTCGTAGCCGAGGGCCAGCATGAGCGGTTCCCACGCCTCGGCGATCTTTTCGACGCCCCATCCCGTGCGGTTGGGCTTGCCGGAAAAGCCGTAGCCCGGAAGCGACGGGCACACGACGTGAAAGGCGTCCTCGGCGCTTCCGGACGCCGGATTGGTCAGCGGCTCAATCACCTTGTGGAACTCCACAATTGAGCCCGGCCAGCCATGGGTGATCACCAGCGGGAAGGCATCATCGTGCGGCGACCGTTGGTGGATGAAATGGATGTCCAGCCCGTCGATTTCGGTGATGAACTGGTCGAAACGGTTGAGCGCGGCCTCACGAGAGCGCCAGTCGTATTTGTTGGCCCAGTAGTCGGCCAGGTCGCGGGTGTACGCCAACGGTATGCCCTGGCTCCAGTCGTCGACGCATTCTGCCTCCGGCCAGCGGGTGCGCGCCAAACGCGCCCGCAGATCATCGAGAACGTCGTCGGGAACTTCGATGCGAAACGCATTCACCCCTTCATAAAAGCACGACGCGTTTCGAACTCAATGAGAAGCGTTATCGGACCGGACAGATCCGCGACCGGCTTCCACGGCGCCGGGCCTCGACTGACGAGGCGATCGCGTACGCGCAGCGCGGCCGCGGCGAGCGCAGGCGCGCCAGCACCGGTAGGGCATCGCTGACCCGCGCGGAGCTCGACGTCGCCAAACTCGTCAGCGAGGGCCTGGGCAACAAGGACGTCGCCGCGCGGCTGTTCGTGTCACCACGCACCGTGCAGGCGCACCTCACGCACATCTACACCAAACTCGGGCTCACGTCGCGGATGCAGCTCGCCCAGGAGGCGGCGCGTCACGGGTGACTGCTGTCGGGCGGGATGGGTAGATCCGGACAGGCCCGAATGTAATCGATGTCCGGCGATACCCATACGCGCCACTGCTCTCGGCTCATATTGGTCGTCAGCTTGGCGCACAGCGCTTCGGCACAGTCGGTGTGCCGGGTAGGGGGCTCGCCGTTGAGGGCGTCCCATAACCGAACCTTGCGATCCTGGCTGGCGGTGGCCAGCCGCAGACCGTCGGGGCTGAACGCCACGCCGTGCACCGCGTCCGTGTGCCCGACAAGGGCCTTACACTTGCCCGCATCCCATATCTGCACCGTGTGGTCGTAACTGGCGCTCGCCAGCCGCTGCCCGTCAGGGCTGAACGACACGTCACAGACCACACCGGCATGCCCGGCGAGGGGCTCGCCGACGGGCTGTCCGCTGGCCGGGTCCCACAATCGCACCGTCTGATCGCGGCTGCCACTGGCCAACCGCTGCCCGTCGGGGCTGAACTCCACAACCCACACCGTGTTGGTGTGCCCGATCAGTGGCTTGCCAGCGGGCTGGCCGCTTTCCGCGTCCCACAGCCGCACCGTCTTATCGCCGCCGGCGCTGGCCAACAGCCGCCCGTCGGGGCTGAACGCCACTCCGTACACCACGCCGGTGTGCCCGGTGAGGGGGTCGCCGATCGGCTCGCCGGTGACCGCGTCCCACACCCGCACGGTCCCGTCGTCGCCGACGCTGGCCAACCGCTGCCCGTCCGGGCTGAACGACACGCCGTACACCACACCGGTGTGCCCGGTGAGGGGCTCGCCGATCGGCTGGCCGCTGACCGCGTCCCACACCCGCACGGTCTTATCGCCGCCGGCGCTGACCAGTCGGTGCCCGACCGGGCTGTACGCCACACAGCGGACCCGGACGGTGTGCCCGGCAAGAGGTTCGCCGATGGGCCGGCCGCTGACCGCGTCCCAGACCCACACCGTCGCATCGTCGCCTGCGGCGGCGACGCGCTTTCCATCCGGGCTGAACGCCACTGCGAGCAACGGTTGGCCAACGTCGATGATTTTGGAGGTGCTGGCCCGCAACGCCAAAGCGTCCGAAATCGGCCCGTCATCGCGCTCGGATGCGAGGGCCCGGGCCGCAAGCAGCTGTTGGAAGGCCCGCGCATCGTCACCTGGAATCGTTTGGGCCATCATCGCTTTCGCCTCGACGACGAGCCGGCGCGCCACCGCGTCGCGATGCCGGTGACGTTCGGCTTCGAGCTTGCCGTCTTCGCGTTGCCTGGACGCGGCGAGGTAGTCGGCGGCGGCGGCGACCCGTTCGGCGAAGCCCGTTTTGGCGGCAACGGTTTCGGCGGCCGCGAGGCGTGATCCTTCCAAGAGCCAGGATTCGTCGCGGCCGTGCTTCTTCCACGCAGCGGCGGCGCGTTCGAGATCGGCTGCGGCAAGCAGGCTTTGGCGTTCATCCTGCAGCCAGTGGACCAAATGGTCCCACTGGCGCAGCAGGCTTTCCAGTGCCACCTCGAGCACCACCTCGTGGTTACGCTGGTCGCGCACCAGCAAGCGCTTTTCTACGAAAGCGTCAATCAGCGGCCGGCTTTCGGATGGGAGCTCGGAGTCCAGCGCCACCCGGCGCAAGGGTCGGTCGTTGTCCGGATTGATCGAAGCCAGCCACGGAATGAATGCCGCGCGCAGTAGCTCCAGCGCGGTATTGCGGTCATGTGAACTCGCCGAAAGGATGTCCTCGATCAGGTTGTTCACGACATTGGGCATCCCGCCCATTGACTCGTAGTCGTCGAGGGTGATTTCCTCGGCGGTGCCGTAATCGGTGTGCAGCCGCTGCATGGTGAGCGCGAGCAGCGGCAGCGTGTCGGCGCCCTTGCCCGCATCTGCAATCAGGCGATCGACCAGATCATCGGCGATGAAGAGTCGGCTACCGGCCTCGGACGCGCGGGCGGCGGGTCCCTTTAGCGCGGCCGGGAACTGGTGGTGCGGCATCGTTTTCAGCTCGTCGAACAGCTCGGTGCCGATCCCCTCGAGGGCGGGATGGTTTTGCATCGCCTCGTAGCGGTCGGTGCGGATGGTCGCCGCGACGATGAGCCGCACCTCGTCGGTGTTGATGCTGCCGATCGCGGCGGCCAGCACCTCGAGAAAGCGCTCCGCTTCCTGGGCGGCCTGGGCCGAAACCGATTCGGCCGAGAAGAGTTCCTCCGCCTGATCCAACGGCAGCACCAACGTCGGGCCCGAGGCTTGCCGGTGCGGATTGCCGGCGGTGGCATCGCCGCCGGCGCTACTCTTCCCGATCTGAGCCAGCCGATGTGCGGCCGCGTCGCGCATCTCGGCCAACAACTGGTGGACCCGCTCGTGGTTTCCGTCGCGGCAGATTTTCTTGATCTCACCCAGCGGCGGCGTGCTCGGCAGCTTCAGCGATTGGCGTGCCGAATGAATCGCCGCGGCCAGGCCGCGATCCCCGGTGATCGCGCTGCGTCCCGGGCGCACCGTGCCCAACACCACGAAATTGCGGTCATCGCGCTGCAGCCGGGGGATCAGCCCGGCCCGCAGGAACGACGACTTACCGCTGCCCGACGGGCCGAGCACCACAAACAGCGATTTCACGCCTGACAAGCGCATCTTGCGGAGCTCGTCGGTGCCCCGCATGATGGCCGCGTCTCGCCCGAAAAATACCCCGGCGTCGATGTCTTCGAACGGCTCCCAGCCCCGGTAGGGCGCCCGGTCTGGGTCGCTGCGCGGCGGCCATACGAAGTTCTCCGGCCCGATTCCTGTCCCCTCGATCGCCTTCTTGAGTTGATCCAGCGCAGCGGCGTTGAAGTGCACCGGCGGGCCCGACACTGTGATCTCGGTCTGCGGGCCCTCGGCGAACAGGTCGCAGCGCTGCCATTCCGCGGTGATCTCGGTGTCGGCGAGCTCCTCGAGCCGGGCGACGAGGATCTGCTTCCCCAGCGTCTCGGCGGTCCGGTATTCGGTTTTGCACTCAGGCGAACTTTCCCACGATCGCGAGACCAGGCAGATCACCGCCTCGGCGCGCTGGTTGGCCTGCCGCAACGCGTCTTTCCACCGCTGCCCCGGTGCCAGTCCCGTGTCGTCGCTGATGTCCAGAAAGATCTCATTGACCAGCTCCGGCCGCTGGTCGATCAACCACTGCCGCAACGCGATTGCTTCGGTGTTGTCCTTACTGGAGTGGCTCAGGAAAATCCGCGGCATAGTCGTCAATCCCTAAATCTGCTTCGGGCCAATTGTGCCGCATGCGGCCCGGCTTTGGATGCCTGCGATTGCTGCGCGAGACCGACGCCCGGGTAGCGATACTGCCGCGATGAGCTGCGCCACCCGAAGGCAATCATGAGCGGTCAGAGCAACTGGGTCATTCCCGCGATCACAGCAATGGCGAGCCTTCTGGGCGCCGTGGTCGGCGCTGTTGCGACGTATTGGAGATCAAAGAAAGCCCACGAGCGCGAGAGCAAGCGCCAGGAGAGTGAACGTGCCGACGAAAATGAGCGGCGGCAATCGACCCTGCTGCGCGAAGCCGCGATCCGCTTCGTCACCACGATGACCGACCTCTCGGTGGCAAGCGTTGGCCTCACACAGATCTCCCACGAATGGGGCGACGTCGCCGACAAGCTCGCCAGCGCTCGCACCGAGCAGGAACTGGTCGACGTTGCCAAACAGCTGGATTCGACCACTGAGCCCGGCATTGGCCAGCTCAACATATTGTTCAGGCTCGTCAGAAACACCGGACTCTTTGAGGAGGACGTGAAGAAGGCAATGAGTCTGCTCACCGAGCTGCGGCTCATCGCGCCCGGCGACGTCGCCGACTCCGCTCAACGGCTGATCTATACCGGCTTCGCGCACGAACTCGCCGTCGCGATTGCCCCGAACCTACGGCACCACACCATCGAGGACTTCAACCGCGAGATCAACGACTTCGTCAACCGGGTCCGCCGTCACATGAACGTCGAACCCCACACGTTCAACGCCATCGACGAGCAAGGCCTGGAGGAACTGCTTAGCTTCCCAGCAGCGGGACGCTGACCTGCATGCGCGTTACGCTCGCCGAACCTCGGTGGGCGCGGACGGTATCGAACTGCCGACCGCTGGTGTGGAAATCCGAGCCGGACGGTCCACGGCGTTTCACGCGGTGGCACAACGTCTTGAAACGCCCAGCTCAGCAGCTGGTTCGCGTCAACTGTGTCCATGGATTGTCGGGCTGTGCCAGAACGTCTTGGCACACTCTTGGCACAACAGGGGTTTGGTCGCAGGGGTTTGGTCGCGTTTGCGTGGCGAACTTGCCTTTCGCTGCCAGACCGCACGATCGACGTACCTGTGGAGCTAAGGGTGTGTGGAGCTCGGCATTGCCGCCGGGTGCAATTTGTTCTATAACTTATAGAACAAAGCGGAGGTGAATTCATGATCCTCAGCGTCGACCTAACCAGCGACGTGCCGATCTATGAGCAGCTTCGGGACCGCGTCGTGGAGGCGATCGCCGACGGCCTGCTGACCGAGGGCAGCTCATTGCCGGCCACCAGGGCGCTCGCCGCCGACTTCGGGATCAATTTCCACACCGTCAACAAAGCCTATGACCTCCTGCGCCAGCAGGGCCTGATCCGGCTCAACCGCAAGACTGGCGCCGTGGTGGCCTCCACCGTCGCTGACCCGCCGTTCTGCGCGGAGTGGACCGCCAGGGCACGGACGCTCCTGGCCGAGGCCGTCGCCAAAGGATTACCGACCGACAAGGTCCTCGACACCTGTCGGGCCGTGCTCGATTCATTCAGCACCGCGCAGCCAAAGGACACGCCATGACCGTCGCCGTCGCCCTGAGCTCCGGGCTGTTGTCAGCACTGTTGCTTGTCCTCGCCCTTGCGCTGCCCTCGATCAACAGTCCGACCGTGCCCTTCGGGGTCCGGGTCCCGGCCCAGCGTGTCGACGACCCGACGGTACTCAGGCAGACCCGCACCTACCGACGGCGGGTACTTTTCGGCGGGATCGTTGCGCTCGGGGTCGGCGTCGTCATCTACAGCGTGACCGGCGACACGCTGCTGCTGCCGTTGTCGGTGCTGGCGCTCGTCGGCGTCTGGTACCGCTGCTTCTTCTTGGCCAACCGCGACATCCGGGCGGCCAAGGCCGCCGGGGGCTGGTACGAGGGCCTGCACCAAGGCATCGCGGTGGACACCGAACTGCGGACCGACCCGCCACGGTTCCCGTGGCTCTGGCTAGCACCGGCACTGATCGTCACGGTCGCCACCGGAGTGATAGGCGTGCTCGCCTACCCGTCGATGCCCGACATGCTCGCAGTGCACTATGGCGCGGGAGGTGTGCCCAACCGGATAGCCGCCAAGTCGGTGGGCACCGCGTTCTCACTTGTGTTCGTGCAAATCGGCGTGACCGCGCTGCTTGTTGGTATCGCAGCGGCCATCTTCCGCAGCAGCCGGCCCGACATCGATCCGGCACGCCCAGTCGGGTCCGCGCGCTGGCACCGCCAGTACATGGCACTCGGCGCGAAGGCCCTGCTTGGGCTGGTCGCGACGATCGACGTGGGGATGCTGGGATCATCGCTGCTGATGTGGACCGGGACGGTCACTTCATGGGCGCCGATGGTGGTCGTGCTCCCGATTCTGGCCGCCGTCGTAGTGGCCGTCGTGGTCCTGGCCAAAAATAACCGCGAGCCAGATGAGGGCCAGGAAGACACCGGCCTAACGCACCGGGACGACGACAAGTACTGGCGGGGCGGCCTGTTCTACATCAACGGCGAAGACCACGCACTGCTGGTTCCGCGCCGGTTCGGTGTCGGATGGACGCTCAACTTCGGAAACCCCAATGCAGCTATGCTGCTCGCCGGCGTGGTCGCGCTTATCGCCCTGCTAATCGCCCTCCGATTCAGCGGCTGACCAGGGGCGAGACGCTGCCAACAAGCGGCCGGTGAACCTGGGGCCTCTGGGATATGAGAAGCTAGCCAGTCTCGGTTTCCTTTAGTCTCGCGCGTCTCAAACGTGCACGTCGCAGGCCATCATTCGTCCAACCTGTGCCGCTGCTTACCATACGATCTCGTCGGTTGCGCCGCGTTCTGTTCACAAATCCGTTCACAACGAGCTCCGCAGACGACTGCGATACCCCTGCGTGGCGACCTTCCGCGTGTGAAGCTGAGGCGAAGTCAGAACCGAGACGTTTGGGCTGGTCGAGCTGGATGAACTGGACTCATCTTGAGGGTTCAGAGCATCTACTACGAGCCGCGTGGCGGATACGGAGCGGATGAAAACGAACCTCTGATCGGTTACGCCAGATCTGCCGCGGTGAGTTGGTGTCCGGCCAAGGGAAGAGGCGCGCGCCCCGCTCTTCGCCGCTCATCCCCGGCCCGTTCCCCGTCCGAAACGAAGCGTCTACAGGTACTATTATCTGTAAACGTTTCGTATCATCTCGGGAGAGGAGGTGGCGTTGGTGGAAGCCCTGACGCCGAGAACAGCGGGGCGGGCCGGCTTGTCGCGCAGCGCGCTCTACCGCGGCGCGCGCGCGGGCCGGTTGAACCGCATCGCCCGCGGCATCTACCTGCCCGCGGAGGCGTCGGCCGCCGACTGGGATCAGCTCGAAGCCGCGACGCGCCGCTCTGATGCCACGATCTGCCTGATCTCCGCGCTCGCCTTTCACGACCTGACCGACGCCATTCCCACCGCGCTGGACGTCGCGATCCCCCGAGGGTCGAGGACACCGGCGAGCACCGGTGCGATCGCGTGGCATCAATTCGACCGGGCCACATTCGAGATCGGACGCGAGAAGATCACGATCCCGGAATCGAATCAGATGATCGGTATCTACTCGCCCGAGCGGTCGGTCGCCGACGCGTTCCGGCTGCGCGGCGAGGTCGGATACGAACTGGCACGCGAAGCGTTGCGGGCGTGGCTGCGCCGAGGCGGCAAACCGGCCCGGCTGATCGAGATCGCGTCCCGCCTGCCCCGGGCGAAGTCCCCAGTCCTGAAGGCATTGGAGATGCTGGGGTGAGCTCCGGCGACGCGGTGTTCCGCCGGATCCAGACCGTCGCCCGTTCCACAACGACGAGCGGGACCGGCGCACCGACACGGGAGTACCTGATCCGACACACCCTCGAATCGTTCCTAGACCGGCTCACCCGCACCTCCCACGCCGGCGACTTCGTCCTAAAGGGCGGAGTTCTGCTGGCTGCCTATGGGGTACGCCGCCCGACCAAGGACGCCGACGCCAACGCAGTCCGCGCCGACGTCACCGCTGAGCATCTCGCCCAGGTGGTCCGGGACATCGCCGCGATCGACGTCGATGACGGGGTGGTGTTCGACCTCGACACGGTCAGTGTGGTCAAATCGCCGCCCTGGTTTTTCCTGTGTCGGGCTGACGGTCTTTGAACTGCGACCACTTGACCCTCAGTCGGACATGCGGTGAATTTCGTTGTCTTCCAATACGTCTCGAAGCATTCTGATCAGCACAAACAGTCTCTTGCTGTCTCCGGTCGACTCCGCCGATCCGCACCTACTTGACAACGTTGTGACAAACGCCAGCGCGGGAGTCACATGGTCCGGGGTTGTGTGCGTGATTTGCTGGCTTGTCTAGACCCCATTCGGGATTCCTCATATGATCGCCCCAACACCCACCACCGCCAGCGGCCCACACCGTTCGGGCCGCACAGGACTCACTTCTGCTGAGTAATCAGGAACGGTTTACCATCTTGGCGCCTTGCCAAGGCTCAATCTGATAATCAAGCGGACGAGTCTTAACTCGCCACAATCAAACCGGGTGAGTGAATCAGAGAGCCAGATCCTCAAGTCGGCAAGTGGACCATCATGCCACCGTCGACCGACAGCACCTGCCCTGTGATGAACGAGGCCCTCTCAGACGCCAGGAAGAGATACGCTTCGGCCAGCTCTTCTGGGCGGCCGAGGCGGCGGAGCGGGGTGTTGGCTTTTATTACAGCGGCGCGGTTCTCCGGAAAACGCTCGATGGCCCGCGGGGTGGTGATGACTCCCGGAGACACGCAGTTACAGCGGACGCCCCGGGGGCCGTACTGGGTAGCCACGTAGCGGGTGAACGCCTCCACGCCCGCCTTGGCGATGCCGTAGGAAGCCCACGCATCGTCCGCAGCGTTTGCCTGGGCGGAGGAGGTGTTCACCACCGCACCGCCGCCGGCCGTAACGAGGTGCGGGAGTGCGCGAGCGGTGAGGTGGGCGGTTGCGCGAAGATTCACGTCGAGGCTGAGGTCCCACGCAGTGCGTGAGCTCTCGGCGACGCGGCCCTCGGTGCCCACAAAGACCCCGGCGATGTTGATCACGGCATCGAGGCGGCCGTGGCGCTTGACGACACGCTCCACCAGCGTGTCGATCGCCGCCTCGTCGCGCAGGTTCACGTGCTCCGGGTCACCGCCGGTCTCTGCCGCGATGGCGGCGAGCGGTCCGGCGTCGCGGTCCACCAGAACGGTGATCGCGCCCTCTTCCGCGAAGCGCCGCGCAGTGGCACCGCCGATCCCGCCCGCGGCGCCGGTGATGATGACGACCTTTCCAGCGAACTGCTCCCCCACTGTCATGTTCGGACCCCTGAGGACTTGACGGGATAGGACCGGGCCCGCCAGTACACCGCCGTGGGAGGCAGAACGTCGGTTCTCGCCGATGAACTGGTCTTACCATTATTAACATTTTATTGTCATCCTTGTCGTCGGCGCCCTTCGGCCTAGGAGCTTCGTATGACTGCCGCGTGCACGACTGTGTATGGCC
>Ga0318528_10000799_pt1 | contig 10938 bp, 9 predicted proteins | sample GRESIP052b4f26_FD_202500 | JGI IMG/M metagenome (GOLD analysis project Ga0318528, IMG submission 202500) | Tropical soil microbial communities from Luquillo Experimental Forest, Puerto Rico - GRE.SIPMG.052b4f26 | ecosystem: Environmental > Terrestrial > Soil > Tropical forest > Bulk soil...
GCCGAGCTTCTCGCATGGCAGGCACGGCAACGGGTTCTGCACCACCCAGACGTTGCCGCGATGCTGGATGGTGCCGGCGTGATCCCACGGCTGCGCAAGACCGCCGACCGGCCAAGGGCCGATCAGACGCGGGCTGGTTGGGCCATAAAGAGCAACCGTTGGACAGCCGCTTGCAGCGGCGAGATGGGTGATCGAGGTATCCGGTCCGACATAGGCGGCAGCGCCGGCCAATAATGCCGCGAGGTCGGGCCAGTCGAGGCGCCCATCCAGCCGCTCCACTGTGGGATCGACCGCAGCCCACAGCGCATCGAGGTAGGAGCGTTCGGCCGCATCGCCGCCGCCCGTCACCGCCACCGCCAATCCGCGCTCGGCCAAGGCGCGCGCCAGCGCGCGCCAGCCGTTGTCGGTCCAACGCTTGTAACGATAGAACGGATTCGCGTGCAGCACCGCATAGCGGGGCCGGATCGAGGGGTTGGGTACGGCCGCGTCGCGTCGGGGACATACGATGTCGGTCGCGGGTTCGAGACCAAGCGTTTTGGCAAGCGCCAGCAGTTGTGTGACGCGATGGGTATCGGGCTCGGCGGCAACAGAAATGTGATGGGCGTGCCGCTTCCACCAGGCGCCGGTCTCGCCCTGACGCGGCACGAGGCTAACGCGGTGCCGCCCGCTCACCATAGCAAACAATGTGGGCCGGTCGCCGGCCTGGGTCGATACAACGAGGTCGTAGCGGCGCCACAGCCGACCGATCAGGTAGAGCCCTTCGCCAACCAGCGGCCGCTCCGACAATGTGATCACGTCGTCGATATCGGGATTGCCCTCGAGAATTCCTTCGCTGCCGCGGAACACCATCACGTCGAGTTCTGCGCGCGGAAAGCCGCGCCGGATGCTGCGGATGAGCGGGGTTGTGAGCAGCACATCGCCCAGGCGCCGCAGCGTGATGACGAGGATACGCGGCTGCTCGGGCAACTCCAGGGCGGTCATGGGATTAACGCGCCCTTTGCCTGCGAACTTCGCAGCACCATCCCGCCGGTCACACCGACCCCGAATACATAGAGCCACCCTTGAGTGAAATCGAACAGGTGCGAATTGAATTGCGACGACACGATATTCTGCACCACGATGATAAAGCCGAACCAGGCGATCAGCGTTTGCTCGCGAAACAGCGCGAGATGCGCGATCCACATTGCGATCAGCACAGCGACCCCGACCAACCCGAGCTGAATTGCCACCGCCAAGGTCTGGTTATGCGGATTGACCGTGACGTCCCACGTTATTTCTCGCGCGCCGGCCGCCCTGTGCTGGAACAATTTTCGCACTGTCCCCGTGCCGTGGCCGGTTAGCGGCGCTTCGGCAATGAAGGTCACGGCCTTGCTCCAATATTCCAGGCGCAGTCCCGCCGAAGTGACCTGGCCGGTGGACCGATAGACTTCGACCTCTTTGCCCAACTCGATGACGCGCCCGCGCAAATAATCCGAGGACATCCAGGCCAGCCCGCCCATCACCACCCCGATCAGAGTGGCGGCCAGCACGCCTTTGGTGCCGAAATACCACCAGAACAATGCCACCAACAGGACCGCCATGATCACGAGCGCGGTGCGCCCGGTGGCGACATAGACGATATTACCAAGAAACAGCGCAGCCAGCACACTAGCGCCGAGTGCAAGCGCCCGGCGCCGCTCCCGCCACAGCTCGATTGCCAACCCGAGGAGCGCAAAAACGCAGATTGCGAAAAGGCCGCTCTGCGCGACGTAATCCTTGGCCGGAACGCCGATGCTCCCCTGTCCGCGCCACGGGAGGGAGGAGAAATATGTGAGAAGAAACGATACCAGCAGCATCACCAGAAGAGCGACGAAAAATCCGAAGATGACTCGGTTGCCGCCGTTCGATCGACGAAACTGCGCCAGCAATAACGGAATCACCAAGAGCTTGTGAAACGCGAGCAGCCCCGTGATCCGCTCGTCCCACGCGACGTCCGCCCACAGCGTGCCGAGCGCGGCAACGGCAAACAGCAGCAGCGGTAATCCGCCTGCCGGACTCATTACTTCTCGCTTGATCGCCGCGGGATCGAGCGTTGGCACGAGCGCCAAGAGCCAGAGAACGATCAGAATCGAGGTGGCCGAGGTCGACCATGGCAGCGATACCGCGACCGCCACCACCAGCCAATCGGCGACCTGAGCAAGTCGCTCCCTATCGACCAGTACCCACCGCTTCATCGCCACCGGCGCTTGAACATTGCGGCCAGAGGTCGGGGTCATGTCGGCGAACTCGCGGTTTCCCGAACCAATGACAACCCGCACAGCGCACGTGTTCGTTTGCTCTCGAGCACTGCTTTGAGGCGCGCGTCATTCGCCTTGAGCTCTCGGCGATCCGCATCCGGGTGCCACAAGTGAATGACGCCGGTGGCAAAACGGCCGTCCTTGCGGCGCAGGCCGCAATGTATGAGCCGAATGAGCAGGTCGGAATCCTCGCGCCCCCAACCGTGAAAGCTTGCGTCGAAGCCGTCGACGCGTCGGAGATCGGAACGCCAAACTGCGAGATTGCACGAACGTGCTCCGCGCCACCGCCCGGCACTCAGCTTGCGCAGCCGCCCGAGCGGGAGCGACAACACCGCAGCAAGTCGATTGGCGTCGCCGCGCATGCGATGCACGATCCACTCTGCCACCGTCCAGCGTTCCGGGTGTAGTGCATCGCGCAGAACGGCGGCCGTCAGCGCGGGAGAGAGCAGCACGCGATCGCCGGTGACGAACCAACCGGGCTCGGCAAGCCGCCGATGATGCGCAACGAAGTCGCTTCGCGTGAGGCAATCGCCGTCAAGAAAGATGCAGTACTCGCCGCGGCAGGCGAGAATCGCGCGATTGCGGGCTTCGGCAGCGCGAAATCCTGCATCGGGTTGCCAAACGTGGCTGATGGCAACGCCGAGCAGCGTTCCACCACATCCCGGGTCGGCGGTCCCGAGCCGTCATCCGCGATCACGATCTCGAAAGCGCGGTCGGTTTGCGCCGACAACGCCGATAGCACCGCGTCGAGCGCGTCCTCGCGATTGTAGGTGGTGACGATCACCGAAATGAAATCAGGCAATCGGGGCCGGCCCGGGTCTTTCATTCTGCACGTCCTGTCCTGCTGTGATAGCGTCCGCTGCCGTGAACCTCAACACGAGGGAACATGCAGAAAATATCGGCCTACATTCTTGCCTATAATGAAGCCGACAAGATCGCGGCCGCCGTTTCCAGCGTGCTATGGGCGGACGAGATCGTCGTCGCTGATTCCGGCAGCACCGATGCAACCGCCGAAATCGCGCGCAAGCTCGGCGCGCGCGTGGTGCAGATTCCGTTCCACGGGTTCGGCGACCTGCGCAATCGTACCATTGCGGAATGCCGATACGAATGGATTTTCAGCCTGGATGCGGACGAGCGGTGCACTCCGCAAGTGCGGGACGAGATATTTTCGCTTCTGGGATCGTCGCCGTCCCACGACGCATATCTCGTCCCGCGGCGCAACTACATGATGGGACGCTGGATCAAGGGCTCGGGATGGTATCCGAATTTTCGCCAGCCGCAGTTGTTCCGCAACGGCACGATGCGCTATCGCGACGATCCCGTGCATGAAGGCTACGAACTCTTGACCGCGAGGCCGCTCGGCCGGTTGCAAAATTCGATTTGGCAATTCCCGTTTCGCAACTTCGCGGAACTGATCGGCAAGATGAACCGGTACTCCTCGCTCGGCGCCTCGCGGCTTTCCTCCAAGCGGGTGTCGATGGGAGCTGCGTTGGGGCACGGCATTTGGGCGTTCATCAAGCACTTTGTCATCAAGCACGGCTACCGGGACGGCTGGGCCGGCTTCATCATCGCGTTCGGGAATTTCGAAGGCACGTTCTACCGCTATGCCAAGCGCCACGAGGAGCTGCAGGCCTGGACACCGCCGGAGCAGCCGCCACTGCAAAGAGAACAGGCCGGCTCAGGATAACGCGTAGGTCGCCTGATCCGTGACCACGAAATCGATGCGGCCGCCGCGCAGCGCCTTCACGCATTCGGCGGGCGAGTTGACGATCGGCTCCTCGTGCACATTGAAGCTGGTATTGACCAGGACCGGCAGGCCCGTGGCGGCGCGAAAGTGCCGCAGGATATCGGCATAGAGCGGATTCTCCCGGTCACGAACCACCTGCGGACGCGCCGTGCCGTCGACATGGATCACCGCCGGAATGCGGTCGTGCCATTCCGGGCGCACCGCGCAGGTAATCGTCATGAAGCGCATGGCGTAGCGATTGACCGGCGTGATCTCGAACACGCGCTCGCAGTCCTCGTCGAGGACACAAGGCGCGAACGGCATGAATTCGGATCGCTCGAGCCGCCTGTTGAGCTCATGGTTGAGATGCAGATTCGCGGGATTGGCGAGAATGCTGCGCGCCCCCAGCGCGCGCGGACCGAATTCCATCCGCCCGATATAAGCTGCGCCAACCTTTCCGGATCGCAACAACTCGGTCGCGGCTTGCGCCGGTGCTCCGGGCAGCGGCTTGGCGCCCGCCTGCGCAAGGTGCTCATCGATGCGTCCGTGGTAGTTGAATCCGAAATAAAGATCGTCGAGGCGGTAACGCTCTGCGAGCCAGGTCTGCAAACCGTCCCGTGCAAGCAGAAAGCTCAGCCCGGCGCCGACCGACAAACCGCCGTCGCTCATGGCCGGATAGATGAAAATCTCGTCGATCGGACAGTTCTCGGCAAGCAGGCGGTTGAGCCGCACATTGGCGAACAGGCCGCCGGCCAGTCCCAGGTGCCGGGTCCGTGCGCGCGAAAGCCAATATCGAACCGAACGCAAGGTCAGATCTTCGACCACTTTTTGAATCGAGGCGGCGATCGTTTCACGCGCATGGCCATAGCAGACCCGCGCGATCATTCGCTCGATTGCCCGATCGTCTGCGAAACTTGCGTTGATCATGCCGTGATTATCGATCCAGAAATGGCTGGCGATCTCGTCGGCAAGGATCGGTTCGCCGCAGGCGGCAAGCCCGGTGAGCTTGCCTTCGTGGCGAAACATCGTGAACCCGCAGGCCTTGGTGGCATAGCCATAGGCCCATGCCAGGCTGCTGCGGGCGGGCCCGCGCTGCAGCAGCCAGCGATCGTCGCCGAAATGGCAATCGAGCTGCCCGTCCTTCAGCGTACGAATGCTGTAGCTCACATTGTCGCCGACGCCGTCGGCGGTGTAGAGCAGCGCGTCATCCCAATCCGTGTAGAACAGCGATGCGAGCGCATGCGCCTCGTGGTGATTGGCGAATTGGACGACGGTGTCCGGCCGAAATCCGTGATCGTCGAGAAATGCGCCGGTTCGGAACACCGATTTTGCATCGGCGGTGCGTCGCAGCTGGCAGTGGACCATGAGGTCGCGCAGCTTCTGGTCTCGCCCGAGCCAGCCACGAAACCGGTAGTCCAATTCCTTGTGGAACGGATAGCGGAAATATTGCCAGGGAAAGAACGAGCGCGTGGCGACGATCGCGTCGATCTCGGCGCGGGAGCAGCCGCCAATGCGTAACACCTCGTCGATCGCGAGCCACGGCACGCCGTCGCCGGACCCCTTGCGGCGCGTGAGCCGCTCCTCATCCACCGCCGCCACGAGCTTATAATCCTCGAACAGGGCGGCCGATGAATCGTGGCATCCCGGATGGAACGCCAGGATCCTCATGCGCTCGCCCAGGCTGGCGACGAGCGGGGGCGCTGCTCGGTCGGCGCGGTCGCGCGTGCGCCACCATTGCCGCATGCGGCGGCGCACGCGGCGCGACGCGTTGCGCGCCATGCGGAACGGCAACCCGAGATAGTATTTGCGCAGGATATTCCAGCGCTCGCGCGGAGCTACGTGAAACACCGTCTCGCGCGGAACATACCAGCCGTTGTTGCCGTAGCGCCGGATGAGCCGATAGCCCGCGTTCTTGAGAAAACGATGCTTGGCAAGATTGCCGACGTGATCCTCGAGCAGCACGAGGCGCGGACGCCAGCGGGCGAAATCGAAACCGTGCAGCACCTCGAGCTCGTGGCCTTCGACATCGATGGAAAGAAAATCGAATCGCATCGGCGCGCCGGCCTCGCTCAGGATGTCATCGAGCGTCCGCACCGGCACCTCGATGATCCATTCCGGCTCGGCGCCTGGCGCCATGCGATCGCGATCGAGCGAGGACAGCGCTCCAGCCACATACAGGCGCATCTGGCGGCCGGCGTTCTCGGGCGACGAACACGCGAACGCGAACACCTTGGCCGAGCGCATGCGCCGCAGGTCGCCGGCGAGCTTGGGCTGCGGCTCGATCAGGATGCCGGTCCAGCCGACCTGCTCGAGATGCCAGGTCTGGGATTCCCGCTGCGGCTGGTTGGCGCCGACCTCGACGAAGAAGCCCAAGCCGGGCGCGCCGAAAAATTCTCGCACCAGCTCCTGTTCGCGTCCGCCGAATACGCTGACAGCCACGACCTTCCCCGGCCTCAACTTGTTTGCGGAACGCGCGACTTGCGCACGATATCGGTCGTACTGAAGCCTGGCACCAGGTCGATCAGCAGCACCTCGCCCCCGTCACGTTCCACGATCTCCCGGCCGACGACCTGATCGCGTCGATAATCGCCGCCCTTGAGCAACACCTTGGGGCGCACGCGGCGGATCAGTTCCAAAGGCGTGTCCTGAGCGAACACCACGACCAGATCGACCGCCTCGAGCGCGGCGAGCACCTCGGCGCGGGCATGCACGTCCTGCATCGGACGTCCTTCGCCCTTCAAGCGCTTGACGGAAGCATCGTCGTTGAGGCCGACGATGAGCCGGTCGCACGCAGCGCGCGACCGCGTCAACAGCTTGATGTGGCCGGGATGCAGGATATCGAAACAGCCGTTGGTAAAACCGATGCGCAGCGCCTGCCGGCGCCATTCCGCCAGCCGCTCGTCGAGCACGGCCCAATCGAAAATGATCTTCTCCTCGGGAGCGAGCGAGGCGGCGGGCAGAATACGCGCGCGCAATTCCGCCGCTGACACTGTCGCGGTGCCTCGCTTGCCGACGACGACCGCGGCAGCGGCGTTGGCGGCACGCATCGCTACTTCGAAACCCACATCGGCGGCGAGCATCGCGGCGAGCACCGCCGCCACCGTATCCCCGGCGCCGGACACATCGCGCACTTTGACCGTATAGGCGGCAAGGTGAACCGGCTCGCCCTTCGCCGGAATCAGCGACATGCCGGCTTCGCTGCGGGTGACCAACACCGCTTGAGTGCCGAGGCTGCGGTTGAGCTCGGCTGCCGCCGCTTCGATATCGGCCTCACCGGCAAGCGCGTGCCGCGTCACGTCGGCGAGTTCCTGGCGATTGGGAGTGATCAGCGTCGCTCCCGCGTAAATCGAAAAGTCCTTGCCTTTCGGGTCGACGATCACCGGCTTGCCCAGCCTGTTGGCGGCATCGATCAAGGTACGCACCAGCCGAGGCGTGAGCAGGCCCTTGGCGTAATCGGACAGCACGATGCTGTCCGCGCGCGGCAATGCCGCGAGTGCCTGCTCGAGCACCGCATGCTCGGTTTTCTCATCGAGCCGCGCTGACAGCTCCCAGTCCGCGCGCAGCAAGTGAGTCGAATGATGCTCGGAGACGAACCTGACCTTACGCGTGGTGGGACGCGACGGATCGACAATCAGGTGCGTTTCGATCAATGGCTCGGAGCGAAGCTTGGCGGCAAGCGTACGCCCGGCCTCGTCATCGCCAACCACGCCGATGAAGACGCAGCGGGTGCCGAGCGCCGCGATGTTGCGCGCCACATTGCCGGCCCCGCCCACCACCAGCTCGCTCTTTGCCACCGCCAGCACCGGCGCCGGCGCTTCGGGCGAAATGCGCCCGACCTCGCCGTAGACGAAGTCGTCAAGCATCAGGTCACCGACGCAGACGACGGTCTGATCGCGAACGAGTCCGAGTGCCCTCTCGAAGTCGAACATGCGTTACTGCCTGACCACCGCCGCGCTCCGACCAACCTCACCGATAGCGATCGGCCTGGTTGAGGAAGGAATTGACATATTTCGAAACCGCCTCTTCCAGCGGGGTGAAGCCGCCGTTGTAGCCGGCGCGGCGCAGATTTTCGACGCGGGCCTGGGTGAAATATTGATACTGGTCGCGGATCGCCGGCGGCATGTCGACATATTCGATGTTCGGCGCGCGGCCGAGCGCGGCGAACATGGCAACGATCAGATCACGAAAGCTGCGCGCCGCTCCGGTGCCGACGTTGAATATGCCCGACACGGTCGGCGTGTCGAGCACCCATCGCATGACCGCGACGGCATCGTCGATATAGATGAAATCGCGCTTCTGCTCGCCGTCGGCGACGCCCGCGCGGTGCGATTTGAACAAGCGGACCGGCCCGCCGGCTTTGGCCTCGTCGAATCGCTTGGCGACGAGGCTCATCATCTCGCCTTTGTGATACTCGTTGGGCCCGAACACGTTGAAGAATTTCAATCCCGCCCATTGCGGCGGAAGCTTTGCGCGCTTCTCGAAGCGCTCGACCACGGCGCGGTCGAACAGATGCTTGCTGAAGCCGTAAAGATTCATAGGCTTCAATCGTTGCAAAGCGGCGCCCGACCAGTCGTCCTGGAAACCGTCCTCGCCGTTGCCGTACGTGGCGGCCGAGGAAGCATAGATGAACGGCGTGCCCGTCGCCGTGCACCAGTCCAACAATTGCAGCGAGAGGCGAAAATTGGTGGCAAGCACGAGATCGGCGTCGGTCGCCGTGGTGTCGGAGATGGCACCGAGGTGGATCACTGCCTCGAGCTTGCGACTGTCGAGCCAGCCGTTCAATTCGCCGGGTGGGACCACATCAGCGAGCTGGCGCTTGCCGACATTGCGCCACTTCGCATCATCGCCGAGCGCATCGTTGATCACGATATCGGTGCGCCCGGCCTCATTGAGAGCGGCGACCAGGTTGGATCCGATGAACCCGGCTCCGCCGGTGACCAACAGCATGCGTTTCTCGCCCGCTTGTCCGGCCTACGCTTTGCCCCAGCGCGCCCAAAGGTGCAACCTCCCGGTCCACGTGATGGCATGGCTATTGCCGGACTGGACACCCCGGAAGCGGCGGGCTAACCGCTTACGCCAATGTCGGACGCGCCAATTCTCATCGTGCCGTATATGTGGATCGGCGATTTCGTTCGCTGCCACACGGTCGTCAAACTGCTGCAGCAACGCTTCCCGTCGCGGCCGATCGACGTATTGACCACGGCCATGGTCGCCCAGCTGCTCGACTATATGCCGGGCGTGCGCAAGGCGGTCGTGGCCGATCTGCCGCGCAGGCGCATCGCGTTTCCTCGTCAACGCGTGCTCGCAGAGCGGCTGCGCACGGAGCACTACGGACAGGCACTGGTGATGCCGCGTACCTGGAAGTCGGCCCTGGCACCCTACCTCGCGGGCATTCCGCAGCGTACCGGTTTTGTCGGCGAAGCCCGTTTCGGCCTGATCAATGATCTGCGCTGGGGCGAGCGCCGGCTTCCCCGCATGGTCGACCGCTGCGCCGCGCTGGCGTTGCCGAAAGGCGAGATGCTGCCGGCCGAATTGCCGCTCCCGAAGCTCGAAGTCGCTGCGGGCGAAATTGCGGCTTGGCGACGGCGCCTGGGCTTGGAGGACGACCGCCGTCCGGTCGTCGCCTTGGCGCCAGGAGCGGTTGGTCCGTCCAAACGCTGGCCCTACTACGCCGAGCTGGCGCGCCAGCTTGCCGGCGAGCGGATCTCGGTTTGGGTGGTCGGCGGTCCGGACGAAAAAGAATTGGCCGCCGAGATCGTGCGCGCCGATACGTCCCACATTCATGACCTCACCGGAAGCGACCTGCGCAACGCCATTCTCGCGCTTGCGGCGGCGGCGGCGGCAGTGTCGAACGACTCGGGTCTGCTCCACGTTGCCGCGGCGCTCGGCACGCCGGTGATCGGAATTTTCGGGCCGACCAGCGCGTGGCACTGGGGTCCGCTCAATCCGATCGCAGCCACAATCGAGACCGCGCGCGACCTTGCCTGCCGCCCGTGCCACAAGCCCGTCTGCCGCCTGCATCATCATCTGTGCATGCGCGACATCACGGCCACCCAAGTCGCGCGCGCGCTCGAGCAGACGCTGGCTTCCATTGCGGCACCCGAGCGCGTCTGATCCATCATCTCGAGCGAGCGTTAACGCATCTTCCGATCAGTTCGAATCATGCGCGGGCGATCTCTCCCTGTCGCTGGCGAGCAGTGGATTTGCGGCACGCCCGTGTCGCCACGCGGGCCACGAGCGCTGCTGTAACGGCGGTTGCCTCCCCCCTCGCGGGGGGAGGCGGCGGCGCCTGCCCAGCAGGCGAAAGCGGAAGGGGGTGGCCGCGAGGCTGAGAGTCTCGCGACCACCCCCCTCCCCAACCCTCCCCCGCAAGGGGGGAGGGAGCGCACCGAGTCTGCGGCACGCGTGTCGCTCAACTCCCGGAGGATCAGCGCAAGCAACAGAAGAGCTGCGCGAGGAGACTTAGATTAAAGAATGTGCGCGAGTGCACCCGTGACGTCGGACACCGATGGCACTTCGTTCTTTCCGCCGACGATCGCGATTGGCCCCTGTCCCATCGGACCGGTGAGCCCCGGCTCGCTGCCGACAAACACCCCAACCAGCGGCACACGGAGCGCGGCGGCCAGATGAAGCAGGCCGGTGTCCACGCCGACAACAAACGCCGCTCCCGCAATGAGACCGGCGATGCCGTCGAGCGGCTGCCGCTCGGCCACGCGGGTCCTTGCAAGCGCAGCCGCGATGCGGGCGCTGCGCATGCGCTCGGCCTCCGTGCCCCACGGCACGACGAGCGAAGCGCCGCGCGCCTCCAACTCACGCCCGAGCGCGATCCACGATGTTTCCGGCCATTGCTTTTCCGCACGCGCCGTCCCGTGCAGCAGGATGCCGTAGCCGCCTGCGGCGGGCGCTCCCCCTCCCATCCCTCCGCCGCCTGCGGGG
>Ga0318528_10000804_pt1 | contig 10916 bp, 9 predicted proteins | sample GRESIP052b4f26_FD_202500 | JGI IMG/M metagenome (GOLD analysis project Ga0318528, IMG submission 202500) | Tropical soil microbial communities from Luquillo Experimental Forest, Puerto Rico - GRE.SIPMG.052b4f26 | ecosystem: Environmental > Terrestrial > Soil > Tropical forest > Bulk soil...
GCCCACGATGATAGACATTCGCGCCGCCATGGACAGTGCGGGCACGATCACCGCATGGGAATCGGAGTTCTTTATCCCACAGCAGACGGCCAACGGCTTTCACGTGCCCCTGGTCGCCGCGACCCTCGCCGGCATGCCAGCCGACGATCACACCGCGCCCGGCAACATCTTTCAGAACTCGGCGATCCCTTACAAATTCGCCAACGTCAAAACAACCTGTCATCGGCTGGAGACGACGCCGTTCCGTCCGTCCTGGATCAGAACACCGGGGCGCTTGCAGAACACCTATGCCAATGAATGCTTTATCGACGAACTCGCTGCGGCGGTGCATGCCGATCCGCTCGAGTTCCGGCTGAAATATCTCGATCCGAACGACAAGCGCGGCATCGAGGCGCTCAACCGCGTCGCCGCCTTGGCGAAATGGGACAAGCGGCCGTCGCCCAAGCGCGACCAAAGCGGCGATGTCCTCGCCGGGCGCGGCATCACCTATTGCAAATATGAGCTGGCGCGCACCTACATCGCAGCTGTGGCGGAGGTCGAGGTTAAGCGCTCGACCGGCGAGATCCGTGTGGCCAAGGTCTATCTCGCCCACGATTGCGGCCAGATCATCAATCCGGACGGGCTCAAGAACCAGCTCGATGGCAACGTTATTCAGACGGTGAGCCGCACGCTCCTGGAGGAGCTCAAATACGACCGGTTCGCGGTGACGAGTCTGGATTGGGACAGCTATCCGATCCTGCGTTTTCCGCAGATTCCGGAGCTGGTCTACGACCTAATCGACCGCCCGAACGAGCGGCCGTGGGGCGCGGGCGAGCCGGCGGCTGCGGTCGTGCCCTCGGCAATCTCGAATGCCGTGTTCGACGCGATCGGCGTGCGGCTGCGTTCGGTGCCGTTCACGCCAGACAAAGTGAAAGCCGCGATGAAGGGCGCGGCGTGAGCGGCATGGCCGAGTTGCAACGCCAAGCGCATGATCTCGGTGCCGTCCGCCACGATTGGACGCGGGAGGAGTTGCGCGCGCTGTTCGCGCTGCCTTTTCCCGAATTGGTATTCCGGGCGCAAAGCGTTCATCGCCGTCATTTCGCTCCGGGCGAGGTGCAGATTTCCACCTTGCTCTCGATCAAGACCGGCGGCTGCCCGGAAGACTGCGCCTATTGTCCGCAGAGCGCGCATTACCAAACCGGCGTGAAGGCGGAAAAGCTGATGCCGCTTGACGCCGTGCTGGCCGAGGCGCGCGCGGCGAAGAGCGCAGGCGCCAGCCGCTTCTGCATGGGCGCCGCTTGGCGCGAGCCGAAGGACCGCGATCTCAACAAGGTTTGCGCCATGGTCGAAGGCGTCAAGGCGCTCGGGCTTGAGACCTGCGCCACGCTCGGCATGCTGACTGCCGACCAGGCGCGGCGCCTCAGGGCATCGGGCCTCGACTACTACAACCACAACCTCGACACCTCGCCGGAATATTACGGCGCGATCATCACCACGCGCACCTACCGGGAGCGGCTCGACACGCTCGCGGCGGTGCGTGCGGCTGGCATCCACGTCTGCTGCGGCGGCATCGTCGGCATGGGCGAGAGCGCGGAGGACCGCATCGGCATGATCGTGACGCTGGCGAATCTGCCTGTGCATCCGGAAAGCGTGCCGATCAACATGCTGGTGCGGGTCGAAGGCACGCCGCTCGCCGAGGTCGCGCCGATCGACCCGATCGAGTTCGTGCGCACCATCGCGGTCGCCCGCATCGCCATGCCGCGCTCGGTGGTGCGGCTTTCCGCCGGCCGCGAGGAGATGAGCGAGGAGATGCAGGCGCTTTGTTTCCTCGCCGGCGCGAATTCCATCTTCTATGGACCGAAGCTCCTCACCACGCCCAATCCCGAGCGCGACCGCGACCAGCGGCTCATCGAGAAGCTTGGTTTGGTGGCGATGCAAAAGTAAAGGCGGCTCGCCCGCTCACTTCACGACCAGCACCGGATACGGCGCGAGATGGACGATGCGGTCGGCGCGGCTGCCGATCATACGGTCATACAGAGCCGAATGGCCGCTGGCGCCGACCACCAGCAAATCGGCCTTGAGATCGCGCGCGAGATCGACGATGTCGCGCACGGGATGCCCGGCCACGACGTGAGTCTTCAGATTCACTTGTGCTTCTTCCGCGATCGCGCGCGATCGATTGACCACGGCGTGGAACCGCCGCGCCGCCACGCCGGCTTCCTCGCGCACCTCCTCCATGGTCTCCGGCAAATAGGAAATTTCCTCGACCGAGATCATGTGTAGCTCCGCCGCGCTCTCCTTCGCGATCTTCAAAGCCAAGGCAAGCGCACTGAAGGCGTGCTCGGAGCCGTCATTGGCGAGCAGGATTTTCCTGAACATCGAGCGACCTCGCGCTGTTGGCCGCCGCCGGCTCGGTCGGGCCGCCGAGATGCTGCGCCGGCTCCAGCTCCTCTCGCGGCAGCAGATGGTGCGGCAGGAAGAAGGCATTGGCAATGAGCGTCGGAACCACCGCGCTGGCGACGACGCCTGCCACGACGACCGTGTATTGCGCTTGATCGATGATGCCGTGCGAGAGACCAAACAGCGCGGAGATGGTGCCGAACGTGAGTCCCGTCGACATCAGCAATGTCGTGTACATCGCCTCCTTTTGCGGCGAGCCGAAGATCTTCGTGACGGGATAAACGCCGACGAATTTGGTGACCATCTTGCCCAGCAGCAAAATGATGAAAGCCGCAGGCGCCGCGATCAGTGCCGGAATCGAGACAAAGGAGCCCGCGCGAATGAAATAGAACGGGGTGAGAAGCCCGAGGGCCAGCGTGCGCAAGCGGCGGATCAGCGCGTGATCCTTTCCCACCGTGCCGGCGAGCACCATGCCCGCGACATAGGCCGGCAACACCGCCTCGCTGTCCGCCCAGGCGGCCAGCGCGCCCAACCCAAACAGGATGAGCAGCAGATATTTGGCTTCCAGTTCGGACGGTCGGTTGCCGTAGCGCCGGAACAGTCGCGGCGTCACCCAGGGAAGCGCGACAAAGACAATGATCGCAACGGCGGCGAAGATGAGAGTCTTGATCGTGAACGGGGCAAAGATGAAGCCAAGTGCCAGCACCGTGCCGAGATCGTTGATGAAGCAAGCCGCCAAGACAGTCTTGCCGTACTCGGTCTTATTGAAACCGTATTCGAGCATCACCGCGTAGACCACCGCCACCGACGTGGTCGACAAGGCGACGCCCGCAAGCCAGCTCTGCAGCGCTCCCCAACCGAGGATCCAGTGCGCAGCCGCGGCACAACCGAAAAACGGCGCAAAGAAACCGATCAGCCCGACCGCGGACGCTTCCTTCCAATTGCGGAGGAACACCACTGGATCCAGTTCGGCGCCGGCGAGAAATGTGAGCACGATCGCGCCCAGCCCGGCGAGAAACTTGACCCAGGGCTCGTTCGTGCCGAGCACGTCGGCAGCGATAAGACCGCCAAGAATGAACTGCGCGGCGGTTCCGACCAGGATTTCGGTCAACGCGGTCGACACCCGGAACCAGATCGCGAGCAGGGTGGCGATAAGCGCGAGGCCGAGCCACAGCGCGGCGAGCGTCCAAACGTCGGTCACGATCGGCTCCGCCGATCGATTGCTGGCAGCGGAGCGGCGGACCACCTGCCCGACGACCGGCGGCGGTGATCAGAGACATGCTCGATCTCCACCGCCGAAGCGACGCACCGCTCGCTCGGGAAGACTAGAATGGGCGGTTCAGGCGCGGCCGATTTGGTTGGCAGGTACACGATGTACTCCCGCTCGCTGTGGTTTGTGCGGCAGGAGTCATCAGCCTCATCGGCGCTTGTCGGGGGACTCCATCCCCATCAGACGAATCGATTCTAGCGGACGAGCGGATGGTGACAAGGCTCATTTCCCGCCGCGCAACCGGACGATCATCAGCGGCATGCGCGATTCAGTGCACCGCCGCCGCGGCGCGCGGCATCAGCGCGCCGCGATGGCGGATCACCTGCGCCGCGAGGCGGTGCGCGGCCGCCGCCGCTTCGCTCGGCCGCCGGTCCAGCACGCGGGCGGCGAGGTACGCAGCATTGAAACTGTCGCCCGCCGCGGTCGAATCGATCGGCACCACAACCTCAGGCACGGGGACGAATTCGCTCGCATTGCCGGCGACGACCAATGCGCTGTTCGGCCCATTCTTCACGACGATCTCGCCGATCCCGAACGCCTGCAACCGCTCGACCGTCGCCTGCGGGCTCGGATCGCCCCACAGCACCGCTTCGTCGTCATAGGCGGGCAGCGCAATGTCGATGCGCTTGAGCGTCTCCATGAACACGGTACGCGCGCGCGGCAAATCTCCGCGCCAGCCGTGCGGGCGAAAATTTTCGTCAAACGCGATCTTCACGCCCTGGGCGCGGATCGCCTCGATGACCGCCAGAAGGCGGCCGATACCGGTGTTGGAATAGAGCGAGAGCGTAATTCCGGAAAAATAGACGAGCTTGGCTTTGCTCAGGCCCGCGGCGAGGCGGCCCCAATCCGGCAATTCGAACAGCTCGCGCGCCGGCCCCTCGCCGCGCCATTCGTGCCGATGGCGCGCACCGGCGGCGTCCAAGTCCACGACGCTCAGCGCAGGCAACCGGCCGCGCACGCGCAGCACCAGTTCGCGCGACACGCCTTCGGCATCGGCCAGCGCCAGAATCGCCTCGGAGTACGGATCGTCGCCGAGCGCAGTGGCGAACGCGGCGCCCACTCCCGCGCGCGCCAGATAGATCGCCACGTTGAACGTGTCACCGGCGCAACCCATGGCGAAGCGGCCGTCGCCGCCGCGGACAAATTCGATCATCGCCTCTCCAACAGAAACTACGCGCGGCTTTGCTTCGCTCATGGCGCAGGAACGTAGCCTGGATGAAGCGTCAGCGAAATCCGAGGGCTCAGCGAAATGAGTGGGCGTCGTCCCGGATTGCGCTCCGCTTCATCCGGCCACAGGCAGTGAGCGATCGGCAAATGCCGACACCGCGAGGCGGCCCCGACTATGGCGCTTCGCACCGGGAAACGTTATATTGTAACAGTTGTCGCGGATCGCGAATCATGCCGACGCACGTTTACCCGCAACATCATCACCACCCGCCTGGACAGGGCCATCCGCCGGCAACGATCGCGCCGTCGGTCCTGCGCATGTCGGTCACCGAGCGGCTGGCGCTCGCCGCGCTGCTGATCGCCGTGCTCTGGGGCGCCGTCTTCTGGGCGATGCAGGCATGACGCCGTGACTGCAGCGCTACGCTTCCACGATCTCACGCTCGGCTATGACCGCCATCCAGCGGTGCATCATCTCGATGGCCCGGTCGAGGCCGGCGCGCTGGTGGCGGTCGTGGGACCGAACGGGGCCGGCAAGTCGACCCTGTTCAAGGGCATCGTCGGCGTGCTCAAGCCGTTCGCCGGTCGCATCGATCTGGGCGGGCTCAAGCCGCAAGACATCGCCTACCTGCCGCAAGCGGCCGAAATCGACCGCTCGTTCCCGATCCACGTCTACGACATGGTGGCGATGGGGCTGTGGCGCCGCGCCGGGTTGTTCGGCGGCATCGACGGCAACGCGCGCGCCGCGATCGAGCGCGCCATCGCGGCGGTCGGGCTCACCGGCTTCGAGGACCGCGCCATCGCAACGCTCTCCGGCGGGCAGATGCAGCGCATGCTGTTCGCCCGCCTGCTGCTGCAGGATGCGCGCGTGATCGTGCTCGACGAGCCATTCAACGCGGTGGACGCCAAGACCTCGGCCGATCTGTTCGATCTGGTGCAGCGCTGGCACGGCGAGCGGCGCACCGTCCTTACCGCTATGCACGACATCGATTTCGTGCGCGCGCATTTTCCCGAGACCCTGTTGCTCGCGCGCTCGCCGGTGGCCTGGGGCCGCACCGCGACCGTGCTCACGCCGGAAAATCTCTTGGCGGCGCGGCGCATGTGCGAAGCCTTCGACGAACAGGCCGCGGAATGCGTCGAGCCGGTGACCGCGGCGTGAGCCCCGGCGGCGCCACGGGGGGATGATCGTCCATGTACGACCTGCTCATCGCCCCGTTCACCGAATTTGAATTCATGCGCCGGGCGCTTGCCGGCACGTTGGCGTTGGCGCTTGGCGCCGCCCCGATCGGCGTATTTCTCATGCTGCGCCGCATGTCGCTCGTCGGCGATGCCATGGCGCATGCGATCCTTCCCGGCGCCGCAATCGGATTTCTGCTCTCGGGGCTCAATCTGTTCGCGATGACCGGGGGCGGCTTGATCGCCGGCTTCGTCGTCGCCCTGCTCACCGGATTGGTGGCGCGCACCACCGAGCTCAAGGAAGATGCGGCGCTCGCCACCTTTTATCTGCTTTCGCTTGCACTCGGCGTCACCATCATCTCGCTCAAGGGCACCAACATCGATCTCCTGCACGTGCTGTTCGGTAACGTGCTCGCGCTCGACGACCAGACGCTGCTGCTGATCGCCGGCAACGCCACCGTCACGTTGATCGCGCTTGCGCTGATCTACCGGCCGCTGGTCGTGGAATGCGTTGACCCCGGATTCATGCGCTCGGTCAGCGCGGCGGGAGGGCCGGCGCATCTCGCTTTCCTCGTGCTCGTCGTCCTCAATCTCGTGAGCGGATTCCATGCGCTCGGCACGCTGCTCGCGGTCGGCATCATGATGCTGCCCGCCGCGATCGGGCGCTTTTGGGCGCGCGACATCACGTTGATGCTCTTGATCGCGACTGCGAGCGGCGCGCTGGCGGGCTATGCCGGGCTGTTGCTGTCGTTCCACACCGGCGTCGCATCTGGACCGGCGATCATCCTGGTCGCGGGCGTGCTCTATGTGATTTCGCTGCTGTTCGGGCGAGTCGGCGGCCTGTTGCGCCAGGCCTTTCCGGGTCGCCATCTCGAAGCGTGAGCTCAACCGACTGCCTCGATCCGTCACCCTGAGGTGCGAGCGAAGCGAGCCTCGAAGGGTGACGCGCGGGCGCAGACAAGTTTACGCAGTCTGCGCAACCTGCTTGACCACGGTGGCCGTTCATCCTTCGAGGCCCGGCCTATCGGCCGGGCACCTCAGCCGAGTCGGCAATCCGTGACTTACAAGGATGACGGTCGCTGATGAGTGCCGTTGGTTAATCCAGCGGTTCGACGCGGACGATCGATGCGCCATGATTGCTGCCGACCCAGAAGGTGGGCGGCATGGTCGAATTGTCCACGAACATGCGGCGCATGTTGGTGTCGCGCGGCAGCGGATATTCGACCGCCTCGCCGTTCTTGGGATCGAGCCGCACCACGCGGTCGGTCGTCATGCCGCCGGTCCAGAGATTTCCGTCCTTGTCCCAGATCACGTCATAAGGCTGGGTGAACTTGGTCGGCAGCGGCCACTCCTGAATCCGCTCCTCCTTGGTGTCGAGCATCGCGATCTTGTTGCCGCGATACTCCGCGAACCAGAAGCGGTCCTGGTCGTCGATGCGGCCGCGCCGGTTGCGCGAGAACGGCGTGCCCGTCTGATAGGCGGTCAACTTGCCGGTCTTGGCATCGACCTTGACGACGTAGTTTTTCTGGAAGTCAGTGACGTAGACGTTGTTCCGCGAATCCGCCCGCACGTCGTAGATCGAGTAGCCGCCCTGGCGGCCGCCCGGCAGGATGCTGAGCGGATCGAACTCCTCGAACTTCCCGGTGGCGAGATCGAGCCGCAGCAAGGTAGACGGCCCGGCATCGTTCACCCACACCTTGCCGTCTACCTGGGCCTGGTTGGTGACCATGTTGAGCTGCGAATCGTCCTTGAGGCGTTCGGGCGGCAGCTGCCAGATCTGGAATTTCTCGGTCTTGCGATCGAACCTAGCGACGCCGCCCTGATACATCATACCGAGCAGCAGATTGCCGTCGCGGTCGACGCCTAGGTCGAGATTGCCGGTGGGAAAACCCTTGCGCAGCTCCGGCATGGCATATTCGACGTGCTGTCCCGTCTTCGGGTCGATTCGGCCAAGGAACTGCTCGCCGAAATTCGTGTACCAGGCCTGGCCGCCGACCACGACCACGTCATGCGGCTCGATGGTCGGCCGCGGCAGGTCGTATTCCGTGATGATCGCCTTGGTGCCGCGGCCTTTGACGCGCGGCAGCGTCTTGAGCTCGAATTCGTGGCGCATGCTCGAGCTCAGATTGATGGTGGCGAGATATTCGGCGGTCTTGCGAAAGCGCTCGGGGTTGGCCGCGCGCGATTGGTCGACGCGCCGCTGCGGCTTGATCGGCTGGCTCACCTGGGCATAACCGTTCATGCGCGCGATCACCTGCACGAACTCGTCGGCGTCGTGGTTCGATTTGACGACACGTTCGAGCGTATGGCAGCTCACGCAATTGATCAGCTGCAGCTTCTCGTCGTCGCTTCCCGGTACGCTCATCATCCATTCAGCATTGGTGAGCTGCCTGCTGAGATTCTTGGTCTTGCGCAGCTTGAGGTCGACGGCGGCGGGCTGGCCGGCAGCAAGCTCGGCGCTCTTCGGCCCTTCGAGATCGTAACCGACCGCGCGGATCTGCAGGTTGTAACGGCCGGGCTCGAGGCGTCCCGCCGGGAAGCTGTAGCGGCCGGCTTCGTCGCTGATCACGCTCACGGTGATGTTCGAGCCGTCGCGCTTGGCGCTGATGATCACCCCTTCCATCGGACCTTCTTCGGCCGAGCTGACCGATCCGCTCAGCGCGGCCGCAGATTGGGCCAATGCCGGCGAACTGAGGAAACCGTGGGCAAGGATCAACGCAAACGCAGCACCGGCGACAGCAATGAGACGTCGCACCTGCATCGTAGCCTCCCTTAAAATCATCCGCGGCCGTCGCGGGGGCGCGGGGCCACTCCCGGCGGCACCGTAGAGCGGGCTCGCAGCGATTTCAATCGCGCACGCGCAAACGACCCGTCGATTGTCGGCCATGCGTCACCCCGCATGGCATCGGACAAACGATGCATATATACGGTGCCCACGGAGCCAAGCGATGTCCGACAAGATCCCGGTCACCGTGCTCACCGGTTATCTGGGTGCGGGCAAGACCACGCTGCTCAACCGCATCCTCTCCGAACCGCACGGGCGCAAATACGCTGTCATCGTCAACGAATTCGGCGAGATCGGCATCGATAACGACCTGATCGTCGGTGCCGACGAAGAAGTGTTCGAGATGAACAACGGCTGCGTCTGTTGCACAGTGCGCGGTGATCTCGTGCGCATCATCGACGGGCTGATGCGGCGCAAGGGCAAGTTCGACGCGATCATTCTCGAAACGACCGGCCTGGCGGATCCGGCACCGGTGGCGCAAACCTTCTTTCTCGACGACAATGTCGGGCGCAAAGCAAGGCTCGACGCGGTCGTCACGGTGGCCGATGCCAAATGGCTCAACGAGCGGCTCAAGGACGCGCCCGAGGCGAAGAACCAGATCGCTTTCGCAGACGTGATTTTGCTCAACAAAGCCGATCTGGTGGACGCCGACGAGCTCGGCGAGGTGGAGGCGCGCATCCGCGGCATCAATCCTTACGCCACCGTCCATCGCACCGAGCACTGCGGGATTGCGCTACCCGAAGTGCTGGGTCGCAATGCCTTCGATCTCGACCGCATTCTGGAGATCGAGCCGGAATTTCTTGAGGACGGCGGCGCTCATCGCCACGATCACGATCACGACGGCGGCGAGCATCATCACGACACTCACCATCACCACCGCGGCGGCCTGAAGCACTACCACGACGAGGAGATGCAATCGGTCGCGCTGCGCACGGACAAGCTGCTCGATCCAGATAAATTTTTTCCTTGGGTCCAGGATCTGGTGCAGAAGGAGGGGCCGAACATCCTGCGCTGCAAAGGCGTTCTCTCGTTCAAGGACGACGACGAGCGGTTCGTGTTCCAGGGCGTGCACATGGTTCTCGACGGCGACCACCAGCGGTCCTGGCGCGACGGCGAGAAGCGCGAGAGCCGCATTGTGTTCATCGGCCGCAGCCTGCCGCAAGAGAAGATCAGGCAAGGCTTTGAAAGCTGCATCGCCTGATCGCATCGGCATGTTCGGGCCGGGTCGCTGGCTATGACGGACACCCGCGCCGACACTCCTTCCGTCGTCGAGCGCACGCGCCCGATAACGATCGACGGCGCGGTGGTCGCCGCGCATTTTCTCGGGCAGACCGCCGTGTTCGTGCTGGGCGAGGCGGCGCTGCTGCTCGTCGCGCGCGACGAGCCGGCGCGCACGATTGCGGTACATGAGGGCGCCATCCTCTGCTCAGCCAGCGACGGTGATCGCGTGGTCACCGGCGGGGACGATGGGAAGGTGGCGACAACCGACGTGCGAGGCGTGAGCACTGTCGTTGCCAGCGATGGCAAACATCGTTGGATCGACCACATCGCAATCGGTCCTGCCAGTGCGCTCGCCTGGTCGGCCGGCAAGCAGGCGTTTGCACGCACCGGCAAAGGCGGCGAACACGCGATCGAGGTCGCGTCGACCGTGGCAGGCCTCGCGTTCGCGCCGAAGGGGCTGCGCATTGCCATCGCTCATTACAACGGCGTGACGCTCTGGTTCCCCAACCTGCAAGCCGCTCCGGAAATGCTGGAGTGGCGCGGCTCGCACCGCGACGCCATCTTCAGCCCGGACGGGCGCTGCGTCATCAGCTCCATGCAGGAGCCGACCCTGCACGGCTGGCGGCTCGCCGACCGCAAGGACATGCGCATGTCCGGTTACGCCGCGCGCGTGCGCTTGTTCGGCTTTACCGCGGACGGCAAGTGGCTTGCGACCTCCGGCTCGAATCAGCTGATCCTCTGGCCGTTCCAGGGCAAGGACGGGCCCATGGGCAAGGCGCCGCGCATTCTGGCGCCTGCCGCAACGCAGGCCGAGATCGTCGCGTGTCATCCCAAGCAGGGCATCGTCGCAGTCGGCTATGCCGACGGGCTTGTGCTGCTGGTGCGGGTGGACGACGGCGCCGAAGTTCTGGCGCGCAAACC
>Ga0318528_10000808_pt1 | contig 10902 bp, 8 predicted proteins | sample GRESIP052b4f26_FD_202500 | JGI IMG/M metagenome (GOLD analysis project Ga0318528, IMG submission 202500) | Tropical soil microbial communities from Luquillo Experimental Forest, Puerto Rico - GRE.SIPMG.052b4f26 | ecosystem: Environmental > Terrestrial > Soil > Tropical forest > Bulk soil...
CTATAATTCCCGTAAGCGCGGTTTATTTCCGTGATCGGTTCGATTTAATTCCCTGTTCGTCGCATTTAATTCACTGTTCGCTCGCCTGGGGAATTGCATCCAGATTCTTAAGAATTCCAGCGGGCTGCGACGGCGATTGCCGCCTGCGAACGGTCCGTAGAGGCGTTTTTCGCTGCATCTTCCTGTGCCTCAGGGAACCCCCTCACTCACCCGATGCCGCGGCAGCCCGCTGCCCGGGGGTGTTGCGGCGATATTCGGGGACCAGGCGTTCGAGGAGCTCGAGCACTCTGTCTTCACGGCGCAGGCGGGCGTGCTCCTCGAGCTCGTCGACCGAGCGCGCCAGCATCGCGTAGTCGGCGGTGCGCGGTGCCGCGAGACGGATCGCCGGGTTCGCCGTCGGCATCGGCGGCTCGGCAGGATGGAACAGCTCTTCGTGAAGTTTTTCCCCCGGGCGCAGGCCGATAAACTCAATCTCGACGTCGCGGTCGGCACGCAGCCCGGCGAGGCGGATCATCTGGCGCGCAAGGTCGACGATCTTGACCGGCTCGCCCATGTCGAGGACGAAAATCTTCCCGCGCGTTTCCGTCGTCTCGACGGCAGGCGACAAGGCCGAAGCCTGCAACACGAGCTCGACGGCCTCGCGAACCGTCATGAAGAAGCGGGCGACTTCGGGATCGGTGACGGTCATCGGTCCGCCAGCGGCGAGCTGGCGCGCGAACAACGGTACCACCGACCCGGTCGAGCCGAGCACGTTGCCAAAGCGCACGGTGACATAGCGGGTTCCCTGCCCATAGGGGGCGCCGCGCCGCGCCTCGTACAGGTCAAGCGCTTGGCAGAAGCTTTCGGCCAGGCGTTTGGTGGCGCCCAGGACGCTTGTCGGGTTGACCGCCTTGTCGGTCGAGATCATGACGACGAGCGAAGCGCCGAAGGCCCGCGCGGCTTCGGCGACATTGCGGCTGCCGATGATATTGGTCAACACGCCCTCGATCGGGTTGGCCTCGACCATCGGCAGGTGCTTCAAGGCCGCCGCATGAAACACGATCTCCGGCCTTTCGGCGGCGACCACCTCTTCAACCTGCTCGCGTTCGCGCACATCACGCAACAGCGGCAGCGGCGCCAACTCCGAAAAGCGCTCGCGCAGCTCCGCATCGATCGCATAGAGCGGAAATTCGCCACTATCGAGAAGCACCAGCCGGCTGGGCGAGAAGGCCGCTATCTGCCGGGCGAGCTCGGCCCCGATCGTTCCGCCGGCGCCGGTGACGAGCACTCGGCGCCCGGTTATCAGCTGCGACATCCCGTCTCGATCCAGCACCGCTTGCGGGCGGCCGAGCAGATCCTCGAGCGCGATCGGCTCGACGGCGTGTTCGGCATTATCGAGGTTGCGGCGAAAATCGGTGAGCCTCGGGAGACGTGCGAGCGGTATCGCCAGAGCCTCGGCACGTTCGAACAGCTCCCGGATTTGCGCCCCGGAAAAATTCTGCGCCGTGACGATCAGTTTTTGCGGGCGTCTGCCGCGCCGATCAAGCTGCTCGACCACCGCTTCGAGGGCGTCGATCGTGCCGAGGACGGGCACCCGGTAGATTTCACGGCCGACGCGCGAGGGGGTATCGGCGAGGACGCCGACCACGCGATACACCGCGCGCGGATCCCGGGTCATCTCGCGAATGAAGGTGTCGGCCCCGTCCTTGGTGCTGATCAGCAACACCGGAACGCTCGGATGCTTGGCCCGCTCGAAAATGTGGTCGAGACCGCGGTCTTTGAACAGCCGGTAGGCGAGGCGCGGTGCGCCCAGCAGTGCGATCAGCACGAACCAATCGATCAGCAGTGTCGACCGCGGCAACGCCTCGAGGCGAGTGAGGACAAACATCACCGGCAGGAAGACGGCCACCGCAAGGGTCACTGCGCGGGTGATGTTGAAGAGATCCGGAAGCGAGGCGTAACGCCAGATACCCCGGTAGAGTCCGGTAAGCAGAAAGACGCTCGCCGCAATCAGCGTAAAGCTGAGGATGTAGGTGATCGTCAGGCGCGGCTGGTAGTCGACGATTTCGCCGCCGATCCGCAAATAGAGGGCGACGACCACCGACAGCGCCGCCATCAGCACGTCGTGGAGAAAGGCGAGGAGGGCTCGCCAGTTATTCGGTAAAATCGCCACCATCCCCCGCAAGCACGACCCCTATATCAGGAATCGGCGCGCACGAGAAACTCGGGCCGGCAGCCCCGAAGAAATCACGCCTTCGCGAGGAGACGGCCTCGGTGACGCTCGGAAAAGATGCAGCCTATTCCTGGTACGCCGCCGAATCTCTAAAATGGGGCATGGACGACGGGAACCTCTACCGGATTCTGCAACCCGAGACCCGCGACCCTGCCGCACGGGTCTTCCGCGGCGTGCATCATGCGATGGTCGCGGCCGGTATCGGCGTCATGCTGGCTGACACTGTGCCGGAGTGGCGCTGGGCTTATGGTGGCGCGCTCGAGGCCGGGTTTCAAATCGTCTGCGCCTTCTTCGTTGCCGAATACGTGCTTCGTCTGATCGCGGCACCGGGCGCTCCCGGCGCGGCACACCGCGGAAGGTGGCAGTCGCGGCTCGCCTGGGCCACGTCACTCGGTGGTATATTCGATTTCCTGGGCGCGCTACCCGGCGCGCTCGATGTGGTGTTCGACCCTGGCTACGCGAGCCTGTTCGGCTTCATCTGGGCGTTCAAGCTCATCCGCTACTCACCCGGTCTAGCGAGCCTGGAGCGGGTGATCAGCAATGCCCGGCAAGCGTTGCTCTCGGTTCTGCTCGGCTTTGGCATACTTCTCCTGCTCGCCGCGAGCCTTGCCTACCTGTTGGAACGCTCGACCCAGCCCGACGTCTTCGGCTCGATCCCGGCGGCACTGTGGTGGGCGATCGTGACGATGACGACCACCGGTTATGGCGATGTCGTGCCGCAGACCGTGCTCGGCAAGATGCTGGCTGGGGTCGTCATGATCAGCGGCATTGCCGTTATCGCCTTGTGGGCGGGCATTCTCGCAACCGGTTATTTCGAGGAGACTCGGCGGCGCGAGTTTTTACGAACCTGGGATCTGGTCGCCAAGGTTCCGTTCTTCCACGATGTCGGCGCCGCGATCATCGCCGATGTCGCCCAGCTTCTGCGGCCGCGCGATTACCCGGCCGGGGCCGTCATCGTCCGGCGTGGTGAGCGGGGCGATTGTATGTATTTTGTCGCTTCGGGAGAAGTGGCAATCCGAGTGAGCCCGGAATCCATACGCCTTGGGCCGGGAGACTTCTTTGGTGAGCTCGCGTTGCTTACCGGGGATCCGCGCAACGCCACGGTCGTCGCGCTGCGGCAGTGCACGCTTCTGCGCCTGGATATCGTCGATTTTCGCCAGCTGCTTGGGCGCCAGCCGGAACTTGACCGCATCATCCGCGCTGCGGCGGACGCCCGCCTCGAGGTCGCTACGGTCTAATCTTCCCGACTTTGCCGCTTTTCAGGCGCCCGACGCCGACGCGTCCTCGAGGATGCGTACCACGTGCCGGGCTTCGCGGCCGGCGGCGTCAGCGATCTGGTGACGGCAGCTGGTGCCATTGGCCGCGAGCAAGGTGTCGGGCGGTGCCGCCCGCATCTTCGGCAATACACCGAGTTCGCCAATCTTCATCGACATCTCGTAATGCTCCGCCTCGTAGCCGAACGACCCGGCCATACCGCAACAGGTCGAATCGACGGTCTCGACGGTGAGGCCCGGTATCAACTGCAACGCCTTCACCGCCGCCCCGACCGCGCCGAAAGCCTTCTGGTGACAATGCCCGTGCAGCAACGCGGTCCGGCCTTCCATTGGGCCGAGGCTCAGCTCGAAGCGGCCGGTTGCGCGCTCGCTGTCGACGAATTCCTCGAAGAGCTGAGCCCGCTCGGCGAGCGCTTTCGTCGCCGTGCCCGGCACGATCGCTGGGAACTCGTCACGCAGAGTCAAGAGGCAGGAGGGCTCGATCCCGACGATCGGCGTGCCGGCCGCGAGATGCGGGGCGAGAGCATCCAGCATGCGTTTTGCCTCGTGCCGCGCTTCGTCGACGAGACCCGCCGCGAGGAAGGTTCGGCCGCAGCACAACGGGCGGCCGCTCGTCGGGTCGGGACTGACGACACGATAACCGGCACGAGTCAGCACCCGCTCAGCGGCACGGGCATTTTCCGGCTCGAAATAGCGGTTGAAGGTGTCGACCAGCAGCACGACTACACGGCCGGCCCCGGATGATGCACCGTGGTAGGGACGGGACGCCCATTCCGGCAATTTACGGCTGGCTCTCAATGCGAACAGCCGCTCGCCGAGTCGGGCGAGAGAAGGGATGCGGTTTCGCGAATTCAGCAGCGGAGCAATGCGTGCGGCAAAGCGGGCGTAGCGCGGCAGATAGGCGATCAGCCGATCGCGCGGCGAGAGCCCGTGGCGGCGGCGGTAGTGGTGCAGAAATTCAATCTTCATGCGCGCCATGTCGACCCCGGTCGGGCATTCGCGCCTGCAGCCCTTGCACGAGATGCACAGCGCCATCGTCTCGCGCATATCGTCCGAAGCCAGCGCCTCGCGCCCAAGCTGGCCCGACAATGCCAGCCGCAGGGTATTGGCGCGGCCGCGGGTCAGATGCTGCTCGTCGCCGGTCGCGCGGAACGAGGGGCACATCACACCGGCGTCGCGCGCGCGGCAGGCGCCGTTGTTGTTGCACATTTCGGCGGCGGCGGCGAACCCGCCCCACTCGGACCAGTCGAGTGCCGTGTCGATCGGCAGTGGTTGGTAATCGGGCTTGAAGCGAAAGAGGCTGCGGTCGTCCATTTTCGGGGACCGGACGATCTTGCCCGGGTTGAAGACGCCCTTCGGATCAAACGCGTCCTTGACCTCCTCGAAGGCGCGCACGATCCGCGAGCCGAACATGGCCTCATGAAACTCCGAGCGCACGAGCCCGTCGCCATGCTCGCCCGAGTGCGAGCCCTTGTATTCGCGGACCATCGCGAAAGCCTCTTCAGCGATCGCCCGCATCTTTCTGACCTCGAGCTCCTGCTTGACGTTCAGCACTGGTCGCACATGCAGGCAGCCGACCGAGGCATGCGCGTACCAGGTGCCATAGGTACCGTGCTTTTCGAAGATGCGGGTCAGACGATCGGTATAATCGGCGAGATCTTCCAGCCGCACCGCACAGTCTTCGAGGAACGAGATCGGTTTGCCGTCGCCTTTCATCGACATCATGATGTTGAGGCCTTGGGCGCGCACCTCCCAGACCGCCTGCTGAAAAGCAGGCTCGACCGCCTCGACGACAGCGCCCGGAAAACCGAGATCGCCCATCAATTCGACCAGCGCCTTCAGGCGCCTGACATTCTCGGGCACATCGTCACCGGCGAATTCGGTCAGCAGGATCGCAGCAGGCTCGCCCTGCACGAAACGATCGACAACCGGACGGAACATCGGAATGTCGCGCGACAATTCGATCATCGTGCGGTCGACCAATTCGACCGCGCTCGGTCCGAGGTCGACGATCTTCCGGGTAGCGGCCATCGCGTCGTAGAAACTCGGGAAATGGCAGATCCCAAGCACCCGGTGCGCCGGGATCGGCTGCAGGTCGAGCTCGATTTCGTTGAAAAAGGCCAACGTGCCCTCCGAGCCGACCAACAGCCGCGCCATGTTGTGGCCGGCGTCGTCAATGCTGTCGATGTTGTAGCCGCCGACTCGCCGCAGCACTTTCGGAAAGCGCCGCTCGATCTCGGCGGCCTCGCGCCGGTGCAAGGAGCGCATCCGGCGGACGAGGGCGCGATAACGCTCGGAGATCGCGCTGTCGTCGAAATTGCCCGGGAGTTCGCCGAACCACGCCTGGGTGCCGTCGGCGAGCAACGCATCGATGCCGCGCACATTGTGCACCATGTTGCCGTAGCGCAATGAGCGCGAGCCGCAGCTGTTGTTGGCGGTCATGCCGCCGATCGTCGCTCGGCTCGCCGTCGATGGGTCGACCGGGAAAAACAGCTTGTGTTGGCGCAGCAGCCGATTGAGCCGGTCGAGCACAACTCCCGGCTCGACACGCGCGCGGTGCCCTTCGACATCGACCGCAATCACCCGGTCGAGATGTTTGCTGCAGTCGATGACGAGCGCGCGCGCCACAGTCTGCCCGCATTGTGAAGTGCCCGCGCCGCGCGGCAAGACCGACACCCCCTCCTCGCGCGCAATCGCGATCGCCGTCGCGGCATCCTCGCGACTCTTCGGCACGACAACCCCCAAGGGCTCGATCTGATAGATCGAGGCATCGGTGCTGTAACGCCCGCGGCTGAACGCGTTGAACAGCACCTCGCCTTGCGTTTCGCGGCTCAACCGATGTTCGAGACGCGATCGGACGGGATAGCCCGACCCCGCCGTAGTGGTCGATTGTTCGCTTATCATGTCAGGATTGAGGACAAACGTCCCGGATCAAGGGCACCGACAATTGGCCTGATGGTCGTGCGGCTACGCCTGGGTTTTGCGTTCGGCGATCCAGGACGAGACCTCGTCGTAACAGTTGGCGAGGTAATACTCGGCAATGTCGTCGGCCGTCGTGTTCCAGAGGCCGTCATGGCCGAGAATGTACCGCAGCGCCTCATCGAGATGCTTGGCGGCATTGGGGCGACCGATATTGTGCGGATGCAGCGACAAACACATCACGCGCCCGTTTTCCGCACCTTCTCGGTAGAGCGTGTCGAACTGGTCCTTGATCATCTGCAGGAAGTAATCCGCCTCCCGGTTCCAGGCCAACATGCCCGCATCGTTGGTCTGGCCGGTATAAGGAACATAGATGAATTTCTGGCCGCCGCGCACATTGATCGGCCAGGGCTGGTCATCAATGATCCATGAGGTGTGGTAGAGGCAGCCGGCCTCGGCCATCAAATCGTCGGTCCTGACAGTGTATCCGGCACCGCCGCCCAGCCGTCCTTTCAGGCGTTTGCCGGTCATCTCCCTCAGGTGGGTGATGAAGTCCTGCCAGTACGCCCGTTCCTGCTCTTCGGTGTAGTCGTAGATCGGCCGGCTGTTGTAGAGGCCGTGGGCCATGTAGTCCCAATCGGCAGCGACCATCGCATCTTTTATTTCCGGAAAATGATCGAGAAGCTCGAGATTGAGACAGCAGCACGCGCGGACATTGTGCTTGTTCAGCGCGTCGAGCATGCGCCAGAAGCCGACGCGATTGCCGTAGTCCATGCGCGAGTAATGCGGGATGTCCGGCTGTGTCGGGCGGTTCTCGGGCAGGTACTCGAAGAACTCCATATTCGGCGCGACCCAGAACGCCACGCGCGCATTGTCGGGCCATCTGATAATGGGTCGTTCAGTGATCGGTGCATAATCGAACCGGCCGGGTGCGAGAGTCATGTTGCTTCTCCGTCCGCTAGCGATGGGTGTGAATTCGTCCAGTAGGGTCTATTGGCGCGACTGCGCTTTGAACCAGTCGATGATCTCGCTGCCGGTCGCCTTCCAAACGCCGGCATGGCTGCTGATGTGGCCCAGCACTTCGTCGAGATGCCGGATGCGCCACGGCTGGCCCATGATCCAGGGATGCAGATGGAGCAGCATCATCCGTCCGGTATTGGCACCGTCGGCATACAGACCATCGAACCACTCGCGCCACAGCAGGTTGACCTCGTTGATGGTCCGGCGGCCGCGCAGGTGGATGTAGTTGTCGTCGAGATATGTATTAACTCCGAGCGAGTAGAGCTCGCCGGTCTTCGGCGTCATCTTGTAAGGCTGCTCGTCGTTGCCCCAGTCGCAGACATAGCGAATGCCCTCCGCGGCGAGCAGGTTGGGAGTGTTCGGCGTTTCTTGGAAGTCCGGGCCGGACCAACCGATCGGGCGTTTGCCGGTGGCCTTTTCGACCGCCGCAATCGAGGCGCGAATGTACTGCCGCTCCTCGTCTTCGGACATGCCGATGTGGATGATGCGCCGGCGCGAGAGACCATGCGCAATGAACTCAGCGTCGCGCTTCTGGCCCTCGTTGACCAGGAAGGGGTGGTTGTCGGCGACGGCCTTGTCGAGCGCCAGGGTCGGCTTGATGCCGTACTTGTCCAATAGGCCGAGAACGCGAAAGATGCCGACGCGGTTGCCGTACTCGTGGTTGCCGTAGCCGCCGATGTCGGGAAAGAGGTTGCCCGGTGGGTTTCCACTCCATAGGCCCTCTGGGCCGCCCATGGGGCTCACCGCCAGCGGCGTATCGGCCGGCACCTCCCAATCCCAGTGCTCGAGGTTAACGATGACGGCAAGGGCGACACGGGCGTTACCCGGCCACCTAAGAATGGGGCGCGTCACAATCGGGCACCAGGGATAGAATTCCTGATCCATGCCATAGGCTCGTTTTGCGGGCATCGCTACACTCCGCCTGCTTTTGTGCCGGATTACCGTGTGCCGGACTATGACATAGGGGAGGACCGCCGTACCACTGATAGCTTGCCTGCTCCACGGGCGAGGTAGCAAACTGACCGCAGACACGAAAGGGCGCTGCTCGACAGTTGCGCGCCCACATGGAGGCGAGACCTCATGGATCTCAGGGGCGCGGCCGCACTGGTGACCGGCGGCAATGGCGGGCTTGGGCAGCGCATCTGTCACGCGCTGGCGAAGGAGGGCGTCAATGTCGCGGTCATGTATGCGCAGAGCCACGACCAGGCGCATGATGTCGCCCGCGAGCTGACCTCGCGGTATCAGATCAACGCCGCCGCGTTCGCCTGTGACGTGACCGATGGCGCGGCGGTCGAGCGGGTGATCCGCGACGCGACCAAGCGCTTCGACCGCCTCGACATTCTCGTCAACGACGCCGCCTACAACAAGGCGATCCCATTCGCCGACCTCGAAGATCTAACGATGGAGGTGTGGGACAAGATCATCGCCGTCAACCTGACCGGGCCAATGCGTCTCATGAAGGCAGTAGCGCCCCTCATGAAAGCCCAAGGCCGCGGCCGGATCGTCAACATCGCTTCCGTGGCGGGGGTCGGGCCGACCGGTTCTTCGATCGCCTATGCGGTGTCGAAAGCAGGCCTCATCCACCTGACGCGCTGCATGGCGGTGGCCTTGGCGCCCGAGACCCTCGTCAATTGCGTGGCACCGGGCCTGCTGGAGGGCACACGCGCGACAGCCAATCTCCGGCCCGAGCAGATTCAGAATTCCGCCGCGACGTCACTTCTCAAAAAGCCCGCCGACAAAGACGACTGCGCCGACATGGTTGTCACGATGTGCCGCACCGAGACGATGACCGGCCAAACCATGGTCATCGACTCCGGCCGCTATTTTCACTGACGAGCGAGGAGGAACCCATGCCATTTTATGAAAAAGGTAACGTCCGCATCCGCTACGAAGAGGCCGGCTCCGGCTTCCCGCTGCTGGTGACTCCCGGTGGCGGCCTGAACTCCCGTGTCAGCAACTGGCCCACCGCAGTGTTCAACGCGATGGAGGCCTTCAAAAACGACTTCCGCTGCATCACGATGGACCAGCGCAATGCCAACGGCGGCGAGTCGACCGGCCCGATCCCGTCGAGTGCCCCGTGGGACACCTTCGCCGACGACCAGCTGGGGCTGATGGACCATCTCGACATCCGCGAGTTCTTCTATATGGGCTACTGCATCGGCGGCTGCTTCGCCGGCAAGCTCCTCCAGCGAGCACCCCAACGTGTTGTAGCCGCCGTGTTTTGCCAGACCGTCGGACATCGGCCCGACGACCCGGACGTCATGCACCGCTCCGGCAAGGACGTCTGGGCCCCAGAGCTGCTGCCGAAGCGGCCTGACCTCAACATGGCGCAGGTCGAGCAATATCTGCACGACCTCTACCGGGTGAACCCCGACTTCCTGTACAGCGTGTCGCGCGATTTTATCCGCAACTGCCGCACACCGATTTTGGTCCTGCCGGACGACACGCCAGCGCACCCGCTGCAGACCTCGATCGATGTCGCCTCGCTGGCGCCGAACGCCGAGATCACAGTGTTCCCGTGGAAAGATCCCGCGGACCTTAAGGAGCGGACGATCGACCGAGTGCGCAGCTTCCTCCGGGCGCATCAACCGATGCGAGCCGCCGCCCAATAAAACGGGGTGTCTGGCCGGGCGGCAGGGACCAGCTCTGCCGCCTGCCTAGGCCGCCAGGCGTTGTCGCGGCGCATCTTTGATAATCGCCCCACCCTTCTCGGCGATCATGATCGTCGGTGCGTTGGTGTTGGTCGAGGTGACCGCCGGCATCACCGAGGCGTCGATGACCCGCAGCCCCTCGAGCTCGTGCACCTTGAGCTCGTCGTCGACCACGCCATCGCGCGGCTCGCCGTCATGCAGGTGCGGCTGTTATTCGTGGAGCGGGTGGAACCCGCCAACTAGCGCTATCGGCTGCGGGTTTTGCTCGCTGCACTCGCCCTACGCCTACTGGCTCTGGCTGTGCGAAGTTATACATGCTGCTTTACTCGACGCGCGCGTAATGGTACCGGCAGGTAAAGGTCGCGGTGTGACGAGACGCCAGGGAGGCAGCATGCCGGGCGTGACATACATCGAATTCAACGGCTCGGCGCACACCGTCGAGGTTCCGGTCGGCACGTCGCTGATGCGCGGCGCGGTAGACAACAACGTACCCGGGATCGATGCGGACTGTGGTGGCGAGTGCGCCTGCGCCACCTGCCACGTGTTTGTCGATGCGGCGTGGCTCGACAAGACCGGTCTGCCGGAGCCGGGCTCGCAGGAAGAAACGATGCTCAGCTTTGCAGCGGCCGCGCAGCCGAACTCGCGCCTCTCCTGCCAAATAAAGATGCGTCAGGATCTGGCGGGAATAGTCTTAAGAATGCCTGAAGGACAGCACTGAAGCTAGCCGGCTCTGGCACTGAGGAGGACTTCATGGACGCCAATGTCAATTTCGACGCACGCGAAGACGCGTATTCGCGTGCGTCGAAATTGACATTGGCGTCCATGA
>Ga0318528_10000818_pt1 | contig 10873 bp, 6 predicted proteins | sample GRESIP052b4f26_FD_202500 | JGI IMG/M metagenome (GOLD analysis project Ga0318528, IMG submission 202500) | Tropical soil microbial communities from Luquillo Experimental Forest, Puerto Rico - GRE.SIPMG.052b4f26 | ecosystem: Environmental > Terrestrial > Soil > Tropical forest > Bulk soil...
GGCATTACCGGTGACCCGCCGCCGCATCGCCGAGCCCTGCACTCGGCTCGCTGAGGCGATCGCGGCAACGATCAAGGGCTGGCTGGACCGTGGCGAGATGTTGGAGGCGCGCGGCCGCCGGATTCGACCGGGCGACGTGATGGTGCTGGTGCGGCGGCGAAACGAGTTCGTCGGCGAACTGCTGCGCGCCCTCAAGCAGCGTCGTGTTCCGGTCGCCGGCGCTGATCGCCTGATCTTGACCGAGCAACTCGTCGTGCAGGATTTGGTGGCGCTCGGCCAGTTTCTGCTGTTTCCAGACGACGATCTGACATTGGCCGGCGTGCTCAAGGGTCCGCTCTTCGCGTTCGACGAAGAAACTTTGTTCGATCTCGCCCATGCGCGCGGCAAAGAGCATCTGTGGGACCGGCTGCGCAGCCGCGGCGAAACAGATGCGGCATTACGGCAGGCGGCCGAACGCCTATCAGCTTTCTCCGCCCGCGCCGATTTCGTCCCGCCTTACGAGCTCTACGCCGAGATCCTAGGCGCCGAAGGCGGACGGCGCGCCTTGCTCGAGCGCCTCGGAGCCGAAGCGGAAGACGCGGTCGAGGAGTTCCTCGGGTTGACCCTCACCTACGAGCACGAACACGTCCCGTCATTGCAGGGCTTCTTGCGCTGGTTGGCCGCCGGTGACACCGAGGTCAAACGCGATTTCGGGGCGCGCCCGCGCGACGAGGTTCGCATCTTGACGGTGCACGGCGCCAAGGGGCTAGAAGCCCCGATCGTCTTTCTGCCCGATACGATGCAGCTGCCAAAACCATCGGAGACGCTGTTGTGGACGGAAAAGGAAGAGCTGCCGTTGTGGCGCCCGCGCGCCGAGTTCACCGTTCCGTTCTACACCTCCGAAAGGGAAGCGTTGCGCCGGCGCGAGCTGCAGGAATATCGGCGGCTGCTCTATGTCGGCCTCAGCCGCGCGCAGGACCGGCTGTATATCTGCGGGTGGCAGACCCGCGCCGCGCCGCAGCAGGGTTGCTGGCACGGGTTGTGCCGCGCCGGTCTCACCGAGATCGGCACTCCGTTCGCGTTCGACGGGACGGCGCTGATCGGGCGCGACGGGTGGTCGGGCGACGGATTACGGCTCTCCGGCGCGCAGACGGCTCCGCCCCTTATGGAAACCCTGAAAGAGATCGCGCATCCGGCGCTTCCGCTACCGCGTTGGGTCACGGAGCCGCCGCCGGCCGAGCCCCAACCGCCGAAGCTGCTGTTTCCGTCACGCTCGAGCGAGGTCGAGCCTGCCGCCTCTTCGCCGCTCGGGACTGGAGAGCGTGACCGCTTCAAGCGGGGGCTTCTCGTCCATCGGTTGCTGCAGAGCTTGCCCGAGCTGCCCGCGGGAGGGCGCGAGGATGCGGCGCGCCGGTTTCTCGCGTTGCCAACGCACGGGCTCTCCACGGAGGAGCAGGACGAGATACGCCGCGAGACCCTCACGGTGCTGGGGCACCCCGATTTCGCGGCGATCTTCGGGCCGGGCTCACAGGCCGAAGTGCCGTTGGTCGGCCTGGTCGATGGCCATACGTTATCAGGGCAGATCGACCGTCTGGTGGTCGAAGAAAGCCGAGTGCTCGTCGTCGATTTCAAGACGTTGCGCGCACCACCGGCGACCGAGGCGGAGGTCGCGCCGATCTATCTCCGCCAGCTCGCCCTTTACCGGTCGGCGCTCGGCCGGATCTATCCACAGCATGAAATTCGCTGCGCGCTGCTATGGACAGAAGGTCCGCGTTTGATGCCGATCAGCCCCGAGCGCCTCGCAGGGTACCCGCCTTGACGCCGCTTTTTCGGCTCCCTTAATCTCTGCGACTATCAACGCAAGGATGACCCGATGAAGCCGAACGCCGTCACCGACAGCACTTTCGACGCCGCGGTCCTCCGCGCGAGCGAGCCCGTGCTCGTCGATTTCTGGGCAGAATGGTGCGGCCCCTGCCGCATGATCGGCCCCTTCCTCGAAGACCTCGCGACCGACATGGCCGGCAAGCTGACCGTGGCCAAGGTCAACATCGACGAGAACCCTCAGACCCCAATGAAATACGGGGTGCGCGGGATCCCGACGATGATCCTCTTCAAGGACGGGCAGGTCGCCGCGACCAAGATCGGTGCGCTGCCCAAGAGCAAACTCTACGAGTGGGTCGAGTCGGTCCTGTAGGCCCGACGACAGGGGTCATTGCGGCACGAGGGTCGAGCACGCAGTCAGATCGCCGGTGGGGAGCCTAATCCCCCAACACCGGGGGAAGTTCCATGAGCACGGAGCCGGCGCCAGTCAGCCCGGCGGTGGAAACCGCGCGATCCAGTGCCGGGCGATGTCTTCCCGACGGCAAACCCAGACGTGGCTGTGGGCGAGGATGTGCTCGATGAAAGTGATCAGCGCTTTGGCTCGGCCGGGATGACCGGTCAGGCGCATGTGCAGGCCGACCGACATCATGCGCGGCCGTTCGGCGCCTTCATCGTAGAGAAGGTCGAAGCTGTCGCGCAGAAAGGCAAAGAAATCCTCGCCGGAGCCGAAGACGCCGCGGCCGAACTTCGAATCATTGGTGGTCAGCGAATAGGGCACCACGAGGTGCGGCTTGTCGCCAATCCGTACCCAATAGGGCAGCTCGTCGTTGTAGGTGTCGCTGTCGTAGAGAAAGCCGCCGTGTTCGACCAATAGCCGGCGGGTGTTTTCCGAAGGTGCATAGCGGCAATACCAGCCAACGGGGCTCTTGCCGGTTGTTTTGCGGATCAAATCGACGGCCGCGGCGATCTGTCGTCGCTCTTCGCTTTCGGCGAGCCCGGGGTGGTTGGTCCAACGATAGCCATGGCTGCAGATGTCCCAGTCGCTGGCGGCGATCGCGGTAGCCGCCGGCGGGTTGGCCTCGAACGCCCGGGCGCAACCAAAAATCGTTACCGGCAGCCGAAAGCGGGTGAAGATCCGATGAAGGCGCCAGAAGCCGACCCTGGCGCCGTATTCGAACATGCTCTCGGCACCGAGGTCGCGCCCCCTGACGCCGAGATCGCTGCCGATCATCTCGGTCAACCCGGTCTCGGAGACGCCATCTCCAGCGGGATAAGAAAGTTCGGAACCCTCTTCGAAATTGATCACGAAATTGACAGCAATGCGGGCATTGCCGGGCCATCCGGCATGCGGCGGGTCAGCGCCGTAGCCGACGAAATCGCGCGTCACGACTTCTCTCCCTGCGGCTTCGGATGCCAATCGCGGCGCAAGTTGTCGTAGTGCGGTCCATCTGGCATGGTCACCACCATCTCTGAGACTTCCAACAGCTTAGCCCAGCATCGTCCGCTGCGGGAGAAGCGTTGCAAGTCAGTTCGCGGAAGTAGGCTCGACCTCCCGGAGCGATGCGGAGCGCGCGGCACGGCGGGTGACCAGCGCTAGAGGCACACACAGCAACAGCATGAAACCGCCGAGAATGGCAAAGCTCTCACTCACACCCCAGCGGTCTGCGATGCCACCCATCAGCGGGGGGATCATAATCGAGGTGAGCCGCTGCCCGGTCTGACGCAGCCCTACGACGGCGCCCTGCTGATGGCGGCCGACCGACCTCGCCTGCACCGACAATATGACCGGCTGGATCACTCCTTCGAGCCAGCCGCGTACCGCCTGCGACACCAGCAGTAAGACGAAGATTCCACAGAGCAGCGGTGTTGCCGCGATCAGCAGGATCGAAAGCACGGTGCCGCTCAACATTGTACGTTGCGGATCGCCCAGCCGTATCGCCCGACCAGCAAACAGTGAACCAAGCCCGCTGGCAATCTCGACGGTCGCAAACAGAGCGCCAATCATCGTGCCGGCAAGCCCGATGCGGTCGAGATAAACGACGTAAACCGAAGTCTGGATGCTGTAGGTCGTATTGCGCATGGATATGACCGCCATCGACAGGGCGATGGCCGGAATCGCGATCAGCATAAAGGAGTTGATGTAGTCCGAAGCCCGCGGCAGGGCATCGCGGGCGCGGAAGCGCGCTCGTCTCCTTCCGCCGCCCGACCCGGGACCGAAAATCTCGGCCTCCGGTGTGCGCAGCAATGCGATCGTCAGCACCATGCCCCAGAGGGAGCCCAGGAGATATGCTGGCCAGGCCCCGCCAAAGTCCCACACCGCGCCAGCGAGAATCGGCGCCGTCGTCGAGCCGAACCGGGCAAAAAAACTGAACTTGCCGATATATCCGGCATCACCCTCGGCGAGCTGGGCAATGAGGGTCTGCGCGCCCGACCAGGCGAAGGAGACGGCGGCACCGCTGATCAGCTGCAGCAGCAGCAAGGTCCAGAACCCGGGCACCAGCGGAAACAGAGGCGCCAACGCCATCCCGGTCCAGACGAAGAACAAGGTGACCCTGCGCGTACCAAACCGGTCCATCAGCACGCCGATATGGATCGACAGGAACAAGGCAAGGATCGAGCGGCCCCCTACCAAAATCCCGATTTCAGACGCGTCGAGCCCAAGCGAGAGCCCATAGAGCGGGATCAGGAAGGTGTAGAAATCGACATAGCCCATGCTGAACGGCCCGGCGACATAGAGCGACGCCAGGGGTCTAGGACGACAACTATTCATTCGCAGGAGCCGGTCAGTCGGCCAGTGTGGGCTCGGCCTGCTGCAAGCGCCCCGCGCGGCGGGTGATCAGCGCGACTGGCACAGAGAGCAAAAGCAGAAGGCAGCCGAGAATGACGAAGCTCTCGCCGGCTCCCCACCGGTCGGCGATCATGCCCATCACCGGCGGAATAACGATCGCCGCCAGCCGGTTCATCGTCTGCCTCAACCCGACGACCGAGCCTTGCCGGTAACGTCCGACCGCCTTGGCCTGCACCGAAAACATTAACGGCTGGACGACGCCCTGCAGCCAGCCGCGCGCCGCCTGCGCCAAGAACAACAACAGAAAGATCCCGCCAAGAAACGGGGTCAGGCAGATCAGCACGATCGACAGCACCGTCCCGCTGAGCATCGTGCGCTGTGGGTCGCCGAGCCGCATCGCCCGCCCGGCGAACAGCGAGCCAAGACCGCTCATTACCTCGATTGCCGCGAACAGAATGCCGATGGATATGCCTGTGAGCCCGACCCCTTTCAGATAAACCACATAAATCGAGCTCTGCACGCCATTAGTCGCGGTGCGCAGGAATATGATTGCCATCGTCGTTGCCACCGCGGGAATCGCCATTAGTGCGAAACAACGAACATAGTCAGGAAATCGCGGGAGCACGTCGCGCGCTCGGAAGCTTGCTGTGCGGCGGGAGCGCCGCCCACCACCCCCTGCGAACTCCGCCTCGGGGGCGCGTAACAGCGCGATCGTCACCACGCCGCCCCAGGCGACACCCAATGTGTAGGCCGGCCATGCGCCACCCCAATCCCAGGCAGCACCGACCATCATCGGTGCCAGCGTGGTGCCGATTCGCGCAAAGAAGCTGAACCGGCCGATGTATTCGGCCTCCCCATCGGCCAGCTGAGCGATCAAGGTCTGTGAGCCCGACCACGCAAACTGCAGTGCGGCGCCATTGACGACCTGCAACAGCAGTAATGGCCAGAACCACGGCACCAGCGGAAAGACGGGCGCCAGCGCCATCGCCGTCCAGACAAAGAACAATGTCACCCGACGGGTGCCGAACCGGTCCATCAGCACGCCGACATGGATCGACAGGAACACCGCGAGTAACGAGCGCCCGCCGACCAGCATGCCGATTTCTCCGGCGGTCATGCCGAGCGAGAGGCCGTAGAGCGGTATCAGGAAGGTGTAAAATTCGGTGTAGCCCATCGCGAACAGCCCGGCGATGTAGATCGAGGCTGGAGGGCGGGATGGGCTAAGTGTCATCTCCGAGGGATTGGTCCACTCATCCGATCGGGGCCGGGTGGCCGGCCATCTGGCATGTTCGTCGGTTCATCTTAAGCGCACGTCGTGGCGCGGGCGACCCCGATCGGCGGCGGCGTTGGCCGCGCGTTCGACATCTTCTTCGAGGATTAGCCGCTGTTCGACGAGCCGCCGTGCCGCTGCGGTAATCGCCGCGACGTAGGCCTGGGCATTCGGGTAGCGCTCGAGAATCGATCGCCTTGGGTCGCCCGTCGCGCGTCGCTCTTCCAGGGTCTCGGGGAACGGGATGTAGCTGCCCGAGAATTCGTGCATGGCGCCGGTGCCGAAACCGCGGGCCCGCAGGTTCCAGCCGCAATAGGTACCGAGTGGCGCCTCCACCATCGGCGCCCTGACGCCGGCCTTGTCGTTGCCATCCTCGTCGACCGCGGGCAACAGGATCGCATAATCGCCTCCCGAAAAGATATCCGGGGGCTCCTTCAGAATTCCGCGCTCCGCCTCCGGACCGAAGTCCAGCAGGGGCACCACGTTCGGCGCGCGAGGCGTTGCCACCCCTGGAATTTCCGGGAATTGCCGCCGCCATTCTTCCAGGGTCACCAACGTCCGGTCGACGCGGCGCGGGACGCGGCTCTCGGGTGGCGTTACGCCTGCCCGCCGCCCACCGGTCCATCGCATCGATCATCGCGCGGAACAGCATCGAGGTCGCAACGATGTTGCGGTAGTTCTGGCAGACGCCGCGCTCGGGTCTTTTCGGCAGCGGGTCGGCGAAATGTTGCGCGCTTGCCCACGTGTAGACCCGCACGCCCTTCGGCTGCGGCAGATCATTGCCGCGCGTATCGGTGTGGACGAGCGACCCGCGCCGCTGCCAGTACTCGGTCGAGGTCTGGGTGTGGATGACCAAAGGATCGGTCTTCGGGCGCTTTAAGACGGCGTCCGTGAGTCCGGTCAGGTGATCGGTCGTTTCGGTATAGGAGAACGGGAAAGCGTCCGCCGGGTTGAAGTGGTCCTCGTATTGCTGCCCGCCCGAGACATCGGCGTTGGCGAAACGGTGGTTGAGCCACATTCGGCCCGCCCCGGCGACATGCGGCAGGACGCCGTCGAAGACCTTGTTTCCACCGGCGTCTTCGTTGAATCCGCGATAGACAAAATCACGCAGGCGGCGCCCGGTTTGCGAACGGCCCCAGGCATAGGCCTTTTCAATCGGCCCGCCTCGCTCGCGGAGCGGGTTCACCCGGCCGGCGTAATCTTCCGCCCCATATCGCAGAAAACTCACGAAATCCCGTACCGCGGCATGGCCGAGCCCGAGTACGAGCGGGTCTCGACCGGTATAAACCAGCTCGTAGATCCAGCCCGGCTCAAACCCTCTGGGGATGTGAATATGGCTGTCGGACGGGATCACTGCCTGGACGACACCCTGGTTGTCGAGGCCGACTCACCTTCGATCCGGGCGAAGCACCAGCTTTCCGCCGGCACCGGTACCCGCTCGTCGTATGGATAGCGCCGGCGCGTCAGACGCGCCTCGCGGGGGTCGTCGATATCGGTGATGCAACGCTGCGCGGAAGCTCCGGGTTCGACTGCGAAATGCGCCCGCCCGATAAGCCGTTGGTAGGTCCGGCGGAGCCGAACTCGTGTCCGCCGGCGAAGAAAAACCGCTCGTGAGCGATAGCTCTATTCGATTCGTCATCGCCGCAAATCCCTATTGCGATGTCCCGCTGCAGATCGGGGTACGGCCGATCCCCATGGCCGATACCTGTTGCTTGTTTTAACTGCTCAAATTGACAGGCGCGACGCTTAAATCGATCTCACCCCCAATTGTTCTTGGCTCAGGTCTCTTACCTACGGAAAATACGAGCTCTCACAGCGTTCTCTCCCAGTGGGAACTACCGGCCGCAGGAAATCCGGGTTCTCTCGAGCCAATCCGATGGTCAAGTCGAATCAGAGAAACTTTCTCGCGCGTGTGCTGTTCGATGGTAAAGCATTATAAAATCGGAACAGTGGTTCGAGAGTTTGCTTAAGTCAAAGTTGTCGCGATGAGCGAAGGTCTCCGAATCTATAATCTCTTTCCGCCCTTGGCCGGGACCGTTCGGGATTGGATGGTGCACCTCCCACGGATCGCCGGAATGGGGTTCAATGCTGTCTATCTCAACCCCTTTCACTACCCGGGGTTCTCCGGCAGCCTCTATGCTGTCAAAGACTATTACCGCCTGAACCCGCGTTTCCGCGGCGCCGCACCGGGTGACGACGACACTTTATTGCGCGGGTTCACGGACGCCGCTCGCTCTCATGGGCTGCGCGTCATCATGGATCTTGTCGTCAATCACACCTCCAAGGACAGCGAACTCGTCACGCAGCACCCGGACTGGTTTACCCGGGATGCAAAGGGAGAGCTCGTCTCTCCCCGTGCCATCGATCCTGCTGATGCCCGGCGCAAGACTGAGTGGGGTGATCTTGCAGAACTCGACTACCGACCCCCGCAACAGAGCCAGATCCTGGATTATTTTCAGCGGCTTGTGCGCCACTATGTTTCTCTCCAGTTCGATGGCTTCCGGTGCGATGCCGCGTACAAGGTGCCTGCCGAGGTCTGGCGTGGTCTGGTCGATGCGGCCAAAGCGGGGTCTCGGGACGTAACCTTCTGTGCCGAGACTCTGGGGGCGCCGAACGGGGCAGTTTTGGCCCTTGCCGATGCCGGCTTCGACTATCTCTTCAACAGTGTCAAATGGTGGGACTTCGAGAGCCCGTGGCTGCTCGAGCAGTACGAAACTTTTCGCCATATAGCGCCGTCGATCGGCTTTCCCGAAAGCCATGACACGAAGCGGCTGGTAACCGAGCTGCTCGCAGCTGGAATTCCGGAATCACTTATCGAGCCACATTACCGCCAAGCTTATGCCTTCGCCGCGGCGTATTCGACCGGTGTGCTGATGCCGATGGGGTTCGAATACGGTTGGTCGCGGGCGCTCAGCGTAGTCCCTACCCGCGACGACAAACCCGAGCATAAACGCTTTGATCTCAGCGAATTTATTGCCGAGGTCAATGCGATGAAGCAGGCCATCCCGGCGTTGAACGAGGAGGGCCCGCAGCAGCTGCTGAGCAGCAAAGGCGATTCGCTGGTGGCCCTGGAACGCCAAACCGAGAGCGGGGAAGATCGGGCCTTCGTCCTGGTCAACAGGCATGATAGCGAGCGGCGCGAGGTCGCGCTCGAGACCCTGGTAGAGAAGGATCTCGCACTCACTGACCTCTCACCCTGCCGTCCAACAGGCACAGACGCGAAGATCGGGGCTCGGCTCGTGGTCGAGCCACTCGAAGTGCGTGTTCTGCAATTGTCATTGCGGGAGAGGATGCACGAAGGCGCCCTTCGGGAAACAGGCGGCGAGGCGGCATCAAACCTTGACGTGCCGTGGCGGCCGGAAGTGCGGATCGCGATCGAAGACGTTAATCCCGAGGCCGACGGTGGGCGCCATCCGATCAAGCGGGTTCTCGGTGACCGATTGGAAGTCCAGGCCGATATCTTCTGCGACGGGCACGACCAGTTGCGCGCCGTCATAAAATTCGGCCAAGAGGGCCAGGAGTGGTGGGAAGCCCCACTGGTGCTATTCGACAACGATCGCTGGGTTGGTCGCATCCAGCTCGATAAGCTTGGGATCTGGCGTTATACGATCGAAGCGTGGATCGATCAGTTCGAAAGCTGGCGCGACGAATTCGAAAAAAAGCGCCAAGCCGGCCAACCCGTCGAGCTTGAGCTGATCGAAGGCCGGGCGATTGTTGCCGCGGCGTTGCGCCAAGCCGGGACAGATGATTTTGCGCAGCTCCGGACATTGCTGAGGAATTACGATGGCGGGGATACCCGCCAACGCGCCGAGCTGATGCTCTCCGACCGGCTTCGCGAGCTGATGGTGCGCTGTCAGCAACGCGGTAATGTGGTGCGTTATCCCTGCGAACTCGAAATCATCGTCGACCGCAAAGCGGCGCGCTTTGCTGCATGGTACGAGATGTTTCCGCGCAGCCAGGGAAAGATGCCCGGCAAGAGTGCCAGCTTCGACGATTGCATTGCGCGGCTTACCGAGATCGCGGCGCTCGGTTTCGACGTCGTCTATCTCGTGCCAATCCATCCGATTGGCCGCGTCAACCGCAAAGGTAAGAATAACAGCACCGTTGCCGAGCCCGGCGATCCCGGCAGCCCCTATGCGATCGGTTCGGCGGAAGGCGGCCACCGCGCAATCAATCCGGAGCTCGGCACGCTATCGGATTTTCGTCGGTTCGTCCGCGCCGCCGCGGCGGTCGGCATGGAGGTGGCGCTCGATTTCGCAATCCAATGCGCCCCCGACCATCCTTGGGTGCACAAGCATCCCGAGTGGTTCCATTTCCGGCCTGACGGTACGATCAAATACGCCGAGAACCCGCCGAAGAAATACCAGGACATCGTCAACGTCGATTTCTACAACCCGGATCGGGCGGGATTGTGGGAAGAGCTGCGCGATACTGTGATGTTTTGGATCGGCGAGGGGGTCCGCACGTTTCGGGTCGACAACCCCCATACCAAGCCGCTGCCGTTCTGGCAGTGGCTGATCCGGGAGGTCAAAGTCCGTTGTCCGGAAGTTATCTTTTTGTCAGAAGCCTTCACCCGACCGAAGATGATGCGGGCCCTGGCCAAGGCGGGATTCACCCAATCCTATACGTATTTTACTTGGCGGAACTCCAAAACCGAGCTGACGGACTATCTAACCGAGCTCACGCAAGGCCCTGCAAGGGAGTATTTTCGACCGAACTTCTTCACGAACACGCCGGACATTCTGCCGGTTTTCCTGCAGCAAGGGGGCCGGCCGGCGTTCCGCATTCGCCTCGTGCTCGCTGCGACATTGTCTGGGGTCTATGGGATCTATAATGGTTTCGAGCTTTGCGAAAATACGCCGGTTCCTGGGCTTGAGGAACCGATAGCATCAGAGCAGCAAGAATTTATCGAGCTGTATGGGAGCGCCCCGCCCCCGGCACGCGAAGAATATCTCAATTCGGAGAAGTACGAGTATAAGGTGTGGGATTGGGATCGTCCGGGCAACATCAAAGAG
>Ga0318528_10000835_pt1 | contig 10823 bp, 8 predicted proteins | sample GRESIP052b4f26_FD_202500 | JGI IMG/M metagenome (GOLD analysis project Ga0318528, IMG submission 202500) | Tropical soil microbial communities from Luquillo Experimental Forest, Puerto Rico - GRE.SIPMG.052b4f26 | ecosystem: Environmental > Terrestrial > Soil > Tropical forest > Bulk soil...
GCTGCTGACCGATGGAAGCGAGCTGTGATACCAGGCCCGTCGTCCGAGACGGTCTTTACCGCCGGCGAGGCTTCTTCGACCTTGATCCACATCAACCTCGCTGGCTGCCCGAAGGGCGCGGGCGCCAGCGAGACGTCGTGGGCCGATGCAAGAATGGGGACCGCTATGTTGACACCGTTGATCATGAAGCTCGAACACTTCCTGCCGTTACCCGACCGAGACAAGGAATGGCTGAACGGCCTTATTTTGCGGTACGACGAATTTCCCGCACATTCGGACATCATACGAGAAGGAGAGATGCCTGCCGCGGTCTTCGTCGTGATCGCTGGACATGCGTGTCGCTACAAGATCTTGCCCGATGGCAGCCGGCAGATCTTGGATTTTATGTTTCCCGGTGATAAGACTGAGCTTCACAGCTTGCTGTTCAAGGCGACCGACCACGGGATCTTTACCCTAGGGCCCACGACAATTGCGCGGATCAATCGCGAACGTCTCATCGCAGAGATCGTCGATCATCCCCAAGTGACCGTTGCCCTGTGGTGGAATGCCCTTCAGCGAGAGGCCATTCTTCGTGAGCGCATCACTGCGATCGGCCGGCGCGATGCCTATGCGCGCGTGGCCCATCTTCTTTGCGAGATGTTCGAACGTTTAAGATTGGTGGGGGAGACGGTCGACCATAACTACATGCTGCCGGTTACGCAGGCGGAGCTCGGCGATGCGCTCGGCATCTCAGAGGTTTACGCCAACCGAATGCTGCGGCGTCTGCAAAATGAGAAGCTGATCGTCTCCGACCACCGAGTGCTGAGAATACCCGACCTAGACGCGCTAAAGGCGGCCGCTGAATTCGATCCTCGCTATCTCCATTTGGAAGGCGCGCCACAGGCGGTGCGGGATGCCGTTTCCTCCCACCGCTTGACGCCATAATCCCCGCGCGCCGGCGTTTGACCTAATGCGTCAAACTGCCGCAGGTACGTAGAGATTAGGCGCCGCGTGGCGAGGCGGACCGAGTTGGTCACCGGTTAACATTCTTTAGGGCCGCCCTTCAGGGTTCAGCTTACGCTCTCAACAGGTCGCGCCATAGCGGCCACGGCTCGTCCGGGCGTCAGCGCGGATGCCTGCCAGTTATGAGCGCAACATGCACTGGAATAAAGGGGCACTCCGATGCAAGACCCGGCAATCGACAAGATGAATCTCGATCACTTTCGCGGTTGCTGGAGACGAGGCTGACCCAGCCAAGCGGCAGATAATCTTAAAGCTGATCGGGGAAACGGAGGCGAAACTGCAGCCAGATCAATACTCGTCCGAGGTCCCGCCGAACAGCAGCTTTAATAGGGGGTTGCCCAAATGACGGTTTCCATTCGCACACCCACCGAGCCTTGCGGTATCCGCGCCAGTCCGACGAAATCGACGCCGCCCGCACAGAGGCCCGGTTCCCTGCCACAAGGGTACGAAGCGCATCCAGCTGTCTGTCACGAGCTCAGCGAGCGGTTGACGGCGATAACCAATTATATCGCAGCCGCTCTCCGGCTCTCGGAAATCGAACCGGTATCCAAGGCGATGCCGCTGCGTGTTACCGAGATCCTGGAGAAGGCGCTCGGCCAGGTCAGCCGGGCGAACGAGGAGATAAAGCGGTTCTGAAAAAGCGCTGGAGCCGGCCGGGATTAAGCTCGGACCGGTTTACCGGGTATGTTGTCTGAACGAATACGCTAGATTCAATATCGTTGTAAGACCCTGTCAACGCGCGATAATCATCCGCTCCGCCCGGAGCCGCGAGCGGGCGATCGAGGCCGCAAAAAAGCGGTTTGCCCGCCTCGAAAACATTCGCGATTGGCACGATCATGCGAAGTTTATCGAAGTAAGCATAATCGACGCCGATCAGGCTCCAGGTAATAGCCGCTGAACGGCGGGCAAAAAGGGTTCCCTGCACCGCACTCCTCATCCACAATGGCTGCGAGCTTGCGCCGGAGCTTCAACCAATAGGGTCACGAATTTCGCGCAGAGTCAGCGCCCCAGGAAGAGGCTAGTTACGGCGAGGAAGGCAAAGTTCCAAGGTCGATGGGAGCGTCGAGCCGTGATGGGCTAGGCGGGCGTGGCGCTACGGGGGTGCTCTCGTGCGTAGGAAGGCCGCGGCCAATCCGCGACCTCGTTGGGTGCGCGTTTGGCACCGGTGTTCAAACGATCGAGCACGATCGTCGTACGCGCTGCCGCGCGCATCAGATCGGAGGCCGCCTGCCGAAGCCGTTCGCGCGTTACCGGCGAGTTCTCCGCGAGCGCCTCGTCAAAGCTGAAGCGAAACGTCCGGATCGCAGCTTCCGCATAGGCCTGAAGTTCAGGATCCAGCTCGGCTGTCAAGGCAGGTGCTCGGTCCGCGCAAGGGGGCTTCTGGGGTGCTGCGATCAAGCTTTGCTCGGTCGATGTGGGTCTGATAGTAGGAACGAGGTGGCGCTCTCTCTTATCGCCGCGATGCTGCGTCAGCGGCAGCGGTTTCAAATTATCCATAGTCGCCTTTTTCGGGTGTGATGGCGGGCAATGCTAGAAGATCACCCCACGCTGCCTAATAGGGTGCCGCAAATGGCGATCCATTAAACCTGCGGGACCTTGGCCATCTGTGCTGCTCCTTCGCTCGTGCACAGGGAAGGACGCGCGGAAGGCGGGCCTCCGCAAATCCGGTCAGGGTACGATTCGGTTTGAATCCCTCTCGTCGGGAAAACGCTCTTACTCAAAGCGCCGCCGGAAATGTCATTCGAGATCGCGTCGATAACTTAATATTAGGTTTGTCGTCAAAGAATTCAAGATCGCCGCATTCTGACCGCGATGTCGATCAGTCTCGATTGATCTGGATAAAGTCGTGCCGACGCGGGGCAAGTCAAATTGATCTATTGCAACAGGAGATCCGGATGTCCATTAATCGTCGATTGAAACAGGGTCGAACGAAGGATCAGAAAGCACCGCGGACGCTCCGCTCGACCAACAAGAGGCGCAAGAAAGCGCAGGCAGAGGAGCTCAGTCCGGAGCAGCGCGTGGAACTCGCGCAGCAGATTGAGGCAAAGGAGTTCCGTGGAAAACCGCCGTCGATCTGATTGCGGGGGAACTGTTCAGCCTAGGGCAAGAGCACGTCGAGCGGCGGCCAGACAGGCTTCCAGTCCTGTGCCGGCATCGATAATAAGCCAGTCGATCGGCCCGGCATCCTGTCGGAGCTGCTGCGCGAGAACTCTGGGAGACGCATCCGAGGCGTCGTGACGGCGCGCGCGAAGGCGCGCCTCCATCGTCGATGCCGGAGCGGCGAGCCACAGACCCGAAAAGGGGACGGCGGTGGCCTTAGCCACTGCCGCGAAGGATCGGCGCTCCTCAGGCTTCAGAGATACGGCATCGATGATCACCGAGTACCCCGCGGCGAGCGCCGCCGCCGCTTTTTGGCGGAGCGCTTCATAGACCCGGCGCGATACTTCCGGCGCATAGGCGCTCGGCGGGAGCCGCGTTTCCGGGGCCAGCCCGAACAGACGCTTGCGGATCACATCGCTGCGCAGGACCCGTGCGCCGATCCCTGGGGCCAGGGCGGCGGCGAGGGTCGACTTGCCCGACCCGCTGAGACCGCCGATCGCGACGAGGCAACAGGGTCGCGGGCGCACCAATCGAGCTGCTAGATCGAGGTAGCGGCGCGCTTCGGTGGCCATTTCCGGCTTTCTCTCGGCATGCGTCGCCCGGTCCATTGCCGTCGCCGTGACATGCGCCCGGATCGCGGCGCGGAGCGACAAAAAGAGTGGCATCGCCGGGAGCCCGTCATCCTCGTCGGTCAGATCGAGGTAGCGGTTCAATACGAGATTGGCAAAATCCGTGAGCCCGCGATGCTCGAGATCCATCAGCAAGAAGGCAAGATCATAAAGGACGTCGATAGAGGCGAGCGCGTCCGAGAATTCGAGGCAATCGAATAGGGTCGGCTTGCCGTCGAGCAGGCAGATGTTGCGGAGGTGCAGATCCCCATGGCAACGCCGCACTTTTCCTTCCGCGCGCCGCCGGTCGAGCAACCCGCCAACGACCGCGAGCCGCTGCAACGAACTCGCGCGGATTTCATCGACGCATTCCGGAGCAAAGCCGACGTGGCGGGCTGCGGCGAGGCAACGATGGTTCGTCTCTGCGATGTCGGTGAGCGTCGTCGCGCCGCCGTAATCAAGCCGCCGTTCGGCCAGTGCATGGAAATCGGCAATATGGCCCGCAAGCTCGTTCATCATAGGTACGCTCAACCCGCCGGTTTGAGCGAGGGCGTCGAACAATGATGACTGCTCGAAGCGCCTCATGACCACAACCCAATCGATCGCTGGACCGTTATCTGCGAAGCCGATTCTTCCGTTTGGCAACCGGATCAGGGCTCGGACTTCGAGATAAAGCGTGGGTGCCGTGCGGCGGTTCAGAGCTAGCTCGGCCTCGCAAGCCTGCCGCCGGTCCTCCGCTGTGGAGAAGTCGAGATAAGGATATTTTACGGCACGCTTGAGCTTGTAGACGCGGTCGCCGGCGAGGAACACCAGCGACACATGCGTTGCAATGATATCGACCTGCTCTATCGCCGGTCCATAAGAGCCCGGCTTGCTCAGAAAAGCGACGACGTCTTGCTGATCATTCACCATAACTGAGCGGGACCGGCTCGTGTCGCGGGGCGCCTCATATCGCCGGTGGAGCGGTCGCAAATTCCGTGTGATCCTCGATGCCTCGGACGCCGAGGGTGTTCTCTGCGGCGATACGCAAGGCTCTGCGCTCATCCTCCGATCCGACGATACCCCAGAGATGCACGATCCCGTCCGAGACGACGACGCGGCCTTCGCCGGCATCCGCCCACTTCTGCTCGCGCAGCTCGGCGAGCAACTGGCGGCGGATCGCGCGGTCTTGCTCCGCGTCAGCGGTTTCGGCTCCGCCGCTGGCTAGCACTTTTAAAAGGTCGGCGCGGCTGACGATGCCGACAATCTTGCCGTCGTGCACGACCGGCACACGCTTGATATGCTTTGTCTCCAGCAGATCGGCGACCTCGCCGAGCGTCGCCATTTCTTCGACGCTGAAGACCTCGCGGGTCATGATGTCCGCTACCCGCTTAGCGTGTGATTTGATGTAGTCGGCGGCCAGCCGGGAATTCGAGGAAAACGGCTCGCTCCAGCGCGGGAGGTGCCGTTCGGTTCCGGTCTCGACCCGGCGCAGCAAGTCCCCTTCGGTGACAATCCCGACGAGGCGCCCGTCCGTGTCCAGGACAGGAACACCGCTGATGCGAAGATTGATCATCAGCCTCGCAAGCCCTTCGACGGTGGTATCCGGCGATGCGGTCACCACGGCCCTGATCATCACATCTTTCGCCCGCATGCGCCCCTCCTGTGCTGCTACCAGGCAAAAGCTATCCGCGCCGGCGGCAACGGCATTGACCTGGATCAACGCAATAGGCTGCGCACGACCTATCTGTCGGGATCGATATAGTAGGAGGCAGGTCTTGTGATCGTCCCGTGGAGCATCGGGGGTCTGCTGCGCGAGCTCGCTGCGCGGGGAGAGCACCCAGCCGTCATCTCATTCGGCGAAGACGGTGTCCTGACATGGGGCAGCCAGACTCTCGCCAAGAAGGCGCTGAGCTTGGCTCGCGGCCTACGTGAAAATGGGGTCAGCAGCGGCAGCGCAGTCGCGCTCTGGGCACCGAACTCGCCAGTCTGGATCGTCGCAGCCTTGGGCGTCCTGGCGGCAGACGGGATGCTCGTGCCGATCGATGATCTGGCAGACGCGGAACAGCTCGAAGCAGCGCTCCATTCCAGCGGCGCCCGGCTGATCCTCACGACGGCGCGTCATCTCGACGCGAGCGGCGCTATCCTGCGCACCCACGATGTCACCGCGATTCGTGTCGATGAAGGCACGCTCTCCGGGCCGGGCGCGACGGCCTGGCAGGCATTGGCGAACAAGCGAGCCGAAGACCTCCCAGTACCGGCTAATGACGAACCGGCTGTGTTGTCCTGGACCTCCGGCACGACCGGCTCGCCCAAGGCATTCATGCTGACGCATCGCAATATCGCGCGCAATGTCGAAGCCTTGCAGAAAATGGCTGTTGTCGGTCCACGCGATCGTGCGCTGCTGCCGTTGCCGCTGCACCACGCCTACCCGTTTGTTGTCGGGATGCTGACCACACTGACCCTCGGAACCACGATCGTATCGCCGGGCGGCACGACCGGATCGGCGCTTATGAGGGCACTGCGCGAAGGCGAAGTCACGACGATCATCGGGGTGCCGCGCCTTTATGAGGCCCTCTGGGCCGCGATCGAGGCGCGTCTTAAGGAGTACAACCTTACAGCCCGCTTGGCATGGCGTGCACTGCTGAAATTGACGATCTTTGTTCAGCAGTCGAGCGGGCTTCGTCTGGGGCTTTTTCTGTTCGCACCTGTTCGGCACACAATCGCGCCGCGCCTGCGACTGCTGGTCTCGGGCGGAGCACGGCTGGAGAGGGAGACCGAGGGACAGTTGGAAGCGCTTGGCTGGATGGTGCTGTCCGGATATGGCCTAGCGGAAACCGCATCGCTGTTCACCGGCAATCGCCCGCACGACCGTCGTCCCGGCAGCGCCGGGCGCCCGCTTGCCGAGGGCGATGTTCGAATTGCGCACGCCGATGATCAGGGGATCGGCGAGATCGAGCTGCGGGGAAGCTCGATCACCAAAGGCTACCTTAACAATCCCGAAGCCAATCGGACGGCGTTCACCCCGGACGGATGGTTTCGGACCGGCGATCTGGGCTTCCTGGATCGCGATGGTTTTCTGTTCGTCACCGGGCGGACAAAGGAAGTCGTGGTGCTGGGCGGCGGGAAAAAGGTGATCCCCGAAGATCTCGAGCGGATCTATGGCAGTGCCCCCGAGATATCGGAGATCGCAGTACTGGAGGACAAAGGCGCACTCGTCGCCCTGGTGCGGGCGGATCCGGTCAAGCTGCGGCAGCGAGGAGCGACGAACCTGCGCGACGGCGTTCGTGTCATCCTGGGGGAGAAAGCGCAGCATCTGCCATCCTATGAACGATTGTCGGGGTTTGCGCTAACCGATCAGCCATTGCCGCGAACCCGTCTCGGGAAATACCGGCGTTTCCTGTTACCTATGCTCTATGCCCAGGCGGCCGCGGGAGCCGGAAGACGTCCAGCCCACGCCGTGGCGCCGGGAGACGCGGCGCTCTTGGGTGACCCGACCGCGGACGCGGTTTGGACCTTGCTGCGCCAACGTTACCCAAACCAGGCGCTCGACCTGGACATCAATCTCAGCCTCGACTTAAATCTGGACTCGTTCGCTTGGATGGAGGTGACGATCCTGTTGCAGGACCGGCTGGGCATCCATCTAACCGACACGGATATCGCCGCGATCGAGACAATCCGCGACCTGCTGCGTCTGTCGATAGAGCGCCGGACGGGAGCTCGACCTCTCCCGCGTCAAGAACCAGCCATCGCGGCAGACATTGAGCGCTGGCTGGCGCCGACCGGCCCGCTGCTGACTGCGTTGGGCTTCGTGCTCTACGCGCTGAACTGGCTGTTTATGCGTGGGCTGTTCCACCTACGACCCACTGGCGTCGAGAGGCTGCCCGGGACCAGGCCATTCCTGATTACGCCCAACCACGTCAGTTATCTGGACGCCTTGGCAATTGCTGCGGCGTTACCCTGGCGCCAGCTGTGGCACGTCTATTGGTCCGGCGGCGTGCTGCTCTTATTCTCCAGCCCGCTCGCTCGCCTGTTCTCGCGAGCCATGCATCTGTTCCCTATCGATTCGAGGCATCCCGATGCGGCGCTCGAAACGGCTGTCCGGGTGCTGAGGTCAGGCAATATATTGGTCTGGTTTCCCGAGGGCTGGCGTTCTCCCGACGGAAGCCTCCAGCGATTTCTGCCCGGTATCGGCCAGCTGCTCCTGCGTAGCGGAGCGCCGGCTGTGCCGGCGTATATCACGGGCGCATTCGAGGCGTTGCCCCGGGCGCGCCGCATCCCGAAGTTTCGCCGCATCACCGTGACCTTTGGCCGTCCCGAGCCGGTCGCGTCCTTGTGTGCAAGGGGTATCGGCCGCACCGACGAGGAGCGGGTTGCCAATGCCCTTCGCCAATGTCTCATCGCTCTCGCAGTAGAAGCGAGTGGTACAGCGGGGCCAGCTGTCGTCGCTGATCACCCTGCTGATCCTGTCAGCAGTACGCCCCAGTAAACCCGGCTACTTAACATTGGCTTTCGTTGATCTGCATCAACCCAGAACGCGCATGTCTGCATCACTCTTAATTGGGATGGAGAAGATGATGCGTGATGCGCGGACCAGTCGGTTGGTCGGACGAGTGCAAACCCGCCGATCGAACCTCGCGGGATTTGCCTTGATCCTGTCGCTCGGCCTCGCCCTGGTGTCGGCGGGCTGCGCGCAGCCCGATCGTGGGTCACCATTGACCCCGTCTCAGAACCATGTCCTGATTCCGAGCCTCGCCCCTGTCGTGCAGGCCGTGATGCCTGCAGTCGTCCATGTCTCAGCTGTCCAAAGACCGGGTAGGACGAGTGTTGGCGAGGAAGACTCGGCAGGCCTCCGGCGCTCGAAGCATCGGAGCGCCGACCGGGGTTTGCCGCCCGCGGCGCTCGACGAGCTGTTGCGTCGCTTTTTCGGCATGCCGGAAATGCCGATCAGAGCGACGGGCTCAGGTTTCATCATCGATCCCGTCGGTTACATCGTCACCGAGGACCACGTCGTCGAGAACGCCGAGAAGGTGACGGTGACTGTCCAAGAGGGAAAGAGGCATACGGCCCGGATCATCGGGCGCGACCCCAAGACCGATCTTGCGGTTCTCAAAATCGATGCGGACCATCCATTACCGTATGTCGGTTGGGGCGATAGCGATACTGCGCGGGTGGGCGACTGGGTGGTGGCCATCGGCAATCCTTTTGGCCTCGACGCCACCGTCAGCAGCGGGATCATTTCCGGACGAGGTCGCGACATTCACCTCGGCCCCTATGACGACTTCCTGCAGATCGATGCAGCCATCAATCTTGGCAATTCTGGCGGCCCCACCTTCGACCTCAACGGTCGCGTGATCGGGATCAACACGGCCATCTATTCGCCGAATACCGGTTCGGTCGGGATCGGCTTCGCTGTTCCGGCAAATCTTGCGCAACCGGTGATCGCGCAGTTAAAGGCGCGTGGCAAGGTCGAGCGTGGTTGGCTCGGCGTGCGGGTCCAAGACCTAACCCCGGAAATCGCGCAAAGTTTTGGGCTGCCGGAGGCCGAAGGTGGGCTCGTTGCCGACGTTACCGCGGACGGCCCCGCCGAACGGGCCGGATTCGTGCAGGGCGACGTGATCCTCTCGGTGAACGGGCAAATTGTCGGCAAGAAACGCAACCTGCTGCTCGCACTCGCGGCGATGCCTATCGGTCAGAAGGCCGAGGTGCGGGTATGGAGGCAGAACGCCGAGATTGTGCTGTGGCCGGTAATCGGCGAAATGCCTGGCAGCCCGCAAATCGCGGCGATCGTTCCACGCGAAAGTCGAACCCAGAGTAAAGATTTTATCATTGGTTTGAGCCTAGCTCCGCTGACCGAGGCGCGACGCGAACTGTTAGAGATCCCTCGGAACATCAGGGGCGTGATTGTTTTATCGATCGACGACGACAGCGCGTTTCTGCGTTCTGGCATCCGGCCGGGCGACGTGATCGAGGGCATTAACCAGCAACCGGTGAACTCGCCCGAAGAGGCTATCGCCAGGCTCAAGCGAGCCCTCACGACCGAGCAGAAGAATGTGCTGATGCTAATCAACCGTCACGGCACCAATCGCTATCTGGGAACGTCCCTGGAGTACAAACCAAACGGGCGCGACGACAGTTGATGCCGATAATCCGCCCGCCGTCCAAGGGGGTTTTGATCTGGCTCAATTTCCAGCTGTCCGCTACCGTCCAATAACGCGCGAATCTAATGACGAGAGAGCGTCGGTATGGTCGGGATAGTGGCTCGTTTCGAAATCAGTTACAGCCGATGCCTTGACCCCGCGGGCAAACTCGTCGCGCCGCTGCCGCCGACAGCATGTGATCCTGACCAGTTGATCGCGCTCTATCGCGCCATGGTGCGAACACGCAGCCTCGATGCCAAGGCGGTTGCGCTGCAACACACCGGCCGTCTCGGCACCTTTGCATCCTCGCTCGGTCAGGAAGCGGTTTCGGTGGGTGCTGCCAGCGCGACGCGCGAGGAAGATGTGTTGCTGCCCAGCTTTCGCGAGCAGGGTGCCCAATTGTGGCGCGGGGTCACACCACTCGAGCTGTTCCTTTATTGGGGCGGCGACGAGCGGGGCAGTAATTTTGCCCGGGCGCGCGAGGACTTCCCGGTTTGCGTGCCGGTGGGCAGCCATGCGCAACATGCCGTCGGGGTCGCGCTCGCCTTCAAACTGCGTAAGGAGAAGCGCTCTGCCGTCTGCATCTTTGGCGACGGCGCGACATCGAAGGGCGATGTCGCCGAGGCGCTGAACGTCGCCGGCGTGTGGCAGCTCCCGGTCGTTTTCGTGGTCTGCAATAACGGATGGGCGATATCGATGCCTCGGCATCGGCAGAGCGCCGCTCAGACGCTGGCTCAGAAGGCGATTGCGGCAGGCTTTGACGGCAAGCAGGTCGACGGCAACGATGTCGTCGCGGTTCACGGGGTCGTTGCAGCGGCATTGGAGCGAACCCGCGGCGGCGGTGGCCCTCATCTTGTAGAGGCGCTGACCTATCGTCTCTGCGACCACACGACCGCTGACGATGCGAGCCGTTACCGGGAGGACGCCGAGGTAAGCCGCCATTGGCCCGAGGAGCCGGTGCTGCGGCTTCGCCAATTTCTCACCGAGCTGGGCC
>Ga0318528_10000838_pt1 | contig 10820 bp, 8 predicted proteins | sample GRESIP052b4f26_FD_202500 | JGI IMG/M metagenome (GOLD analysis project Ga0318528, IMG submission 202500) | Tropical soil microbial communities from Luquillo Experimental Forest, Puerto Rico - GRE.SIPMG.052b4f26 | ecosystem: Environmental > Terrestrial > Soil > Tropical forest > Bulk soil...
GATCCTTGGTCGCCTGATCGGTGCCGGCCAGATAGCCGCCTTGCAATGGCGCCCCGGCGAGGCTCTGCGCCTGGCTGCCCGGCCGCACCGCCCCCTCGAATACCCCCGGACCCTGAAACGACGGCACGTTCGGCAACCCCATGTGGCGCGAGATCAGATCGTTGCCCTGATCGTCCTCGAGCACGGCGCGGATCGCATCGTGATAGGCCTGCTGGGTCGCGGGATCGGCCTGGTGATACTCGGGCAGGTTGCCGCTGGTCTGCCCGGGGGCGCTTTCCCAGCTCTGCTGGGCAACGCGGTTCTTCAGCGCACCGGCAAAATCGAGCGCCGCAGCACCGATCGGCGTCCCCTCGACCTGGGCCTTCTTGGCCGCCCACACCGCGGCCTGCACCTGTTCGGGGGTCCAGGTTTCGCCGGGGTTGCGGGCTTCGAGCTCGGTGGCCGCGCGATCGGCCAAAATCCGCGTGAAATTGTGCTGCCCCACGGTCGGCGACCCGTCGTATTGAGCTGCCGTCTTGTTGCTGCCGAGCTCCGGCGGGTATTCCGCCGCGCGCATGTTCCAGACATCGTTGACAAAAGGATGACCCGCCGGATCGGGGTTCCATTCGAGGCTCAGCGCGGTGTGGAAGGGACCGGTCTTCTCGCCCGTCATCGGCGCACCCTGATAGAGCAGCGGCACCGCCCGCTGTCCGATCTCCAGCCCGCCACGCCCGCCGACGGCGAGCACCGGCTCGCCCACCATCGCCTGGTTCCACAAGGTCACCGCGTTGGCGGCGTTGCCCGCGACATCGGTACGCGGCGACGACACCGCCAAGGCCGCGGCAAACCGATCGGCCGCCTCGGGCTCGCCGGCCGCCTGCAGGATCGCCCGACCGCTGTTGGCGTACCACTCGCGCGCCGTCCGGCCGGTCTCGGCAAGATCGGAATAGCGGCCCACCAGCCCATTCATGTCGTCCATCGATTGAATGTGCGGCGGTGGCGACACCGGCTGCTTGGCACCGCTAAGCGGCAGCGGGTCGTCACCCGCCAGGTGCTGCGCGCGCAGATCCTCGGCGAATTGCGCGGCTCTGGCGGTGTCGCTGATCGGCGCGTCGAGCGCCGTACCGCGGCGTAATATCGCCGGGCCAGCCCCTAAGGCGCCACCCGGCACGGGACCCGCTATCGCCGAGGTCACGAACTCAGCCAAGGCCGGCAGGCGGCCGACGTACTCGCCGGTCTGCGGGTTGACGGTCAGGAACGGCTGGGCCGCGGTCTGCGGGCTCAAGAGTTCGGCCTGGCGCTGCAGCCCGGCCCGCGCGGCCCCGGTAAAGGCCTCGCCGATACCCTGCCCGGCCTCCTGCAGACCACGCCAGCTGCGCGCCAGATAGCTCTCCGGCCCCCCGGCAAAATTCTGCCAAGCGCTGCTGAGCACGCCGGCGAGCCCGTGCCCCTGATCCGGCATCGGCGCCGCCGGGTCCTGGTCGGCAAACGGGTCGTGGTCGACCGGGATCAGATCGACCATCGCCCCTCCTAATCGTGTTCCAGGCTCGTTCTCACGCCACCATCAGATATTTGCCCGGCCGCCGCGGATCCGGCACGTAGTGCCGCCCATCGGGCGCCAGGCGGGCCCCGGGAACCGGCGGGGGAATCGCCGGCACAGGACCTTGTGGTATGGGGGGTCTCCCGGGGCCGCCTGGCATGATGGGTGCCGACGGTCCCCCCGCCGTCGGCACCGGACGCGGTCCGCCGATCGGCGCGCGCCCCATCGCCGCCCCCATCCCGCCCAAGGCGGCAGCCATCCCGACCGGTCCGCCGGGCGGCTGCATCGGCGCCGGCACCATCATCGGCGGCGGCGGCGGCAGAGCCGGCAGGGGTTCGGGGAGCCCCGACATCAGTGCGAGGGTTGCAGGCGAAAAGTGCCGCGCCATGATCGCTCCCCGCAGCCGCAGGAGGTCGCGGGCAAACCGCGCCACGTCCTTTTGCGCTCGGGTGATGCGTCGGGTCGCGAATTGCGTCTTGAGCTGCTGGGCGCCCAAGGTCTCGGTTGGGTTGGTCTCGCCGCGCAGAATGTCGGCGATGCCGGTCGTCTGGTAGATGATCCGCAGGATGCGCTCGCGGGCGTCGTAGAGCTGGATCAGAACGCGGGCGATCTGCTCCACCGGCAGCCATTGGATCAGCCCGTTGAGCCCGCCCTTGTCGCCGGCGAACCCCGCCCAATCCTCGACCGGGATCAATTTGTTCTCGCTACCGTCGTCGACCAGCTGCTGCAACACCGCCTTTTCCGAGCCGGCATAGACGCCGGCGACCTTGAGCGCCCGCACCAGGCGGTCGATGCGGCTCGTCAGGTTGTCGAGCTCGACCGCCTGGTCCTGGTACTCGATATAGTCGGCGATCGGCACCCGCTGCTCGTTCGAGGTCGTCGCTCTCAGACACTGCGGCGACGGGAAAAAGCCCGGAACCTCCAGCGGGTCATCCTTCTCGTCGAGCACTCCGTCCTTGTAGCCCTTAGCCCACCACACGGCTTTCTTTTGCTTTTTGTCCCAAATTTCCCAAACAATCGCCTTTTTGAAAGCATCGGTCAGCGGACCCTGCTCGTAATCGGTGGTTTTTACTCCATGCGGCGTGTAATCGAGATTGCAGGCCTCGCCTTTTTCCTTGCCGAACCGGTCGACGAGCTCGCGCCGCGTCAAATAGCTGCGATAGGCCTTCCACCAGATCTCGGTCTCGGTTCTTGCCGGAGTTTCGCGGTAATCTTCCCAAAACACGTAGCGCAATGGCGCCCGCTCGGCGACCACCGGCTGAAAGGTCGGGATCTCGCCGTCCTCGTCGGGCTCGCCGTCGGGGTCGTCCTCGGGCTCGCCCAATTCGTACTCGTAGAACACCCGCGCCACCCCGCGGCCCGGCAACAGCCGGTCCTCGACCACCCCCTTCATCACGTCGTCGAGCTCCTCGACATCGTCCTCCCAGGCGAGTGCCCGTTCGAGGATATTGGCGCCCAAAGTAGCCGCCGGGTCGGCCGTGTCTTTGTGGCGGCGGGCGACATCGGGTTTAGGTATTCGCCCATATAAAACCGGCTTCAATACTTCAACATTACTCCATAAGATATTATATTTCGCGGTGCGGCCCTCGTTGGCGTCGCGCTCGTCGCGGTAGCGCTTGACGAGCTTGCGGCCGCGCTCGATCCAGTCGCGATCTTCCTTTTCGGCGAGGTCGAGCTCCATGTCCCAGAATTTCCAGACCGCCTGCGGGCCCTCGCCGAGATCGTCACGATCCTCGATCGCCGCGACCGTGCCAAACGTCTGGTCTTCAGCCATCTAGATCCTTCCCGAGCGCCCGTCGAGCCGCAGGATCGCATCGCGCGTGGTGTGCTGCCATTGCCAGTCCATCGGCATTTGCACGCCCGCAACCATGGTCCGCGGATCCAATGGCATCGGCGTCAGCGCCGGTTTGGAGCCGGGCATCATCTCGTCGAGCATCCGCCCGATCAGACTGAACGCATCCACCTGATCGTCATACGTGCCCGCCGGAAACCGCAACAACTCATGCAGGAAATCTACCACCCAGGGTGCATTGCGCGGCAAATACACCTTGCCCATGCCGGTCCGGCCGCGGATCGCCTGGGCGCGCGCCGCCTTGTCGGTCGAGCTCGCGAATTGCCGGCGGACCGCATAGACCTTGCGCTCCAATTGGCGCTTGGTGATGAACGGGCCGACCGAATTCTTAATCTGCCCGGCCTCCTCGGCCCAGGTGATGGTTTTCCACCGCGCCATCATGTCCAAGAGCGGGTCGATCCACTGATCGGGCGAGACCTGGGCGCGGTAGAGGTCGAGCAGGTAGAGATCGGCGTTCGGATCGAGCCCAACGACCAGATGCACGGTGAAATCGCCGCCCGCCTGCTTGGTCGCGTAGTCCGAGGCGCCGTAGGTGCGCAATTGCTCGCGCGGCGGCGGCTGGTCGTACCATTTGAGCCAGTCTGACTTGAAATAATCACCCGATTCCGGCACCGGCCGCTGCATGTAGAGCGCCGACCAGTTGCGCACGTCGCGCTGGGCGATGGCGATCATCTCGTCGGTGAACCATTCGGGCCAGAGTTTCTCGCCGGGGGCGCGGCCCAACGGATCATCGGCCTCGGCCAGCATCGGTAGGTTGACGATCTCCCACTGCTCGCCGCCGCTCTTGGCCTCTTCGAGCAGCCGGCCGGCGAGGTCGTCGTCATGCCACCGGGTCATAATCAGGATGATCGCCGCCCCCGGTAACAACCGGGTCCAGAAATCCGACTTGTACCAGTCCCACACATGCTGTCGGACCGTCGCCGAATCGGCGTCGGCGCGGCCCTTGACCGGATCGTCGATGATGCCGAGCGCGCAGCGCCGCCCGGTGACGCTGGCGTCGACCCCGACCGCGAAATACTCGCCCCCGCGGGCGGTTTCCCAGCGGCCGGCGGCGCCGCTGTCGCCCGACAGCCCAAAGCCAAAGGTTTCGCGGAAGAGCGGACCGCCGACGATGTTGCGGACACGCCGGCCAAAGCGCTCGGCGAGCTCTTTGGAGTGCGAGGCGGCGATCACCGGCATCGCCGGGTGGTTGCCCATGAACCACGGCGGGAACAGCACGCTCGCATAGGTGCTTTTGGCCGAGCCTGGCGGCAAAAACAGCATCAGGCGCTTGATTTCGCCGCACGCGACCGCTTCGAGCTTGGCAATGATCAGCTCGTGGTGCTTGGCGGGCTCGATATCCGGCATCGTCACCCGGATGAACTGCGTCAGCGAGGCCCGCGCCGCCGCGCGCGAGGCCTCGGCCTCGTCTTCGGCCGCACCAGCGGTGATTTCGGCGTCGACATAGCGCCTGACCCAATCGGGATCCTCCTCGGCCGCCAATTTGACGTAGGAGAACCCGCGCGCCTTCAGATTTTCGACGTTTTCGGCGTTGTGCGCCCGTCCCGAGGGCTGCCGGAAGAGCTCGACGTCGGGGCGGATCAGCAGCCAGTGCCCGGGCGGCGGCATCCGGCTGGTGGCGATAATGCCGCGCCACTGGCAGCCGCCGTCGAGCCCGCCCGGATAGCGCCCGGCGATCAGTCGAGCGTCGTCGAGGATCGCCTCAGAGAGATTGCGGGCGTCGTCGAGCCACACTGCCGAGGCTTCGAGATTGGGGAAGCGGCGCCGATCGACGGCGTCCTCCATCGCCAGAAAGTCGACCTCCAGATGCCGCGCCACCCCGTCGCCAAGGTCATAGAGGTAGGTCCAGCGATGCTTGCGCTCGTCATAGCGCCCATCCTGCGTCCAGTGCTGCACCGTCCGCACGGTCTGTGCGGCGAGCTCGTCGCGCGATTGCCGAACCACGACCCAGCGCCAGGCGCGCTGCCGGCGGTAGCGGACGGCGCGCTGGATGATGTCGTACACCGCCGCGGACTTGCGCCCGGCATAGACCGGGCCCACGAGCGCGCGCAGGCGATGGTCGGATTTGAGAAAGGCGGCGAGTTGCGCACCGGGCGGGCTATAGCTGACTGTCGCCATGCCATCCCCGGTAGATTGGAATCAATCTAACCGATCGATCCCGATTTGTTCGGATGCTCTACGGACCGCGACCAACGTATGACAAAAGTTTGACTGCTGGGGCCCCAGCCCCGTCAACTAAAAAAAATAGGAACGGAGAATTCCCAAATCCGCCAACAAGATGCCCGAGGCTTGCTTGCGGTGTAGTTGGGCGATGACCGACCACCGCGCGAGCGACATCTCGCAGCCGAGGACATACCACGCGCAGCTGGCAGCGAGGGTCTGACCGCCGAGCGCATCAAGCGCCCCCCTGACCTGCAGACGCGCCGCCTCGTCGCCAAAGATCTCGACCCGATGACCATTGCCGGCGAGGATCACCGGCAACCTAGTCGTGTCCGCGGCATATAACCGGTCTAGCATAGCGAGACGAAAATATCGGTGGAATTTGTCTCCAGCCCGCTTTTCCTTATCAGTGATTGTCCCCTCGCGCACCATGCAGGACAAAGTGTCGAGCCCCTTGAGCGGGCGCGCCAGGTCCTCGTTGGCATCGCGAATCGGCGCCGCCAGACGCTCGATCGGCCCGTGGGTGTAACGCTCGCGCGTCGGCAGCAATTCGACAACATCTCGACCTCGGCCACGCCTGGCCTTTGGCATCTTCCCCCTCCATGATTATCGTGCCGCGATGGCAGCACTTGTGACACTCGAAATTTTGGCCGGCGACATCGCATTGCTGCGCGACGAATTGCGCGCCGTGCTGGAGACGCTACTACGGCTCGATAACCAGGTCGCGCAGCTGGAGGCGCGCCTGATCGCGATCCGCGACGAAAACCAGGATGTCGCCTCCCAGCTGCGCGACATGCGCAGCGAGCTCCTCGCTCGGAACCGGGCGATCGGCGGCCGCCTCGACCGGCTGGAGCCGCTGGCGGCGGCTAGCCCGGCCGGGCGCTGAGCACGGCGACCAGTATCAGTAGTGCCGCGGTGGCCAGCAGCACGCCGGCGCCGAACAAGAAGGCCGAGAGAAACTGCCAGCGCACCAGGCGGCCGAGAAGACCGCCGAACCGGCCGAGCTCGGTGTTGAGGGTGGTCTGAGATCCCGCCACCCGTGCGGTGTTGTCGAGGACCTGGGAGATGTCCGTGCGCGACGGCAGCCGCTGGATCTCGACCAGAACCTCGCCCATCGCCCGGTCGAGCCCGTCGAGGCGGGTGGTGATGGCGAGGGTTTCGGTGACAATCCCTTCGAAGGCCTTAAGGCGGCTTTCAAGCGCCTCGATCTTGTCTTCGACGGCCTTGACCACATCAGCAACACCCTGGCGGCTGGCCGCGCCCTGCAGACCCAGCACCAACCCCTGCTCGATCATCGCCAGCCGCTGCAGCGGAGAAGGGCTATCCATCGTCACCGGTGCCCGCCAGTCGCCAGCCTCCTCGGTGAGCCGCCCACCATCCCCCGATGTTCCCAACTTGGTCATGCTAACCTCATGATTTTCAAATTTTTTCCGAAACAGCGCGGCGCAACGGTGGCCCCCGCATTAGCGAGGCCGGCGGCCTCGCGGCCTCGACCCGGGGGGGGGTAAATCAATCCATGGTAGGTCAATCCATGGTAGGTCATTGCCATGGTCACCATCATATCCTGTGGCTCGCAGCAATGGAGATGCCCTGCCATGGCATTCCTCAGGGCAGGGTCCGGCGCCGTCGCGGCTGCGCCCAGCATGCCCGTCGAGGAAGCACCGGCAGAGCATCGCGGCGCTATGGCAAAACGCCGTAGACACCCGACGAAAGGGTGTCAACAATGGCTCTGGCACTGCGCTTTCCTGGGGTGCGGGGTGTGGTGTGGGGCGATTGGCTGCACGATTTCATGGCTCTGGCTCGTCCTCAACCTCGTCGGCACCGACTACATCGATGACCTCGCCGGCCAATTCCAATCGCGATGGAATACCACTTTTAGGATCGCCGGGCGGAACTATCTCAACCGCAGATAAGCGGGGGTGCAAAAAAGGTAAAACGACCTCTAAACACTTAACTTTGAGTAGAACCGCCTCATGCGTCGAGCATTGAACCGACTTAGCGAGCTCGATCACCGAGATGTTGCCTAATGCAAGCAGAGTCTCTAGTGGTGACGGATATTTGCCGCTGGTCAGCAAGTGATCGATCCATTCTTGCGTGCGGCGTCCTCGACCACGTTGACCAGGCCTCGGCGCGACGATCTGCTGACCATTATTGATCGGCGGCAGACCGAGGAGGTCGAGCTGCTCGGGCTCCGGCGCCGGCCGGGCGGCCTGATCTTTCAGGGCGAGGCCCGCAGCGGTCGCCAAGCCGGTCTGTGGATCGGTGCCAGACATCAGATGCCCCTCAAAAAGCTCCTTTCCGGTCGCGGTCCCGGGCCAACGTGGTCGAGGACGCAGAACGCAACCGTTACGAGCAGTAGCCCAGGCGACACAGTTTGATCAGACAACTCCGACAGCAAAAACAGTTTAGACCGTTCATGCGTGTATGCGCGCGCGCGCACATGCGATCAGTCCCAACCGATTCTGCTGTCGGAATTGGCTGGTCAAACTGTGCTAACACCTGTAACACAACCTCAGGATGCCACAGATCACAAATCAAGATTAGCCTGACGACCACGCAAGGCAATGCCGAAAAGGTTGGCAACCATTACGAGCAAGTGACTCCAGTAACACAGTTTCACTGGTGTTGCATAGTGTGTCGACATCCTCGGACACAACCTTCACAGATCAAGATTAGCCTGACGACCACGCAAGACAATACCAAAAAAACCCCGCAACCCATCGCTACGCCGGCCGCGCTGGGCCGAGGGCGCCGCGATCTCCAGCCGGTCGAGAAAGGTGCGTTCACTCGGCACAAATCCGCGATGCTCATACCAATTGCGAAAGTCGCGATAAAGCTCGCGCGAGGGCGTGAAGAAATCGGCAATATTGAGCGGATCACTAATCACACACCGCTCGTCAAGCCACTGGCCCAGCGAATCCTCCAGTTCGAAATAGGCTGCGGTCGCCCCGGTCACGATCGCCGGCGGCTGCAGACCATAGCGCTGCCACAACAAGCAACCCTCCACCGCCCAGGCAGTAATACCACCAAGCTCAGCGCGGAATTTGTCGATTAGGTGTGGATCGATGCGCGGTGGTTTGTGGGTGAACGGCAACAAGTGCATGCGGCGGCGCATCGCGTCATCTACCCCCGTCAGTCGCGGCCGAAAGTTGCCCGCAAAGAGCAGGAGGAACTGAGGCACATACTCAAAAAAGTCCCCGCGCATGAAGCGGGCGCTGACCCGGTCGCGTCCGGTCAGCATCGTCAACCGCTGCTGATCCCAGCGTCGGCCCTCCTCGGTCTCGGCTGCAGTGACCAACCGCCGGCCAACCAATCCCGCGAGATCGGTCGGGTGACGATCAACCTTGGAGACAATAAAAGTGTCCATCGCCGCCGCGGTCCCATAGTCGCCATGCAACAGCCGTAGGGTCTCGACAAATTTTGATTTGCCGGTGTTCGACGGCCCATAGACGAACGCAAAGATTTCTTCAGACCGCATCCCGGTCAGAGAATAACCGACCAGCCTCTGGAGGTAGTCGGCATAGTCCTGACTGCCGGCGCTCACCTGTTTGATAAACAATTTCCATTGCGGACAATCGCCATAGGGCGCAGCTCCGGCCATTTTCATACATAATTGCGCGCGGTCGTGCGGCATCAATTCGCCGCTGCGCAGATTGACCAAACCGCCCGGTGAATTGATGACCCAGGGGTCAGCGTCAAAGTGTTCGATCGGCGTGGCGACGCGCGGGTCGGAGCGGGCGATGCGCTCGACCGCGTAGATGCTCTTGGCGCTGCTGATGTTACGCCGCGTGTTGGTGGTCAGCTGGACATTTTGAGCCGTCTTGCGACACACCATGCGTGCGAGATTGAGAATTCCCAATACATTGTCATTGCGCCAGCATTGGCCATCGAGAAAATGGTACCAGCGGTCGTCGCTGACGTAGCGCCAATTGCCATCGAGATCGGCGGTGACCAATATGTTGGCCATCGCCTCTTCCGAGGCAAAAACCGGCGCCTCGTCGCTGGCGCCGCCGCTGCCGCCGGCCGGCGGTCCGCCGCCGCGATATTCCTGCTGATCATCAGGCCGCAAGGCGCGCCCATCCTGCGCAACCAATACCAGACGCGTCGGCTGTTGCGGCCGTTCGCTGCTGTCTTGCTCATCGATCATCCCCTTCCCCTTTCCCCCAATCAGCCCAGGCAATCTCAAATTTTTCGGCGCGGCACCAGACCGCGAGCTCGTTCCAATCCTTGACAAAGATCGGCGGTTTAACGACGCGGACCTCGCGGCCATCATCGAGCCAGCGTTTGACGACCTTGCGCAATAGCCGCTCGGCGTCCGAACCGCCGGCGGCGGGATAGCGATCGTTCTGCGCGAGGATCACCAATGTCCGCACCTGCGCGGGCAATTGGAGAGCCATCATCGATGACAAGGCGACCGCACAGACAGCTCGCCAGGCCGAGCGGTTGAGCACCCCCGAGAGCGTGTCCTCGATGCCCTCGCCGACCATCAGGACCTCGCCCTCGGGCATTTGCGACCAGGCTTTGTTCGAGGCGCCTCTCCACAACGGGATGCAGCCGCCGGCGTAGGCTCCGATCGTGCGCTTGGCACCACCATCGGGGATCGGCGCCTTGGTCACCCCAAACGAATCACGCTCCAGCCAAGTGCAATGCACCGCGGTCATCGCACCATCGGGGGTCACGATCGCCGCCACCATGGCGGGCCAGCGCCGCCTGGTCTGACTGTTCCACAGACCTGGGTGATAGCGCAGCGCGCGCGGGGCGCGGCCGAGCTGGGCGAGCTCGATGCCGCGCTTCTGCAGATAGCGGTCGACCGGGTCGCCGCGTTCGAGCCGCCGCGCTTCCAGCCAAATGCGCTTGATCGAGCGAGCATAGCTGTCGTTGTTCGATTTATGTTCAGGGGCTTTTTGCGCTTTTTGCGCACTGCTCTCGCGCTCCGGCATCCGCAGCCAGTCGCGCGCCCAGGCAAAGGCCTCGCGCTTGTTGCCGTCGAACTTGACCTGGGCGACCAGGTCGAGGCCGTCGCCACCGATGCCGGCGGCATAATCGAACCAGCGGCCGCGCTTGTGACCACGGAGCTCGACCGCGAGCGACTGACCCTCTTCGCCGGCGAGCGAGCCGACGCGCCACCAGCGCCGGCCTTCGAGGCGGCCGCGCGGCAGCAGGTCCTCGGCCAACTGGTCGATGCGCTCGTTTAGCCGGCGCGCGACCTCGCGGTATTCATCGCTGATGCTCGGCATTAAACGGAGCCAGCGTTTCGCCAGTGGCCCCCGCCGCCATGCCACGCCGGGC
>Ga0318528_10000844_pt1 | contig 10786 bp, 9 predicted proteins | sample GRESIP052b4f26_FD_202500 | JGI IMG/M metagenome (GOLD analysis project Ga0318528, IMG submission 202500) | Tropical soil microbial communities from Luquillo Experimental Forest, Puerto Rico - GRE.SIPMG.052b4f26 | ecosystem: Environmental > Terrestrial > Soil > Tropical forest > Bulk soil...
GCAATATCGCGACCGAGGCCGTGACCCACATGCCGCCCGACGGCTACACGCTGCTGCTGGTGAACTCGCAGAACGCGATCAACGTCGCGCTCTACGAGAAACTCAGCTTCGACTTTGTCCGCGACATCGCGCCGGTCGGGAAGGTCGAGAGCGTTCCGCTGGTCATGGAAGTCCACCCCTCGGTGCCGGTCAAGACCATCCCCGAGTTCATCGCCTACGCCAAGACCAATCCCGGCAAGCTCAACATGGCCTCGGCCGGCATCGGCGGCCCGCAGCATATCGCGGGAGAGCTGTTCAAGTTCATGGCCGGCGTGGACCTGACGCACATCCCCTATAAGGGCTCGACGCCGGCGGTGACCGATCTCGTCGCAGGGCAGGTACAAGTGATGTTCGATGTTACGCCGACCTCACTGCCCCAGATCAAGGCCGGAAAGGTGCGGCCGCTGGGCGTGACGACGACGGAACCACTGCCATTCTTGCCGGACGTGCCGACGATCGACAGCTTCCTCAAGGGCTACGAGGCGGCTGGCTGGATCGGTTTCGGCGTCCCTATGGGCACACCGCCCGAGATCATCGCGACGCTCAACCAGCAGACCAACGCGGCGGTGCTCGACTCGAACATCAAGCAACGGTTCGCCGATCTCGGCGCGGTCGCGGCGCCCCCGAACTCGCCGGACGAGTTCGCCAAGTTCATCGCCGAAAATATCGACAAATGGACCAAGGTGATCAAGTTCGCAGGCATCAAGCCGCAGTGATCGGAGGCACATTTCGACAGTCCATCACGTTTCATCCGGCGAAAGACCCGCACCGCGTCCGCCAAGGGTCGTAAGCAGAGGCTGCACCATCGCTCAGGGCCGAGCTCGCAACCTGATCGAACGTTTCTTCAATAAGATTAAGCACTGTCGGCGTGTGGCAACCCGCAACGACAAGCTCGCGGCCAACTACCTCGCATTCGTCCAGCTTGCATCCATAGGGCTGTGGCTGCGCGCCAAAGAGTCCACGACCTAGCTTGACGGTTCGAACATTCTCTTAAGCAAGCGCAGCGTTGAGTAGCTGCCGGCCACGGAGTGCGCGTGCACGCAAGAGTGCCGCCTCTCGCTGCGGCCGCCGCTGAACGGTTGTTCACGAAGTACAACGAACGTTCACATCCATAAACGTCGGTTCATGTACATGTGACATTTGTAATTAGGAGAAGAGCGCAAGCGCTATTACTTTTCGAGCGGAAGCAAAGAGAGACTCTTTGTTTGTCATCGCCCCGAGGAGGACATCATGAATAAGCTTGTGCTGGTACTCGCGACCGTTGGCACCTTCGGCTTAGGCACGGCGGCCTTCGCCGCATCGCCGTCCACTGCATCGACGCAGGAACGCGTTCAGCCCGCGCAATCGCAGGCGACTGGCGCGCATAAAATGAAGGCGAGCCATCGGGCCGGGAAGAAGGTCATGGTCGGTCATCACCGCACCGTGCGTCTCAAGGCCTCGCACGCGCGGCATTATCGCCACGACAACGGCAAGAAGGTCGCCGTCAAACATGTGCCCGCCAACAAGACGACGCGGACGAAGGCTTCGTCGTAACGTCGCTCGCTCGCTTTGGCAGCTGGCCCGGATTGAAACGGGCCAGTTGCGCCTCGGCGCGGACCAAGGTCCGATTCCACCCTTGCTGAAATGGCACTAAAGCGCCGGCTATTTCCGGTGCGGTCCCCACGGGCCGGGCTCACCGTCGCCTGACGGCGAGGAGCCGAGCTCGACCGGCGGCCGGCTCGGCAGGAACGGCTCCCCGTTACCCGCTGGTTGCGATCCGCCCCACGGCCCGGCGGGAGCGCTTTGATCGGCATCCTCCCGCTCGCCCGCGTCCGCTTCGCCCGGCGCGGGGAGCGCCAGCGGGCCCGGGTCGTGACCGCCGGCGAATTTCACCAGCGCCGCCACGCGTGCATCGATCGGCGGATGGGTATCGAAAATATTGGAAAATTCCTCGCGCGGATTGTCGATGCACATTTCCATTACCGCCGAGGTCGCGCCCGGAAGCTCGCCGCGGCCCTCGATCTTGCGCAGCGCCGAGATCATCGCGTCCGGGTTCTTGGTCAGCTCGACCGAGCCCGCATCGGCGAGGTACTCGCGCTTGCGCGAGAGCGCGAAGCGGATGACGATCGAGAGCATCCAGGCGACCGCGATGAGCACGACGGCGATGAGGATCACCACCCCGGCGCCTTTGCGATCGCCGCTGCCGCGTCCGCCGCGCCAGCTGAACCCGCCCTGGAACAGCAGGCGGAAGACGAGCTCGGCGAAAAACCCGATGACCCCAGCGATGATCACGGCGATGACCAGCATGCGCACGTCGCCGTTGCGGATGTGGGTCAACTCGTGGCCGAGCACCGACTCGATCTCGGCGTCGTTGAGCGCATTGATGAGGCCCGAGGTGACCGTGATCGAGTATTGCTTGTCGTTCATGCCGGTGGCGAAGGCATTGAGGCTGTCATCCTCGATTACCTTGAGCTGCGGCGTGGTGATGCCGCGCGAGATGCACAGATTCTCGAGCAGATTGTAGAGCCGCGGCTCCTCCTGCCGCGTCACCTCGCGCCCGCCGGTCACCGCGTCGATCATGCTTTGATGGAATTTATAGGCGATGAAGATCCAGAGCGCCGTGCCGAGCGTCGCCCAGGGCGCGGCGTAGAGCGCATCGCTCAGCGCGCGGCGCAACAGCACGTCGGGCGGCGCGTCGATGGTGAGCGCCTCGCCGACGAGCGCGCCGGCGTAGACCAGGAGATAGACGAGGAAGAACAGGCCGATGAGCAGCGCGATCGATCGCCGCTTGTTCGACTGGATGTGGGTGTAGAGTCCGTAGGCGGCCATTGACGGGACTCAGATTTGCGTGTCCCGGGCGCTGCGCAACGCGAGCGCAAAGCACGAAGCGGTGCGCTGCAGACCCGGGACCGTTTTGGTTTGCGGCGGTCCCGGATCAGCGGTGCAACGCTCCGCAAGGGCTGCGCGCTGCACCGCATCCGGGACACGCTGCATCAAAACTTCACCTGCGGCGCCTGGTCGAGCACCTTGCGCTCCTCGACGCCGACGTCGAAGAAATCCTTCTGCGCAAATCCGAGCGCGCCCGCCAACAGCACCGCGGGGAACTGTTGGATGCCGGTGTTGTATTCCTGCACCGCATTGTTGAAGAAGCGGCGCGCGGCGGCGATCTTGTTCTCGATGTCGGAGAGCTGGGCCTGGAGCTGCTGGAAGTTCTGGCTGGCCTTGAGATCGGGGTAAGCCTCGCTCAGCGCGAACAGTTGCCGCAGCGCGCCGGTGAGCACGTTCTCGGCCGCCGCCTGGGCGGCGACCCCTCCCGACTGCGCCGCGATCGCGGCGTTGCGCGCCTGCACCACGGCTTCCAGCGTGCCGCGCTCATGACCGGCATAGCCCTTCACCGTCTCGACCAGGTTGGGGATGAGGTCGTGGCGCTGTTTCGTCTGCACGTCGATGTCGGAGAAGGCCTGATTGACCCGCTGGCGCATGGCGACGAGCCCGTTGTAGATCGTGATGACCCACAGTACGAGCACGACGATTACGCCGATGACGATCCAGGTGACGGCGGTGGAGGACATGGAAAGCGGCTCCTCGGAAGGCGACGGTTTATGGCCGTGCTCAATCTATGGCGCGGGCGGGGCGAAGGGAAGCGGCGCACCCACGGCATCGCGGAACGCGCCGGCGCCCAGATCGTTGCCTTGGGCGGACGCTGTGTGGTGCAGCCACGATAAATTAAGGGCGTCATTGCCGGGCCTGACCCGGCAATCCATCCCTCTTCGTAAAACACTTTTTTTGCGAAGCAGATGGATGCGCGGGTCAACCCGCGCATGACAGCTGAAAGGCCCCTTTACTTAGCGCCTATGGACACGGCGGACCATGATGAGGCGATGATGACACTGACGGTCCCGGCCGCGGCGGACGCGTCCTCGCAAGCCAGCGCGGCGATTGTCGCGACCGACATCCCGGCGCGGCTCGATCGCTTGCGCTGGGGCCGCTTCCATACCCTCGTGGTGGTCGCGCTCGGAATCACCTGGATCCTCGACGGCCTCGAGGTGACGCTCGCCGGCGCCATCTCGCCGGCGCTGAAAGAAAGTCCGCAGCTTCGTTTCTCCAACGCCGATGTCGGGCTTGCGAGCAGCGCCTATCTCGCCGGCGCGGTGCTGGGCGCGCTGTTCTTCGGCTGGCTCACCGACCGGCTCGGGCGCAAGCGGCTGTTCTTCATCACGCTCGCGGTCTATCTCCTCGCCACCGCGTCGACCGCGCTGTCGTGGAATCTCGCGAGCTTTGCGCTGTTTCGCTTCTTCACCGGCGCCGGCATTGGCGGCGAATACACCGCCATCAATTCGAGCATCCAGGAGCTGGTGCCGGCGCGCTACCGCGGTTGGACCGATCTCGTCATCAACGGCAGCTTCTGGATCGGCACCGCGCTCGGCGCCGCGGGATCGCTGGTGCTGCTCGATCCCAACCTGCTGGCGCCGGATCTGGGCTGGCGCTTCGCCTTTCTGATTGGGGCCGTGCTCGGCCTCGTCATCTTCCTCATGCGCCTGTGGCTGCCGGAATCGCCGCGCTGGCTGATGACCCATGGCCGCGTCGAAGAAGCAACGGCGGTGCTCGATGGCATCGAGGCCGAGTTCCGCGCCCGTGGCCACGAGATCCCTGACGAACCGCTGCCCGTGATCCGCCTGCGCGCGCGCCGCTTCACGCCGTTGGCGGAGGTCGCCGATACGCTGTTTCGCGTCGAACGCCGGCGCACGCTGGTGGGCTTGAGCCTGATGGCGGCGCAGGCGTTCTTCTACAACGCGATCTTCTTCACCTATGCGCTGGTGCTGACCGACTTCTACGGCATCCCCGCCGGTCACATCGGCTGGTACCTGCTGCCGTTCGCAGCCGGAAACTTCCTCGGCCCGGTGCTGCTCGGGCGCCTGTTCGACACCGTCGGGCGCCGCCCGATGATCGCCACCACCTATGCGTTGTCTGGGGTGTTGCTCGCCGGCGCGGGTTACCTCTTTGCCATCGGCGTGTTGTCCGCGACGGGCCAGACCATCGCCTGGATGGTGATCTTCTTCTTCGCCTCGGCGGCCGCGAGCTCGGCCTACCTCACGGTGAGCGAAACCTTCCCGCTCGAAGTGCGGGCGCTGGCTATCGCCTTCTTCTATGCGCTCGGCACCGGCATCGGCGGCGTCGCGGGGCCGTGGGTGTTCGGCGCGTTGATCGACACCGGCTCGCGCTGGAGCTTGTACGGCGGCTATCTCATCGGCTCGGTGCTGATGCTCGCGGCGGCCGTGATCGCGGCGCGCTACGGCGTTGCCGCCGAGCGCAAGCCGCTGGAAAGCGTCAGCCGCCCGCTCGCCGCCGCTGATTGAAGGGCGCAGCGGCGATCTCGCGCCCGGCAGATTTCATGCGTCGCCTCAGCGCAGGAATTCGGGTGAGATCAGCCGCGGCAGTAACAGCGGGATTTCCGGCCAAGTGATGATCGCAGCCAGCACCAGCAGCATCGGGACGAGCATGATTATCGTATCCTTGAGCGCGTAGCGCAGCCGCACCCTGGCGACCGCGCACGAGATCATGAGGCAGAGCCCGTAGGGCGGCGTCACCAGCCCGAAGGCGAGCGAAACGATGCCGATGATGGCGAATTGCACGGGATGCATGTTCACCGATCGAGCGAGCGGTTCAAGCGTCGTGCCGACGATGATGATCGCCGGAATCGCATCGAGGAAACAGCCGACCACCAGAAACACGGCGGCGATGAAGAAGCCGACTTCCGTGATGCCCAGGCCCCACGCGGTGACGTTGGCCAAGAGCGCGCGCGGTATCTGGTAGTAGGCGAGCATCCAGCCGAACGCCGAAGCGGTGCCGACGCAGAACAGCGCGACGGCGGAGAGCCGGCCGGTTTCGGCCAACGCCTGGTAGAGCTGCTTTGCGTCCATCTCGCGGTAGACGAAGATCGACAGCAGGGCCGCGTAGATCACGGCGACGCATGCGGATTCGGTCGCCGTGAACCAGCCCAGCAGGATGCCGCCGACGATGATGAACGGCGTCATCAGTGCCGGCACCGACTGCGCTGCGGAACAGAAGAACTCCCGCAACGTTGCGCGCGGATAGACCGGATAATTGTAGATCTTGGCATAGACGTGAACGGTCGCCATCTGCGCGCCCGCGATCAACAGGCCCGGGAGAATGCCGGCGAGGTAGAGCGCGCCGATCGAAACGGACAGCACGCCACCCCACACGATCATCAGGATCGAGGGCGGAATGATCACGGCGAGCACCGCCGACACCGCGGTGATCGCGATCGAGAACGACAGGTCGTAGCCTTCCTTGGTCTGCGCCTCGATGAAGATTTTGCTCTGGCTCGCGGCGTCGGCCGTGGAGGAGCCCGAAATGCCGGCGAAGAATACGGACAGGAGCACGTTGATTTGGGCGAGCGATCCCGGCCAATTGCCGACCATCGTGCGCGAGAGGTGCACGAGACGATCGGTGATGCCGCCGATATTCATGAGATTGGCGGTCAACAGGAAGAACGGTACCGCTAGCAGGATGAAGGAGTTGTAGGACTTGAAGGTCTCGTTGAAGAGCACCATCGGGGAGAGCCGCAGCTCGAACAACAGCGGCGGCAGACACGCGAGTCCGAGCGCAAACGCCACCGGCACCCTCAGCGCGATCAGGATGAAGAACGAGCCGAACAGCACCAGCGCTGCCGTCCCCGGCGACATCGCGGCCTGCGTCATGGGGCGGTCTTCCCGGCCAGAATGCGGATATTGTCGATGAAGATCTCGCCCAGGAAGATCACCCAGGTCACGCCCGCGAGCGGCCAGGCAACGAAAATGAAGGGCATGGGCAGTTCGGCCAGCTCGGATTCCTGATGCCAGCCGAACTCCACGAACTTGATCCCCCAATAGACGAACACCAGCGCGAAGATCAGCACGAACAGGTTCGAGATGATCTTCAGCATGGCGTTGGCGCGCCGGGAGAGCTCGGGCCAGATGTCGACCTCGAAATGCGTGCCCTCCTTGATGCCGACCATCGCGCCGAGCATGACCATCCAGATGAAGAGAAAACGCGACAGCTCCTCGGTCCAGATGTAGCTCGGGATCAACTGCGTATAGCGCGAGATGATCTGCAGCGAGACCGGAACGACCAAAATCGCCACGGTCGCAACCATCAGCCAAGTCAGGAGTCGGCAATAGCCGTCGATCAGCTTTTTCATGAACGCAAAATTCGACGCCGCGGAAAGGCGCGGCGCGCGCCGCCGCGCCCGGGGAGTTCGAGTTATTTGATGGCGTTGATCTGGTTGAAGATCGCGTCTGCCCCGATTTCCTTGGCATAAGCCGCCATCACCGGGTCGACCAGCTTCTTCATCTCCGCGCGGTCGGTGAAAGCGATGCGCTTGAGCTTGCCGACCTTCTCCAGCGCGTCGAGCTTGGCGCTGTCTTCCGAGGACTCGACCTGTCGGCCATAAGTGCCGGCTTCCTTGCCGGCCTTGATGATGGCCGCTTGCAGCTCGGGCGAAAGCTTCTTGAAGGTCTTGGCCGAGAAACAGATCGGCCGGATCGTGATCGCGTGCTCCGTCATCGAGAGATTGGGACCGACCTCGTAGAATTTCATCTGCTCGACCCCGGCAGCCTCGTTCTCGCCCGCCGCAATGACGCCGTTTTGGATGGCGTTGTAGATCTCGTTGTAGGCGATCACGGTCGGCGACATGCCGACGGCCGAGAAAGTGCGGCTCCAGATCGGCGCCCCCTGCACGCGCACCTTCAACCCCTTCATCTCCGCCAGGTTGCGGACCGGCCGATTGACGAAGATGTTGCGCACACCGCCGCCGGCATAGCCGATCAGCATCACATCCGCCTTCTGCGCGATCTCGTCGGCGATCGGCTTGAGCAGGTCGGCGTCGAGCACCTTGTTCCAGTGGTCGAGATCGCGGAACAGGAACGGCGCGTCGATGAAGGGGGCAGCCTTGGAGAAGGTCGACATGTGTGCCGGCGACACAATGCCATAGTCGACCGAGATGCCCTGATTCATGTAGGCGAAGTAGTCTTTCTCCAGTCCGAGTTCGCTGTTGCGATGGAGCACGAAGTTGATCGGCTTGCCGTAATATTGTTTGACGAACTGCTCGAACCTGAGCAGCGCTTTGTTGAAGGCGTGATCGTCGTTGAACTGAACCGCGCCGTGCAGCGTCACCGCCTCTTGAGCGCGCGCCGACGGCGCGAGGGTGGAAACGGCGGCGGTGGCAGCGACGAATAGAGCCGTCCTCAGCGTGCGAGACATGGCATCCTCCCCGGATCGCCTCTTTTTCGTGGTTGGCCGATAGTACGCCGGCATTGGTCCTTGTCCATGGGATGGAGCGGACCGTGCAATTGCCCGCGCAGCCGTAATTTGGGCAAATGGACGCTGAATCGCGTATACGGGTGGGGATGAACGCGAGCACATTGGGCGAAGGCGATATCTCGGCGCGCAAGCGCGACATCCGTCGCCTCGCCGACGCGAGCGCGCCCGAGCGCCGGAAATGGCTGGCGCGCGCCGCCTTCTTCCACGAGGAGGATCTGCGCTACCTCAAGTTCCTCATCCCCGAAGGCGCGCGCGTGCTCGAACTCGGATGCGGCACCGGCGACCTGCTCGCCGCGCTCAAACCGTCGTTCGGGGTCGGGGTGGATTTCAGTCCCGGCATGATCGCGCAGGCGCGCCAGGCGCATCCCGATCTCACGTTTTTGGTCGGCGACATCGAGGACGCCGCTTTCGTGCGCTCCTTGCCCGGCCCGTTCGACGTCATCGTGGTGGTCGACACGCTCGGCGCGCTCGACGATTGCCAGGCGATGTTCGCGAACCTGCACGATTTGTGCGCGCGCGAGACCCGCGTCGTGGTCGGCTACTTCTCGCACCTGTGGTATCCGGCGCTGAAATTGGCCGAGGCGACGGGCATGAAAATGCCGCAGCCTGCGCAAAACGTCCTTTCTCGCGCTGACGTGCGCGCGCTCGCGGCGCTCGGCGATTTCGAGGCGGTCAAGGACGAAACGCGCGTGCTCTCTCCGGTACGCCTGTTCGGGCTGGGGCGGTTGGTCAACCGCTTCCTGGCACCGTTGCCGCTCATCGGCAGCCTATGCCTGCGGCATTTCACCGTCTGCCGCTCGCTGCGGCGATCCGCCGAGGTGCGATCCGCGACGGTGGTGATCCCCGCGCGCAACGAGCGCGGCAATATCGAGGCGGCGGTCAAGCGCATCCCCCGCTTCGTGGACGCGCTCGAAATCATCTTCGTCGAGGGCAATTCCCGGGACGGCACCTGGGAGGAGATCGAGCGCGTCGCCGCCGCTTATCCCGATTGCAACATCAAGGCGATGCGCCAGCCGGGAACGGGGAAGGGCGATGCCGTGTTTGCCGGGTTCGAGGCCGCGCGCGGCGACGTCGTGATGATTCTCGATGCCGATCTCACCATGCCGCCGGAGCAATTGCCGAAGTTCTGGGACGCGATCCGCTCCGGCAAGGGCGAATTCGTCAACGGCTCCCGTCTCATCTATCCGATGGAGCAGGAGGCGATGCGCGTCCTCAATCTCATCGCCAACAAGGCCTTTTCGTTGCTCTTTACTTGGTTGTTGTCGCAGCGCTTCACCGACACGCTGTGTGGCACCAAGGCGCTGCGGCGCTCCGACTATGCGCGGATCAAGGCCGCGCGCAGTTATTTCGGCAATTTCGATCCGTTCGGGGATTTCGAGCTGATCTTCGGCGCTTCCAAGCTCGGCCTCAAGGCCGTCGAGATTCCCATCCGCTATGCCAGCCGCACCTACGGCGAGACGCAGATCTCCCGTTTCCGTCATGGCTTCATGCTGCTGCGCATGGTGTTGTTCGCGTTCATGCGCATCAAGGCGATGTGATGGAGCGCGCGGCATCCGGTCAGCTCACGGACCACCGCGGTGTCTGGGAGCGTAAGCCGGTCCTGCGCCTCGTCTACGAGGATTTTTACGACCGCATCGCCGCCGCCTGCAGGAGCGGCCGCACCATCGAAATCGGCGGCGGCATCGGCAACCTCAAGCGGCGGCTGACCGATGTGGTCGCGACCGACATTCAATCCGCGCCGTGGCTCGACTGCGTCGCCGATGCCCAGCGGCTTCCGTTGGCAGATGCCTGCGCCGCCAACATCGTCATGGTCGACGTGCTGCATCATCTCGAATTCCCGCTCGTCTTCTTCCGCGAGGCGGCGCGGGTGCTGCGGCCGGGCGGGCGCGTGCTCATGGTCGAGCCGGCGATCACCTGGGGCAGCACGGCCTTCTACCGACTCTTTCATCACGAGCCCGTTCGCACCTCGGGCGACTCCCTCGCGGATGGCAGCCCCGATCCGCGCCGCGACCCTTACGACTCCAATCAGGCGATCCCGACGCTCATCGCCACCCGCGATCGTGACCGCTTTCATCGCCTCTGCCCCACGCTGCGCGTCGCGAGCGTGCAATGGTTCGCGCTCGCGGCCTATCCGCTGAGCGGCGGCTTCCAGCCGTGGAGCCTCATCGGCGAAAGCATTGCCCGCCGTCTGCTGCGCATCGAACGCGCGCTCGAACCGGCGCTCGGTCGGTTTGTGGCGTTTCGAATGCTGCTCACGGTCGAGAAGGCGGCCGATAGCGGGCGGTGAGTTCGCTCGGCCCATATGCGGCCGGTAGCTCGAGGAACCAAGCGCTCGTTCGCTCGTTAGCAGGCTCTGTCGCGTACCGAACCATCCACCAATCGCGTTGCAAGGCGGGCAAAAGCTCTTTGAATTTGCGGTGCCGGGGCGTAGCCTTGCGTGAGCAGC
>Ga0318528_10000848_pt1 | contig 10770 bp, 7 predicted proteins | sample GRESIP052b4f26_FD_202500 | JGI IMG/M metagenome (GOLD analysis project Ga0318528, IMG submission 202500) | Tropical soil microbial communities from Luquillo Experimental Forest, Puerto Rico - GRE.SIPMG.052b4f26 | ecosystem: Environmental > Terrestrial > Soil > Tropical forest > Bulk soil...
CCAGCGGCACGCCGGGAACTCGCTAATGCCCTGCGCCTGCGACCTTTGCTGACCTACGCGCACCCCCACTGGGCCATCCAGGCCCGGATCGAGCTGATCCGCGTCCAGCTCGCCCTGGCCGACATCACCGGGGCCGGGACGCTCCTGCGGGAAATCGGCGAAATCCTCCACCACCGGCCCGACCTAGGCACCCTGGTCGGCGAGGCCGGGGCGCTGCGCTCCCAGCTGGAGCAAGACCGCGGTTCAAGCACCCTGGGAGCCTCGGCACTGACCATGGCCGAGCTGCGCCTGTTGCCCCTGCTCACCACGCACCTCACGGTCCCGGAGATCGCCGCCGAGCTGGTTCTATCGCCGCACACCATCAGGTCGCAGATGAAGTCGATCTACCGCAAGCTGGAAGCCAGCACCCGTCACCAGGCCGTTACCCGGGCCCGCGAACTGGACCTTCTAGAGAGATGAAAGCCCAGCCATTTCCCCTGACCGGGTGATGAAACGTCCTCTCGCATGCCGCGTACTGATTGCCCACGGCATCGGAGGTGTATGAGCCAGACGGCGAGATTCCAGGAAACCTGCGCAGATTGGCCTCCGGTTTAACCAGGCCTTCGCCGACCCGCTCTCAGCGCGTCGGCAGCGCAGTGGACGCCAGGTAACGGCGGTCAAAAAAATGACGGTCAAGCGCTCGGTCTCATTCGCCTGACCGGGGCATCGGCGAGCCGCTGACCAGCCAAAACGTGGAGCGGGTGACGGGAATCGAACCCGCACTATCAGCTTGGGAAACTGGTCCGGCTGTTCGGCGCGAACCGTGGGTACCAGGCACTATTGTCCTAAGCTGCAGGTGAGCGGCGTAGCGCCAGTCCATTACGTGTGCTCCCGTCCATAGAGTGCGGCCGTGTTGACCGCAGTCCACGGTCAAAAGCCGGTCACGACCGGCCGGCCAAGGTGCCGGCGGTGCAGGATGGCGACCCGCACATCCATGCCAGCACGTTCCGGGCGGGCGTCCTGCAGCCGGCCTTCCGGGCCGCCGGGGCCGGGGGGCACCATGCACGGCCTGCGCCACGCGCACGCCTCCTGGCTGCTCGCCGGTGGCGCGGACCCCCAGGTGGTGAGGGAGCGGCTCGGGCACGCGAAGATCCCGGCCACGCAGGGGTACCTGCACACCCTGCCGGATGCCGGCCAGGCCGCCCTGGCCGCGCCCGGGAAGATCCGCAGCAGCACCGCGCACGATGACCACGGCGAACTTGACGCCGCCAGGAAACAGATCGAGGAGCTCAAGTCCGCACTGGTCAGCCTGAGCCTCAACCTTCACCGGCCGGCGTGACCAGGATGGGCATAGCGGATGCCCAGGCTGCGCCTGAGTGCAGTGCCGCGCGGTCATGTCCGTGAGAAAGCTCCAGAGACCGGCCGGTCCCCGGCCGCCGGTGTAGCGGACCGACGGGCGGGCGGCGGAGCGGTTGCCCGTGCCGCGCCTGCTCCGCGCAGGTACTCTCGCGACCCGTGTCCGGGGTCTCCCGGTCGATGCCCGGCCTTCCGGCCAGCCCTACTGCGCAGGCCAGGGCGGCAGGCCGCCGGTTACCGGCATCGCTATCTGGCGATCGTGCGGCAGCGCTCCCGGGGCATGGACCGCACTGCTTGATGAGCATGACGGTCACTGGCACTGGCCGGTGCCCGATCTGCTGTGCCGGCACCAGGCCGGCCTGAACTCCGCTAACGCTCCGTAACTGGCGACGGTTCGCAGGCCGCGCCTGATCCGCCGATCTGGCGTTTATCACGGCCGGTCGGCAAGGTCTGCCGTTCCGTGCCGAACTGGGCAATCGGTGCCGCCCCGGCCGGTTCTTCTCGCTGGGAAGCGGTTAGTGTTTGTGCCCTCGGCTTGCTGGTCCGGGAAGGCGATCGCGGGGCCTGTTAGGGCGTGTCCCGTGGATCATGGACCGGGTCGCGGGGCCGCGTCCGTGATCATGGTGTATGAGACAGGATCATCTGTCGGCTCATCTTGGGCATGCGGCGCCCCCCGCACTGCCCCGCCCGCGCCGGTGACCCGCTCAGCTACCGAGCACCTTGGCCTTGGCGGCGGCGAACTCCTCGTCGGTCAGCGCGCCCCGCTGGCGCAGGTCGTTGAGCTGGTTGAGCTGATCGATCACGGACGGTCCCTGTGCCGGGGTCGCCTGCTGCGGGGGCGGCAGGGGCTGCTGGTATTGCTGCTGCTCGAGGTCCGCGATGCGCTGGTTCTGCTCGTCCTCCGCGTATTGCCGCTCCTCCGATTTCCGTTGCATGTGCCGGCCGGCCGCGTACGCGCCACCGCCGACCACGGCCGCGCGCAGCAACGGGCGTCGTCGCCTCAACATGACGTGCCTCCTTCGTCGGGCTGGTCAGGCCCGAGCTTACTGCTCGTCGGGCAGGGAAAGGCCGAGGGCAACCATGAGTTCCGGCCCGGCGGCGACGGTCCTCGGGCCGCCGACCTGCGGCGCAATGGCCTTCAGCACGCCGAGGAGTTCCGCCGGTGTGCAGCCGGACCCCAGCGCGTTGGCCACCCGCCAGAGGGTAGGAGGCCGGGGCGCGCTGGTGTGCGCGCGAACGGCCCTGCCGGTGGTGGCGGCCAGCCGGCAGCAGGTGCTGGCGGTGTCGGTGCTGACGTGTGAACGGATGCTGGCGGGCCTGGACGGTCTGCCGAGCGGCTGGCTGTCGGAGCCGAGCCGCCGGGCGCTGGCGGGCGTTCCGCACGCTGCGCAGTGGGCCCGCGACTGCACCCGCAATATCCCGATCACCCCGAAGGCCTTCCGGCAGCGTTCCGCGCCCTCCGCTGTCCATACCGCGGCGGAGGGAATCGCGCAGGGGTGCATCCCGCCTCCCACACCATCAAAGCAATCCTCGTCGCCACCCTCACCTAGTCCTGCTCCCGGTACGGTTTCGCATATAGAACACAACAAAACGAAGAGAGGAAGTGCCATGGCCGATCTGATCGCCATCGGATACCCGGACGAGGCGACCGCGACCGCCGCCGCCGAGGAGGCACGGCGGCTGGCCCGGGACCTGATCATCCAGCCGGATGCCATCGCAGTGGTCTCCCGCGACATGGACGGCAGCTACCACGTCCAGACCAACCACCACGCGGTCGGCGCGGGAGCGACCTGGGGGATGTTCTGGGGGTTCCTGTTTGGCCTGTTGTTCTTCATCCCCGTCTTCGGCATGGCCATCGGCGCCGGGATGGGGGCCCTCATGGGCAAGCTGGCCAAGACCAGCATCGACAAGCAGTTCCAGGACCAGGTCCGCGACATGCTCAAGCCGGGCACCTCGTGCCTGTTCCTGATGCTGGAGAAGGTCACCCCCGACAAGGCCGTCGAGGCGATGAGCAAGTACGGCGGCACCGTGCTGAAGACCTCCCTGTCCAAGCAGGACGAGCAGGACCTCCAGGACGCCCTGCACGGCGGCCAGGCAGCCCAGTGATCGGCATTATGGGCGGTGATGAACGCGCCTGGTCCTCACGGGATGGGCGATCGTGACAGCCAGCGACCCTCCGGAAGGGCTTGGCCGAGCAGCCGTCGGCGGGTCCGATCAGCCATCCGCGGGTGAGGAACCGGTGGCGCTCGCCTGCTAGCCGGCTTCGTGCCACTCGTTCACTGCCTTGGGGCACGGCGCCCGGCACGGCTGGGATGGATCACGGGAGAACCAGTAATGAGCAGGCTGCTGGTGAAGCTGGTCGCGGGGCTGGCGATTGTTGCTGCTGGGTGCCTGGCGGCGGGCTGTGGGGGCGGCAGTATCAAGAGCGCGCTGTCCAGCGCGGCAGCAAGCAGGAGTGTCACCATCTCGCCTCCCACGGTCTCCCGTCCCACGTTGTCGCCTCCCACGCGGTCGCCAAGGACAAGGCCCCCAGCGCCTGCGACGGAACCCGCCACATCGCCTACGACGGAACCCGCCACAACGGCACCACCCACGACAGCGCCACCGACGACGCCGCCGCCCACGACGGCACCTGTCACACCCCCTTCGTCGGCCGTGACCAGCAAGCCCGCGGTGACCAAGTCCGCGGCGGCGCCCGCTCCATCCCCCAGTCCGCAGTCCCCGGTGGCCGTCTCAGCGTCGCCGGCGGCAAGCGAGTCCGGCTCCTCGCTTCTGTGGCTGTGGATCTTGCTGGGTGTCCTTGCTGTCGTCATCGTGGCCGTGCTGATCGCCCGCCGCTCTGGCCACCAGTCGGCTGCCGCTGCTAACTGGCGTTCGAAGGTCGTCGACGTCTATGCGAAAGGCTCAGCGCTGTATGACGCTATGAGTGCGGCCCAGGCCCCGGGCGCACAGGCCGCCGGGGACGCCGCCGCCCGCTGGGCCGATATTCAGCGCCGCGCCGATGACTTGAGCCAGGACCTGTATGCCCTGCGCGAGAGCGCCCCCGGTGAGCCAGAAGGCCAGCGGGTGGCCGATGTGCTCTCCTCGTTGCAAGCGGTGCGCTCGGCCATGGATGCCGAGCGCGCCCCAGGCGCTGTCGGGCCGCCGCTAGGGACGCGGGTGCCGGGACTGCTGCAGGCCTTCGAAGCGTCCCTGCGCGCGCTCCACCCGCCCGGCGAGCACGGGGGGCCTCCGTGAGTAACTTCACGATGTCCATGGCAGGGTGGCGAGGCCGGCTATGAGGATCGTGATCGTGCTGGGCGATAATGCGATGCTGCGCCGTTCGGACCGAGGCTCTGTTCCTGCAACGCTATGCGGCTGTCCACAGGTGATTGGCACAGCGCCGGTGCCAGCCTGCAACAGCCACGCGGCCGAGCACATGTGCCGAATCGATTGATGGAGGCAGAACCGGTGATGGCGACCACCTATGGTTTCGACGTCAGCATTTCCAGTGCCGTGAGCAGGGCCGGGAGGCGGCGAGGACCCGATGAGCAGGAAGCGGCGGCGGGGCCGCTGGCGCCTGCGGTGCTGCGCCAGATGGAACGCTACTGGCACGCTGCCAACTACCTGACTGTCGCGCAGATCTACCTGCTCGACAATCCGCTGTTGCGGGAGCCGTTGCGCCGGGAGCATATTAAGCCGCGGCTGCTCGGCCACTGGGGCACCTCCCCCGGGCTCAACCTCATCTACATCCACCTGAACCGGCTGATCACCGAGCGCGAGGCCAACGTGATCTACCTGACCGGGCCAGGTCACGGCGGCCCAGCCCTGGTCGCCCTCGCCTACCTGGAGGGGACCTACTCGGAGGTCTATCCAGAGGTCGGGCAGGATCTGGCGGGGCTGCGGCACCTGTGCCGCCGTTTCTCGACTCCTGGCGGGATCCCCAGCCACGTCAGCGTGCAGACTCCGGGCTCGATTCACGAGGGCGGCGAGCTTGGCTACGTGCTGGCTCATGCTTTCGGCGCGGCCTTCGACAATCCGGACCTGATCGTCGCCGCGGTCGTCGGGGACGGCGAGGCGGAAACAGGGCCGCTGGCCGGCGCCTGGAAGGGGACCAGCTTCCTCAACCCGGCCCGCGACGGTGCCGTGCTGCCCATCCTGCACCTCAACGGCTACAAGATCAGCGGCCCAACGGTATTGGGCCGCGACAGCGACGACGACGTTGACGCCCTGTTGCGCGGCAACGGCTACGAGGTCCACTTCGTGGAGGGTGACGATCCCGGGCGCGTGCACCAGGCGTTCGCCGCGACCCTCGGCCGCTGTTACGAGCGCATCCGCGCGATCCAGGCCGAAGCCCGCGAGCACGGAGTCTTCGGGCGGCCGCGCTGGCCAGCCATCGTGTTGCGCACGCCAAAAGGCTGGACGGGCCCGAAGGTGGTCGACGGCCGGCCCGCGGAAGGCACGTTCCGCTCGCACCAGGTGCCGTTGGCAGGCGTGCGCCAGAACCCGGCGCACCTTGCCCAGCTCGAGGAGTGGCTGCGCAGCTACCGCCCGGACGAGCTGTTCGACGCCGACGCTCGGTTCGTCCCCGATCTCGCCGCCCTCGCGCCGTCGGGCGACCGCCGGATGAGCGCCAACCCACACGCGAACGGCGGCACGCTGCTGACCGACCTGGACATCCCCGACTTCCGCGACTACGCGCTCGGCGTCGAGCGTCCCGGCAGCGAATGGCACGAGTCCACGCGTCAGCTCGGCAAGATGCTGCGCGACATTTACGTACGCAACGCCGGGGCGCAGAACTTCCGGCTGTTCTGCCCCGACGAGACAAACTCGAACCGGCTCGGCAACGTCTTCGAGGTCGAGAACCGCTGCTTCGTCGGCCGCACGCTCGACATCGACGACCACCTGGCGCCGGATGGCCGGGTCATGGAGGTGCTCAGCGAGCACCTCTGCGAGGGCTGGCTCGAAGGCTACCTGCTGACCGGCCGGCACGGGCTGTTCGCAACCTACGAGGCGTTCGCGATGGTCTCCGCGTCGATGACCGTGCAACACGCCAAATGGCTCCAGGAGGCGGTGAACCTGACCTGGCGGGCACCGGTCGCCTCGCTGAATGTCCTGCTCACCTCAACGTGCTGGCGCAACGACCACAACGGCTTCAGCCACCAGGGCCCCGGCCTGATCGACGTGATGCTGTCCAAGCGGGGCACGGTCGCACGCATCTACCTGCCGCCCGACGCGAACTGCCTGCTCTCGGTCGCCGACCATTGCCTCCGCAGCCGTGACTACGTGAACCTCATCGTGATCGACAAGCAGCCGCAACTGCAGTACTTCGACTTGGACAAGGCCATCGAGCACTGCGCTCGCGGCGCCTCCATCCTGCCGCGGGCCAGCAGCGACGGCGGCGGCGAGCCGGACGTGGTGCTCAGCGCGGCAGGCGACATCCCGATGCTCGAAACGGTGGCAGCCGCGTGGTGGCTGCGGCGGCTCGCCCCGGACCTGCGCGTGCGCGTGGTGAACGTGGTCGATCTCATGCGGCTGTTCCCCGCCGCCTATCACCCGCACGGGATGACCACCACGGAGTTCGTCGAGCTGTTCACCGCGGACAAGCCGGTTGTCTTTGCGTTCCACGGCTACCAGCGAGCGATCCACGAGATCGTGCACGGTCACCCCGACGTCGGCCGGGTCCACGTGCGAGGCTTCAACGAGCAGGGCACCACCACCACGCCGTTCCAGATGTGCGTCCTCAACTCGGTGAGCCGTTTCCACCTGGCGGCGGAGGCGATCCGCCGGGTGCCGCGCCTGCGCGGGCGCGCGGCGGGGCTGATTGCCCGGTGTGAATCACGGATCGCTGAGTCCGTGGCGTACGCGCACGAGCATCTGGAGGATCCGCCCGAAATCCGCGACTGGGTGTGGACCGACTGAGCACGGGCCCGGGCTTCGCCGCCGGAGGTTAGGACGGCGAATAGCCGCTTCTACGGTGGATCAGCCTTTGCCGACTCCGGGGGGAGCGGGGCCAGGCCGTCGCGGGTGCGGTACTGGCCCGGGAAGGACACAGGGGACCCCGCAGAGACGGTGAACTCGTGGCCATAGTGGTGTGCGGTCACCGGGTTGCCGCTTCTCACACGGTAAGTGACCCGATCCTCCTCGATGTCCAGTTCGAGCAGCGACCCGCGCAGACAGAGCGGAATGCGCAGGCGGCGGGCTCGAGTCGGCAGGATCGGGGAAAAGTTCGCGCCGAGCGTGCGCCACCGGTACCCGGCGAAGGCGTACACGACCGCCATCCACGTACCGCCCGCGGACGCGACGTGCACGCCGTCGCGGAGATTGCCGGCGGTGTCCGCCATGTCGACGGCGGCTGCGTCGACGAGGTACTCCTCCGCGCTCCGGTACTTGCCGGCATCGGCTGCGGCGATCGCCTGGATGCATTCGGACAGGGATGAGTCCCCCGTGGTCAGCGGGTCGTAGTAGGCGAAGATGCGCCGCCGCTCGTCGGCGGTGAAGCGTTCGGGCAGCATGACCGTGGCGAGCACGACATCGGTCTGTTTGATCACCTGGTGCCGGTAGATCACCAGCGGGTGGTAGTGGAGCAGCAACGGGAAGCGGTCGGGTGGCGTGCCGGCGAAGTCCCACGGCGCCTGGTCGAGGAAGCCGTCGTCTTGGAGATGGACGCCCGCCTCTTTGTCGTAGGGGACATAGATCTGTTCGGCCGCACGTCGCCAGGTCGTCACCTCATCGCTGGTCAGCCCGGTGCGATCGACCAGGTGGCGATAGTCCGGCGGCGACTCGACGCGTACCCGATCGACGTAATCAGCGGCAAGGCGGAGGTTCTCGGCCGCCATCAGGTTGGTGAACAGATTGTTGTCGACGACCGTGGTGTACTCGTCGGGCCCGGTCACTTTGTGGATCACGAACTTGCCCTCGCGGCGGGCAGAGAAGAAACCGAGGGCCGCCCACATCCGTGCCGTCTCGACCAGGACTTCGGCGCCGTGCCGGAACATCAGGTCGGTGTCGCCGGTTATCCGGGTGTATTGGTCCAAGGCGTACGCGATGTCCGCGTCGATGTGGTACTGGGCGGTGCCCGCGGCGTAGTAGGCCGAGGCCTCTTCGCCGTTGATGGTGCGCCACGGGAACAAGGCGCCAAAGCAGCCCACCTCGTGGGCTCGCCGGCGGGCGCCGGGCAGCATGCGCACCCGGTGCATGAGCAGGGCGCGTGCGATGTCGGGTGAGGTGTGGATCAGGAACGGCAGCACGTATGCCTCTGTATCCCAGAAGTAGTGCCCCTCGTAACCTGTGCCGGTCAGGCCCTTCGCAGGCACCCCGTGCCCCTCGCTGCGCAGCGAGGCCTGCAGGATAGTGAACAAGTTGAAGTGCAACGCCTGCTGGGCGGCGGGCGCGCCGTCCCACACCACCTCACTGCGCTGCCAGAAATCCTTAACGCAACGCTCGTGGCTGGCAAGAGCACCCGCATAGCCAGTTGTGCGGGCTCGGCGAAGCGTGAATTCGGCGCGGTCGGCCAGCTCAGCCGAATCTTCGGCGCCATAGTGGTAGGCGAGCCACTTGGTGAGCGTCACGGTGCGGCCCAGTGCCGCGTCGGCCTCGAACACCACGTGGGCGCGGGCGGGGTCAAGGTTGCTTCCCACGTGGGTGATGCTCTTGCCGTCGAACTCGTGGTCCATCCCGGCCGCCACCGCAAGCCCGCTGCGCGCGGTCCGGTACGACCGGATGACGCGCACGCCCTCGGCGCGCTCGGCGCCGGGCTGGAGGACTTCGCCGGCCAGCGCCCGGCTCCGCCGTGGATCGAGCGCGGATCCCTCGGCCGCCCCGTCGGGGGTGCGCAACTCCGAGGAGATGACCAGGCGGCCGGGGGCATCGAGAGCCGTCACCTCGTAACGGATGCACGCCATGTGCCGCTGGGCCAGCGATACGAACCTCGTGGTGTCAACGCGGAACCGGCGGCCGTCTGCCAGCTGATACACCACCGAGCGATCCACGGCGCCCCGCTGCATGTCCAGGGTACGCTCGAACGCCCGGACCTCCGTCGTCTCACAGGTGACAGGGTCCTCGTCAACGAGCAGGCGGATCGTGGTGCCGTCGGGAACCGGCACGATCGTCTGACCGGTGGTCGCGAATCCGTGTGCCGTCTCCGGGTACGCGATCGGCCACGTCTCGTGGAATCCGTTGAGCAACGTTGCCGGCCGATACGCGGGCTTGCCCTCTTCGAACGATCCCCGGATCCCGAGGAACCCGTTCGACAGCGCGAACAGCGTCTCGGTCTGCTCGATGTAGCCGGGGTTGTAAGCCCGTTCGATCAGCCGCCATGGATCGGCTGGGTAATCGCCGGTCGCCGCGACGATCCGTTTCGCCGCTGCCAGCAGCCGGTGGCCCCGGGGACCCGCACGGTGGAGCCGCTCGGTAGGCGCGGCAAGCAGCTCGCCCAGGTCGCCAACTACAAGGTCCGCGCCGTGAGCAGCCAGGTCAGCCGCGTGCCCCGCCCTATCGACCCCTACCACGAGCCCGAACGCGCCTGCCCGGCCCGCCTCCACCCCGGCCAGCGCGTCCTCGACCACAATCGCCCGCTCAGGGGAGGCCCCAAGCCGCCGGGCAGCTTCCAGGAAGCAATCGGGCGCTGGCTTGCCCGGCAGGCTGAGCTCCAGCGCCGTGTCGCCGTCAACGCGGATGTCGAACAAGTTGGTGATCCCCGCGTGCGCCAGCACGGCGGCGCAGTTGCGGCTGCTTGACACCACTGCAGTCTTGAGCCCGGCCTCACGCAACTCCCTCACCCACGCAACCGACCCCGGGAAGACTTGGACACCGGCCCGCTCCAGCTGCTCTTCGACCAGCAGCTGCTTACGGTTGCCGAGGCCCCACGCCGACTCTTCCTCCGGCGGGGAGCCCGGTTCGCCCTCCGGCAGCTCGATCCCACGAGAGGCCAGGAAGTCGCGTACGCCCTCCTGGCGCGGCTTGCCGTCCACATAAATGGCGTAGTCGGCGCCATCGTCGAAGCCGGCGGTCTTCGTGCCCCGCCGGGCATCCCACGCGGCCAGAAACTCGTCGAATGTCCGTTTCCACGCCGCGGCGTGCACCGCGCGGGTGGTGGTCAGCACGCCGTCGAGGTCGAACAGCACCGCATCGAAGTCCTGGAGTGCGATCGGGGACGCCATGGTGATCAATCCATTCTCGCGGGGCTGCCGCTACGGAGGGTAACTGGCAGCGCGTCCACTGCCCGACGCAGTCCGCTCAAGCGCGGTCCCCGTCCGGCGCGGGATCAGGCGGCCGGGGCCCGCTTGCCCCGCTGTCTTCCGGGGGGCCGGCTGGTTCGCCGCTTTCCACTGCTGCGGGTTCGACATGTTCGACCCGGAAGCCGGTGAGGCCGAAGACGATCGCGATCAGCGGGTTGAGCAGGTTGAAGAACGCGAATGGCAGGTATTCCACGGTGGGAACGGCGAGGACGCCGGC
>Ga0318528_10000854_pt1 | contig 10757 bp, 9 predicted proteins | sample GRESIP052b4f26_FD_202500 | JGI IMG/M metagenome (GOLD analysis project Ga0318528, IMG submission 202500) | Tropical soil microbial communities from Luquillo Experimental Forest, Puerto Rico - GRE.SIPMG.052b4f26 | ecosystem: Environmental > Terrestrial > Soil > Tropical forest > Bulk soil...
GGGCGCCTCATCGGCATAGTTCTCGGTGCCGCTGACCCGGACCGTTCTCATCCTAAAACCTCGTAAAGCCGCCAGCTTAAGTGCAAATCGTCGAGGGTGGTGCGGGCGTTACGGAACATCGCTGCTATCGGTTCTCTTGCTTTGCAGCAGCTCCGCTGAACCACGAACCGACCCGATCCCAAACCGCGATCAGCTTTTCGTCCAAAGTTGGCGGTGGTGGGCCATAGGGCGGGTTGCCGCCCTCGGTATAGGGCTGGCCGTGATCGGCGAGGGGCCAGAGATTTCGTTCGTAACACCAGCGTGGCGGTGGTGTGCCGAGATGGAACGCCTCGCGCTGCATCGGCGATAGGCAGCGCGGAATGGAGGTGTGGACGATGTTGATCAAGTCCTGGGCAGACTTGAACACGGACCACAGCCGCGCCGTGTGATCGTCGGAGCCGGTCAGGACGCGCGAGCCGTCGGGCGAGAACGCGATGGCCCTGACAGGGGCCGTGTGTCCGGCGAGGGTCGTTACGGCCTTGCCGGCGGCCGCGTCCCACAGCCGCGCCGTGTTGTCCAAGGAGCCGGTCAGGACACGCGTGCCGTCGGGCGAAAACGCGACCGCCACAACAGTATCCGTGTGTCCGGCAAGGGTGGTAGCCACGGCCTTGCCGGTTGCACCGTCCCACAGCCGCGCCGTGTCGTCAACGGAGCCGGTCAGGACGCGCGTGCCGTCGGGTGAAAACGCGACGGCTGTGCTGGCACTCGTGTGTCCGCCGAGAGTGGCCACCGCCTTGCCGGTTGCAGCGTCCCACAGCCGCGCCGTGTGGTCGACGGAGCCGGTCAGGACGCGCATGCCGTCGGGTGAAAAAGCGACGGCCGAGACATAACCGGTGTGTCCGGTAAGGGTAGCGACGCTCTTGCCGGTGGCCGCGTCCCACAGCCGCGCCGTGTTGTCTCCGGAGCCCGTTAGGACGCGGGCTCCGTCGGGCGAAAAAGCGACGGCCAAGACGTAACCAGTGTGTCCGGTAAGGGTAGCGAGGCTCTTGCCGGTGGCGGCGTCCCACAGCCGCGCCGTGTTGTCTCCGGAGCCCGTGAGGACGCGGGTGCTGTCGGGCGAAAACGCGACGGCCCAGACGGCAGCCGCGTGTCCGGTAAGGATGGCCACGGCCGTCCCGGTTGCCGCGTCCCAAAGCCGCGCCGTGTGGTCGACGGAGCCGGTCAGGACGCGCATGCCGTCGGGCGAAAACGCGACGGCTGTGACGCGAGCCGTGTGTCCGGTAAGGGTTGCCACGGCCGCACCGGTGGCGGCGTCCCAGAGCAGCGCCGTGTTGTCTGTAGAGCCGGTCAGGACACGCGTGCCGTCGGGCGAAAACGTGATCGCCCTGACGGGACCCTTGTGTCCGGCAAGTGTCGCCGCGGCCGTCCGGGTGGCTGTGTCCCAAAGGCGGGCCGTGCCGTCCCCGGAGCCGGTCAGGACGCGGGCGCCGTCGGGCGAGAACGCGACGGCCAGGACAGAACCGGTGTGTCCGGTAAGGGTAGCGACGCTCTTGCCGGTGGCCGCGTCCCACAGCCGCGCCGTGTGGTCATCGGAGCCGGTCAGGACGCGCGAGCCGTCGGGCGAAAAAGCGACGGCCATTATTGGACCCGAGTGTCCGGCCAGAGTTGCGACGGCTGTGCCGGTGGCCGCGTCCCACAGCCGCGCCGTGTTGTCTCCGGAGCCCGTGAGGACGCGGGTGCTATGGGGCGAGAACGCGACGACTGTGACGTAATCCGTATGTCCGACGAGGGTGGCCACGGCCTTGCCGGTGGCCGCATCCCACAACCGCGCCGTCTTATCCCAAGAGCCGGTGAGGACGCGGGTGCCGTCCGGCGAAAACGCGACGGCGCTGACGTGACTCGTGTGTCCGGCCAGGGTCGCCAAAGTCTTGCCGGTGGCCGCGTCCCACAGCCGCGCCGTGTGGTCATCGGAGCCGGTCAGGACGCGGGTGCCGTCCGGCGAGAACGCGAAGGCCGAGACGGGGCCCGTGTGTCCGCGGAGAACCGTCCGTTCGCCCCAACCCGATGACCAGTTGCGCCACGCGCTGTCGAGCGAATTTAGGGCCGACATCTCCAGCCTTAACACGCGCTGACGAATGCCTTTGCTGGTTTGGTCGGGAAGCGCATCGAGGCCGATCAGCATGGCACCGACGTGATCACCCTTGCCGGTTTGTTGATCGACAATCCCGGCGATGAATTCCGCCCGGGTAGTCATCAGGTCTCGCCAGCCGTTAAAGACGGACCACAGCCCAAACGCGACCGCGAGGCTGAGACCCGCCAGGATCGCGAACCAACGTCGCTGAACTCGCCTGACATTGTGCTGGGCACGCTCGCGCTCCGCGACGAGGCGCTCGCGCTCAGCGAGCCTTTCGCGTTCCTGATTTGCGAGTGCCGCCGCTCTCTCTTCGCTTGCCGTCAGAAATGACGACAGCAGCGCGGTAATCTCTGGGCCGTTTTCCTTTCGCCGGGCGAGCCATGCCTTGGAGTCCGCCAAGTCATCGCCACGCAGCAGCAAATCATTGGCGGCCCCGCTACCTCGGTCTCTCGCCCTCCAGCGCGCGGCGGCCTCGCTCAGGCGCGTGTGTTCGCGGATCCATTCGACATCCTGCCGCAGTACCGCCGCCAATTCGCGCAGCGGCCGCGCGAAAGACTGGCCTTCATGAAAGAAGATATAATTGAGGCGCCGCAGCCGCTCCGGCACGTCTGCCTCGGGCACCGGCGCCCCCTGGACCGGGATCAGCCGCTTGCCCAATTCGGCGGCGCGCTCGACTTCCCAGGCGCAGCGCTCGGATCTGACCGCGGCCGGTGAGAGGATGAAGACGACCGTGTCGGCGCCGAGAATCAGCGCGCCAAGCCGCGCCTCCCAATCTTCAGCGCCTGCGATGTCGTGGCGATCCAAAAAGGGCCTGAAGCCTGCGAGCTCGAGGCCGGTCACCAGCTCCTCGGCCAGTGCGCTGCTATCCGAACGCGCATATGAGATGAAGATGCCTGGTTTCTCGGCCGTGGTCTCTACGACCGCTCCGCCCACCCGGTCTGTCAGCTCGAGGTCGGTCACACGGGCTGTTCGATCAGCGGCGCGTCGCCGGCGAGGGTGGTGCGGCGCACGTCGCGCACCTCCTCACGGTCGAAGCGGCGGGCGCGGTGCATCGTCTGGCGGTTGTCCCACATGACCAGATCGTAGGGCCGCCACTCATGCGAGTAGACGAATTCGGGCCGGGTGGCGTGCTCCGTCAGGTCGCGCAGGAACATGCGCGCTTCCGGGATCGTCCAGCCGACGATCGCCCCAGCATGGGCGGCGAGAAATAGCGATTTGCGCCCGGTCGAGGGATGGGTGCGGACCAGAGGCTGGCGCACCGGCCGAAAGGCTGCGATTTCCTCCGGTGTCAGTTCGGTAAAGCCGATCACCTCGCGCGAGTAGATCAGCGAGTGCTCGCAGACGAGGTCCTCGACCTCGGCCTTGCCGCGTTCGTGGAGCGCGTCATAGGCGGCGCGCATGTCGGCGAACTCGGTGTTCGCACCCCAGGACGGGATGACGCGTCCGGAGAGCAGCGAATACTTCGCCGGAACGGGCCGGAACGAGCTGTCCGAGTGCCACAACCGGTCGCCGAGCTTGAAGAACCACACGCGGTCTTCGGCCGACATGATCCGGCCGTCCTTGTCGAGATTGGAAAAATCGGCCATGCCCGGGCCAAGCCGCTGCTCCGCGTTCCGGCGGATGTGACCGGGGGTCGCATAGCTCTCGAGAGCGCCGAAGTGGCGGGTGAAGGCGATCTGCTCCTCATCGGTGATGTTCTGGTCGCGGAAGACGAGGACGGCGTACTGGTCCATCCCCGCCTCGATCGCGCTCACCTCCGCGGGGCTGAGCGGTTGGCGGCAATCGACCCCGGCGACTTCCCCGACAAACACCGGATGCAATGGGCGGATCGAAACGGACATCGCGGTTCTCCTCCGGGCGATCGTTTCTTGTCATCCTATCAGGTGAGCGACATTGCATTTCGACTATTAACCATAAATACCCGTAAAAAAAATTTACCAGTGTGAGCCGGCTCACACAGTTCTGTCCTTTGGCGCTCCATCTTTCGGCCATGCTCGGCTCGGGCCGAGGTGGTGGTAGCGTGGAGGACGATCATGTTGAGATCGAATTTCTGGTGCTGGAGCGCAGCGCGGGCCGAAATCGACCATCGCGCGCGCGACGCACGCTTGCGGCTAGAGCACCTTGAAAGACTGCTGGTCTCGCGCGTGGCGCCGACGCGGTCGCCGCCGAGGCAGGTGCCCGATGGGCAGGTGCTGCGTTTTTTCCGCGGCGGGTGCGTGCAGAACGGGCAGACGACGATGGCTCCGCCGGGCCAACGGCGCACTCAGGCGCGCCATTTCCCGACTGAGGTCTGCATCGCGGCGAGCATCGTGCCCGTAGCAGTCAAGACAGCGATCGGCGAGGTGGCGCGCGGAGCCGGCGCTGCCTAGGCCAACCAAGGCGACCGCCCGATCTCTCGATGCCGTAGGGCACCGCCAGCGGACTGATTTCTCGGTACACCCGCGCGGCCGGCGGGAAAAGCCGGGACTTCGTTGGACGGCGGTTGAGGTGCAACGGGCGGTCGCCAAGGCCACGAATATTGGCGGAGTTGCGGCCGGTACTATAGTGAGCGGCGGGTGGCATCGGGATCGGATCCAGGGCCAACTGGGTTCGGCCCACACGCCGGAGTTCGCCGATGCGGGTGTTCATCGCCGGTGCCAGCGGCGCCGTCGGCCGCCGCGTTGTCCCGCTCGCAATGGGCGCGGGCCACCAGGTCACAGGGATGACCCGCTTCGAGGACAAAGCCGAGGGGCTGCGCGCCAGGGGGGCTGAGGCGGTGGTCGCCAACGCGCTCGACCGGGCCGCCGTGGTCGCTGCCGTGGCAAAGGCGAGAGCGGAGGTTGTTGTCCATCAGCTCACCGCGCTGTCGTCCTTCGCCAATCTGCGCCGGTTCGACCGGGAATTCGAAGCGACCAATCTGCTGCGCACCCAAGGAACGACGAACCTGATCGCCGCGGCGCGGGCCGCCGGCGCTCGCCGGCTAGTCGCCCAGAGTTTCGCCGGCTGGCCCTATGCCCGTTCGGGCGGACCGGTCAAGACCGGGGAGGACGAACTCGATCCCGACCCCCCTGCAAAGTTTCAAGGGACGCTCAACGCCATTCGCTATTTGGAACGCGCGGTGCTCACGGCCGAAGGGCTCGATGGCGTCGTGCTGCGCTATGGCGCCTTCTACGGACCGGGGACATCGCTCGGTGAGGGCGGGAAATACCTCAAGGCAGTACGTCAGCGGCGGTTCCCGATCATCGGCGAAGGCGCCGGCGTGTGGTCGTTTATCCACATCGACGATGTGGCTTCGGCCACGCTCTCGGCGATCGAGCATGGCGAGGCCGGCATTTATAAGATCGTCGACGATGAGCCTGCCCCGGTCGCCGAATGGCTGCCGTTTCTTGCCTCAGCGATCAGTGCACCTCCGCCTCGGCACATCCCGGCCTGGTTGGGGAGGCTGCTGGTCGGAGAGCACGGGCTGGCGATCATGAACGAGGTCCGCGGCGCGTCCAATTCCAAGGCCGAGCGCGAGTTCGCCTGGCAGCCACGCTATGCAAGTTGGCGCGAAGGCTTCCGGGAAGGCCTTGCCGATTAGGGAACGAGCCTCTCAGTAGACACGCTCGGCCGGCGGAAAGGCTGGTACTTCATTGGACAGCGGCAACAGATGCACCGGGCGGTCGCCGAGCTTCACCCGGCCGGCGTCGTCGCGCCACGCCAGGGTGTGCTTGAGCCAGTTCTGGTCATCGCGTTCGGGATAATCCTCGCGGGCGTGCGCGCCGCGGCTCTCGGTCCGGTACAGGGCGGAGTGGAGCACCACCGCCGCCTGTCCGATCAGATTGTCGAGTTCGAGCGCCTCGACGAGATCGGTGTTCCAGATCATCGAGCGGTCGGTGACGGCGAGATCGTCAAGCGCCCGGGTGATCTCGGCCATTTTGCGAAGACCTTGTTCGAGCACATCCGCGGTGCGGAAGACAGCACAATGGTCTTGCATCGCCCGCTGCATCGCGCGGCGGAGAATACCGGTCTTGCTGCCGCCTTTCGCATGGCGGATCCGGTCGAGCCGCGCGATCGTTGCCTCCGTTACAGCGGGCGAGACAGCACCATGTGGCGCGCCGGACTCGACGATCTCGGCAGCCCGTTCGGCCGCGGCACGCCCGAAAACGAGCAGGTCGAGCAGGGAGTTGGTGCCGAGCCGAGTGGCGCCGTGCACCGAGACGCAGGCTGCCTCACCGACCGCCATCAGCCCGGGCACGGTGCGCTCGGGATCGCCGGCGGTGGGATGCAATACCTCGCCGTGAATATTGGTCGGGATGCCGCCCATGTTGTAATGCGCAGTGGGCAGTATCGGGATCGGCGCGCGCGTCACATCGACGCCGGCAAAGATTTTCGCGGTCTCTGAAATGCCGGGCAGCCTCGCCTGCAATAGTCCGGGCTCGAGATGTTCGAGGTGCAGGAGCATGTGATCCCGCTGCGGCCCACAGCCGCGGCCCTCGCGGATCTCGATTTCCATTGCCCGGCTGACCACGTCGCGTGCGGCGAGGTCCTTGGAACCAGGCGCATAGCGCTCCATGAACCGCTCGCCCTCGGCATTCGTCAGATAGCCGCCTTCGCCGCGCGCACCCTCGGTGATCAGGCAGCCGGCGCCATAGACGCCGGTCGGATGAAACTGGATGAACTCCATATCCTGCAATGGCAGTCCGGCGCGTAACGCCATCGCATAGCCGTCACCTGTGCAGATATGCGCCTGGGTTGTCGAAAAATAGGCGCGTCCGCCGCCGCCCGTGGCCAGCACCACGACATGCGCGCGGAACAAATGCAACGTGCCGTCATCCAGGTTCCAGGCGACGACCCCGCGGCAGGTGCCGTCATCCATGACGAGATCGAGCGCGAAATATTCGACAAAGAACTCGGCATTGTGACGGAGGCATTGCTGGTAGAGGGTGTGCAGCAGCGCGTGGCCGGTTCGGTCGGCGGCGGCGCAGGCGCGCTTGGCCAACCCCTTGCCCCACTGCACGGTGTGGCCGCCAAACGGACGCTGGTATATATGGCCGTCTTCGGTGCGCGAGAATGGCATGCCGAAATGCTCGAGCTCGATGACCGCCGACATTGCACTCCGGCACATATATTCGATCGCGTCCTGGTCACCGAGCCAATCGGCGCCCTTGACCGTGTCGTACATGTGCCAGCGCCAGTCGTCCTCGCCCATATTGCCGAGTGCTGCGCCGATCCCGCCTTGCGCGGCGACGGTGTGGCTGCGTGTCGGGAACACTTTGCTGATGCAGGCGGTCTTGAGACCCGCAGCGGTCGCCCCGAGGGTTGCGCGCAATCCCGCCCCGCCGCCCCCGACCACGACGAGGTCATAGGCGTGGTTGTCGATCGGATAAGCCTGGCTCATGGTCAGCCGCCTTCGTGTTTGACGAATCTGGTAGCTTCCCTATCCTCGATACAATAGGTGATTGGCATAACCTGACTTCGTCAAATTCGAAGGCACTTCGCGATGCGTTTCAATATGACCGACCTCACCTTGTTTGTTCATGTCGTCGAGGCGGGCAGCATCACCCATGGCGCCGAGCGTATGCACTTGGCCATTGCGGCGGCGAGCACACGCATCCGCAATATGGAGGCGACGCTCGGTACGCCGCTGCTGCACCGCGAGCGCCAGGGTGTCCATCCCACAGAGGCCGGGAGAACCTTGCTTCACCACGCACAGCTACTGCTTCAGCAAGCCGAACGGATGCGCGGCGACCTTGCCGAATATGCCAATGGCCTGCGCGGGCAAGTGCGGCTGATGTCGAATACCAACGCATTGACCGAATTTCTGCCCGAGCCGCTCAGCGCCTTTCTCGCCGCTCATCCGCAGGTCAGCATCGATCTGGAAGAGCGGCTCAGCGACGAGATCGTTGCGGCCGTCGCCGACGGCACTGCCGATATCGGGATTGTCGCCGAGACGGTCCCGATGACCGGGCTCGAGGTCTTGCCGTTTCGTATCGACCGGTTCGTGCTCGTGGTCGCGATGGACCATCCATTATCGGCGACAGAACGGATTGCCTTCGCCGACACCTTGGACTTCGACTATGTCGGCCTCGACCGGGCAAGCGCGCTCCAGCGCTTTTTATCGGAAAAGGCCGAAAGGATCGGCCGTCGGCTGAGGCTGCGCGTGCAGCTGCGCAGCTTCGATGCGGTTTGCCGGCTTGTCGAATGCAATGTCGGTATTGGTGTGGTCCCGGCGACGACTGCCGAGCGCCACGCGCTGACGATGTCGATTCATCGCATCGAGCTGACCGACGATTGGGCGTTGCGCAGACTGACGATCTGTGTGCGCGGTCAAGCCGATCTACCGCTATACGCCCGCGAACTCGTCCGTCACTTGGCGGCGCCGGCCGCGGCCGATTGACCGCCGGCGATGCCGGCACCCTTAAGGTTTCCGGGAGTTTAAGTCTCGGCGCTATTCGACGACGCCCTTGTTGCTCAGATGAAGGTGGGCGAACTGGCCGTAGCTTTGCCTCAGATCGAGCTTGATAGCGCCGGTGGCTTTGGTCGTGCCGCTGCCGATCTCCGCGATGCGATACTCAAAGCCGTGCGGCAAGTCGATCCGAGCCCGATGTTCAGCCCCGGTGACCGGATTGCGGATCGGCTCGCCGAATGCTTCCAAAAGCCCGAGAACCTCCAAGCGGGCCCGCCTGGCTTCGACGTCGACCTCAAAATCGATCGGCACGAATAGCGGCTCCAGCTTGTTCGGCGACATCGCCGAGAACACCCACCACATGGTGGCCATTTCCTCGGTCTCTTCGCCCGACATGATCTTTACCAGCGCGTCGCGCTGGCGTGGATCGGCCTTCTCCTCGACCACCAGCTGGATCGTGCCGTTGCCCTCGTGGACCGGCCCCGGAAAATGAATAAAGAATGCGCAATCGAGGCCGTCGAGCCGAACGTCGCCGAAGTGCCCCTCATGGATTTTCCAGGCGGCCGCGGCTTCGCAGAAGCCGTGGGTCGGCAAAGCGTTGAACTGACAAGGACAACCCTAAGAGCAATTGCAATTGGCGAACTCATCGGCGCGGACGCGCCATTCGACCATGGTCATCACCTGCCTCCTCGTGAGCAGAAGGTGCGCGGATGTCGCCCTACCCCTATATCCCCCGTTTCACGCCGCGCCGTGACGTAAAGAGCCCCGAAAACGCCCGCTGGGGCGGACGTTTCGGGGGTAAGTGACGGGCCCTTTGAGTCGCCTTTTAGGGCGAGGCGTGACCCATGAAGATCTGCGGGATCGGCTGACCCCACGGTCCACCGGTACCCTCGCCGCGCTCCAGTAAATTGGGCGGGGTGTGGGCGTTGAGCACGTCGGTATCGGCCCAGTGCTCGTGCACGCGGCCCCATGGGTCGGCCCAATAATCGAACAGCTGGCTGCCGATCAGATGGCGGCCGATGCCCCACATGTGCTGATAGCCTTTGCCAGTCAGATACTCGTGGCCGACCATCACGTCGTCGATGTCAGCCGCTTCGTAGGACAGATGGTTGAGGCCGCTCTTGTCGCCGCGAATGCAGAAAAAGGCGTGATGGTCGACATAGCCGTCGCCGCGGTCGAGGCGATTGAACGAGCCGACGATATTGCTCTTCTCGCCGGCATAGAATTCATCCGAACAGCGGAAGCCGAGCATCTCGCGGTACCAGCCGAGCGTCTTCTCGAAGTTCTTCGACATCACGACGAAGTGGCCGAACCGCTTGATGTGCGAGGGGCCCTGCTGGATGCGGAACAACTCGCCCTTGCGGCGGTATTTATCGTTGCCAGAATTGACCGCGGGTCGCGGCACCTCGATCGGCTCGAGCATTGCCATGCCGTGCACAACCTCGACCTGGTAGCCGTCGGGGTCGGTCAGCCGCGCCCGCTTGCCGCCGCCCGGCTCGTCGATATCCTCGATTTTCGAGGCTCCCTCGACCCGCGACATCCTCTCGAGGTCCTCGTAGCTCGCCGCGTGGACGGCGATGCCGACATAGCGCGGCTCCCCCAATTCGGTGACGTGGATGTGGTGGGGCGGATCGCTTCCGCGCATGTAGAGCGCATTTTTGGTCCGGTCCGCCCTAACCATGCCGAAATCGGTCAGGAACTCCTCTTGCTTGTCGAGATCGGGCGAGCGAATCCGCCCATAAGCGAGATCGAAAGCTTTGATCACAGGCATGAACAACCTCCCTCAAGAAAAACATGTCGCATTAGTTTAGAACATTTCTCCGTCCCGGGGGAATCCCCGTCTACCGCCCGACCCGCTCCCACCGGGGCGGCCCGGGTGGTAGAACACCGGGCTCGGAAAGGGAGGTGAAGATGAGCTCGTTCGAAGAATACGCCAGTAAATACCAAACCGCGCGGATGGAGCGCCGTAACGGCATCCTGCAGGTCACTTTACACACCGAAGGCCAGTCGCTGCGTTGGGGGTTCCTGCCGCATGGAGAACTGCCGGAGGCCTTTCACGACATCGGCGCCGACCGCGAGAACCGCGTCGTGATCCTGACGGGTACCGGACCGGAGTTTTCCGGGGCGCGTGCCACCCCAGGGACCTCTTCATTCCCGTCACGCCCGTCGATCGAACGGATCGACCGGATCCATTGGGAGGGCCGCCACCTGCTGATGAACCTACTGAATATCGAGGTGCCGGTGATCAGCGCGATCAACGGTCCCGCCTGGCGCCAC